>Ga0209181_10008425_pt1 | contig 13835 bp, 9 predicted proteins | sample MAT05_FD_187208 | JGI IMG/M metagenome (GOLD analysis project Ga0209181, IMG submission 187208) | Freshwater microbial communities from Lake Fryxell liftoff mats and glacier meltwater in Antarctica - MAT-05 (SPAdes) (version 2) | ecosystem: Environmental > Aquatic > Freshwater > Ice > Liftoff... | reverse complement strand
ACGGGAAGAAAAGAGCATGAGTACGCTGCTTGCTTTCAAAGACACGTATGTACTTAACTTTTTAGGCCTTGCCGATACCTATAGCGAATACGATCTGGAACAAGCCATTGTACACCAACTACAACTCTTTATTTTAGAACTGGGAAACGACTTTGCTTTTTTGGCAAGGCAAAAGCGCATACCGGTAGGCGATGAAAATTACCACCTTGATTTGCTGTTTTACCACCGAAAACTTTGTTGCCTGGTTGCCATCGACCTAAAATTGGGCAAGTTTGAACATAGCCATAAAAGCCAAATGGAAATATACCTGAATTGGCTGGCCCAAAATGAAAAGCAGCCACACGAAAAAACTCCTATTGGTTTAATATTATGCGCAGGTAAAAATGAAGAATTGGTACAACTGCTAGAAATGGATAAAAAAGGCATTCATGTGGCCGATTACTATACTGAATTGCCACCAATTGATTTGTTGAAGCAAAAATTGCAACAGGCAATAGTGGCAGCAAAACATTTATTAGATAACAGGCAAACCGACCAATGAAACACAAACTCAAAGTATGGAACAACAAACTTTAAAAAACATCTTTGAAAACAAATACGATTTCCAGAACTGCAAGGCAACTCACGGGAAATAAAAGCATTTGTATTGAAAGAACTCCCGGTTAAATATCCAGAGAAAAAAGAAGAAACATCTATATCCAATAGAGTGGATAAAATATTGAAGCAAAAGTCATCGGGCAAGGCTACCGATACATTAGAGCAGGAAATAAATGCAATGGTATATCAGATACACCATTTGACATTTGAAGAGGCTTGCTACGTGGAAGGGAAGACAGACTGGATGAGCAAAGAAGAGTATGAGGCATTTGAGTTAGAAGAAAAAATAGTCGTAAAACCATCAAACTAATTTGTATGCCGAACCAACTGCACGACAGCGTATTTAGCTTTTTAGAAAACTACCGAAAAGAGTTTCCAGAATTTTACTATTGGTTACGCGGACGGAATAACAAAAACAGGATGGTCGACGGTTTCTGGTTTCAGGGCAACAATAGGTACGCATTTGTCGGCTTGTACAATCGTGGAGGCGGCTCCAATATGACAAGGAGTGTTGGATTGGTATTTTACTACACTGGTGATGTTATTGGTTGTTATGTTGAGATTGTTTTTAATGAAGAAAAAGATGAAAATATTTTGCACTTCTACCATGAAGCGATGCAACAGCTAGAAGGATTTGAGAAACAACATGAAACAAAGTTTAAAAAAGCGCTTTCCAGTATTAATGGATTTGAAGCGGCGAGAGATTTTTTAAATAACGTTAAGCCACAGTTAGACCATTTATTAATTAATTTGAATTTAGGGCAGTTATTCATAACTAGAGATCAGTTTCTTGAAAAACTTGACAATGTAAACGCTTATAGAATACCTCCCAATGGGCAAGCCAACCAAAATATTCAAATGATGCCGCTGCAAAGAACTTACCCACTCAATCAAATTCTCTACGGTCCTCCCGGTACTGGTAAAACATACTACACCGTAAAAAAGGCGGTCTTGATAGCCAATCCAGCATTCAAAGTGGATGGTAAAAGCCGCCACGAAATAAAAGCTGAATATGACAGACTAAAAGCCGAGGGGCAGATTGAGTTTATCACCTTTCACCAAAGTATGACCTATGAGGATTTTATTGAGGGTATAAAGCCAATAAAGGTAGAAGGTGAAACTTTTTTGAACTATCAAGTTCAATCTGGAATTTTTAAATTAATGGTCAAAAGAGCGAGTTATTCCGAAAATAGAAGTACAGTAAGATTTAGTTTGGAACAATCTCAGTTTGATCAGGCCTCGTTTTATAAGATCAACCTTATGAATCCAAACCAGCCCGATAAAGAAGAAGCATACAAATACTGCATTGACAACAATTGCATCATGACCGGCTGGGTCGACTCTGTCAATTTTGCAGAAAGAACTGAAACCGACATTAATAAAATGATGAAAGATGGCCTGTTGCCCGACGGTAGCGCCAGTATATTAAACGCGTTTATTCATTATTTAAAAACAGGCGATTACATGCTGTTGGCCAGGGCAGGAAAGGTGGTAGCGATAGGAAAAGTGTCAAGTACCTATTATTTCGATCCAAATGGATTTAAAGGGTACAACCATTACAGAGGAGTAGAATGGCTTGTAAGCAATGCGTCCATCCCTGCACTCGAAATCTACGACCGGGAGTTTGGTCCTAAATCCATTTATCGTTTAGATAAAGAGGAAATAAAAAAAGACTTCTTTGTCAAATCAGCTGTAGACATTCAGCCTACAGAAATTCGTAAAAATTACGTACTGATCATTGATGAGATAAACAGGGGTAATGTGTCGGCCATATTTGGCGAACTAATCACGTTGATTGAGGAAGACAAACGAAAGGGAGCACCAGAAGCGCTGGAGGTAATGTTGCCCTATTCGAAGGACAAGTTTAGTGTACCATCAAACCTATACTTGATTGGCACCATGAACACTGCCGACCGGAGTGTAGAGGCACTTGACACCGCTTTGCGGAGAAGGTTTGTGTTTGAGGAGATGTCGCCAATACCAAATTTACTAAGCCCGCAACGCATGATGTATAATTTTTGGTGGGCGTATGAACTTGAGCAATGGAACGATGATCGTTTTTATAAAGTTCAAGCTGAGTTGTTTGAGTTGCTCGGCTTGCCAACGGAGTTTCCTAATGAGGACATCATTTGGAACCAGATGAAGGATGGTCCAGACATAAACCATATTGCTTTATTTGATGATGCACCGTTCACCGGTGTTGATTTGGAAAAATTGCTAACGACCATCAATAAGCGTTTACAGGTTTTATTAACCAAAGACCACACCATAGGCCATGCCTGGCTAATGAATGTGGCAAGCCTTTCAGATTTACGACTTGCTTTCAAAAACAGAATTCTTCCCCTGTTGCAGGAGTACTTCTATAACAATTACGAAAAAATAGGCCTGGTACTCGGCAGCGCTTTTTTAGAAGAAAAATCAGCCAAAGGCATTTTCGCTAAAGATTTTAAAGGCACCAATGATCTGCAATCCGATTATGATGACAAGGTCATGTATTCCTTAAAAGATCCTTTTACCTTAACCAGGGAAGACTTTATAAAAATCTATGCCTGATGCCTGCCAAAAACACCATACGGGTTTCAGAATTTGAAAAGTTGTATTACGACGATGCAAAGCCTTTTAAGCAAAACCATTGGGAAGCCTTATGCCGCTACGAAGCGCAGCAGAATAAGCAGGAAAACAAGCGGATTGAATACTTCCGAATTCTTAAAAAAGGCATTCAGTTTACCAATTATGTAGGGGTCATCCAGGCCGATAACCTTACAATAGAGATACTTCCCAAAATTGATAAAGACTATACGACTGCAGCTAACGAAACCATTAAGGATGTAAGTGTAGGCGAACCAAAAGAGAAACAGCAATGGCACGATGTACTGCTGCAAATGCTAAAAGAATGCAGACTACTTAAGATAAACCATGTAGACCATGCTAACCTGAACCTGCGCGGTAATTCTATATTAGATATTTATTTGGAACTGTTTCTATCAGAGGTTGAAACATTGTTACATGAGGGATTGCTGAAAAAATACCAAAAAATAGAAGGCAACCAAACCGCGCTAAAAGGGCAACTATTATTTCAAAAACAAATGGCGGTTAACATCACCCACCAGGAGCGATTTTATGTTCGGTATTCGGTATACAATAAAGACAATATTTTTAATCGCATACTCTACAAAACCATCTGCCTCATACCCCGCATTTGCAGTAACCCTTTTTTGTTAGATAAAGTAGGCCGTTTAATGTTGGATTTTCCTGAAGCAAAAAACTGTGCGGTTACCAGTGAAACCTACTCAAAACTTACCTACGACCGCAAAACCGGGCGCTACCGCGAAGCTATGGTGATCAGTAAAATGATATTACTGAATTATCGCCCCGATATAACCGGTGGCAGCGAAAATGTGATTGCCATCTTATTCGACATGAATAAGTTGTGGGAAGAGTTTGTTTACCGAAGGTTGAAGCGGGAAGAAGCTAGTTGTGGAATAAAAGTAAGTTCACAACAATCTAAAGATTTTTGGCAACCTGAACAAGGCTCCAGTAAAAAGATACGGCCGGATATTGTGGTTCAATATGGTAAACAAACCATCATCATTGATACCAAATGGAAAAATATGGAAGACCTGCATCCATCGGATAATGATTTGAAACAGATGTTTGTGTATAACCTGTTCTGGAAATGCGATAAGAGTTTCCTGTTATATCCCGGTAATGCCTCAAACTCATCGGGCGGTAGTTTTCATTCACACGAAGTGGCTGATAAAATGGCCAGTACCTGCGGGGTTGAGCAGCTACAAGTGTTGGATGAGCATGGCAAATTGTCAAACGATATTGGAAGGGAGCTGGTAAATATTTTTATAAAACCATAGAAAAATCATGAGTTTCGCTCTACTAAAGCACCTTGGTACAAATCCCTCCGTTCTACCCACCATAATTTGTATTTCCTACCCCTTCCCTCCACCCTTATTTCCCTTTCCCTTACCCTCCGCCTGCTTCGGCGCCTCCAGCGGTCCACGCTTATAAATAATCAACCCTTGTAAAAAATTGCGTAAAATCTGGTCTTCGGCGGGTACAAAGCCGGGGTTGTCTTCGTGCCTGAATAGGTCGTTTAATGCACCTTTTGTTATGGTGAAGCCGCCCAGTGAAAGTATGTGTATCATATCTTCATCGCGCAGGGTAAGGGCAATACGAAGTTTTTTTAAAATATCGTTATTGGTTAACATGGGCATGTTTTAAGCGTTCAAAAATAGTGAACCCAAAATAAATATGCTGTGCTCAATGTTATAACAAAAGCGGTGGGTAACTAACGAACGATTTTCGCCTATACCTTAAAAGCTATTTAAATTCATTCAGTAATTTATTATTTGAAACTGGAAATACCTTTTTTATTACAAAAAAGTGGTACGTCGTGGCGGATAATGAGCCTATAAAAAATCAGTGCTGGTATGGTAAAAAATCATTTTTCGACTACTTCTTAAATGCGCTAACGCATTTCTCACAAATCACTTTTATATTACTCCCCCGGCACCAATATTGAAACAGTAACGCATGCTCAAACTATACCTCCTTTTAATCGGCTGCTTCCCCAAGGGCCGCCATACCGTGCAACATGATGTAAATTTTGGAATTGGCCACTCCATGGCCGAAGTGTTACCACAAGCAAAGGCTTTTTTGAGCCAGCGGCCCAAAACGTTGGTAGCAAAAATGGTGCGTTGACCTCCACATTGGGCCAGCGGCCCAACACGGTAGTAGCAAAAATGGTGGGTTAACCGCCGCATTGGGCCAGCGGTCCAAAACTTTGTAGCAAAAATGGTAGCTTGTCCGCCACATTGGGCCAGCTGCCCAAAACGTTGGTAGCCTAAACAGCACGATGCAAATTTTTGCTCCTTATGTACGCCACGTGGCCCAGTTGGCGGGTAAGGGAGCGATGGGAGTAAATGATGAATGGTTAATGTTCAATGGTAGGTGCCACATTTTACAAAATGACAACAATTAATATTGCAACCGTTTATGCAGCACCCGGAGTTGTATGCGATTGTGAAAACTGCATATTACGGGCAATACGGGTTGATGATTCTTCGCAAAAATCGAGGCCCGAAAAATCGGGGTTGAGGCCGGCAATGTAGGGGACCGCCATAATATAAATGCGTTTGTTGGCCACCCCATATTTATCAACTACCTGAAAATGATCGTTTATTTGTATACCCGGTAACTGTAAAAAATAGTTTTCCTGGTTGTCTGTAAATACAAAGGCATTCCCTTTTTCCAGCGCTGCTTTTCCCGCCTCGGCGCTTGCAAAAGTTACGTAGGCACCGCTGATAGCGCCCTGGTCAACCAAGCTGCGAAACGGAAATTGCGGATACCTGAACGCGGGTTGCCCGGTAGCGTCTATAAACATTAAATAAACTGTTTTCACCGGTTGGCCTGCCTTATTGGTATGGGTATATAGCGCACCGCCTTTGGGCAGGGGTACTACCGTACTATCGTGGTCAACCGCCACCACGCTTAGTATACCCGCATTGTGCAAGGCAATTACCTCGTGGTAGGAGCTTTGTGGCACAAACGCAATTACAATAGATATTAGGGGCATTAACACTTTATTTACCCGCAGCATGTCTTCGGCCGAAAAATGCTTGGCCGGGTAGTTCATGGAATAATTTAGCACTGCCAGCATTTCTTTCCAATACACAGGTTGTTTTCGATTAATGGATTTTTCAGCTTCAGTATATTCAGCTTTAAATAATAGTAGTGGATCTATGTTTTCGCGCAACTGCATCATGTGGTTCACATATTGCTCCAGGTTCATATGTTGTATGCGCTGGTATAATTCGGGCTGTTGCCTGCGAATAGGGTTTTTAAAACTGTGTTCAAACAGGTAATCCAGTGGTACAAAGCCACCGTTATCTTTTTTAAGCCGCTCTATATCGGTGTCACTAATTGTATACTCCTGTGGCATAAGTGGGTCGCTTACATGAAACCTTAGCGCGGGCAGCAAGCCATCAATTGAATGAAGTACTAATTTAAAGCCCTCGCTTTGCGGTAGCAGTTGGTATTGCATTGCGCCATCGGGATGCTTTGTAAATGTTCCGTTTGCCCGGGCCAGCGTACGAACCGCATCCACGGCCGATAGCGATGCCCCTTTTATAGCAACCGGGTAATTTACCTGTTGTGCCAACTTTTGTGGCGGGTAAGGCGAGTCGAACCAGCCAGTAACCTTTCCTTCGTTTTTGGTTGGCCAATAATGACCCATACACAAAATGACCTTATCAAACAAATAATCATCGCCATGTTGGGTAATTACTTTTACGGTATTTTTTGCAGGTTCATCTATTACATCCATTACGTGGGTTTCGCTTTTAACCAGGGTAATAACGCCCTTTTTATCGGCAGCTTTATGTAGCAGGTTAAATTGGGCGGATAGATAATGACCAAACAGCAAACGTGGCATCACTTTGTATTCGTTAAACCGTTTTGGATCGATACCAAAGGGCTCATACAAGTGCGCCGGGGCAGTTTGCAACCACGTTTGCACCGATGTAACCAACCCCGGCACCTCCGTATCCGATACGTTGGTTACATGTTCCATCCCAGCTCCCTCGTTGCTATAGGGCATGCCGGCGCCCAATTGTTTTTTATTTTCAAATATGGTAATATGCAGGTTGGTAATTGCAGACTCTACCAGCCGCTTGTATATAAATAAGCCAGCCGGTCCTCCACCAACAATACCTATACGTTGGGGTAATGTTTTCATTAAAAGATGGCCTTAAAAATTCAGACCACCATAAAAATTGGGAAAATAAACAGGCGTTGGTACGTCAACGGCCAGCCTGGATCACTGGCTATTTTTTTTGGCTTCCTGCTTTCCATCGCGGATTGTTTTATTGGCCTTCTCTTCAGTGTCCGCCTTTTTTTTACGGGGCGTTGGCCGTTGCCAGGCTCATAACTCAATTTTATCTATATAAAAAATGATCGCTGTTAACGCTGCCAGCCCTATCCATGGTTACCAGTTTAAATTCGCTGCTCTGAAAATATGATCGAGCGGCCAGCGAAACACCGGAATTTTTGCATGAAAGGTATTAAAGAAACCCCTGCCGCGGCGGGGATCGAGAAAGCCGTTCACCTCCTGAAACAGTACGGTAGTTGCGGACCAGGCTACGTCGTTAAAGTCGCCTGCTACCATTACACCGCCAGTTTCCTTGCTCGCTTCGCGGCCTACCATTATTATCTCGGCGTCGCGTTCACGGCTATTGTCGTCTTCGCCTGGCAATGGCGGCCGTGGGTGCACTACAAATAAATGTATCCAATCGCCCAACCCTAATTGTACTATTGTTTTAACAGGGGGAATATCGGCCGTTAACCAGATACGGACAGTAGTTTTTGCCAGTGGTAACTTAGAATAAAGATGCCTGCCATATTTATTATCCTGTGGTATAGCTACGAAGTGTGGGTAATCTTTTTCAACACCCGATAAGCCAGCCTGCCAAACCTGGTTACTTTCTGTTGTTATTACAATATCCGGTTGGTAACTTTTTATGGTATTGACCACTTTATGATACGCGGTATTATTTTGGTATACGTTGCAAATAAATAAACTAACGGTTTGTTTTGGAGAAATGTTGGTCGCATTCAGCTCCTTTTTTTTGCCAGCAGTGTATAGGGAAATGCTTTATAAGCCTGAATGATAACAATCATGGCTAATACTGATAACACCACGTACCCAAATGGCTTTCGCTCAAAATAAACAAACAGGTACATGCCCATGGCTATTATGGCAATAAACCTATTTTGCAGGCGTGGATAAGCTAACACACGTATATACTATGCTTCAAACGAAAAGAAGGGGAGAAAGGTGGGTATTACAGCTAATGAGTACGAGTAACCCATAAATGAAAATTCCGATATAGCTCATATAAATTTCTTTTCAGTAAAATTATGGATAAACGTTATTATATCTGCACGTTCATTTTAGCATTAACTGCCGGTAGCCCCAAATCGTTCCTCAACGTACGGTATTAGTTAAAGCGCCATAAATTTTTGCCCTTTTTATGTATGGCAATTTGACATCACGGCAAACCAAATTAAATTTTGAGGCGGTAAGCCAACCTATGCTCATTTAGCCAATAATAGCTTGTTATTTTTGGGTCAACTATGTTATCAATTATAAATCGCCGGTGCGTTATTTAAATGTATTAAGTATATCAGTTGTAAATAGCTATTAAAACAGGATGGAAAGAACCCTAATAATCCCATTATTAAAAACCAGCGTACATTTTTATAGGCAGATGTAAAACAATATGATTATTATTAATTAGCATTACTTTCGCTACAACATAATTGCTTCATGCACATTTTAATAACGCAGGCAACACCTACTGATGTGCCCGCCATTACCCGCCTGCTCAACTCCTCTTATCGCGGAGAAGAATCTAATAAAGGCTGGACCACCGAAGCCAAACTGATAGCCGGCGAAACCAGGGCAGATGAAGCTATGGTAAGCAATACCATGCTGCAACCCGGCAACGTATTTTTAAAATATACCGGTAGCGATGGGCCTATTGTTAGTTGCGTAAACCTGCAGCAAAACGGTACTAAAATTTACCTTGGTATGTTTGGTGTTGAGCCACGCTTACAGGGTAGTGGTATTGGCAAACAAATGCTACAGGCGGCCGAAAACTATGCCTTACAAGTGGGCTGCACTTCAATTTATATGACTGTTATAACGCTACGCACCGAACTGATTGCCTGGTATCAACGCCATGGATATGTTGATACCGGCATACGTATTCCATTTGTAGAAGATGCCATTACCGGTAAGCACTTGCAGCAGTTGGAGTTTATGGAGTTGGAGAAAGGGTTGTGAGTTAGGGTCTTAAAGACGGTAAAGAGGGAAGTTATGATAAGGATTAAAATTACATTTTCTAGTATCCAAACACCTTATCTGTCGTAAACTCAAATGTGGCAAATTTTTTTTGTGGCCAGTCATTTTAGCTTTGTCGATACGGCCGTTGCGTCGTTCCTATGCATCGGAATACTGAAGTGCTTTATGCAGCTTTTAATTACGCGAGTTTATAGGCATCTCAATCTATCGGGTAAGAAGATCTGGATATGCTGTTGCAAATCAATTGTTCCATTTTTCCAAACTCGTTGTCTTTCAATCACGAAGTGGTTACCTAATATTAGCCACGGGTGCAACCCGTGGGACGATGACCGCTGCGATTTCCTAACCCCGGAAGGGGTTTCCTATTTGGTCGATAAAGCTATTCATCTTCCTGAATTTATTTCAGGATCTCGTGGTGTTATGTAGTGCAGAAGATCCTGGGACGGGCTCAGGATGACGGCTCCGATTGCGTTTCGTCCTCCTGAATTTATTTCAGGATCTCGTGGTGTTGAGTAATGCAGGGGATCCTGAGACGAGCTTAGGATGAAGGCTCCGATTGGGTTTCATTCTCCTGAATTCATTTCAGGATCTCGTGGTGTTGAGTAATGCAGGGGATCCTGAGGATGGTGTGGGAAGGGCTTATGCCCAGGTAATTGAAAGCGCATCAGCAGATGATTTCAAGCCTTTCTTTAATAACTATATTGATGTAGATGCCGTTGTAGTTACTGATGAATGGACAGGATATTTGCCTTTAAAAAACGAATATCAGCATTTAAGACAAGTACCTCTAAATGAAGGTAAAAATTTTCCGGATATGCATATCCATATTATGAATTTGAAAGGGTGGTTAAGAGGCATACATCATCATTGTAGTTAAGATCATCTTCAAGGATATCTTAACGAGTATCATTATCGCTATAACAGACGAAATAGCATGAACACAATGTTTGATTTAATAGCGAAAAAAATGATAGACAATAAACCAATAAGATGAATCACAAATAAGGGATAGCTAAACGCCGATACCTAATAATTTAATTACATGCAATCAACTAACATTCGTAACCCAAACAGCACTTGTTTAATTACAGGCTTTCTTTTTGCGTTACCTGGTTTTGCTTGAATAGAAAGCATTCACTGAAGCTTTTAAAATACTGCCAACCCTTCAGTAAACTTTTTTATCTTGATAAGGTCAAAGTCAAAAAAACACATGTTTCAATCTGCCGGTTTGCTGTTAGTATTACTTATTATGATTGGTTCCTTTTCGTGCAAAAAAGCCATTACGCCTACCCCATCCCCAGCCAATGCTGCCTTGTATTTTCCACCAGTTGCTGCACCCGATTGGCAAACTACTACCGCTATTTCTGCTGGTTGGAAACAAGCCGAACTTGACAACCTGTACCCATGGCTACAGAGTAAAAACACCAAGGCCTTTATTATTTTAAAAGAAGGCAAAATAGTGGCCGAAAAATATTTTGGCACCTTTACTGCCGACAGTGTTTGGTATTGGGCCTCGGCCGGCAAAACCATGACGGCGTTGCTGGTGGGCATTGCGCAACAGGAAGGGAAGCTTAATATTAGCCTGCCAACCAAACAATACCTTGGCGCCGGTTGGACCTCCGCCCCTGCCGCAAAAGAAAACCTGGTAACCGTTCGCAACCAATTAACCATGACTACCGGGTTAGATGATGGAGTGGCCGATAGCGACTGTACCCTGGCGGTATGCCTGAAGTTTAAAGCGGATGCCGGAACCCGTTGGTCGTACCACAATGCACCCTACACACTGCTGGATAAGGTGGTGGAGAACGTAACTGGCGATAACTATAATTCGTTTTTCAGAACCAGGGTCCGCGACCGTATAGGTATGAATGGCGGATGGATAAAAACGCCCGAAAACAACAACCTGCTTTTTACCAATGCGCGAAGCATGGCCCGGTTTGGACTGTTACTACTTAATAAAGGCAAATGGGATAATACCCCTATTTTAACCGACACGGCTTATTACAACAGCATAATTAATACCTCCCAAAACCTGAACCTCAGTTATGGCTATTTAACTTGGTTAAATGGAAAAGCAAGTTCGATGGTACCCGGCTTTCAAACGGTTTTCCCAAGGACTATTATACCCGCTGCGCCGGTTGATTTGTTTGCCGCCCTTGGCAAAAACGATCAGAAGATATATGTTGTCCCCTCCAAACAATTGGTAGTAATACGTATGGGCAACGCGGCAAGCGATGTACAATTTGCGCTGTCGGGTTTTGATAATGAGTTGTGGGAGCGGTTAAAAACGATTATGAACTTTTGACAATTGTCGATGGATGATATTTTTTTTTCGATGCAGTGGTTGTTGGGTAATTGTCAATTTTCTTATCGGTATGCATACCTTAACGTAACAAAGGCATAAGATTGTAAACTATAACATCCGCTTTTTTTACAAATTAGCGCCATACAACCGCCGTATTATTTTAATGTTTATCCGCTATTTAATAAAATCAATGTCAAATATAAAATCATGCTTAAAAAGCTTAGTAAAATTATTTGCGGTACAATAGTGGTACCTCTATGGTCATAGTGGCAGGCTGCAACGACTAATAAAAACAGCTATAAAGTCCGGTTCCAAAATGTCAGAACCAAATTGCGGATAGTCATGATTGTTTTTGAAACAACCCACTGCTTTTCTAAAATAGTTTTAATTTATGTTATGAAAACAATTGGACAGTGCTTTTCATTTGCGACGGTTTGCCATATCATCATTTTCTTTTTAATAATACCCGCGATTAAAGTATCAGCACAGGCGGCACCGTCCACAACCCCTAATGTAGTCATCATATTTATGGACGATATGGGTTATGGCGACCCGGTGTGCTACGGTGGTGGCCCTTACCAAACGCCCAACATTGATGCACTGGCTGCCAGCGGCATGCGTTTCACTAATTTTTACGTAGCCCAGGCAGTTTGTACCGCTTCGCGAAGCGCATTACTTACCGGTTGTTACCCTACCCGCATAGGCATGCATGGCGCTATTAACGACCGCACAACATTTGCCCTTAACCCTGCCGAACAAACCATTGCCGAATTAGTTAGGGATAAGGGATATAAAACAGGTATGGTAGGTAAATGGCACCTGGGTCATAAAGTTCCTTTTTTGCCGTTGCAAAATGGCTTTGATGAGTTTTATGGAGTACCCTATTCCAACGACATGTGGGCCTTCGATTTTGATGGCACGCCTATAACAGATACCAGCCTGTGGAAGTACAAATACCCGCCGCTGCCATTGATAGAAGGCAATAGTACCGTTAAGATAATTAGCTCGTTTAACGACCAGGACCTGTTAACTGCCGATTACACCCGCAGGGCTGTCAATTTCATCAATAAAAATAAAAAGCAGCCCTTCTTTTTATACCTGGCCCACTCTATGGTACACGTGCCATTGGGTGTGTCGGCAAAGTTTAAAGGCAAAAGCGGGGTAGGTATGTTTGGCGATGTAATGGAAGAAGTAGACTGGTCGGTAGGGGAAGTTATAAAAAGCCTTCGGCAAAATAAAATACTGGATAACACACTTATTATTTTTACCAGCGATAACGGCCCATGGCTAACTTTTGGCAACCATGCAGGCAATACTGGCGGTTTTCGTGAGGGAAAAGGAACGGCCTTTGAAGGGGGGCTTAGGGTACCCTGCATTATTAGCTGGCCTGGTATAATTGCACCCGGCACGGTAAATAACAGGCTGTTGACAACAATGGATGTGTTGCCCACGCTGGCAGATATTTGCCACACAGAAATGCCGGCAAAAAAGATTGACGGAGTAAATTTTAAGCAGGTGTTATTGGGGGATGCAACAGTATTGCCACGCGATGAATTTGTTTATTACTACGACCGTAACAATTTAAAAGCCATTAGAAAAGGAAACTGGAAGTTGGTTTTTGCGGCCACCTCGCAAACCTATGGGCTACCAGCCACCATTGGCGGCGACCGCTACCCCGGTAAATATGGAACTATGGGTGTACCGCTGGCCTTATACAACCTGGCTACCGACCCGGGCGAAGACCGGGATTTGAAAGCAACTTACCCTGAAGTGGTAAAGCAATTAAATACGATTGCCGATACCTATAGAAAAGAATTGGGTGATGGGCTAACTAACACTGTAGGTAGCGGGGTAAGGCCTGCGGCGGTGGTTCAATAATTAGTTTAGCTACAAGTTTTGAGCTGCAAGTTTTGAGTTGCAAGTTTCTAGCTGCAAGTTTGAAGCTGCAAGTTTTGAGTTGCAAGTTTTGAGTTGCAAGTTTTGAGCTGCAAGTTTTGAGCTGCAAGTTTTGAGCTGCAAGTTTTGAGCTGCAAGTTTTGAGTTGCAAGTTTTGAGTTG
>Ga0209181_10008421_pt1 | contig 13838 bp, 11 predicted proteins | sample MAT05_FD_187208 | JGI IMG/M metagenome (GOLD analysis project Ga0209181, IMG submission 187208) | Freshwater microbial communities from Lake Fryxell liftoff mats and glacier meltwater in Antarctica - MAT-05 (SPAdes) (version 2) | ecosystem: Environmental > Aquatic > Freshwater > Ice > Liftoff... | reverse complement strand
GTGCCCTCGGCGATCTGCCACTGGACGAAATCGCCAAATGCCTTGGCGTCCAGGGCGCCGTCGGCCTGCATGGGCGTGACCAGCGCCACCAGCGATCCCCTGAACATCTTTGCCTGTCTTTCCGTGCCGCTATTGGGGGAAATAACCTACTGATGCGCCGGCCCTGCGACAAGGGCGCGAAGCCGGCGGCGCTTCAGGCTATACTCCTTCGCATGCGCCCCTTGCTGATTCTCCTCCCGCTCCTCCTCGCCACCGGCACGGCCCTCGCCCAGCCCTGGGCGAACGACCAGGCCCGCGCCGCCGGCCGCCAGGCCGTGGCCGCCGCCCAGGCCGGCCGCTTCACCGAGGCCGAAGCGCTCGCCGCGCAGGCCGACCCGCTGGCCCGCAAGCTCCTGACCTGGATGCGCCTGCAAAGCCCGACAGGTGGCGCCTCCGCCGCCGAGCTGGTCGGCTGGATCGACGCCAACCCCGACTGGCCCCTGCCCGAGACCATGGCCCGCCGCGCCGAGCAGGCCCTGCTGGCCGAGGCCAATAACGATACGCTCGTGCTGCGGCAGTTCACCCGCAGCGCGCCCCGCACGCTGGAGGGCACGCAACGCCTCGCAGACGCGCTGACCCGCACCGGACGAGCGCGGGAGGCGCTGGCGGTCCTCGCCGCAGGCTGGCGCAACGCCCTGCCCGACAGCGTCGCCGAGGCCGGCTTCGCCGAGCGCAACGCCGCGGTGATGACCGCCGCCGATCATTGGCGCCGCTTTGACCGGCTGATGTGGGAAGGCCAGCCCGCCGCCGCCGGCCGCGTGCTGCCGCGCCTGGATTCCTCGCAGCGTGCCATCGCCGAAGCACGGCTCGGCCTGCGCGACGATCGCGCCACGGCCGAGCCCAACAGCCCCGCCGCGCGCGACATCGGCCTCGCGCATGACCGCGCGCGCTTCCTCCGCCGCAGCGAACGCGATGCCGAGGCCGCCGCCATCTGGGCCGCCGCCGAACCCCTGCAGCAGAACCTGTCCGCCGAAGCCGCCCGCGCCATCTGGACCGAGCGCCAGGTGCTGTCGCGCAAGCTGCTGCGCCTCGGCCAGCCGCAACTCGCCTATCGAGTCGCGGCCGGCCATGGCCAGGCCGAGCCGGGCGAGCCGCGGCAGGAGGGCGAGTTTCTCGCCGGCTTCATCGCGCTGCGCCGGCTGAACGATGCCGCCGCCGCGCAGCGCCATTTCGCCCGAGTTGGCCAGGACAGCGTCAGCGTCATCACCCGGGGCCGCAGCGGCTATTGGGAGGGGCTCGCGCTGATGCAGCTCAACCGAATCCCCGAGGGGCGCGCACGGCTGAGCGAGGCGGCCGCCTTCCCGACCTCCTTCTACGGCCAGCTTGCCAGCTTCGGCCTGGGCGAGACGCCGGCGCAGCTCAGCGCGCGGATCAACGCCACCGCCCTGCCCAACCCGCCCGATGACCGCGCGCGGCTATTCGGGGCGCGGGATCTGTCGCGCGCCGCCGTGACGCTCGCCGATCTCGGCGCCTCGGACCGCTCGCGCGTGTTCCTGCTGCGGATGGAGGATGTCTCGCCCGATGCGCAGGATCGCTGGCTGATCGCGCGCCTCGCCGTGCTGATGGGCCGGCCCGATCATGCGGTGTGGGTGGCGCGCCGCGCTGGCGCGGATGGCGTGGTGCTGCTCGAGGATGGCTGGCCCACCCCCTATCGCGCCCCAAGCGAGGGGGCGGAGGCGGCGATGGTCCATGCCATCACGCGCCAGGAGAGCAATTTCGAACTGACGGCGATCTCCTCGGCCAATGCGCGCGGCCCGATGCAATTGCTGCCGAGCACGGCGCAGGCGGTGGCGCGGCGGCTGGGCATTGCGCATAGTACGCCGATGCTGACCACCGATGCAGCGCACAACCTCCGCCTCGGCTCGTCCTACATCAACGACCAGCTCGCGCGCTTCGGCGGCGCGATGCCGCTCGCCGCCGCGGCCTATAATGCCGGGCCGGGGCGCGTGGCCGAGTGGCTTGTCACCTACGGCGATCCGCGCGACCCGGCCGGGCCGCACATCCTCGACTGGATCGAGCAGATCCCCTTCAGCGAGACCCGCAACTACGTGCAGCGGGTGGCCGAGAACGTCGTGGTCTATCGCGCGCGGGATGCCAGCACCGCCGGCCTGACGCACCCCTTGGCAAGCCTGCTGGAGGGTCGCCGGTGACCACCTATTTCACGGCGCGCGACGGGCTGCGCCTCGCCGCCACGACATGGCCCGGCGATGCCCATCGCGTGCCGCTGCTGTGCCTGCCCGGCCTGACGCGCAGTGCGGCGGATTTCGCTCCCCTCGCGGCGCGGCTGCGCGGGCAGCGGCGCGTGGTGGCGCTCGACCATGTCGGACACGGCAGCAGCGACAAGGCGCCCGGCCTCGCGCGCTATCGCATCGAGGAAAGCCTGCGCGATGTGCTGGACGCGATGGCGGCGCTGCATTGCGGGCGCGCCATCCTGCTCGGCACCAGCTATGGCGGCATCCTGACGATGGTGCTTGGCGTGCTGCGGCCCTCCTGCATCGCGGGCGTGGTGCTGAACGATATCGGCCCGGCGATCGAGCCGATCGGGCTCGAAGATGTGCAGAACTTCGTCGGCCGCGATCCGGCGCTGCCCGATCTCGCCGCCTGTGTCGCGCATCTCAAGGTCACGATGCCGCCGCTGACGCTGGACGAGCACGGCTGGGCGCGCTTCGCGGCGGGCACCTATGCGCCGGATGAGGGCGGCATTTGGCGGCCGCGCTGGGACACGCGGATCGCGCAGGTGATGCAGGGCGGCGCGGCCATGCCCGACCTCTGGCCTGCCTTCGGTACACTGGCGCATGCGCCGATGCTGCTGCTGCGCGGCGCGCTGTCCGAACTTTTGGCCGAGGGCACGGCCTTCCGCATGCGCCGCAAGCGCCCCGACATGGCGTTCGTCAGCGTGGCCGCGACCGGCCATTGCCCGACGCTGGAGGAGCCGGAGGCCAGGGCCGCGCTCGACACTTTCCTCGCCGCCCAGCCATGAGTCCGGCGCTATTCGTGGCGACGCTGGGCGGCGCCGGGCGGCTGCGGCCGGGGCCGGGCACCTTCGGCTCGGCGATGGTGCTGCCGCTGGTGTTCCTCGGGCCGGCCGCCTGCCTGATCCTCGCGGCGGCCTTGACCGTGGCGGGCTATTGGGCGGCGAGGCAGGTCGCGACCGACCCGAACGAGGACCCCGCCTGGTTCGTCGCGGATGAGGGCGTGGGCATGCTGATCGCGCTGTCGGCGCTGCCGGGCGCGAGCTGGCCAGGCGTGGCGCTGGCCTTCGCGCTGTTCCGGCTGTTCGACATCGCCAAGCCCTGGCCGATCTCCTGGGCGGATCGACAGGCGGGCGCGCTTGGCATCATGCTGGACGATATCCTGGCGGGCGGCATCGCGGCGGCGCTGCTGCTGGCGCTGGGATGGTTCGCCCCCGAGGTGCTGCGCTGATGTTGCCGGAATCGACCCTCGCCGAGGCTGCCGCGCTGCTCGCCGATTTGCAGGCGCGAGGTGCGACGCTCGCCACCGCCGAGAGCTGCACGGGCGGGCTGATCGCTGCCGCGCTCACCGCCATTGCCGGCAGTTCCGCGACCGTGTTGGCGGGCTACGTCACCTATGCCAACGAGGCCAAGATGCGCATGGTCGGCGTGCCGGCGGCGATGCTCGCCGCGCAAGGCGCCGTCAGCGCGCCCGTCGCGCAGCAGATGGCCGAGGGTGCCCGCTCCGATGCCGGGGCGACGCTCGCCATCTCCTGCACCGGCATCGCCGGGCCTGGGGGTGCGATGCCGGGCAAGCCGATTGGCCTTGTGTTCATCGGCTGCGCGCGCGAAGGGCATCCGACGCTGGTCGAGCGACACGTGTTTCCCGGCGATCGAACGGCGGTGCGCGCCGCCACCGTCGCCGCCGCCTTCAGCCTGATCCGCCGCGCGCTGCTGACCTAGAAAGTACTCCTCATGCCCCCGCCCCTTCCCACGAGCTTCGACACCATCGGCGGCGCAGGGGCGGATTCGCTCACCGCCCTGCCCGGCGGCAGCCGGATTCGTGGCCTCGGCCTCGGCGACACACTCACCGGGCTCGGCGGCGCCGATGCCCTGGTCGGTGATGAAGGCAACGACCTGCTCCGGGGCGGCGGCGGCGCGGATACGCTGTTCGGCCGCACCGGCGACGATCGGATCGAGGGCCAGGACGGCAACGACGTGCTCGTCGATACCGGGCCGCGGGACTTTCTCTCGGGCGGCCTCGGCAATGACACGCTCTGGGGCGCCGCGGGGCAGTCCGCCAGCACGCTCGCCGGCGGCGAGGGGCAGGATGTCATCAACGGCGCCGGCCTGCTGCTCGGCGAGGCGGGCCATGACAGGCTCAGCGGCCATGCAGGGCGCGACACGCTGCGCGGCGGCGATGGCGATGATTCGCTGATCGGCGGCTTCGGCGCCGACCGGCTTGAGGGCGGGGCGGGCAATGACCTCCTGACCTTCATCGCCACCGACTTCGCGGATACCGTCGCTGGCGGCGGCCGCGCCTTCGACACGCTGGTCGGCGGCGCGGGGAACGACGTCTACGTCATCACCGCCGAGATCATCGGCAGCGCCCTTCCCGCAGGCTATCTGGTGGAACTCGCCGGTGGCGGACATGACCGTGCGGTGGTGCTCATCGACACCAACTTCATCCTGCCTGACGAGGTGGAGGATCTGGACTACCGCCCGCTCTCCGATATCAGCGGAAACTCTGCCGCGGGCAATGCGGGCAACAACCGCATCACCGGGCGCTCGATCGGCACTGATTTCCGGCTGAAGCTCGAGGGGCTGGCCGGCAACGACACCCTTGCCAATGTCGGACCCAACATTTCACTGCTGCTCGGTGGCGCCGGCAACGACGCGCTGATCGGCAATGTTTTCGACGACACGCTGGAAGGCGGCATCGGGCGCGACCGGCTGAACGGCCAGGGCGGGCGCGACGTGCTGATCGGTGACGACACCGCCGCGCCCGAGGCCGATGTGCTGCGCGGCGGCGCGGATGCGGACCGCCTGGTCTCGCGCGGTGGCGGTGACCTGCTCGATGGCGGCACGGGCCTCGATGTTCTGGAGCTGGACCTAGCCTGGCGCAGCAATGCGCTGACGCTGATCGTCTCCTACGGCATCGACGCCGGCTTGACCGCGACGGTGGCGGGCGATGCCTCGAGAGTGCTCAACACGGAGATCTTCAACCTCACCGGCGGCGCCAGCAACGACACCTTCCGCATCGACACGAACGGCCTGCTGGGCCAGGCCGATACGCTGTTCGGCGGCGGTGGGCGGGACACGCTTTCGGCCGGCGCGGGCGACGACATGCTGCGCGGCGGCAATGGCGATGACAGCCTATCTGGCGAGGCGGGGAACGATTCCCTCAGCGGCGACCAGGGCAATGACACGATTTTCGGCGGCAATGACGCGGATACCCTGAATGGCGGCGTGGGGCGCGATCTGCTGTTCGGCGGCGGCGGCAACGACCTGCTGATCGACGACGACACCCCCGGCATCGACACGCTGGACGGCGATGACGGCAATGACACGATCTTCAGTGGCGGCGGCGAGGGCCTGCTGCTCGGCGGCGACAATTTCGACCGGCTGGTGCTCAACCTTTCCGGCACCACGACAGCCGTCACCTTCATCGCGGGCAGCGGGGCGGCGGTGACGCCGCTGATCGGCCCCGGCACGCAGATCGGCGAGTTCGAGGTGTTCCTCATCGACGGCGGCGCGGGCGCGGACCGCTTCTCCCTCGCCGCCAGCGCCGGCCTCAATGTGATCCGCGGGCATGAGGGGGCGGATAGCCTCGTCGGTGGCAGCTTGGCCGATACGCTGGACGGCGGCGCGCAGGCCGATACGCTCGATGGCGGCGACGGCGCGGACCGGCTTGTCGGCGGCACCGGGGATGACCTCTATTTCGTCGATGTGCACTTGGATCAGGTGATCGAACAGGCCGGTGGCGGCATGGACGAAATCCGCAGCACGGTCTTCTCCTACACGATGCCGGCGGAGGTCGAGCACCTGGTCATGCTGCTCCCCGGTTCGACCGGCAACGGCGCGACTGGCGATGACCTGATCTCGGGCAGCGCAGGATCGCAGACGCTGAGCGGGGCGGATGGGGCCGATACGCTGCTCGGCGAGGCCGGGCTTGATGTCCTCGAAGGTGGGCGTGGGCAGGATCTGCTGCAGGGCGGCGATGATGGCGACACGCTGCACGGCGGCGAGGGTGACGACCGGCTCGAGGGCGGCGCGGGCAATGACCTGCTGGAGGGCCAGGCCGGCGCGGATACGCTCGGTGGTGGCGCTGGGGCCGATCTGTTCCGCTTCAGCGCGGCCGGTTTCGGCGCCGACCTGATCCTCGACTTCGTCACCGGCGAGGATCGGCTACAGATCACCTCCTCCGGCTTCGCCTTCATCACCGAGGGCAGCTTCGTGCTGCTGGTGCAGGAAGGCACGGCACCCGTGGGCTTCGGCCCGCAATTCATCCTCGACACCCTCACCGACACGCTGTCGTTTGATGAAGATGGGCAGGGCGGCATCCAGGCTTTGGCCGTGGCGCGCTTCGCCGGGCCGGTGACCCTGACCGTCGCGGACTTCATGTTCGCCTGAGGCCGCGCTATTCCGCCGCTTCGGCGGGGATGCGTGCGGCCTCGGCCTCGATCATCTTCAGAAGTATCCGGCGCATCAGCACGCCGGGGCGGTCGCTGGGCATGTTCATCTCGCGCCCGGTCTGGTCGAGCGGCACGTCGAAATCGGTGCTCTCCAGGATGTCGCGATCCTCGTTCGTCACCAGGCGGTCGAAGGCGATCACATCCGCCGCCTTCGACTGCTCCTCGGTGTCGTTGCGGAACACAAACTGCACGGTCATCGAGGAGGCGTCGTCGATCGGCGTCGCGCAGGTGACGATGGAGTGGCTGAGCCCGTTCGGATAGACGATGCGCAGCTTGCGCAGGAAGGGCGCATACCAGCGGCCGCGCATGTGGCGCACCGTGGTGTCGCTGTCCATGTTCAGTACCTTCTTCTGGATCTCCGGGTTCCTGACAGGAACTTCCGTGATCATCATGAAGCCGTCGGCATGCTCCTCGATCTCGAGCTTCGCCGGTTCGGGGTGGCCCTGGTCGCCGAAGCTGGCGCGGTGGACGAAGCTGAAATGCGCGTTGTCGAAGCTGTTCTCCATCAGCCGCAGCCCGGCGCAGTTCCAGACCTCGTAGAATTCATCGATACGGCGGAAGCCCAGGCCCTCCTCCTCGAAATCGGGGATGTCGAAAAGGGGTTCCTCGAGGGCGACCCAGACATAGCCGTAGCGCGTCTCGGCGCGGTAGGCGGGCACGCGCATGTTGGTCGCACCCTGCCGGTCCACCGGGCGCTGCGGCACGCGCATCACGCGACCATCGGCGGAGAATTCCCAGCCATGGTAGCCGCAGGCGAGCCGGCCTTCGGTGTAGAAGCCCTTGGAAAGCTTGGCCGTGCGGTGGCAGCAGCGATCATCCATCGCGGCCGGCTTGCCCTCCCCGTCCAGCCAGAGCACCAGATCCTGGCCCAGCAGGCGGAAGGGCTTGGGCCCCTCGCTGAGACGCGACACGGGAATCACCGGATACCAGAAGCGGCGCAGCAGCGGCGTGGCAGTGACGAGCATCGGGTTGTTCCTCGTGCCGAACAGGGTGCGACCAGAAATGCGGGGCGAAGGCGCGCCTTGCAAGCGAGGAATGGTGCACCGGAAGCCCGGTGCGGGCAGCGCTGCCTGCGCAATGGGCAGAAGCGGCCCGCGCCGCATCGCAGACCGGCAAGGGGCGGCGCGGCGGCATCTCGCCTCCCGCCGCCGGCTCGGATATCACGAAGGCTTCTTCCCTTGGCCGGCATGTTCAGCCCGGCACGACGAGGTGCCCCGATGGCCGCGCTCCCCACCCGTTTCTGGCAGGAATTGCCCTGGCCGGCCTTCAAGACCCTGCCGGCCAACACCGTCGCGGTGCTGCCGGTGGCGAGCATCGAGCAACATGGCCCGCATCTGCCGGTCTCGGTGGATACCACGATCAACCAGGGCGTGGTGGCGCGCACGCTGAAGGTCATCCCGGCCGATCTGCCCGTGCTGGTGCTGCCGACGCAATCCGTTGGCTGCTCGGTGGAGCATCTGCGCTTCCCCGGCACCGTCACCACCACGCCGGAGACGCTGCTGGCGCTGATCACCGACATCGGCGCGAGCGTGGCGCGCGCCGGCGTGCAGCGCCTGGTCATCGTGAACAGCCATGGCGGCAACGTCTCGGTCCTCGACATCGCCTGCCGACGCCTCCGCATCCAGCACAACATCCTCGCCGTGAACGCGATGTGGGCGCGCATGGGCAAGCCCGAGGTGCTGCGCCACGCGGTCGAGGGCAAGTACGGCATCCATGCCGGGCGTGATGAGACGTCCGTGATGCTCGCCCTGACACCGCATCTGGTGAACATGAAACACGCGAAGAATTTCGTCAGCCGTTGGCAGGGTGTGGCCAATGCCGCGCCGGGCATGGCGCCGGATGCCGGCGCGCCGCTCGCCTGGCAGGCGCAGGACCTCAACCCGGCCGGCGCGGTGGGCGATGCCTCGCTCGCCACGGTCGAGATTGGCAACGAGTTGCTGGACTTCGCGGCGGAAAAGATGGCGGCACTCTGGTCGCAGGTCGCGGCCTTCGACGCCGAGGGTTTTCTCGCCAATGAGCCCGACGCGCATGGCTGACATCGCGGCGCTGGCCGCTTCGCTGGACGGCCTGGAACTCTCGACCGACCGCGCACTGCTGCGCCAAAAAAGCCGCGACTTCTATTGGTACAGCCCGATCCTGAAGGCGCAGCTCGACAGCAAATCGGCCGAGCTCTACGTGCGCCCGAAGAACGAGGATGAAGTTCTTCGCGTGCTCGCCGCCTGCCGCGCGGCGCGGGTTCCGGTGACGGTACGCGGCGGCGGCACCGGCAATTACGGGCAATGCGTGCCGCTCGAAGGCGGCGTCGTGCTCGACATGACGGCGATGGTCGCCCCCATCGCCATCGTCGATGGCGTGGTGGAGGTCGAGGCAGGTGCGAAGATGATCGACCTCGATCTCTGGGCGCGCGAACGCGGCTGGGAGCTGAAGCTCTGGCCCTCCACCAAGCGCACGGCAACAATCGGCGGCTTCGTCGCCGGCGGTGGTGCGGGCGTGGGCGGCATCAGCCACGGCACGTTGCGTGAGCGTGGCAATCTTCTCGGCGCGCGCGTCGCCACCATGCAGGACCCGCCGGCGATTCTCGACATCGAGGGTGACGAGGCCGCGCCGGTCAACCGCACCTACGGCACCACTGGCGTGCTGACGCGCGTGCGCGTGCCGCTGACGCCGGCGCAGGATTGGCGCGACATCGCCATCACCTTCGCCGAGTTCACGGCCGCCGCGCGATTCGCGCTGGCACTCAGCTACGCCGATGGCATTCCGAAGAAGATGTGCGCCGTCTTCGACAGCCAGCTCCCGCCCTTCTTCCGCGCCATCGCTGAGCATGTGCCCGAAGGCCAGGCTTTGGTGCTGGTGATGGTCGCCCCCGCCGCGCGCCGCGCGCTCGCCGACCTCGCCCGAGAACATGGCGGTACGCTGGTGGCCGAGCAATCGACCGTCGAGGCCGAGCGCGATCCGGACAAGACGCCTTTCTACGAATATTGCTGGAACCATACGACGTTGCAGGTGCTCAAGCGCGACCGCGGCGTCAGCTACCTGCAATGCCGCTTCCCCTTCGACAATACGCTCGAAGCGCTGGAAGCCGTGCGTATCCCCTTCCGCGACGAGGTCTGGATGCACACCGAATGCGTGCGCTTCGGCGGCCGCATCACCATGTCGGCGCTGCCGGTCATTCGCTGGAAAGGCGCCGAGCGACTCGCCGAAATCATGGCCGCCTTCGAGGCCGCGGGCATCGGCATCGCCAACCCGCATGTGCTGACCATCGAGGAAGGCAGCGGCTATCGCCGCGTGCCGGGCGATCAGCTCGGTTTCAAGCGGCGCACCGATCCGCTCGGGTTGTTGAACCCCGGCAAGATGCGCGACTTCACGATGGAAGATGCGTAGCTCAACCGAGCCAATCCGGCCGCGGCAGCGCCTGATAGGCCTCGCGCAGGCTTTCCGACCAGCGCTGGCGGAGGAAGGCGAAATAGGGATCGCCCTCATCGATCCGCCGCCGCAGCGTGTGCGCCAGCGCATCGCGCCGGATCACGGTGAGGTCGATTGGCAGGCCGACCGTGAGGTTCGAGCGCAGCGTGCTGTCCATGCTGATCAGTGCGAGCGTTACGCCATCGGCCAAAGGTGTCGCCGGATTCAGCACGCGGTCCAGGATCGGCTTGCCGTACTTGTGCTCGCCGATCTGGAGGAAGGGCGTCTCGGCCGTGGCCTCGATGAAGTTGCCGGCGGCGTAGATGAGGAACAGCCGCGGCGGCTGCTCGCCGATCTGCCCGCCGAGCAGGATGGAGACATCGAAGCCAAGCCCTTGCGCGCGCAGCGTTGGCCCATCGGCCTCGAACACCGCGCGCACCGCCGCACCCACGAGTTGTGCCGCCCGGAACATGCTGGGCACCTGCTGCAAGGTCTGCACCTGGCCGTCCAGCACCACGCCTTCCTGCAACAGGTTCCACACCGCCTGCGTCACCGCGAGGTTGCCGGCCGTGTTCAGCACCAGCGCGCGTTCACCACCATTCTCGACGAGGAAGGTCTTGCCGAAGGTCGAGATGTTGTCCACGCCCGCATTGGTGCGCGTGTCCGACAGCGTGACGACGCCGGCATCGAGCAGGAGGCCCACGCAATAGGTCATGCCGTTAAGTAGAACTCGCCGATACGCTGGCCGAGTTCGGTGTTGCGTTCGATCTTGTGCGTCAGGAAGACGTGCAGGCCGCTCTCCAGCGTATCCTCGATGCGGCCGTAGCGCAGGCTGGCGTGGATCTCGCCGGCCAGGCGATGGCATTCGCCGCGGCCTCCGCCATTCGACTCGGCGATGCGGTCCAGCGTCTGCTCCACGCGGCGATGGCATGACAGCAACGAGCGCGGCAATTCCTGGCGATAAATCAGCAGATCCGCGACCAGCTTTGGCTGCATGCGGGTGTGATATACCCATTGATAGGCGCGCAGCGCGGAGACCGAGCGCAGCAGCGCCTGCCACTGAGCGTAGGCCGAAGCGCCTTCGCTGCCTGGACCCGACAGCGCCAGATGCTTCGCATCGAGCAGCCGCGCGGTGTTGTCGGCGCGTTCGAGCATCACGCCGAGATGCACGAAGCGCCAGCCATCGTTGCGCAGCATCGTGTCCGCCGCCGCGCCATTGAACAGCATGGTGCGGCTGCGCACCCAATCGAGGAAGGCCGGCAGGCGATCGGCATCCGTCGCGGTTGCCGCCTGCGCGCGCATCTCGCGCCAGGTATCGTTCAGCGCCTCCCACATATCGACGGTCAGCGCCGTGCGCACGGCGCGCCCGTTGCGGCGCGCTTCCTCGATGCAGCTTGCGATGGAGGAAGGATTTTCTGCATCCAGCGCCAGCCAGTGCACCACGGCGTCCGCGGTCGCGGCGCGTTCGGTGGCGCGAAAGCCGGGCTCGGCGCCGGCGGCGACGAGCAGGCTGTGCCATTCATCGACCTCGCCGCGCAGGCTTTGGCCGAGCCCCGCCATGCGAAGCGCCACCTGCATGCCGCGTGCGAGATTGCCGGCGCGCTCGGTGTAGCGGCCCATCCAGTAGAGGCTGTCGGCGGTGCGGGAGAGCACGGGGTCAGCCCTCCCCCCCCGCGGCATCGTCATCGAGCACCCAGGTATCCTTGGTGCCGCCACCCTGCGAGGAATTCACCACCAGTGAGCCCTCGACCAGCGCCACGCGAGTGAGCCCGCCGGGCACGATCCGCACTTCCTTGCCCATCAGCACATAGGGGCGAAGGTCCACATGGCGTGGGCCGATCTTCTCGCCCGCCAGGGTCGGTACGGTGGAAAGTGCGAGCGTGGGCTGCGCGATGTAGTGCTCGGGCTTCGCCAGGATGCGCGCGCGGAATTCGTCATGCTGCGCCTTGGTGCTGTGCGGCCCGACGAGCATGCCATAGCCGCCCGAGCCATGCGCGAGCTTGACGACGAGCTTGTGGATGTTCTCCAGCACATAGGCGCGCTCATCGGGCCTGTCGCACAGGAAGGTCGGCACGTTGTTCAGCAGCGGCTCCTCGCCGAGGTAGAAACGGATCATCTCCGGCACGAAGGGATAGATCGCCTTGTCGTCGGCGATGCCGGCCCCCGGCGCATTGGCCAGCGTGACGTTGCCGGCGCGGTAGGCGGCGAAGATGCCTGGCACGCCGAGCGTGCTGTCGGGCTTGAACACTTTCGGGTCGAGGTATTCGTCATCGACGCGGCGATACAGCACATCGACGCGCTTCGGCCCGCCGGTGGTGCGCATGTAGACCACATCGTCCTGCACGATGAGGTCGGCCCCTTCCACCACTTCAACGCCCATCTCGTCGGCCAGGAAGCAATGCTCGAAATAGGCGCTGTTGTAGTGACCGGGCGTGAGGATCGCGATGCAGGGCTCGCGCTTGCAATTCGGCGGTGCGGCGTCCTTCAGCGTCTCGAGCAGGTCTTCGGGGTAATGCGCCACCGGCAGCAGGCGATGGTCGGAACACAGCGCGGGGAACAGGCGCAGCATCGCCTCGCGGTTCTCCAGCATGTAGGAAACGCCCGACGGCGTGCGGCAATTGTCTTCCAGCACGTAGAATTCATCGGCGCCGGTGCGCACCAGGTCGATGCCCGAGATGTGCGCATAGACGCCACCGGGCGGCACGAAGCCCTGCATTTCAGGCCGATAGGCGTCATTGCCGATGACGAGCGCTTCGGGCACGCGCCCGGCGCGCAGGATCTCGCGCGCGCCGTAGATATCGGCCAAGAACATGTTGAGCGCACGCACCCGCTGCGTGAGGCCGTGGGCGAGCCCGTCCCATTCGCGCTTCATGAGGATGCGCGGGATGACATCGAAGGGGATCAGCCGTTCCGGGTCGCCGCCCTCGCCATAGACGGCGAAGGTGATGCCGACGCGACGAAACAGCGCCTCCGCCTCGGCGCGCTTGGCGGCCAATGCGGGCAGGCCATGGGCCTCGATCCAGGCCGCAATGCCGGCATAGGCCGGGCGTACCTGGCCATCGCTCATCATTTCGTCAAAGGCGCAACGCGTCTCGGTCACTTCATGAAGTCCGGTTTGCCCTGTTCTGCCAAAAATAGTCGCGGAATTGTATGCGCCTGGGAAGAGCCACGCGTCGCCCCGCCTGCCACGCCGCGCGAAAACCTGCCCGATGCCTGGGCGCCGCTGCGCCTTGGACCGGCATCAATCATGGGGGCATCAACCGCGCATCGGCCGTGGTCGCGTGGCGATTTCGCGAATCAGCTTGGCGCGGAGCGCGCGGGCGAAATCGCGCCGATCCTCGGCACGCTGCACGAAGGCGCCGGGACCGCCGATGACATCGCGCTCATAGGCCGCGGTCAGGCGCCCGCCGGACCAGCTGGAGGATGCCTCGATGGCCAGGCCATTCACCACGATGCCCTGCGCCACGGCCCTGTCGCGCGCCTCGGGCGCGGCAACCAGGCTGCGGATGTCGGGGCCGTCGCCGGAGACGTCGATGGTGCGCTCCTCCGCCGGCCAAGGCGCAGCCGCGATCAGCGCGGCGCTGTGCAGGATGGCATCGCCGATGGCGTTGTAGGATTGACGTGAGCGCGGCGCCTGCCGGATCGCCGCCGCCGCCTGCCGCGCCGTCGTCGCATCGCCGATGCGCCGCCAATCGACGACGGTCGCCGCACCACCTGGCGAGCCCCACTCCACCATCGCGATGCCAATCGC
>Ga0209181_10008420_pt1 | contig 13840 bp, 14 predicted proteins | sample MAT05_FD_187208 | JGI IMG/M metagenome (GOLD analysis project Ga0209181, IMG submission 187208) | Freshwater microbial communities from Lake Fryxell liftoff mats and glacier meltwater in Antarctica - MAT-05 (SPAdes) (version 2) | ecosystem: Environmental > Aquatic > Freshwater > Ice > Liftoff... | reverse complement strand
TTTGTGAAAGTGCCGCTTCGCGGCACTTTCACAAATCTCTCTGGGTTTTATAACAGCGCAAAGCGCTGTAAATACAGCGTGAAGCGCTGTATTTACAGCGTGAAGGTGAAGTCTTTTGCTAATATGCCAGGCACGAGAATGCCTCCCAGCGATCGCTTCTCATAAGTGCCTATATCGGGAATAAATTCACGAAAGTTGGTTAAGGCTTCGAGATTTTCACCTAAGAAGTTGTAGATACTATCGTCAAAGCGAAGATTCGTAATTGGGGCAGTAAATTCGCCATTTTCGACCCAGAAGCAAGCATAGCGGGTCATTCCTGTAATTCTACCGCCAGTGCGATCGCTCCAGTTTAGATAATGTAAATTTGAAAGATAAAGTCCTGTATCTAATCGTTTGAGAATATCAGCTTCGTCTAAATTCCCTACTGCAACTTCAGGCGATCGCATTGATTCACTGCCACTTGCACCATTGGCAATTTTGCCATATTCTTTGGCACTGCGAGAACTAACTAGAGTATTAATTAGCTTTCCATTGGCAATGACTGATAAATATTCGGGAGCCACTTCTCCTAATCTATTAAAACGAGGTACATTTCCATATGTAAAATTTTCGTTGAGAGATAGTAATGGAGAAAGAGCACGTTCTTGATTCTTTAATTTTATAAGCGAGCTGCTTCCCTGCTGTAAACTAGACTCTCCAACACTTCCCGCTAAAAAACCTAATAAATCTGATGCAGCCACAGGTGCAAAATAAGTATGATATTGTCCGCGATCCACAGTTTTGTTTGGTCTTTGCAAGGCTACTAATTGTTGTTTAGAACGCTCAATCTGTAAGCCATAAGCTTGGGGTTGCCATTCTTGACCTGCATAAATCCCTTTGACAGCTTTTTCCCCTGAACTGGTCTGCACAAACATTGAATAATCGACAAAAAAAGAATCTGTTGCGAACCAGTGCCTTTGACCTGCGGAGTTAGCATTGGCGCGGATAACTGAACCTGATGCGTAGAACCCTGTAAAATCAACATTATTGACTGGAGCGAGAATTGTGGCGATCGCTTGAGTTGGCTCTAACAAACTACCCTGATAAACTTCGCGACTGGAACCTTGATTTTCAGGTATGACTAGATAAGGATTTTCAGGAATTTGGGCGACTTCTTGTCGTAAATAATTAAGATTTTCTAAAGCGTAAGTAATATCTATTTGGCGATCGCCTGTAAATGGAAACTCAGCAAAAGATTCTCGGTGATTAGAAATCAACGAGATCGTCACATTCCCATCAGCGACTAATCCCGACTGTCGAACCTTAGCGTTATTAAATCTTGTGAATTGGCTGCGCTCACTATCCAAATTAATCGTCAGATGTTCCCCATGAGCGAGACTATCAATCAAGCGATCGGCAAGTTCATAAAAAGCTTCTTCTAATGCTTCTTCTAATGTATAGCCTAGAGTTTGTTCTTCCCAATGTTCGATCATTAAAAAATTAGTTCTAAATAAAGTTTGTTTCTATTCCTAAAGATAGCATTTTCTATCTTGATATTCTAAGCTGCGCTATGAAAGACCAAATTTAATCTGTAGGATCAGATCTTTAGTGATCTCTTGCCCTGTAAAGGCATTGCCAAGAAAAAAATACTCCCTTCCCACCCAAGAATTAGCGTTGCGGCGCGAAGCGCCGCAACGCTAATTCTTGGGTTTTACTGTCTAATCTTTCACTGGGAAGGGAGTAGGAGTGTAGCGCAAAGCGCTCCCTTCCTATTGGTGGATTTAATAATTAGAAAAGATTAATTCTCGCTCTTCTCGGCTTGTGTCCACACTGAAACGGAGCCAGCATTGCAACGGAATTCTGCCCACCCTTCATCATTCGTAGTGATTGATTCATCCACATGCTCTGTGAGATCTATATAAGTGCAGTTGGGATGCCCAGTTTGCATTGATTTTCTACCCTCTTCACCATTAGTCAACACTACTGCCATACCACTGGGATGCTCCTCATCTCCCAATCGCGTCCAGCCAATTGTGTTGGGATGGTCAAAATAGTCGTACTGCTCACCATAGGCGTAGGTTTGCCTTGCATGAAGAAACTTATCAAGCAACCATTGGTGACTTTCGATCCAGATTTCATATTCATTGCCATCTTTGCCATAGTCCTTGTAATGTGCGCCATAGTAATCAGCGTAAAAAATACAAGGATATCCTTCTTGTCGCAATAAAATGAGCGCATAAGCTAGGGGCTTAAACCAAGCTTCGACGATTGACTCTAATGATTGCAAAGGCTGTGAGTCGTGATTATCTACCAAAGTAACGGCAAGCGTAGGCTGTTGCTGAAGCAATGTATTATCAAAAATTTTAGTTAGGTCATAATCTTGACCAGCTTGACTTGCTACATGGAAGTTGTAATGCAAAGGCGCATCAAACAAATCAACTTTGCCATCAGTAACCTCAATAAAGTGGTGTAAAGCTTCTACTTCGTAAGACCAATACTCTCCCACTGCAAAGAAATCGCGTTTTGCATAATGATTTACATGATCTAACCATTCTTGAAAGAATTCGCCTGACACATGCTTGACAGCATCAAATCGAAATCCATCAACATTGGTCGTATCATGATGCCATTCTCCCCAATATTTGAGTTCTCCTTGCACTTCAGGATTTCTTACATCAAGGTCACAACCCATCAGATAATCAAAATTGCCTTTCTCTAAATCAACGTTGTCATCAAATGATTTGCCTTTAAGTAAGTAAACTGCATCCTCTCCTTCGTTATAGGCGTTGTAATCGATCGCTGCAAAATGCCACCAATGCCATTCCATGGTTGAGTATTTACCCTTACGTCCTGGAAAGGTGAAGTGAGTCCAAGCTTTGATTTTTTGGTATTCGCCGATTACCTTATTGCGATCATCCATACTCATGGGTGTCGCTTCTGCTTCTTCTTCTTGATCTGCACCCATTTTGTGATTAAATACCACATCCGCGTAGATGCTGATTCCTGCCTTTTTAGCCGCTTTAATTGCGTGAAGGTATTCGTCTTTAGTGCCATACTTTGTCCGCACAGACCCTTTTTGATCAAACTCGCCTAAGTCAAACAAATCATACACGCCATAACCCACATCCATACCTCCGGCTGTACCTTTGTAGGCAGGCGGTAACCAAAGAGAAGTAATTCCGACTTTCGCTAATTCTTCGACTTTCTCAGCTACTTGTTTCCAAAGACTGCCATCCTCTGGCAAATACCAGTGAAAATACTGCATCATCACGCCATTTTTGTAAGACATCGGTTACTTGCTGTGTAAGGGTTATAAACAAATTAGCACAAGATTTTCCGTATGATCTCAAAAACGTCTAAAAATAAATTTTGTTGGCTAAATTCTCTTTATTACATTTTATGTCGTAGTTAATCAATTCATTCAAGAAATCAATCACTCTTCTGTCAAGGTATCAAACAAGAAGCTACAAAAAGCATATCTTAGAATTTAATTCGGGAAAGTTTAAAAAACAGCTTTTTCAGTATGTGAATGGTTGCTTATTTATAGAATACAAAAATTAAAATACAAAATAGAATAAACAAATTAAAAACATTTAGTTTTACTTATTTCTAAATACATATGTCGAATTATATATGTATAACTTATTTCTTTAGGCGGATGAATAAAATATTCAAATAAAGCATAATTAAATTGTTAGGAAATAAGTCACGAACGAATTTATTTTTAAACACTTAACCAAATTTATTAATAAAACTGAGGATTATAATCATGAGTTTAGAAGATCGCGCTAAAGCAGCTGCTAAAAATGTCGAAGGCAAAGCTCAAGAAGCACTTGGCAACATTACTGATAACCCTAAACATCAAGCTGCTGGAAAGGCTAAGCAAGCTGAAGCGGACGTTCGTAATGCAGCTGAAGATGTAAAATCTAAAGCTAAAGATGCAGCTGATGCTGTAAAAGACAGAGCTAGAGATGTCAAAAACGCTATTGACTAAATATTAACTAGATAGTTGATATTTGAAAATTCTTCAACTACTTAATTAAAATTAAGTAGTTGAAAAACTCTGAAGTTTATTGCAGTACCTATTAATTTTTTAGAGCTTAAAATGATTTCACAAATTTACAGATCATTGTTAACAATTGGCTTAATTTCATTCTTCTCATTTGCCATAATTTTTGGCAATGTTGAAAACGGTTGGGCTTCAACTCAAGTACTGAGTTTTGTACATCCTCAGATTGCAGTAACAAATGGAATCAAGGCTGTTACCAAAGACCTTGAAGGTAAAGCTCAAGAAGCGATCGGCAAGGTTACTGGAAGTATTCCAAATCAAGTTGAGGGCAAGGCAAAGCAAGCTGAAGCGAGTTCTCGGAATACATCTGAAGATGTAAAAAATAAAGCTAAAGAAGCTGGTAATGCTATGAAAAGCAAAGCCAAAGACATCAAAAATGCGATCGATTAGATAGTTAATGATTAAGAACATTTAGTAATTTTTAACTTTTTATCAAATGTTCTAAATGTTCTGGTCACTGCGATACCTAATGATATAAGGCTTGCAAATTTAGTTTTCCAAAGGATGTAATTATTATGGATTTTCTCTGGTTTATTTTAATCGGTTTGGCTGCTGGCTGGCTAGCAGGACAATTGGTTAAGGGTGGTGGATTTGGACTAGTTGGAGACATTGTTGTCGGTGTAATCGGGGCACTACTTGGTGGTTTTTTGTTTACTACTTTTGGTGTATCTACTGGCGGTGGATTGTTAGGAAGTTTGATTGTTGCCACAATTGGTGCAGTGGTTCTTCTATTTGGCATACGTCTGATTAAGTCAGCTTAATGTTTGGTTAAGTCTAGTTACGTTCAATAATTAAAAATTAAGTAAAGGTTTACTGTTATGTCTGATGAAATCGATAGAGAAATTACGACTAGAAAAGTTACTTCTAATTCAAACATGCCTAGTGATGAATATGGAGTCTCTGAACAACGCACTTCTCAAGTGCGAAACGACGATAATTCTAATGGATTAATACTCGGTATTTTGCTCGTTTTGGCAGTAGGTGCAGGGGCAGTTGTATATTTCATGAACAATCGTCCAGCCCCAACACAAATTCTGGCGCCAGCCAATAATACTGTTAGAGAAAACAAATCGACTGTGATTGAGCGCAATAACACAACTACAAGAGAAGTTGCACCTGCACCATCTCAACCAATACCTAGGGTAGAAATTAATGTTCCTCCTGCTCCTGCGGTAACAACGGCTCCTTCGCCTGCGGCAACTGCACAACCTCAGACGACTGCATCTCCTCGTCCTACAAATTAATCATTTAGCGATCGCTTATGAAGTTAAGACGTAAAGCTCAGAAAGTAGAGTGCCTAAAAATCAAGCATATCTACTTTTTGAGCTTTAATTTTTCAAAACTTATTGAGATATCGCGATTCTGTGTATAACTTCAAATCAATCTAGAGAGTAGGATTGATAATTTGAACTGCCATTCCACTCTCTAGATATAAGCCTAATTAACAAATAAATTGAGTTCTATTAAAAATCATGAATGAAGAAATCGACAGAGAAATTACAACTAAAAAAGTTACATCTAATCCCAATACACCTTTAAATCCCAATACATCTGTAGAAGGATATAACGTCGCTGAACAACGCACAACCAAAGTGCGTAACAATAATGATAATGCAGTCGGATTGATACTTATTATCTTGGTACCGTTAGCTCTAGGTGCTGCGATCGCTGCATACTTTTTTTACAACCGTACACCTCAGACGCAGATTATAACTCCAGTATCGAGTCCGATTGATAATACTGTTAAAGATAATAAATCTACAGTGATTGAACGCAACAATACAGTTATTAGAGAAGTTGCACCTACAACAAGTCAACCTACGCCTACTGTGCAAATTAATATTCCGTCTGCAGCACCACAACCCGCGCCTAGGGTACAAGTTAATGTTCCTCCTGCAGCGGCTCCTGTTCCTGCGCCTACGGTAACAGTGCAGGCTCAGCCTTCTATTATTCTAGTACCCACACCCGCGGCAACGACAGGTCAGCCGCAGAATACAGCTACTCCTACACCAACTGTACGTCCAACAAATTAATCGTCTTGTTTATCAAGAAAATGAAAGCCTCGCAACGCGAGGCTTTTAGTGTCTATTTAATAAATGTAAACTTACCGCTATTACCGTCAGCTTCCATCTTTATTTGAGCTACAAAAAAGTTCTTCTGATTGATTTCGCCTTCAGGCGTAAAAGAAATTTCACCAAGAGGAGTTTCGTATTTACCAATTAGCAAAGTGTCATTTAGCTGAGTACGAAGTTGAGGCAAAGTCAGGGTATTTAATTTAGTCGTTTTATCAAGCGTACGAAGAGCTTCGACAAATACTTGTACTGCGGTAAATGTTTGAGCGGTGAACTGAGGGGGTTCTTTCTTATTTAGCTCTGTATAAAGTTGACGAAAAGCCGTATTTACTTCATTTTTAAGTTCAGGACTGTAGGCTTGAGCGATGATGATGCCATCACACAGAGCTTTGCATACAGGCAAGATGTTAGAAGTGTTTAAGCCATTACCACCGATGATTAGACCTTTATAACCAAGTTCTCGTAATTGCTTGACTAGGTTACCGCCATCGGCAGATAAGCCTGAAATGATAATCAGATCAGGTTTGATATTAATCGCATTAGTTACTTGTGATTGAAAATCTGTATCAGTAGTTTGGAAAGTCTGCACAGTTGCCAGCTCTAACCCTTTTTGTTTAACTGTTTCTTGAAAAGTACCTGTTTCAGATTTACTAAACGCATCATTTTGGGCAAAAAATACAGCAACTTTCTTAATCTGGGGATTAATTTTGAGAGCTGCCTCGATCGCATTTGGCGCAACTACAGCGACAGGAGCTGATACCCGCGAAATGTATTTACCAATTTGAGGAATACCCTTAGCCGTATTCGATGGGGCAATTACGGGTACACCTGCACGTTCGGCGATCGGGTCAGCGCTAAATGCTTGTTGTGAAAGCGTGGGACCAACAATGCCAACAACTTTATCTTGGGAAATTAACGTATTAAAAGCGTTAATCGCACCTTGTTCATCCCCTGCCGTGTCTTGGAAAACCAGCCGAATCGGTGTGCCATTAATGCCACCTTGCTTGTTAAAATATGCCTCAGCAATTTTTGCACCTGTGACTTGTTCTTGTCCTAGTAAAGCGACATTACTGGTTTGGGCGACAGCAATTCCGATGGGAATTGTGCTTGAGCTAGTGGGATTGGAGCTTGTTTGTCCACAGGCGACAATTAGCAAACAAGACACAAAAGTGGCGATCGCATAGCCAAAAAGTTTTTTTATTGATTTTTTCATTGATTAATCAGCCTCAAAAAGCATATATCAGTCTATAGCTTTTAGTGTCTAACCTATGACACGATCGCTTTGCTGACAGATCTCAAGGCGATAGAAAACAATATCGACTAAATTAAATCCTTCCCAAAAAAACAAGCTTGGTAAATGACCAATCGGTGCAGCGATCGTGAAAGTCAGATTCTCATATTTGCGCCAGATTTTTGGTGAAAAGGCAAGATTTAACCAACGAGGTTTGCGCCATCCTAATCGATCGGCAAACTTCTCATAGATATTCGCAAATTCCCAATAGGTATCTTTTTCATAAATCAATCTTCCACCTAGCCTTTTCCAAATTTGTTGTTGAGCGCTCCAACCAAAACGATTATTACTAGTTTTCATCCAAACTTGATTAATCGCTATCCAGATATCACAAGATATCTGATTAATATCATCGGCAGTTAGTTCAGAAATTTTAGATTTATTTGCTAGTTCTAAAATGATTTGATTAGTTAGGCGATCGCCTTCTTGCCATTGCCCTAAATTTAGTACTTCTTTTAATTTCTCTAAATGCGATGATTGGCGCTTTGCGCCAATCATCACATTTGCAGGCGATCGCAATGCATCTAGAACTTCGTTAGCGGAACTATAGCGATTTGCGATCGCTCTTTCTAAAAGACGATTAAGAATCATTGCTAAATGATTAGAGATAGAAGTTTGAAGTTTTTCTCGCCAAATCCAGCGATCGCTAGCGTCGTCATATACATCAAAAGGAGAAATTCCTGTTAGTAAATAAATGCAAGTCACTCCTAAACTATAAAGATCGCTCTGGATGACTGCCTTTCCTCGCGATTGCTCAGGAGCAATATACTCAGCACTACCGATCAATGTGCCTGTAAGATTTGTGCCTGTAAGATTTGTATTTGATATAGATATCTTGGCTGCTCCAAAATCTATAAGTACAAAAGAATTCTCACTTGCACTTAATGTATTATTAACGAAAGGAGTATTTGCAGATCGGCGAATAATATTTTCAGGCTTAATGTCGCGATGGATGACCTGACGGTCGTGGATAAATTGCAGAACTGGCAAAAGATTTTCGAGCAGTTGATAGATTTGGGCTTCGTCAAATACGCCATTGCGCTGTAATTCTACATATAGATTATTGCCTTCGATAAGTTCTTGAACTAAATATAGACATCCATCTTCTTCAAAATAGGCGACTAATTCAGGAATCTGCGGATGCGAACCAAGGGCTTTGAGTTGAACGGCTTCACTTTCAAATAAAGCGATCGCTTTATTCATTAACTCCAAATTTCCAAACTGTGGCAAGAATTGCTTAATCGCGCATGGTTGTCCTAGTCGTCCCCAATCTCTTGCCCGAAAAGTTCGTCCCATACCTCCTTGACCGATGAGAGCGATCGCCTCATATAAACCTTTAAGCTGCAAATTTTTACCACAATTTGCACAAAATCTTCCATCTTGTGGATTGTTGGGCTTCTGACAGCTTGGGTTTAGGCAATAGGGCATATTTCTGACGATAGATTTACATTTGTTTACATTAAATGTAAAGTTATAATAATTAATATAAAACTTTTGCAGGAAAGTAACTAGTCATGGTATCAACACCCACCAAATCTCAAGCAATTGATAACAACCCTGTCCAAACTATTAAAACTGTTGGACTTAATGTAAATCCTACAGGGGCAGGCATATTTGGGTTTAGTAATTTTGCCGAAACTTGGAACGGGCGTATGGCAATGATCGGCTTAGTGGCTGGATTTGCTAATGAGGTATTGACAGGCAAAGGGATTCTGGCTCAAGTTGGTATCACTGGCGGCATTAGCGTTTTATTTGCTTTATTCTTCACAGGTTTCACAGTTGCTACATTGCTAGGCTATTACGCTGTCAAAGCTACTCGCGACCCAGAATAAAAATAGACAGGAAGAGTTTCCATATCCTTAGACAATTAAAAAGCAAAAGGTGAGTGAATTTCGCTCACTTTTTGCTTTTTTGAATTTTACAACAGTTGTTGCTCAAACCTAAAATGACAAGGGTCGCAGGGCAAAGCCCCGCAACAGGTTTTATATTATTGTTTTTGGTAGGTTTAGTTACAAAGAGCCAATCGCACCGCCTAGTAAAACACTCATTCCCGCGATCGCTAAAGGATGAAGCCCCAAAGCCCAAATATCAGGAATTTTAATTCCTTCGCAAAGCGGAAATAGTAAACGCGCGATCGCTGCATTAACAAGCAAAAACATAATTACCCATAGAGGGATTAAACGCAAATTTAAACTTGCTAGCACAATCCAAACAAAAGTATTAGCGATCGCCACAATACCAACACCCTGCACCCATCCTTTCCCAGACTCAATCGGGCGATTAGGTGACATCCATACGAGTCCCATCCATGTCAAGGCTGCTAAAAAACCACAGGCGATCGCATCGTAAAGAAAGTGCATATAATTTCGAGTCTCGAAAGTAACTTCTGCTTGATATTTTAATTTACTCAATTCTGGCAGGAATACCCTGACGACGCAGTTGTTCGATCCGTTGTTGAGCTGCATTTGCATCGCGATAAGAACCAACTTGCACTTGTCCATCGCTAGGACGAACATAAGCATCACGCTCAACTTTTTGAGCACTAGCTGCATAGCTGTTTTCGACAACCACACGATAACTGATGCTCGTTGTACCAGAATTTACAGGGGCAGAATTTACAGGTGCAGAGCTTTCAGGAACAGATGTCAAAGGAGCAGCGTATTTAACTGAAGCATTATTCCGAGGCGCAACATACGCAGGAGCAACGGGAGTTACATAGACAGTCGTTGGCGTTGAGCTAGTAGCACGGTTAGATGCAGCAGCAGGGCGTACTGAATTGCGGGGAGATGGTTGACGGTAGGATGGAGATGGAGCCTCATAATTTCTGCTTTCAGGCGGATTGGAGCTTCTCTCGAAAGGCACTGAAGCAGGTGATAGTGGTGCTACTGAAATCGCAGGGAATGAAGTTGAGGGCACTGTTCGTAATGGTGCATTTGGAACAAAAGTATTACTCGGTGCAAATAAAGTTGATGGTTTCGAGGAAGGGTTAGTTAATGCTTTATTGTTTTTAGTTAAACTATTAACGGTTTGATTAGATTGAGTTTTATCGCCAGCAAAAGGCACAAAAGATAATGAAGAATCTTGAGATTTCTGCTGATTTTGCAAATTAATATCGCTACCTAAGTCTTGATTCGCACTATTTGTTTGAGCTGCTTTAGGGCGTGAATCAGGCTTGAAAATTTTCATTACACCAGACGGATCAACCAATAAATAGCCGATCGCGGCACTAGAAAATAGCAATAATAATAATGAAATAATCCCAACAGGATTCATCAAACTGCTGACTAAACTCTTCTCAGTATGAGGAATTGGAACTTGTGACTCTTGATTAATTGAGTCTTGATAGCTCTCAGAATAGTCATTAGCAAAGCTTTGCAAAATTTCATCATCATCAGGTGCTGGAACTTTTGCCATAGTCGGCGAATCAAAGTCCATCTCTGCACCAACATAATCGTTTAAACCTGTATTTTCTAGATTATTAAAACTATCTAAACCTTTATATTTATGTAACTCTGCCGAAGAAATATTTATCGATGGTGACGCAGTCATTGCTAAAGGAGGCATCACAGGCATTTGAATCGTACGCTTATCACTGTTGTTATCAGTGGGTGGAGCGATCGGTGATAGCGCATCAGACAGACTCGGCGATGTCCAGATCGACTGCGTAGAAATAGCCCGTGGTCTAAAAGGATTGAGATAAGAGATGTTTTGACCGTTTGCTTGCCAATGGCGATAGCGATCTAGTTCATCATTGAGACTCGCATCCATGCCAGTTAACGCTGTTTGCAAGACCAAAGACTGAGAGAGCGCGGGCAAAAAATTAGCCTCTACCTTAGAAACTCTTGGATTAACTGTTTTTGCGATCGCTGGGGAGATTGCGATCGCTGGGGAGATTGTGGCGGAAATGGTGGGACTCAATGTTTGCATAATCTTTACCTCAGGCAGTAACGGCGGTTTGAGCTAGGTAAATGTCTCGGATGTCTTCAGGAAGGCACTCTTCTAGGGCGTGGTAAGCCTTAATTAGGAGTTGCTTAACATCACTAGCCGAGATGTTTTCGCCTTCAGCATGTAAATAAGCAGCGATGCGCGTATGGCTCCACTGAAAAGTTTGAGACAACAATAGTATCAGACGTAGGTTGCCAGCCATTTGATTTAGGGCTTGATTAAGGTAGCACCAAAATACGGGTGGTGTGTCTTTAAGAGAATATTGAATGTCTTCAACGGGTGGTACTTCGGCACGATTAATCATCATCGCCGCAATATTAATTAGCCAGCTTTGCAAGGATAGACGCGGATTGGTCACCCGCAAATCTAGCACTCGCATTTCATGGTAGATATATTCCCAAGTTTTTACAAATAAATAGTCTGATTGCACAGGCGATCGCGTGGCAGTGCCAATCAGGGTATATAGCACTTGTCCATAGCGACAAAAAATTGCTGCAAAATATTGACCCTCTTCAGGATGGCGTTGAAATAGCGTCACGAGTTCGCGATCGCTCTTTTGGAAAAGCGCCTGAATCTTAGGGTGATGAATTTCGGGAAGGGGGGGAAGCTGCACGGTCACGGCTATTGCTAGCTCACTTTTTTAGTTTTCAAATTTGATGCACACATACTAGCAGCAAAGTATGATATTGCAACCCGTAGTTCGTACTATTTGTTTTTAACGCCTTGTATATCTTGAAAGGATGGCAAACTAGACAAGACGATTTCTAGAAATAAAATCACCCAACATTAGGACGAATTAAGATATCCCACTTGGGTAAATTGCTTGGGTAAATCGGGATTACGTTCTAGCCTCGATTTGACATACAGCATAGCCGTCTTTGAGAGGAAAACACCTTATTTCAATCGATTTTGCAGTTTCTAGAGAGGAAAACTAGCAGCGAGAACTAACATTTAAAATCTGCAATATTTTACTGGACATACCTTTTCGATGATTGGATTATTGGAAAGATCGAGTAAAATCAAATTCTTTAAAACTGCTAATGGTTTTACATCGCTGATTTGATTGTCCCAGAGATAGAGCTCAGTCAAATTCGTCAAATTCGCTAGAGGCTTTACATCGCTGATTTGATTGCTACCGAGAACGAGACCAGTCAAATTCGTCAAATTCGCTAGAGGCTTTACATCGCTGATTTTATTGCCATTGAGAATGAGACCAGTCAAATTCGTCAAATTCGCTAGAGGCTTTACATCGCTGATTTTATTACGATCGAGACTGAGACTAGTCAAACTCGTCAAATTCGCTAGAGACTTTACATCGCTGATTTGATTGAAACTGAGAATGAGACCAGTCAAATTCGTCAAACTCGCTAGAGGATTTACATCGCTGATTTTATTACCATTGAGAATGAGACCAGTCAAATTCGTCAAACTCGCTAGAGGCTTTACATCGCTGATTTGATTGAAACTGAGATCGAGATCAGTCAAATTCGTCAAATTCGCTAGAGGCTTTACATCGCTAATTTGATTATCCCAGAGATTGAGAACAGTCAAACTCGTCAAACTCGCTAGAGGCTTTACATCGCTGATTTGATTGAAACTGAGACCGAGATCAGTCAAATTCGTCAAACTCGCTAGAGGCTTTACATCGCTGATTTGATTGCCATTGAGAAAGAGATCAGTCAAATTCGTCAAATTCGCTAGAGACTTTACATCGCTGATTTTATTGCCCCCGAGATTGAGAACAGTCAAACTCGTCAAACTCGCTAGAGGCTTTACATCGCTGATTTGATTGAAACTGAGATCGAGATCAGTCAAATTCGTCAAATTCGCTAGAGGCTTTACATCGCTGATTTGATTGCCACGGAGAATGAGAACAGTCAAACTCGTCAAATTCGCTAGAGGCTTTACATCGCTGATTTTATTGAAACTGAGAATGAGATCAGTCAAACTCGTCAAACTCGCTAGAGGCTTTACATCGCTGATTTTATTGAAACTGAGAATGAGATCAGTCAAACTCGTCAAACTCGCTAGAGGCTTTACATCGCTGATTTTATTGCCCCCGAGATTGAGTTTAGTCAAATTCGTCAAATTCGCTAGAGACTTTACATCGCTGATTTGATTGCCCCAGAGATCGAGATCAGTCAAACTCGTCAAACTCGCTAGAGGCTTTACATCGCTGATTTGATTGCCATTGAGATTGAGTATTGATAGACCATTGAGCTTTAAATCAGCCAACCTACAGTCTTGTGTACCAGCAGCTTTTAGCATCGCTTCGACAGTTGTTCTGGTTTCAGTTGGTAAAGAGCTTTTTTGCAGACACCACTGCTCAAAGCTCTTATTGTTAATGGGTGTAGCAGCCTCTGCTTTTAATCCGCAAGGTAAGATAACTGTTGTGGCTGATAGCAAAATAAGGGATAAAGATGATTTCATGTTGATTTCATTTTTTTATGACAATAACTCATTCTGGAAATCATTTATGCGATC
>Ga0209181_10008416_pt1 | contig 13845 bp, 6 predicted proteins | sample MAT05_FD_187208 | JGI IMG/M metagenome (GOLD analysis project Ga0209181, IMG submission 187208) | Freshwater microbial communities from Lake Fryxell liftoff mats and glacier meltwater in Antarctica - MAT-05 (SPAdes) (version 2) | ecosystem: Environmental > Aquatic > Freshwater > Ice > Liftoff... | reverse complement strand
GTGGCGTCCAAACGGCATATTCACCGAAAACATGCCCCGACGGGCGCAATCAGTCGTGTGTTGAATTTACCGTCAAAAAAGGGAGATTTGAGGGAAAGCGGGTAACGAGACTCGAACTCGTGACATTCTGCTTGGGAAGCAGACACTCTACCAACTGAGTTACACCCGCAACTTTGAATACTATAGCAATCAGACCGAAACTTGTCAATAGGGGCGGGCGCGAACTTCGCGCCCGCCCCTATGTGTACTTTAGAACTGATTCCACAGGAATTGGTTTTGCACTTCGTGATGGAATTGGATTTCCGACGTTTTGATGAGCGTGCCCAACAAACGTGGGCAACGATCCGCCGAGGCGCGCTTGAGCGCGGCGTACTTCTCGACCACATCATCGCCCAACAGCTTGCGGGTGTAGCTGCTGCCTTCAAAATCGTCAATCGCATCATAGATGTTGTCCGGCAGGTACTTGCCGGTGTCGAGCGGGGCATCCACAGGGCGTTCCGCTTCAATACCCGTGCGCAGCAGGGCATAAAGCGCCAAATACATGTTGGTGTCCGACCCTACCGAGCGCACTTCGACACGCGCCGAGCGGGAATTGCCGACCGGAATACGGATCATCGAACCGCGATCAATCGGCGACGACTTGATTTGATTCGGTGCCTCAAAGTGCGGGTCAAGGCGGCGATAGGCGTTGACGCTGCTGTTCAAAACGAGGCACAAGTCACGGGCATGGGTCAGCACGCGGTGGACGAAATCCCACGCCATCGGTGACAGATTTTCTTGTCCGCCTTCTTGCCAGAACAAATTGGTGCCGTTTTGCGAAATCGACAGGTTAGTGTGCATCCCACTGCCGTTGACGCCCGCCACGGGTTTAGGCAGGAACGAAGCGGTTAAGCCCCGTTGTTCCGCCACTTGACGGCAAATCAACTTGTAGAGCGCCACTTGGTCGGCGGCGACCAACGCTTCGGCATAGCTGTAATTCATTTCGAACTGAGAGGGAGCCACTTCGGGGTGATCTTTTTCATTTTGGAAACCGAGCGCCCGTTGCACTTCGGCAGCATGATCGATGAAGCTCCGGAGCGGGTCGCCGGGGAGCGAGTGATAGTAGCCACCCGTGCCGACATAGTCGAACTTGCCCGCCAAACCATAGGTTTGTTCGGCGCGCTTGCCGTTGAACAAGAAGCCTTCAATTTCGTTGGCGGCGTTGAAGCTCAAGCCGGACGTGGCAAACTGCGATTCAGTGAAGTTTTTCAACTGGCTGCGAATATCGGCGGCGTAGGGGCTGCCATCTTTTTCTAACACTTCGCCAAACACCAACACTTTGCCGGCACCGAACACATCCGACGGCAACAGGTAGAACGCTGCCCAGTCGATGTTCAGGCGCAGATCGGACTCTTTTTGGGCGGAGAAGCCGCGCACGGAGGACCCGTCAAAGGTCAAGTTGTCATAAGACTTGAGCAGGAATTTCTTGTCATAATCGAGCATATGCAGGCGTCCCTCCAAGTCGGAGAAGCACACGGTGACTGCTTTGATGCGTTTTTCATCACTCAAATAGCGAAGGCGCAGCTCACGAATATCATTGATGGGGGTACGGCTCAAACGCAGTGCTTTTGCTTCAAGGTTGAGGGCTTCCAACTCATCATAGGGAAGCTCGAAAAAATCACGCAAAATCACGCTCATAGTCTCATCAGTCCTAGCAGGTAAAAACGAATAGACACAGTTTAGGTGATTGTGCTGAATTGTTTATCGTTGATTTATGATAAATTTTGCCGCTGTTTATGGGGCGAAAACACCAAATGGGCCCCTCAGAAACAATTTTTGTTAGGAAGAATGCACTAAAAACTGGCGAGGTTTGCAGAAATGTCAGGTGAAAGTAGACAAAACATCCAATGTCGGTGATTTTCACTAGTTTTCATGGACGGCGGCGGTACACGCCAAAAGTGGTATGCCCGATCCTGAATTGTCCACATCTTGGCGGTGTCTGTCGTCACGACGAGCGCTTATGATATAATCACGCCGCTTAGAGTGGTATACAGTGAAATAGACCGTGCTTACAACGCTTAAACGATGGCGCTTTGCTTTGATAGGTCTGCTGGTGAGTTTGCTGGCAGGCGCGTTTTTTATTTCCCAAATGAATCTAGCACAATTTGGCGAAGCGCTCCAGAATGCGCGCCTCATTATGGTGCCGCCAACCGCGCTCTTGATCGTTTTGGGCTTAACGGCGCGGGCGGTGCGTTGGCGCGTATTGTTAGGGGCGGGCTTGCCCTTCTGGCGTGCTTTTCATATCCTCAACGTCGCCTATTTCGCCAATGGGATTTTGCCCCTGCGCTTGGGGGAGTTGGCGCGCGCCTATCTCGCCTCCTTGGGGGATCCGTCCGTGCCGCCGCTTCGTAGTTTGAGTACCGTCATCGTCGAGCGTTTGCTCGATGTCTTGGCGGTTTTGGTGCTGATGGCGTTGGCGTTGGCATTTGCCCCCTTGCCCGATGTGTTGCGGGCGTCAGCGCTGTTGTTTGCGCCGCTCACCTTTGTCGGGTTTGTGGTGCTGGTCATCGTTGCTGGTCAACGGGAGCGCGCGCTCGCCTTTGTGCGCCGCTGGGGGGGTGATCTGCCTTTCGATCTCGTCGCCTTCACGGGGCACTTTTTAGATGGCTTAGCGCCGCTCACCCAACCCCGTGCTTTTGCGCTGGCATTGGTGTGGACGGCTATCAGTTGGTCGTTTTCGGTCGCCAGCGGCTATGTGCTGATGTTCGCTTTCTTCCCACAAGGCGATCTGGCGGCGACGCTTTTGTTCACCTCGGCGGCATCGTTTGCGGTTGCCGTCCCTGCCGTGCCGGGCAACTTAGGCACCTACGAAGCATCCGTGTGGGTGGGCTTGGCGGCGATGGGCTATGGCGAACCGCTGGCTATTGCGACTGCCTTTGCGGTGACGATTCACGGCTTGAATTTATTCTTGAACGCCCTGTTGGGTGCTATTGGGTTATATGCCGAAGGCGTCTCGTTAGGACAACTTCAGCGCGGGGTACGGGGTTTAAGGACAAAAGCCGATAGCGGTGTATAAAAAAGTTGCGCAGTTTTGGTTCCCCTGTGCGTTTGCCTTGGATGGCGCGGGTGTCGTCCTGAATAACGGTAGTGATCATGATCCAATCGACCAATGAGTCCCAGTTTCAACCGCGCGCCGACGACCCTATAAAGTCGTCCGATAAGCTGAAAATTTTGATTTGCCTGCTGTATTATTTCCCCCATCGCACCGGCTTGACGATCCATGTCCAGCGGGTGGCTGAGGAATTGGTGCGGCGTGGGCACGAGGTGACGGTGCTGACGGCACGCTATCGCGATGACCTGCCGCGTGATGACTCGATCATGGAAGAAGGTGTGCGCATCGTGCGCTTGTGGGCACCGATTCATCTGAGCCGAGGCATGATCATGCCCGCCTATCCTTGGGCGCTCTATACGTTAATGACCGAACACGATATCGTCAGTGTCCATTTGCCCATGTCAGAAACGGCGATCATCGCCGGAGTCTCACTATTGACGGGTACAAATGTTGTCGCCACCCATCACGGTGATTTAATCCTGCCCAAGAGCTTGGTCAATCGCGTCATTCAGGGCACAATGTACTTTATGTACCGCTTGTTGGCATGGCGTGCCAAGCGGTTGCTGGCATACAGCCAAGATTACGCCGACAACTCGTACTATTTATTGCCCTTCAAAGACAAAGTATCGGTGGTGCATCCGCCCATCCAGATGCCGCTGCCGCAACCAGAGGCAGTTGCCGCCTTGCGTGCGGCGTGGTCGCCCGATGGCGCGCCGATCATCGGTTATGCTGGGCGCTTTGTGCAAGAAAAACGCCCTGATTTGGCGATCCGTGCCTTAGAAGTGGTTAATCAATCCTACCCCAATGCCCATCTGGTGTTTGCGGGGGAATACGAAATAAAATACGAGGATACTTGGGAGCGCGAACAGCCGCTCGTGCAGCAATATCAGGCACAACTGCGCTTTTTGGGCTTGATCCCGGACACGCAAGAGGTCGCTAATTTTTACGCCGCTTGTGATGTGCTAGTGCTGACCAGCGACAGCGAATGTTTCGCCCTCGTGCAGGTCGAGGCGATGCTGTGTGGGACGCCCGTTGTTATGACCGACATCCCCGGCGGGCGCGTGCCTGTGACCATGACGGGCATGGGCTTGTTGGCAAAACAAGGGGACGCCCATAGTATTGGCTCGGCACTGGTGCAGGTCTTAAACGACCCCAGTCGTTACCAGCGCACGCGCGAACAAATTCACGAGATTTTCTCATTCGAGGAGACGGTTGACCGTTATGAACACTACTTCCGTCAATATGCCAAGCAACACCATGCCCAACGCTAATGGGTCAACCGCCACTGTGCGCCCGGTGTCGCCGGATGTGATCGCCCATATGACGCGCAATGAAGCGGACATGGCGTTCAAAAAGCGCGTCGCGACGATCTTTGAGTGGATCCCGCCGCGCGATGATATGTTGATTTTGGACATGCCGTGTGGACGCGGTTTCTATTTGAATATGTATCGCTATGTCAACGCCAATGTCCGCTTGATCGGCGGGGAATTGGATTGGGAGGTGATGCGCAAAGCCGACGCCAATGTCGGGCACCTGCCGCATTTGTCGCTGATCAATTGCAACATCTACGCGCTACCGTACCCCGACAATACCTTTGATGCCGTCATCTTGTCGGAAATTTTGGAGCATGTCGATGATGATGTGGCGGCACTGCGCGAGGTCATGCGCGTGTTGAAGCCGGGCGGGGTGGCTGCCATCACCGTGCCCAATGCCGATTACCCGTTTTGGTGGGATCCGATCAACAAGACGCTTGAATTTTTGTTCAAGCGCCCGATTCGCACGGGCATGTTGGCGGGCTTATGGGCAAATCATGTGCGCCTGTATCGGCGCGATCAACTGCGTGCGGCGGTGAATCAATCGGGGTTGATCCTTGAGGATGAACGCGCCTTCACCCATGACAGCTTCCCGTTCATCCATAATTTGGTCTATGGAATCGGCAAGCCGTTGCTAGAATCAGGGGCGTTGCCCGATAAAATGGCGAGCGCCGCCGACCGCACCACTTTTGATAAAAATGATGGCAGCATCTGGAACCCAATTAATTTGGGCGTGGCAGTGCTGAACTGGTTTGATCGGCGCAATCCGATTGCCGAACCCGTCGGGCGGGCGGCAGTTAATTTAGCGGCGAAAGCGCGTAAGCCGGGCTAATCAGCAGGGTTTCCGACTTTCTTTATGGGTTTGATTGCGACAAAGGGTGGCGCTCCATGGAAGAACAGACACCAGCGACGATACAGCATGACCTCAACGAGTCGCCGGCAGCTTCACTGCCGGATGCACCGCCTCCGGTCGTTGATTTTGAAGACCTGACGTTATCGGAAGCGATTGGGCGGCTCGTCAATCGCCCCATCGCCACCCTTGCCGCCTTGTTCGCCGTCGCGCGGGTGCCGTCGGGGGCGGTGTATTATGCTGAGCCGCCGTCCGTATTCGCGTCGGAGCGTCCGCGCCTGTCGGTGCCTGTTTTGTCGATACCCAGCGCAGCGCCACCCGCCGCAGTCCCTTTGGTGATGATGAGCGCCGACGGCACTGAACTTACCCCGGCACAACGGTTATCGGAAGAATTATTGGTCACCGACCCGGTGCCGGTGGCAGTTGAACAGCGCGAAGAACCCCCGCGGGGGATCGTGCTGGTACGCTTTGTCCTGCGTCTCGTGGCATTCATAACAGCGTGGTTCGGCAGTACGATGCTGGCGGATAGCACCAATCGCATTAATGCCGGTTGGGAAGAACGGGGGACTTTTTTCTTCGCCGCTGCGATAGTGATTTGGCTTGTCGGGGATGCCTTGCCGGTGTTGTCTCGCATGATCCGCCGTGTGCCGCGTAGTGAGGCGTACCCGGGGGATGTGCCGCCGTTTCGCTGTGATGATCCCCGCGTCACCGAAATGACGGCGGGGCGCATGTTCGCCGGGCTGGTCATGATCTTGGGTGCCGTCGGCGCATATAGCTTTAATCACAATAATCTGTTCAGCCCCGAAGGGGTGTTGGCGTGGTTCACGAGTATTTTGGCGGCGTTGTGGTTTTTCGCGCCGGCGGGCTGGGTTCCGCAACACACCGTCCGTGATGCGCTCGAAAAAATCCGCGCCTTTCGGATTCGCATCACCCCAGTTGTGGTGGCGTTGCTGGTGATCATGGGGGTGGGGACGTATTTCCGCCTGTATGATTTGGCGAATACCCCGTCGGAAATGACCAGCGATCACGTCGAAAAGCTCTTGGACGCGCAAAATGTCCGCGAAGGCGTCACCAATGTGTTTTTCGCCAATAATGGCGGGCGGGATGCTATTCAGTTTTTTTTCTTGGCGGGCTTGGGGTCGCTCCCCGGCGTCGAGATGAATTTCACGCTGCTGAAAGTCGCCACGGTGATCGAAGGCTTGCTGACGATCCCGGTGATGTTTTGGTTGGGGCGCGAATTGATCGGCAACCGCGATAAGCGTTTGGGGATCATCGTCGGTATCTTGCTGGCGGCGTTCGTCGCGGTCTCCAGTTGGCATGTGATTTTAAGCCGCTTGGGCTTGCGGATTGTGTTGACACCGCTGTTTACGGCGCTGGTCGTAGGCTTTTTCGTGCGTGGCTTGCGCACCAACCGCCGATGGGACTTTTTGTATACCGGACTGGCGCTTGGTGTCTCGCTTTATGCCTATCAAGCCACGCGCATGTTGCCCTTCATCATTGTGTTGGGGGTGCCCTTTGCCTTGATCATCGGTGCCAAGACGGGGCGGGTGCGTTGGGCACTGATCGTGAATATGATGTCGTTGGTCGCGGTGTCGGCGCTCATTTTCTTGCCCCTTTTTCGGTATTCGGTCGAGAACCCGCAAGAGTTTTGGCGGCGTATGAGCGGGCGTGTCTTGGGGGATGAGATGATCCAAGCTACCGACGAAAATGGCAATTTGGTCGCCCGCCAGCCCACGGTCCCAGAACAACTTGAGGCGTTCGCCAAGACGGTGCCCAATATCCTCGAAAACACCCGCAATGCCTTCCGCATGTATCATGTGAATGGCGACTCGACATGGCTGCACAACAGCCCCGGCAAGCCCGCGCTTGATCCGATTGCCGGTGCCTTGTTGATCCTCGGATTAGCGGCGTGGTTCGGGCGATCATTGTTCCGGCGCGATCCCGCCAATTGGTGGCTGATCCCGTCGATCGTACTGATGATGGTGCCCTCGATCTCGGCGTTGGCGTTCCCTGCCGAAAACCCCAGCGCGACCCGCATGAGCGGCACATTGCCGGGGATCTATCTGTTGGTGGCGGTGCCGCTGGCATTGGTCGTTGTCGATCTGCACCGACTGGCGGGGCGCATGGGCACGATTGTGGCGGCGTTCGGGGCGATCATCTTGATCGGCTTGAGCTATAGCGCCAACAACTATAATGTGTTTGTCAATTATCACGATAGTTATGTGCTGAGCGCGCAATCCTACAGCACTGGCGGCGATCAATTGCGGAGTTTTGCGGCGGGCGATCAGCAAGGGTATGGCAATGCCTATATCCTTTCCTATCCGTATTGGTGGGATCACCGGGCGGTCGGGATTTCGGGCGGGGCGATCAAATGGGACAACACCATTTTGACCTCGCAGGAAATACCGACGAGTTTGCGAAACAGTTTGTTGCGCCGTCCGAATGGGGTATTTCCGCTTGACCCCAACCTCGATTTGTTCTTCTTGGTCTCGCCCGACGACGCCGAAGGGTTGGCATGGCTGATCAGTCATTTCCCCACCGGATTGACCACCAGCCATGAGTCCACCAACGGACGTTCCTTTTTGACCTATCGCGTCCCGGCAGTGGGCTGGGAGGCGATTAATATGATTTTGAAGGACGCTGGCTTAGAAGAAGTGGCGCCGAACTAAGGGCGCATCATTTCTTTGCATCATTTCAAGAAGACGGGTGCGGACAACGGCACGGTTGGGGTGTTGTCCGCGCTCTGGTTGGTGATACGGATGATTCAAAATGAGGATTATCCGGCTTTTATGTGTATATGTACCGCTTAGACGCAGAGATTGACGTATATTATGCAGGCAATGGGCACACTGAAAATCAATACGAACGTCCGCGTTCAGCGCGCCGCCGCTGGTACCGTCGCGCGCAGCAACCTGATTGTGGGCGTGCTGCTCGTTTTCACCATGCTCATCGGCGGGTACTTCCGGTTTGGCGGGCTAAATTGGGACGACTTCACCCACTTACATCCCGATGAGCGCTTCTTGACGGATGTCGCCCAAGGCTTAGGGAGACAGCTAAACCCCAGCGGGGGTGAAATCGAAGTTGCGACACAGCTAGAGACCTGCCGCGCTCGGTACCCCGACACGGGGGGCGTGGGGGGGTATTTTGATGCCCTGTGCAGCACCTTAAACCCACTGAATGCCAACAGCGGTCACGGTTTATATGTTTATGGCACGTTGCCGTTGTTCATCGCACGCGGCAGTGCCGAACTCTACGCTGTGGGCACCGAATGGTACGCCGTCAATGTCCTGAATCAAACAGACTATGACGGTTCCTTCTGGGTTACTTATGACGGGGTGCATTTGGTCTGGCGCATGATGTCGGCGCTTGCCGAAATGGGCATCATCCTGCTGGTGTTTGCGATGGGTGTGCGCTTACATGACAAATGGGTGGGGTTGCTGGCGGCGTTTTTGTACGCCACGACCGTGTTCAGCATCCAGATCGCGCACTTTGGCACCGTAGACGCCATTGCCAATTTCTTCGCTACGCTCACCGTCATGGCATCCGTGCAGGTGTATCGTTCTGGCAAGTTTTGGACGTACCTACTGTTTGGCTTCGCTTTCGGCTGTGCGATAGCCAGTCGTATCAACTTGCTGCCGCTCGTCGGCTTGCTGGTGGTGGCGGCGGCGCTCCACATTCTGCCCGCGCTGACGGGTGGCGGTAGTATGCGCGAACGGGATCGGCTCGTGATCCGCCATTTACTTTGGAGCATGGTCGCGCTGGTGCTGGCGGTGTTATGTTTCCGCGTTTTCAACCCCTATGCCTTTGATGGTCCCGGTTTCTTTGATGTCTTTAAGAGCAATGTCCCGTTTGTTGCCCTCCATGATCGTTGGTTGGGCAATATGGGCACGGCGCAAGCGCTCGTCAGTGGTTCCGCCGATAGCCCGCCTAACTTCCAATGGACCGCGCGCACCCCGTGGCTCTTCCCGATGAATAATATGATTTTGTGGGGGATGGGCTTGCCGTTAGGGATCGTGGCGTGGGGCGCGTTTGTCTGGGCGATTTGGCGCATCCTGCGCGGCAAGCCCGGCGCGCTCGCCAATATCTTGCTGGTCGGCTGGATCGCCGTCTACTTTGGGTATTTGGGGCGCAGTTGGGTGACAACGATGCGCTATTTCTTGCCCGTCTATGGACCGTTGGTGGTCTTGGCGGCATGGGCGCTGGTTGGTTGCTGGCGGTGGTTGGGGGCGCGTCCGGCGTTCGTGCGGTGGGTCGTCCGAGTCGCGCTGGTGATCGTGCCGGCATTCACCTTGTTATGGGCGGGGATGTTCACGAATATCTACCGGCATCTCTTGACCCGTGTCGCAGCGTCCTATTGGTTCATGGAAAGCGTCCCCGGTGATTTTGCCATGCAGATTGAAGGCGCGCCCGAAGGGACACCGCTCATCAATATCCCCATCGGGCATCGCGATGGCGACGCCCCGATTGAAACCCGTGCCTCGCGCCTTGATACCGCGACGCCGCGCGTCGCTTATCGCTTTACGGCACCTGCCAGTGGCGCGGTGTCGCACATTCATGCCCCGCATTTGGGCGACCCAAATGATGATCCAGAACCGGAAACGTTGCAGTTCACGATACAGCGCACCGCCGATATGGCGGTGATCGCCCTTGCCGAGTTGAGCCGCGATTTCCCGCGTCAAAATCATGTCTTGGGCGATGCCTATGATATTGAGTTTATCGAACCGCTGGTTGTTGAGGCGGGGCAAGAATACGAGTTTGTCGTGCAATTGGTCGCGGGGGACGCCTTGATCAGCGGCGGCTCGGTGGTGACATGGGAAGGGGCGTGGGATGACCCGGTGCCGACGGGGGTTTGCGCTTTCCCGGAGGGCATCACCCTTGCCGATGATCCGCCGCCCGGTTTGGTGTGGGATGCGCGCGAGTGTCGTCGTCAGTCGGCTGGCTATGGGCTGGTGATCGGCTACAAGCAGGATATCGTTTATGAAGACGAGCCGATCAAGCGGGTGAATTTGCTGGAAACCCTGCACTACAGCGATTACCTCGTGATCAGCAGCAATCGCTTCTATGACACCCTATCCCGCAATCCCCAGCGTTGGCCCATGACCAATGCGTATTATGACAAGTTATTCGCAGGGGAACTCGGTTTCGAGCTGGTTGAGGTGTTTGACAGCACCTATGAATTGGGTCCGCTGCGGGTGAGCGATCAACACTTGCCGTTTTATGACTCGCCAGCGTGGTTGAACGAGTTTGAAGCCGAAGAAGCCTTCCATGTGTATGATCATCCGGCTGTGTTGATCTATCGCAAGACCGCCGACTATGATCACAGCGCGGTCAGTGATTTTCTGTACAGCATTCCAGTGGCGCGCGTGGACAGTGCGCCGGTATTCAATAGCTGCACCGGTTCCGATAAATTTTATTGTGATCCGACATTGGTCAATGTCGCTACGCTCAGCAGTGAGCGAGCGGCGGTCGCCCCGACGCAATTACGTTTGACCGACGAAACGCGCCCGATTCAATATGAAGGTGGCACCTGGTCGGAACGGTTTAATTCCCAGAGTTTGGTCAATTTGGAACCGGTCGTCACCGTTGGCGCGTGGTGGGTGGTCATCTTCTTATTTGGATGGGCGGCATTCCCGGCATTATACGTGCTGCTGCCCGGCTTGCCGGGGCGAGGGTATGCCTTCGCCAAATTTGCCGGCTTGTTCCTTGTGGGCTATGGTTTGTGGGTCTTGGCGAGTTTGCGACTGCCGGTGTGGTCACAAATGGGCGTCGCGGCAGGTTTGCTGGTTTTGGTCTTGATCAGCATCGCATTGGTGTGGCGGGCACGTGACGAGTTTGGCGCGTATGTGCGGGCAAATGCCGGACGTATGCTGGTGATCGAAGTATTGACGCTGGCGGCATTTTTGGCGTGGGTCGCCGTGCGTCTGACCAACCCCGATTTGTGGCATCCCAGCTTCGGTGGCGAAAAGCCGATGGATTTCGCGTATTTTAATGCCGTCCTGCGCAGCACGATTTTCCCGCCCTATGATCCTTGGTTCGCCGATGGTTTCCTCAATTACTACTACTTCGGGTATGTGATCGTGGGGTCGCCGGTGCTGTTGTTGAAGATGGTGCCCAGCATCGCCTACAACTTGATCATCCCGACGTTGTTCGCCTTGACGGGGATCGGCGCGTTTGGCGTCGCTTTCGATATTGTCAGCGCGCTAAAGACCCACACCACCAAGTTGAAGGTGAACGCCAGCCCGATGTTGGCGGGCATCGCGGCATTGATTTTAGTGGTCGTGTTGGGCAACCTCGACACGCCGCGCGTCTTCTTGACGGGGGTCGCGCGCCTAGGTGGCTATACCCAACCGACGGGCATCCAAGACTTTTTGGTGCGCGAGTACACGCGCGACAATGGCGGTGCCCCGGATAGTGTCGCCCAGATGGATATCTTGGAGCGTGCCAATAATCCCTCGGTGGTGGATGAAATCCGCTATGAGTTAAACAACTCGGTCACATTGCTGACCAGCCTTGCCGGGGGCATCGGTTCGGCGGTGAACGGGCAACCTTTGCCCATCGGCACGGATCGCTGGTTTTGGGCACCGAGCCGTGTCCTTGCCGAGACGCCCGGTGTCGAAGGCGGGGCGATCACCGAAATGCCGATCTTCACCTTTATCTATGGCGACCTGCACGCTCACATGATCGCCATGCCCATGCAATTGTTCATCATCGGGTTGCTGTTCAACGAACTGTTGGTCGCGGGCAAGCGGCGGCGGCAAGCCGAGGGCGAAACGCGGGGCGAGCGTGGTTTCTTCCGTAATGTCCTCGCGGTGGCGCTGATCGGCGTGACCGTCGGTATGTTGCGCGCCACCAACACCTGGGACTGGATTACCTATTTGCTCTTGGGCACGGTTGCCATGATGATTGCGTGGTGGCTGGCACAGGGGATGCGCGTCGGCACGGCGGGGATTTTCCGCCGCTTTACGCGCTTGTCGATCTTGTCGTTCATCGGCACGGTCGGCGGGTACCTCGTCTTTAGCTTTGTCGGTGTGCTGCCCTATACGACCTGGTACACCGCGATTTACAACAGCATCCGCCCATGGACGGACGGCAAAACGCCCTTGTGGGCATTTTTCGATATTCACGGCTTATTCTTGTTCTTGATCGTGTCGCTGTTGCTTTGGGAAACCGCGCGTTGGCTGCGCTCGGTGTATGTGCGGGAACTGCGCGGTCGGTTGTTTTGGATGATCGCAGCGGGCATCCTCGTGATCGGGACGCTGTTGGTCTCGCTGGGCTTGGCATTGCGCGAATGGCAAGTCTCGCTCGTGGTCATCCCCTTGTTGTTATGGACGGCGGTCGTGTTTTTCCGCCCCGGTCAATCACGCCCGATGCAATTTGTATTGCTGCTGATCGGCTTGTCGTTGGGGCTATTGTTGGGCGTGGAGTATATCGTCCTTGATGGCGATATCGGTCGGCAAAACACGGTCTTTAAGTTCTATCTCCAAGCGTGGATCATGTTAAGCGTGGTCGGTGGGGCTGTGGTCGCGTGGCTGAGTAGTGCGCTGGCGCGCTGGCGTCCGACGTTGCAGGGGGTATGGCTGACGATTGCCTCGCTGCTACTGTTCATCGCCTTGTTGTTCCCTGTGATGGCAATCCGCGCGCGGGCGGCGTTCCGCTTTGACACCGCGCAACCGCTGACCTTGGACGGGATGCAATATATGAACTATGCCCGCCATTATGAAGGCGACAATCTGATTTTGGCGACCAACCCGTCGCGCGCGCCCTTTAGCTTGGCGGAAGATTACCGAATGATCCGCTGGTTGCAAGAGAGTCTGCAAGGCGTGCCCACGATCATCGAAGGCTTGAGCAGTGACACCCAATACAAATGGAATGGGCGCATTGCCATCAACACGGGGTTGCCCGCTGTGATCGGGTGGAACTTTCATCAGCGCCAACAACGCACACTAGAACCGATGGGGCGGATTGTGGAAATGCGCAACGCCAATGTCAATGCCTTCTATCAACTGCCGTCGGTGAGGATGGCGATAGAGATGATCACCTTCTACAAGGTTGAATATATCATCGTGGGGCAGTTAGAACTGGCGTATTATGCACCGGAAGGCTTGGCGAAGTTTGACCAAATGGTGGAACTTGGCTTGCTGGATGTCGTCTATCAGGACGGCGAATCACTCATCTATCATGTCATCCCCGGCGCAGAATTGCGGGAGTTTGGATAATCGATGTTTTTCGATTGGCTCGCCCGTGAGGGTGTACTCATCATCAATTGGTGGTTTCTCGTCACACTGGCGGGGGCGGCAACGCTGCCGTTGACGTTCCGCTTGCTGCGCGGCTTGCCAGACCGGGGCTATTTTTTGGCGCGGGCATTGGGGCTGTTGCTGATCGGCTTCGTGTTTTGGTTGCTGACGATGTTTGGCTTCACCCAAAATAACGCCAGCGGCATGGCGGTGGCATATGTGGTCGTCGTCGTGATCGGCATCGCGTCTTATCTGGGTATCAAGCCCGCCCCCGATGACGAACGCGAACCGTTCGATCTGCGGTTGTGGTGGCGCGAACACCGCGCTGCTATCGTCGTTGGGGAAGTGCTATTCATC
>Ga0209181_10008415_pt1 | contig 13846 bp, 14 predicted proteins | sample MAT05_FD_187208 | JGI IMG/M metagenome (GOLD analysis project Ga0209181, IMG submission 187208) | Freshwater microbial communities from Lake Fryxell liftoff mats and glacier meltwater in Antarctica - MAT-05 (SPAdes) (version 2) | ecosystem: Environmental > Aquatic > Freshwater > Ice > Liftoff... | reverse complement strand
TCACCTTTGTCTTGTTGTCCTATTCAGAAAAAGACGTCCGACGGCGATTTGGCTTGTCAGAGGGGCGATCGGAGAACTATCTTGAAGGAAGAGTTGCTTAAAATAAGGATCCCCTATGCCCGATCACGGCGTGCCTGATGATCCATCGACGGATACCGGCGACCAGTCGTCGCCCGTCGACGCCGGGACTCGGACGGAAAAGATTGAAGGATTCGACGCGTCCCAAGTCAGTCGCCCGCCGTCTTCCGCAGCCGATGACACGGCTAAATTCGCGCCGATCCAGATTTCCGATCCCTCGCACTCGGGCTCGGGTCCGCCTTCCATTCCGGGATACGACATTGTTGGCGAACTCGGGCGGGGCGGCATGGGGGTCGTCTGCAAGGCCTGGCAGGTAAAACATCACCGTTTCGTGGCTCTCAAGATGATCACGGCCGGCTCGGAGACCAATCGCGTCAAGCTAAAGCGTTTCAAAGCCGAGGCTGAAACCGTGGCCCGGCTGTCGCATCCGAACATCATCCAAATTTATGAAGTGGGCGAGCACCACGGCTCGCCTTACATCGCGATCGAATTTTGCCCGGGGGGTACCCTGGCGAAGAAACTGGCCGGCACGCCTTTGCAACCTCAGGCGGCCGCGGTTCTCGTCACCAAATTGGCGGAAGCCATGGGAACCGCCCACGCCCAGCGAATCATCCATCGCGACTTGAAGCCGGCCAACATCTTGTTGACGGCCGAGGGGGAACCGAAGATCGGCGACTTCGGGTTGGCCAAGCGCCTGGCGGCCGAGGTGGCCGGCAAACCTCTGGAACAACCCATCACGCAGACAGGGGCGGTGATGGGCACCCCGAGCTACATGCCGCCGGAGCAGGCGTGGGGCGACGCCAAATCAGTCGGACCCACGGCCGACATTTATGCCCTGGGGGCGATTCTCTACGAATGTCTCACGGGCCGGCCGCCGTTCAAGGCCGCTTCCGCGGTCGATACGCTCGAACAGGTCCGCCATCAACAGCCCGTGCCGCCCCGGCTGTTCGACCCGCGCATCCCAGTTGATCTCGAGACGATCGTTCTGAAATGCCTGCACAAAGAACCGACCGAGCGTTACGCGAACGCTCACGACCTGGCGGACGACCTGAGACTTTTTCTCGTGGGCGAACCGATCAAAGCCGCAACAGCGAGCACCATGACGAACGCCATCGCCTGGGTGCAGCGCGAGCCATCTGCTGCCGGCCGGCTCATCATGCTCGTCGCCCTGGGCGCGGCACTGATCACCACGGCCATCTGCCTCATTTTGGCACGTTAAACTGACCAATTCGTCTTGACACCGACCGTTCTTTCAGACATATCGTCGCGTTTCCGTTCACTACCTTTGCGGGAGCGATCATGACGGATCGTCAGAATTTGCTTGAACAGCTTCTTTCATTCGTGGAGGCTTCCACGGGATCGCGCCCCGAACAAGCTGATGAAAATAGTTCATTGAGAGAAGAGCTAGCTCTCGACTCTGTTGACCTCGTGGGCGTCGTCATGCGCATTGAGGCGGAATTCCGCATTCGGCTAACGCACGCGGAACTCGAGCAGATGACCACTGTCGGCAGCCTCCTTGATTTGGTTGACTCAAAACGGGCGGCCCTGGCGGCCTCGATTTCACACTTGCGGGCCGCATGAGCCATACCGGGCAACTCTTCCTGCTCTGTCTCTGCTGCGCTTGCTGGGCCTTCGGCTTCGGCCTGGAGTGCCCACTATCCTCACGCTGGATGCAGGACGCGGGGCGTTCCGAGAGTTTTATCGGACTCAACACCGCTGTTCATTTTGCCGGCGTCATTCTCATCGGACTGTTCACCCCGTCCTTGATCCGTCGTGCCGGACGGGCCTGTATCGTGGTCGGGCTCGCTCTCGCGGGAACCAGCATCGCCCTTTTTCCGGAAGTCGGACCAATCGGTTGGTTCCTGTCACGCCTGCTGGCAGGCGCGGGCGGGGCGCTGGCCCTGATCTCGCTCGAGACACTCATCAATCTCCATTCAACCGCCGAACGACGCGGCCGAGACTTCGCCTGCTACGCTTGTGCCGTCGCCCTGGGCTTCGCGTTGGGCACATTCGTCGGGCTCCATGTCTACGCGGTGGATCCGCACTTGAGCTTCTGGTTGGGCGGCACGGCGACACTTGCCGCTCTGCCCCTGGCCGCCTGGCTTCCCGCTTTTCCTCACTACCTCGAACCTCCGGTCCGGACGGCCCGCGAACGAGCCCCGTTCCTGAGTCTCGCCAGTGCCTGGTGTCAGGGGTTTATCGAAGCGGGCACGCTGGCCCTGCTACCGCTCTTTTTACGCTTGAACGGCTATGCCGACGGGGACTCGGGCACATTGCTCGGCGGGATCCTGTTGGGCGTCCTGGTCTTCCAGGTGCCGATCGGCTGGTTGGCCGATCGGCTCGGCCGGCAGCGTGCCCTGCTCGGTTGCTACGTGATCGTCGCGGGGGGATTGGCCATCGTGCCGTTCGCCGATCGATCGTGGGGGATGCCGCTGGTCTTGGCAATTGTGGGCATCTGTTCCGGGGCGTTCTATCCGCTGGGGCTAGCCCTCATGGGTGAGCGCCTGACGCCGGACGACCTGCCGCGAGCGAACGCATGGTATCTCAGCGTCAACTGCTTCGGCAGTTTGATCAGCCCGCTTGTCAGCGGCCCCTTGATGGAGATGTATGGCCCGAACGCCATGTTCTGGTCCGCCGAAGTAGTGATTCTCGCGGTATTAGTTCGAGTGGCCTGGCGTCGCGGATGACCTAGGCCGCCTGGTGTTCATCGGACTGTTCGAGATGAACGGACCATTCGCCAAGAACGTCCAAGAGGCCGGCAATCTGTTCCGGTTCGTGGTTGGCATTCACCTGAATGCGGAGAACGCCCGCGTGGTAGGGAACCGCCGGGAACGTGACCGATTGAACGTAGTACCCCCGATCGAAGACGAATCTGCCTGCCTTTAGAGTCGCCTCCTCATCGCCGATGAGAAGCGAGACAATCGGCGTGTGGCCGCCGAGCACCTGATAGCCGTGAGACTGTGCGCCGGCCGCCAGGTGCGCGACGTTGTTCGACAGGCGGGATTGCAGCAGGTCGTACTCGGCCGAATGCAGAATATCGATGACGGTACAGACCGCTTCAAGATAACACGGGGGAACCGGCCCGCCGAAGATGTAGCTGTTCGAGCGACACTTGAGCAAGTCGTGGAACTCGCGGGGACAGCCCACGAAGCCGCCGAGGCACGAGAACGCCTTGGAGAGCGAACCGATCGCGAAGAGGTTATCCGTTTTTTCGAGCACATCAAGAACAGCCCCGCGGCCGTGCCGGCCAAGGACGCCCGTGCCATGCGCGTCGTCGACGTAGAGAATCGCGTCGTGTCGCCGGGCGATCTCGTCGATTTGCTGAAAGGGCGGAAGCTCCCCGCTCATGCTGTAGACGCCGTCGATCGTGATGAGTGCGTGCTGGTAAGGCCGAGCGAGGACCAGTGTCTCTTCCAAATGGGCGACATCATTGTGTCGAAAGACAAATGCGCGCGAGCCGTTGGATCGGGCGATCTTGATCCCTTCCTGAATCGAGTTGTGGGCAAACTCGTCGGCAATAATCACATCGGTCTTGGTGACCAAACCGGGGATCGCTCCTGCGTTCACGAGCGTGACGGACGGAAAAATCAGGGCGGCTTCCAACCCCAGCCAGGCGGCGATCTTCTCTTCGGCCCGCACGTTGGCCTCGACACTGGCAAACATACGAGAACTGCCGTTATGGGTGCCCCACTTCCCCACTCCGTCGATAATGGATTGCTGGACGCGGGGATCCTGATCAAGCCCTAGAAAGCTATCGGATCCAAAATTGACAACCTGCCGGCCGAGAATTCGAACGAGCCGGCCTGGGCCCATTTCCTCGACGACCAGATCCTTCATATGAATGTCAGGATAAAGCCGGCGGAAATGATCCATGAAACGAGCAACACCGTTTCGACGGAGGTGCTGTTGCAGGCTTTGAATAGGAGTTGTCATGATGCTTGAAGCCATCCCAGGTTTCTGAAGCAAGGGTGTGCCTTCCGTTATCGGCAAGTTGCCCATTTAACTAAAGTGCAACCTGACCGCAGTCCGAAGTGAGATTGACAAGAGCGCCCAAAACCGCCATGTTGGCCCCCTGCTCCATGTCAGCGACATGGCCAAAACGACGGAACTCAGAAGCGTGCCGATCTTCGTGCGCGCATCAGGCCGTTGAATTGGAAAGCAGTCGAAGAAAGGACTCTTCGTGTCCGTTGCTCCTCCAGAAGAGGTCGTGAGCGGATCGCCCGCGCCCCTTCTGTGCAGTCTGGTGGTTCACGACTGGGCGAGCGTCACTGCCGCCGGGATGGGGGCGGCACGGACACTGGCGGCAACGATCAATCCCGATTCACTTTCCGCCAAAGTCCTCAAGCAAGTCGATGACCAGGTCGTGGTCGCCTTGCAAGTCTTCCATGCCATCAATAACAACGGCGCCAACAATCTCATCGATTCCGATCACTGGGGCCTCGTGGCCGCGTCGCGATCCGTCGGCCGGCGTCGAGTTCACGACTCGGTCGCCAAATACCGCGTCAACGGCGCCTGGACTACGTCGCCCAACATCATTCCCCACTGCTCGCTTCATTCGCTCCCCGGCCTGTTGAGTCAGGCACTGCGGTTGCACGGGCCGAATCTCGGCGCCGGCGGCATGGCCGGCCGCGAAGGGGAAGCCATCTCGGCCGCCCTTAGCCTGCTTCATGGCGAACGACTTCCGGGTGTCTGGGTCGTCCTCACGGGCTGGGAACACGAAACGCTTGAGACGGATTCGGGTCGATGTCAGGCTGCCGTTCTCGGCCTTGTCCGCGCCCGGCCCGGGCTGCCCTGTCTGTCGTTTCTCCCCGGCCGATCGGGGCGATCGCTCAACACGTTCACACTGGAAAGTCTGATCGACAGCATCCGACATGGGTCGGAATCGATTTGGAACCTGGGCGGCGCGACGGCAACACTTGGAAACTTCACCACCAGCCGAGAGGCGGCCGCATGAGCACGGGCGAGGCCATCTGGATCACGGGCATCGGGGCCGGCACCTCGCTGGGCTGGGATTATCCCACGGTCGCTCAACGTCTATTGGCGGGCGAATCGAACGTCCGCACCGTCGACACTTTCGATATTTCCCAACACCCCAGCCAGTTTGCCGCCATGCTCGGCGATGTGCCCTGCCCTGAAGGCTGGGACCCCGCCTGGTTCGCGAAACGGAACCGTCTGGAACAGGTGAGCCTTTGGTGCGGCGCTCAGGCCTTGCGGGAATCGGGCCTCTGGGATTCCCGCGGCAAACGGCGTATCGGTCTGATCCTCGGCATCGCCTCCGAGTGGGGCTGGAACTGGGAGATTGACGCCCTCTGGAACAACCGGGAACCGGCTTGCGATCCCGCTCACGACCGCCCGCCGATCGTCGGCTGGCTTCAGGAAGAGCTGGGCATTTCCGGTCCCGTGCTCACCCTCTCCGCCGCATGCGCCAGCGGCAACTTCGCGTTGGCCCAGGCACGACGCTGGTTGGAGCTCGGCTGGGTCGATGCGTGCCTGGCAGGCGGCTGCGACACTTCGGTCACACCGATGACCCTGGCGGGCTTCGGCAACCTGCGGGCCCTGTCCCGACGAAACGATTGCCCTTCCGTGGCATCCCGACCCTTTGACCGCGGCCGCGACGGCTTTGTACTGGGCGAAGGCGGCGTCATGTTCGTTCTTGAACGCGAGGCGGTCGCCAAGAGCCGCAATGCCGAGGTTCATGGCGAAATGCTCGGCTGCGGCATGAGCAGCGACGCCTACCACCCCGTTATCCCCGCGCCAGAACCGGTTCAGGCGATCGCGGCCATCCGAGCTGCCCTCGCGGATGCTGGCGTAAATCCGTCGGATATTGACTACGTCAACGCACATGGGACGAGTACGCCCATTGGCGACGTGACTGAAACGAAAGCATTAAGGGAAGTGTTTGGCGAGCACATAGGCAAAGTGCCCGTGAGCGCCACGAAGAGCATGACCGGCCATCTGTTGACCGGGGCAGCCGCCATTGAGGCACTGGCGTGCCTGGCGGCTATTCGAGCTGGAGCGATCCCGCCGACCATTAATCTCGACGACCCGGACCCAGAGTGCAACTTGCTCCATGTCGCCAATCAGGCCATGGAGCGCCCGGTCCGGGTGGCGATTTCCAATTCCTTCGGCTTCGGCGGCAGCAACAGCAGTGCCGTCTTCCGAGCCGTTCGCTAAGCGATATTATTCGCCGACGTAGGGCATCAGGCCCATGAAGCGAGCGCGTTTGACCGCGACGCTCAGCGCTCGCTGGAACGCGGCGCACGTGCCGCTGCGCTTGCGGCTGAAAAGCTTGCCCTGGCTGGTGCAGACCTTCTTGAGGCTAGGCACATCCTTGTAATCCACGAATGCGGGCCGCGGGCAGCCTTCCTTCGTGCAAAACCGGCAACGATTCTTCTTGTTCCGACCCAGTTTCTTCGTGATCATCGCGGACCTGTGGGTTACTCGGTGCCTGAAAACCCCATTTTTGGGGAACGGATAAGTTATGGGCGGAGGGGGGAGTTGGCAACGGTCAATTGACGAGGGAAGCGCTCAGAGCGAATGGCTCGTTTCCAAAGAAGGAAACGAAAGAAGTCAAACGCAGTCGCTTGACGACGGCGGTTCAACAGGTAAAGGCTTTGCGCCGTGTACGACCGCGATGACGTCAATTCGTTCCGCCAAAATTCGGTAGATGATTCGATAGGAACGATAGAGCAGTTCGCGTATCGTCTCATCCTCGTATTCTGGTACTTCACCACCCAGTCGCGGCATTAAGGCGAGTTCTTTCGAGCGACGCGTAATTCGATCCACGACCCGTAACGCGTGACGGGGGGAGTCTGAAGCGATATAGTCACGTGTCGCTCGCAAATGGCCCCGTGCGGCCCGCGTCCAGTTCACTATCATTCCGGCAATCCGTAGGACCGGCGAACGTCGTCGACAGACTCGACTTCTCCGGCATCACTATCCGCAATCCCAGCTTCGATGGCCCGTCGAACGTAAATCTCGTACTCTAGGTCGTCCCACGTCGCCCCTTCGGGCAACCGTTCGACGAGACGATGTGCTTCTTCTTTGATTGTTGATTGTGCCATTGTTCGCTTCCTTGGATTCTCGGTTGGAAGGACGCCTCTCACCGCACTACGCGAATCTTATGACTGAGGGTATCACCAATATACACGCCCCCATCGGGTCCCACAACGACGCCGTGTGGTCTTCCCAATGTCGCCTTCAAGGCGGGGCCGCCGTCGCCGGTGTTGCCGCTCTTGCCGCTGCCGGCCACGGTGCTGAGTTTGCCGGTTTTGGCGTCGATGCGGCGGATCGCCTGGTTCTCGGTGTCAACCACATAGATGTTCCCCTGCTTGTCGACGTCAATCTCTTTCGGCCCGTTGAAGGTGCCGTCGAGGGCGGGGCCGTCGTCGCCGCTGTAACCCTTCTTGCCGTTGCCGGCCACGCGGGTGATCTTGCCGCTCTCGGGGTCGGCTTTTCGGATGCAGTTGCCGTTGCGCTCGCAGATATAGAGACTGCCGTCAGGCCCCACGGCGACCGCCCGCGGTCCGAGCAACATGGCATCCTTGATCGGGCCTCCGTCGCCCACTTGCTGGCCTTTGCCATTGCCGCAGAAGGTGTCGATCTTCCCGGACTTCAAATCGAGAACACGAACGCGGTGATCGGCGACGTCCGCGATGTAAAGCTTGCCTTTGCCATTGAGGCAGAGCCCATTCGGTTCCTTGAAGCCGGCGCTGGTTCCGAGGCCACCGTCGCCGCCGTAACCAGATTTGCCGCCCGTTCCAGCGATGGTCTCGATCGTGCCATCCTTCTTCACCCGGCGGATGCAATAGTTCAAGCGATCGACGATGTAGAGGTTGCCCTCGGCATCGACCTCGATTCCATAGGGCTCATTCATGCTGGCCATCGTCGCCGGCCCGCCATCGCCGGCGAACCCCTTCTTGCCATTCCCCGCCACCGTCTTGATGACGCCGTCTTTCGTTACCTTGCGGACGACATGATTGTTCGTGTCGGAGAAGTAGAGATTCCCATCCGTGTCGAATGCGACGTCGAACGGGTTGTTCAACTTGGCCGAAGTCGCCGGCCCGCCATCGCCATCGTAGCCCAGCGTCCCGTTCCCCGCGAAGGCGGTAATGGTCGGCTCAGCTAGAAGTTGCGGCGTGATCACGCAAACGAACATCAGAGCCGCGATGCCGAATTTTTTTCCGGCGTGGACATTTTGAGACATTTTGGGACACCTCAGAGAATGACCGACACTCTTTTTTTTCCAGACATGACAAAACCTGACATTTCCTGCCACCTGTCGGAATCGAGGAGCGCCAAGGTCAGTAGGTGATGAATCGAAAAACCCATTCGAAGAATGAACGGCACCATTCCGAAGAATATGATCGATTCGCGGGAAAGGCAAATCGATTCGTGGTCATGTTCGACAGAACGCGGGTTGAGCGAGGAGAAATCGAAAAGTTCTTGCGAACAGCGTCAACGAGGCGGTAGATTGCACGGCAGAAGAATGACAGCCGAATCAATCAGTAGGAGCAACCTATGGTGTTCGAGGTAGTGCCCGGTCGAAGCATTGGACCGTTCAAGCTCGGTATGACGTCGGCCGATGTTGCGGAAACGGGGATTCAACCGGAGGCGTTCAAAATACATCTGTGGTTCAATGCAGAGGGTGTCTGCGAGCGGATCAGCATCCTGGCTACCACGTCCGCCAACGTCGTTATCTTCGGGGAAAAGATCGCGCCATTCGGAGAGGTCGATGGTGGGTTAAACAAGCACGAAACGATGGCGCTACTTGATTCCAAACTTGGGGTCGGTCGCCACACCCCTCGTGGGGGATCGGAATGGCCCAAGATTTCCGCGGGGTTCTTCGACAAGATTTCCACGGGGGAGTTCTTTGATATCGACGTGCGGGATCCTCATAGTGCCTGACCGCCGTGCCCACGGCGCCGGGTGCTATGCTCACGGCTCTGCGTGAGCATGCGTGATGCGACGATGGTCCCCCGAAGTCCCCACAGTTTCGTAGCTCATGCGAAGCCGTCAGCATGACGCCAATCTCCCTCAATCTTGTAAGCCTTTCGGCCGCTTTGGTAGGATAATCCCACAACGACACTGGAGGTTCCCATGACCGAAACCGTCGAGCGGCTCAAATCTCAAGCGGGCGCTCTTACCAAACCGGAACGCGCCGATCTCGCGTACTTCCTCCTGACGTCGCTGGAACCCGAAGAAGAGGGTGGCGAAGAAGCGTGGCAAGTTGAAATTGCCCGCCGTGTCGCCGACATCCGTGGCGGTCGTGCGAAAGGCCGATCGGTGGACGAGGTACTGGCCGAGCTGCGTGAGCGTCATCCATGAAGCCCGCCATACTGCACGAGGCTGCCGAGTCTGAACTCCGCGAGGCGCTTAAATACTATGCTGGGCAGCGAGTCGGTTTGGATGGTGAATTCCTCCGTGAGTTCGAAGCGGCACAGAAAAGTGTTCGTGACAACCCATTGCTTTACGCTCTCGAAGACGACGACGGCGTGCGGTATTGCCCGCTGCGGCGTTTCCCTTACACGCTGGTTTATGTCGATCTGGATGATCGAATCTGGGTGGCCGCGTTAGCGCACCAGCGCCGGCGGCCCAGGTACTGGGCGGGCCGTCATCCCGATTGAATTAACGAGCAATGCCATTTTCGACTCGCTTTCGAAGGCGCCTTGCCGCATGGTAGATCAAGCACGATGCGCCGGAGACCTTTCCGCAAGGCCGTGGTCATCTCGTATTCGTGCCTCGACATGGAAGCGATAGCCAGTCTGCAACACCAGGTAAATCGGCTCGTTCAGATCGGCATCGGGATCGACGGCATCACCCTTGGGTACCGGAAGAGCTTCACCGCGAGAGAGGTTGGTTTCAGCCATATCATGCAACGCGCTCGCCAAATTCTCCCGTGCATCACTCAATGACTGGCCGCACGAGATCGTACCCGGAAAATCGAGAAACTCCCCGAGAATCACCCCTTCTTCATGTTTATAGGCAGCGTGATAAACTAGCATGGCCACATCCTCCCGTGCATGTACGTTACACCGAAACATCTTCTCAATGCAAGAAAATGCTCACCCCTCAAACCGAATCAGCAAATCGCCACCCTCCACTTGCGTCCCCGCTCTGGTGAGCACCTCGGCGATGCGGCTGGCGTGCTCGGCATAGAGCGTTGTTTCCATCTTCATGGCTTCTAGCGTCAGTAGTTTCTGGCCCACGGCGACTTGCTCGCCGGTGGCGACGACGACGTTGACAACCGCGCCGGGCATCGGCGCGCCCACGTGCTTCGGATTGCCAGGTTCTGCCTTGGCCTTGGCGCGTATCGTGCCTTGGCTTGCGAGCGCCAGATCGAGAACCAGTACCTCGCGCGGTTGGCCGTTGAGTTCGAAAAACACCAGCCGTCGGCCGTCTTCGTGCGGGTCGCCCACGGTCAGGAACTTGATGATCAGCGTCTTGCCCGGCTCGATGTCGACGCTCGTTTCCTCGCCCGGCTGCATACCGTAGAAGAAGACTTCCGTGGGCAGGATGCTCGTGTCGGAATACTTCCGTTGATGATCGACGAGGTCGGCGAAGACCTTGGGATAGAGCAGCGATGAGAGAAGTTCCTTCTCGTTCACCGTCCGTTGAATCTTCTTTTCCAGTTCGCTCTTGGCTTTCGCGAAGTCGATCGGTGCGAGGTTGGCGCCCGGCCGATCGGTCTGCGGAACCCGACCGCGAAGAATCTTCTTTTGCAAGGCTTCCGGGAAGCCGCCGGGCGGTTGGCCGAGGCGGCCTTCGAAGAATTCGATGACCGATTCGGGGAACGCGAGTTCCCGCGTGGGATCGAGCACTTGCTCCGGCGTCAAATTGTTAGCCAGCATGAAGAGCGTCATGTCGCCGACGACCTTCGACGACGGCGTGACCTTGACGATGTCGCCGAAGAGTTTGTTGACCGACGCGTAGGTGCGGCCGACGTCGTGCCAGCGGTCGCCGACTCCGAGTGAGATCGCCTGTTGAAAGAGATTGGCGTACTGGCCGCCCGGCATTTCGTGGAGATAAACCTCGGCACTCGACGCTCGCTGGCCCGTCTCGAACGGGGTGTACTTGGCCCGAACTTCTTCCCAATACTCGGCCGTCGTTTGCAGTTCTTCGAACGACAGATTCGGATCACGCTCGCCGAACCTCAGCGCTTCGACCAACGCGTTCAGACTCGGCTGGCTCGTCATGCCAGACATGGAACTAAAGGCAGCGTCGACGACGTCGATCCCCTCTTCGGCCGCGTAGAGATACGAGGCGATCTGCCCGCCGGCAGTGTCGTGCGTGTGGAAATGGATCGGGATGCCGATCTCTTGCCGTAGGGCGTGTACGAGCTTCTTGGCTGCGTACGGCTTGAGCAGTCCGGCCATGTCCTTGATGGCGAGGATGTGCGTGCCGAGCTTCTCGAGTTCCTTCGCCATGGTGACGAAATACTTGAGGTCGTACTTGGTTCGTTTCGAGTCGAGAATGTCGCCGCTATAACAGATGGCGGCCTCGCAGATCGCATTGGTCTTGCGAACCGCTTCGATCGCGGGTTTGAGATTCGGCAGCCAGTTGAGCGAGTCGAAGATGCGGAAGACGTCGACGCCGGCCTGGGCCGATTCGCGGACGAACCCTTCGACGACATTGTCCGGATAGTTTGTGTAGCCGACGGCGTTGGCCGCGCGGAGCAACATCTGAAAGAGGATGTTCGGCACGGCTTCACGCATCTGCGCCAGCCGGTCCCAGGGCGATTCTTTCAGGAACCGCATGGAGGTGTCGAACGTGGCGCCTCCCCACATTTCCAGCGAGAAGAGATCGGCGTGGACCCGGGCGTAGCGCGAAGCGATCTTGAGCATGTCGCGCGTTCGCATCCGCGTGGCGAAGAGCGACTGGTGGGCGTCGCGCATCGTCGTGTCCGTGATCCAGAGCTTTTTCTCATCACGCAGCCAGCGGGCGAATTTGTCCGGCCCGAGTTCCTTCAAGCGATCTTTCGTCCCCTTCGGAAGCACTGTCGCGATTTCCCGCGGCGGCGCGGCCGTCGCCTTCGCCAGCTTGGGCAGCACCATGTTCGGAGAACTGCGCACCTCCGGATGGCCATTGACAATAATGTCGCCAATGTAGCTGAGGATCTTCGAGGCGCGATCGCGGCGGGCGCTGAATTGGAACAGGCCGGGCGTCTCATCCAGAAACCGAGTCGTCACTTTGCCTTCGAGAAAGTCGGGATGCTTGATGAGATTGAGCAGGAACGGGATATTCGTCTTCACCCCGCGGATGCGGAATTCCTGGAGACAACGTTCCATCCGACGGGCGGCATCGACGAAGCGCAGGCCGTTCGCGGTCACTTTGACGAGCAAGGAATCATAGAAGGGGGTGATGACGGCACCCGAGAAAGCGGTGCCGGCATCGAGCCGAATGCCGCCGCCGCCGGCCGAGCGATAGTGCGTGAGCCGGCCGTAATCGGGCACGAAGTTGTTGGCGGGATCTTCGGTGGTCACCCGGGACTGGATGGCGAAACCGCGGGCGGTGATCAACTTCTGATCCCCGAGGCCGATCTCGGGGTCGCTCAGCGGCGTGCCCTGGGCGATGAGCACCTGCGATTTGACGAGGTCGTAACCGGTGATCGTCTCCGTCACCGTGTGCTCGACCTGGATGCGCGGGTTCACTTCGATGAAGTAGAACTCACCGGTCTCGGCATCGACGAGGAATTCCACAGTGCCCGCATTATCGAGCCGCACGGCCCGGCCCACGGCCAGGGCGGCGTCGAGGATTTTCTGACGGGTGGCCTCGGGCAGGTTCTGCGCCGGGGCGATCTCGCAGATCTTCTGGTGCCGGCGCTGGAGCGAGCAATCGCGTTCGAAGAGATGGACGAGGTTGCCATGCTTGTCGCCCAGCAGTTGCACTTCGATATGTCGAGCCCGGAGGACGAGTTTTTCGAGGAAGACATCAGCGACGCCGAACGCGGCGCCGGCCTCGCGACGAGCCTGATCGAGAGCGTCTTCCAGTTGATCGGCCGTGAAGACGGGTCGCATGCCACGGCCGCCGCCGCCCATCGACGCCTTCACCATGACGGGATAACCCAGCTTGGCAGCGATCGGCCGTGCTTCGTCGATCGACTTCACCGGATCGCTTCCCGAGAGAATCGGCACCTTCGCGATCTGGGCGATCTTGCGGGCGGCCACCTTGTCGCCTAGTTGTTCCAGGATTTCCGATCGAGGTCCGACGAAGGCAATTCCCGCCTCGGCACAGGCGCGAGCGAACGCGGCATTCTCCGACAGGAACCCGTAACCGGGATGGATGGCGTCGACGCCGACCGATTTCGCCAGGCCGACGATCCCGGGGATATCGAGATACGCGCGGATCGGCTCACCCGGCTTGCCAACGGCGTACGCTTCGTCCGCCTTGAATCGGTGCAGCGCGAAGCGGTCCTCATGCGAATAGATTGCCACGGTGCGAACGCCGAGCTCATGCGTCGAGCGGAAGACGCGAATGGCGATTTCACTACGGTTGGCGACCAGCAATTTACGAATGGGCTTCACGGCAACAGCATCCGGCATGACGGCTCCAAAACAGGGAGAGGATCGACGTCGTCATGATATGGAGGGGTGGATTCTTCGGCGGGGAGGCCCGGATTCTTCTGGCCAATACCCACACACCCCACCCCAGAAGAAACAAACAGGTCCAGAAGAAACAAACAGGTCCAGAAGAAACAAACATGTCCGGAACAAACGAACAAAACCAGAAGAAATGATGATTGGACGAGTATCCCAACGAACGATCAGCG
>Ga0209181_10008412_pt1 | contig 13851 bp, 12 predicted proteins | sample MAT05_FD_187208 | JGI IMG/M metagenome (GOLD analysis project Ga0209181, IMG submission 187208) | Freshwater microbial communities from Lake Fryxell liftoff mats and glacier meltwater in Antarctica - MAT-05 (SPAdes) (version 2) | ecosystem: Environmental > Aquatic > Freshwater > Ice > Liftoff... | reverse complement strand
CCTTATAAACCCTTATAAACCTTTATCAACCCTCATCAACCCTCATCAACCCTTATAAACCCTTATAAACCTTTATAAACCCTTATAAACCCTCATCAACCCTCATCAACCCTCATCAACCCTCATCAACCCTCATCAACCTCATCAACCCTTATAAACCCTCATCGACCCTCATCAACCCTCATCAACCCTTATCAACCCTCATAAACCCTTATCAACCTCATCAACCCTTATAAACCCTTATAAACCTTTATCAACCCTCATCAACCCTCATCAACCCTTATAAACCCTTATAAACCTTTATAAACCCTTATAAACCCTCATCAAACCTCATCAGAAATACCGGGGCGTCGCCACATTCCGCACCTTGATATCGAAATCGTAGCCGAGCATGACCTCAAACGAGCCGTTGGTCGTTTTGCGTATCGGGCTCAGCGGCACATCGTAGGCAGCGCCGATGCGGAGTCCGTTGCGCAGGTGCCACGCTGCCCAGAAATCGGCGGAATCTGTGGAAGAATTGCGCAATTCGAGCGCGGAACGGAAGGCTGCTCCGACCCAGAAAGTTTCGAAGAAAAATAAAGAAATATCTACATCTAACTCGGTCGGACTGCCGATGTTGCGAAATGCTGCGTCGGAACGGAAGCCGCTGAACAATCCGGTGGTTTTGAGTAGCAGACTGGGGCGCAGTACCACCATCTCGCTGCGAAGCGGAATGGCGCCACCGATGGTGGTGTAGTAGTGGCGGTAGTTTTTGGAAAAAACGGCATCGTTGCCGTTGTCGGCTTTGCGAAGGTCATATTCCAACATGGAAGGGCAGGAGAAACCGGCGTAAAACCGGGTAGATGATAGGTAGACACCGGTCCCGAAATTGGGCAGCCACCGGTTCAGGTTGTTCTGAAAAGCCACATCTACCGGGTTTTCGAGCGAGAGTTTAGTCCAGTCACCGCGCCAGTTGCCCGCACCGCCCTGAAGGCCAATGGCCAGTTTCAGTCCGTCGCCGAGCGGGAACCGATAAGCGTACGAAGCATTCAGCGTGGCGGTCCCGGTGGCACCGGCCTGGTCGTTGACGAGTGAAAAACCCACGGCGGCGCGTTGGTTGCGCAGCGGCGAATGAGCGGTAAGCGACTGGGTCACCGGCGCCCCTTCCAATCCGATCCATTGCTGCCGATGAATCACGTTGAGGCTCAAATGCTCCCGGCTGCCTGCATAGGCAGGATTGAAAATCAGGCTGTTAAAAATGTATTTGGTAAACATCGGATCCTGCTGCGCACGGGTGGCGGCAGGAAAGATCGTTGCAAACAGGAGTAAAAAATGTATCGTTTTGGGCATAGGTAGAAGGATAAATTTTTGGGCAAAAAACTGTTTCACACGACCGCACAACGACATTAGGTTGCCAATTCGATGTGCCGTCGTGTCGTCGTATGAAATCTCATTGTTCACATGTCCAGCAGCACCTCATTGTTCACATGTCCAGCAGCACCTCATTTTCTACGATCCTCGTGCCACTGCCGCCGTCATTGGCGAGTTGGATCAGACATTTCGCTACCTGTTCGGCTTCAATGCCCCGATAGTGGCGCGGGATAAGCGGCCGAAAAAGTTTGGCAACAACAATGCCTATTTTTTCACCCAAACGGAATTCCGGGCGCTCGCCGAGCAGGAACGACGGGCGCACCGACACAAAGTTCGGGAATCCCAGTAATTTTATTTTCTCTTCCAAATCTCCTTTGGTCCGCAGGTAAAAAGCGGAAGACGCAGCATCTGCTCCAACTGACGATACCAACCCGTAATACCGAACATTGTTTTGCCGGGCAATTTTGCCGACCTCCCAGGGATAGAGGCAGTCCACCCGATACTGCGCCTCCTGCGAACCGGCTTTGCGAAGCGTAGTGCCCAGTGCGCAGAACAGGTCGTCGCCCACGATTTTGGAGGCATCCGGATGGTCGTAATCGAATATTTCCGTGCGCAGTTTGGGGTGCTGCCACTCCAGCGGGCGGCGCGCCAATGCGATCACAGCATCATAGTGCGGGCTTTCGCAGAGCAGTCGCACTAAATGACTGCCGACGAGGCCGGTGGGGCCGAGTACAAGGGCGGTTTTGGACATAGGTTACTTGCTAAAATTAGATTGAATTTCTCGCAAAGGCGCGGAGCGACATGAAGTTTCTCACAAAGGCGCGGAGCGACATGAAGTTTCTCGCAAAGGCGCAAAGGCGCAAAGGAATAAAAATCGAAACTTTGCGCCTTTGCGCCTTTGCGAGAAACTTTGTCGTCGCAACGTTCCACAAAGGTCGGGCATTCAGAAGAAAAACGGGACTTTTGCTCACTTTCATCTCTCCAACCATTTTGCATGAACGAATCATCGGGCAAGCCCCATCTCAGCGACATCCTTAACCACGTCGGCGAACACCGCGAGCAGTATTTTCAGGCCATTTCTCCGCCGGTCATGCAGACCAGCAATTTTGCTTTCCCTGACCTGGCGCAATTTCGGGCAGGATTTTCCGATGAATTGACCCACCACGTCTATTCGCGAGGCAATAACCCGACGGTGCAGATTTTGCGCGAAAAACTGGCAGCCCTCGAAGGGACCGAAGACGCGTTGGTATTTTCCAGCGGAGCCGGAGCGGTCGCAGCCGCCGTCATCGGCAATGTCGCAGCGGGCGACCATGTGGTTTGTCAAAAAGCACCGTATTCCTGGACGACGGCTTTGCTGCGTAAATTCCTGGCACGCTTCGGGGTGGAGCATACCTTCGTGGATGGTACGGACATCGAAAATATCCGTACAGCACTGCGCCCCAACACCAAAGTGCTGTTTCTGGAAAGCCCGAACACCATGACCTTTGAATGCCAGGACCTGGCGGCCTGCGCTGCGCTCGCGAAAGAACACAACATCGTGACGATCATTGACAACTCCTACAGTTCGCCGCTCTACCAGAACCCGGCGGCGTTTGGCATTGACATCGTCGTGCACAGCGGTACGAAATACCTCAACGGCCACTCCGATGTGGTGGCAGGGGTGTTGTGCGGCAGCCGGGCGATGGTCAAAAAAATCTTTGAGTCCGAACTGATGACACTGGGCGGTATGCTCGGCCCGCATGATGCGGCTTTGGTAATCCGCGGTTTGCGGACATTGCCACTTCGCGTACAGCGCAGCAGCGAGACCGCCCAGTGGTTGATTGCGCGGCTGGACGACCACCCGAAAGTAGAGCGTATCTGGTATCCGTTTCACCATAGTTTTCCACAATTGGAATTGGCCAAGCGCCAGATGCGCGGTTGTGGCGGGCTGTTCTCCGTGCAGTTTAAAACGGAGTCGCAGGAGCGGATGGAAGCGTTTATCCATCGGTTGCGGCGTTTTTTGATGGCGGTGAGTTGGGGTGGGCATGAATCGCTCCTCATCCCGACGATCGGTTTTTACAACATTCCGGGTCGGCCCAACCCGTCGGGGCACTGGGCTTTTGTGCGCTTTTACATCGGACTGGAAGACGCAGAGTGGTTGTGGGAGGATTTGGAAGCGGCGATGGAGGTATTATAAAAGGCTTGTTGCCAAAGAAAAGATAATGGCCCGGGGAAAGCCCCCCTATCTAAACCCTAGTGCCGCTGGACGCGGCACTAGTCACTCATAACTCATAACTCATAATCTAAACCCTAGTGCCGCTGGACGCGGCACTAGCCAACCAACACCAAAATCACTGTCATTCTTGTTGAAAAAAGTCAAAATTGCATTTTTTGCTGAAATCCTGATCGAAGACTTTGACGGGGCTTCCCGTACCATGTTCCAGCTGATTCGGCGAATTCCAACGGATCGGTTTGAGTTCCTGTTTTTTTGTGGTGTCGGTCCGGATTGGATTGAAGGTTTTGAATGTGTTCGCATTCCAGCGATCACAATACCCGTCAATAAGACGTACAAAATGGCCGTGCCCTGGTTTTCCGGAGGCCGGATTCGGAAAAAACTGAAGCAGTTTCAACCGGATGTCATCCACCTCTCTACGCCCTCGCTGTTGGGGTCGTTTGCGTTGAAATACGCCAATCAACGCCAGATTCCGGTGCTGTCCATCTATCACACCCATTTTATTTCATACATTGATTATTACTTGAAATCTAGTCCGATACTGGCAGGTTATGTGCGATCCATGATAGCCAAAAGCCAGCGGTCGTTCTACAACGGGTGCGACCGCGTGTATGTCCCGTCAGAAGAAATGCAACAGGCGCTTTTGTCGTGGCACGTGGATGCAGGTCGGTTGCGCATCTGGAAGCGCGGCATCAATACCCAGGTGTTTACGCCTGCCAAGAAGGACTTGATTATGATGCGCCAATTGGTGGGGAATGATCGGCAGGTGGTGTTGTTCGCCAGCCGCCTGGTGTGGGAGAAAAATCTCGAAACCCTTTGCCGCATTTACCAACGGATGCAGGACCGGCAACTGACATACAATTTTCTGATAGTGGGCGACGGGGTGGCGTTAGCGGCCTGCCAACGCCGGATGCCCAAGGCTGTGTTTGCCGGAAAAATGAGCCACGAACAGCTTTCAGCAGTCTATGCTTCGGCGGATGTGTTTCTTTTTCCATCCATCTCGGAGTCGTATGGCAATGTTGTGATTGAGGCGATGGCATCGGGGCTTCCCTGCGTAATCGCCGACGGGGGCGGTTCCAAAAATTTTATCGAACAGGGGGTCAACGGGTTTCTTTGCGCGCCCAACCAACCAGACGATTATGTAGATAAGGTTGTGATGCTCCTGGACGACGAGTCCTTGCACCATCAATTTGTCGAAGCGGGATTGCGGTATAGCCAGACCTTTAGTTGGGAAGACCTTGCAGCCACATATTTTGATGATCTCGTACAAATGGCTCAAGTCAAACCACATCAGCACCATGAATAAGCGTTTAAAAATTGCTCTTGTTGTCCTTGTTTTGGTGGGTGTGGGCTTCTTTGTCCGGGCTACTGACTGGAGGGCGATCTTGGAAGCGGTGCGACAAGTAGGTTACTACTTTTTGTTTTTGTTGTTCGTCACCTTTGTTTCTGCCTGGATGGCTGTGCTTGCTTGGCGGTTTTGTTTGCCCAAAGAACGAGTGCGGGTATCGGGTTGGAAACTGTTCTGGGTGCGGCTGATCGGGGAGAATATTGCGATACTCAATCCCACCAGCGTCATCGGCGGGGAAGCGGCCAAGATTTACATGCTGCGCGACCTCGGTATTCCGCAACGCCAGGCGTTACATTCCATCGTCCTCTCCCGTGCGATCATGATCATCAGCCAGATCGTGATGCTCTCCATAGCGACTATTGGATTTCTGAGCCTGACACCCCATTCGTTTTCCTGGCCCGGGCTGGATGTGCGCTGGCTGTTGGTTTTGGTTGCTGTGGCAGTCGTTGTCGGCTATCTGCCGCGAAGTCGCCTGTTCAGAGGAAAGATAAAAAAACTGATCCACTGGCTGGGGCTGTTGGAAACCTATCAGAAAACGCGCCATTACGTTGCAACGTTGTGGCAGGAATTGCATGACTTTCGTCGAGGCAATCAGCAGGCGATGGTGTTGTCATTCCTGTTTTGCTGCCTCCACTGGATCGTCGGGTCCTTGGAATTTTACTTTATCTTGTTGTTTCTGGGCATCAAAACGACGGTGATTAAAGCCTTGTTGGTGGATATGGGTGTGATTGTATTCAAGACGGTCGGCGGGTTTGTGCCTGGCCAGATTGGGGTGGAGGAGTACGGCAACAAGGTGATGCTTTCCATCATCGGGGTGGCAGGAAGTACCACCTGGATCACGGTCTCCATCTTGCGTCGGGCAAGGCAATTGTTTTGGATCCTGTTGGGGCTGTTGATGTACGTTGTTTTCTTTCGCCGACAAAATGCTTATTTTCAACAATAGCCATGGAGGTACTTTTTATTACGCACAAATATCCGCCTTCAATTGGCGGCATGGAAAAACAAAGTTTTGAGCTCACCCAGCGGATGAAGCAGCACACCGTGGTGCATTTGCTGTGTTGCAACGGCTCAGAGTCAAAAGTGCGATTTTTTTGGTCGCTCAAAAAAAGAATTCGGGCAAAACTTCTCCAGCACCCGGGCATTTCGGTGTTGCATTTTAATGACGGGCTGGCTGCGGCATTTTGCTCTGGCGCCCGTGATTTTCCGGAGCAGATACGCAGCGCGACACTCCACGGCTTGGATGTCGTGTTTCCGAACGCTTATTTTCAGCGAAAAATCCTGCCTCGTTTCAACCACTTTCAATCCATCATCGCAGTGAGTCAGGCGACGGCACAAGCTTGCGTCGAGCGCGGTATCGCCCCGGAAAAAGTAACAGTCATCCCCAACGGTGTTGACCACGATATTGCGTTTTACGAGCCTGATACTGCGGCTCGGCAAGCATTCCGGGAAAAATACCAGCACGTATTGCAGGGCCGGACGACGTTGGTGATGATGGGCCGACCAGTGCTGCGCAAAGGCTTTTCGTGGTTTTTGCGAGCGGTATTTCCGCAGATTCCGGCCGATTGGCAGGTTTTGCTCATCGGGCCTTTTCGTCCGAAGCGGCCACTTTCTGTTGTTGCACTGCACCTTTTGCCTGCTTTCTTGCGCAAACAATTGGAACTGCTGTTTGGGCTGCCCTCCGACGAGGACACTTTGCGCGTCTTATTGCGGTCGCCGACATGGCAAGGGCGTGTCAAGCACCTGGGCAGGCTTCCTTTCCCGGAAATCCTGCAACTGATGTCAGCGTCCCAGGCATTTATCATGCCCAACATCCCTGTGGCCGGGGACATGGAGGGCTTCGGATTGGTTTGTCTGGAAGCCAGTCTGCGCGGCTTGCCAGTGTTTGCCGCCGACCTTGAAGGTATCACCGATGCGATCCACGATGGGCACAACGGCTGGCTGATACCGACACAGGATGTGGGAGCGTGGGTAGCCGCACTGAAACCTTTGATGACTTCTCCTGATAGTGTCCGCTCCTTTGGTCAGCAGGCCATCCAATATACGTTGGCGCATTTCGGATGGGAAAAAATGGTGGCTGCTTATTTCGCCCATTTTGAACAGTTGGAGGCGAAGCGAGCAGGGAGTTAAAATTTAAACAATCGTTTAAAAATATTTTTTAAAACACTTGCGCTATTCAAAGAAGTCGCTATACCTTTATAGCATCAAAAAAGAGACATGGCTAAGATAGATCAGACTACCGAGGAAAAAATTAAAGATGCCGCGAAGAAAGTTTTTTTGGAAAAGGGATTCGGCGGTGCCACCACCCGTGATATTGCAGATCATGCGGATACGAACATCGCTTTGGTAAACTACTATTTTCGTAGCAAAGAGAAGTTGTTTCAAGAGGTTTTTCTGGATAGTTTTGAAGAGACGTTCAGCCCGATTACGCGTATTTTGAACGATGACCTTCCGTTGGAGGCCAAAATTTATAAATTTGTGGATCACATGACCGATTTGTTGAAACACGATCCGCTGCTCCCGATGTTTGTTTTTAGTGAAATGCGGGGCGATAAGTCAAAAATGAGCGTTTTAATCGAAAAAATACACCGGCAGGAAGCCAATGGTTTTCAACTTCAATTGGAAGCAGAAGCGGCCAAAGGAAACATCCGCAAGGTTGACTTCAACCAGGTCGAACTCAGCTTAATGGCTATGGTTATTTTCCCCTTCCTCAGTATGAACATGGTCAAACTGAAAATGAGCATGACCACAGCGGAGTTTTACAAGTTTATAGACGACCGTAAAAAAGTCATTCCAGAAATGTTGCTCACTTATCTCCGTCACCAAGCGTGACATTTTTTTTGCCCATTATTTAAACAAATTTTTAAATCGAAGTTTTAAATCAAAAAAATATCAACGTAGGCTTTAAATGGGCGGGCACCTCCATGGAGGCGGGCGGGCCGTTACAATTGCGCAGACCTCCAGGGGGCCAAAAGTCCAACATGAAGAGATCCAGAAAAATAAATCCCAATAATGTTTGGCGAAAGTGCCAAATTTGACAACTTTGTAAAAAGTTGTCAAATTTTCAAGCCAGGTTTAGCAATAAAAATTTGGCAACTAAAAAATGGTTTTTCTTGCTTTAGGAACGCGGCACCAATAACTTAGTCGTTTTAGGTCAACCATTTTTTTATCAGACAACACTATTTTTCTGCGAATAGTGGGGCTGTTTAAAGAAAAATAGCGGCCGTATGATGGAACAAAGGGTGGCATCAAATGACTAAGTTATTGCTGCCGCGTTCCTTAGTTAAACTAAGCGGTTAAATTTTAAGATTGAATCAAAATACTAACTATCAAAGTAGATCTTGGTAAGAAGCCTTTTTTACCAATAGTTTATTTTAAAATCAACCTGTTCGTTATGGATCAAGTCCTTCTACACAAAATTCGCAGTTATGATGCCGCAGACCGATTGAAAGAGGCCGATCTGTACCCGTATTTCCGCGTTATTGAGTCTGAGCAAGACACCGAGGTGATCATAGACGGAAAGCGGGTGCTGATGTTTGGCTCCAACAGTTACCTGGGTCTCACCAACCACCCTAAACTCAAAGAAGCCGCTCGCCATGCCGTCCAGCAATACGGTACCGGATGCGCTGGTTCACGCTTCCTGAACGGAACCCTTAAAATTCATATCGAGTTGGAAGAGAGCCTTGCACACTATTTGCGCAAGGAGGCCGTATTGCTCTACAGTACTGGTTTTCAGGCCAATCTGGGTGCTATCGCACCGCTTGCCGGGCGCAACGACTCTATCTTCATAGACGAACTAGTGCACGCTTCGATCATTGATGGCACCCGGCTATCTTTTGGAAAAGTGATGAAGTATCGGCACAACGATATGAACTCGCTTGAGCAGCAACTCCGCCGGGTAGAAGGCAACGGCGCAAAAATCATCGTCATGGACGGTATTTTTAGTATGGAAGGCGACTTGGCCGACCTGCCTGGAATCGTCCGGCTGGCTAAAGCGTATGATGCCACGGTTGTGGTGGACGACGCGCACGCCATTGGCGTGATCGGACGAAACGGACGGGGCACAGGCTCTCACTTCGGGTTGCACAACAAAGTGGACCTGATCGTCGGCACGTTCTCCAAGTCGCTGGCCTCGTTGGGCGGGTTTGTAGCCGCTGACCGTGACATGATCAATTACCTGAAGCACAACTCTCGCGCCCTGATTTTCAGCGCCAGCATGACACCCGCTTCAGCGGCCAGTGCCTTGGCGGCGATTGAGATCATCCGGGAAGAGCCGGAGCGTATTGCTCAACTATGGCAAAATACCCACTATGCCATGGCGCAGTTGCGCAGCGCCGGTTTTGAGATCGGGCACACGGAATCGCCGATTCTGCCGATCTACATCCGCGACGACCTCAAAACCTTCCAGTTCGCCCGCATGATGGCCAACGACGGTGTTTTTGTCAACCCGGTCGTTTCACCGGCCGTGCGCAGCTCCCATGCGCTCATCCGCTTCTCTTTAATGGCGACCCACACCTTCGAACAAATTGACCGGGCCGTTGAGATCATGCACCACAATGCCCAACTGCTTGAACTCAACGAAATCGCTACATTTCAACAGTAAGATCGAACCCTCTATAACAGGTCTCTTTCACGTCTTGCAAACTTATGGAAAACACCCTTACCATGGATGCCCGGCCAGTGCCCATCCACTCGGTGCGGATTGAAGCGGTAGAAGGCAGGCAGTCTTTAAAGCAATTTATAGACTTCCCGCACGACCTTTTTGCCGGCGATCCTAATTATGTGCCAGAGTTGTTCATGGCGCAGGAGGCCTTGCTCAACCGGGAAAAAAGCCCTTTTTTCTTACATTCCACGGCAGCGTATTTTTTAGCCCGCTCGCCGGAAGGAAAGATCGTAGGCCGTATTGCGGCGATTCGCAACAACAATTACATTGCGTTTACAGGTGAAAAAGTTGGTTTTTTTGGTTTTTTCGATGTAATTGATGACTATCATGTTGCTAAAGCCCTGCTCGACACAGCAGCCGACTGGCTGCGCCAGCAAGGACTGGATCGCGTGATTGGACCAGCCAATTTTTCCACCAATGAAACCTGTGGCGTACTGATTGACAACTTCGACGAACCGCCGTTTATACTTACGACCTACAACCGACCCTACTACGCTGATTTGCTCGGCCAATACGGGTTTGTCAAAAATGTGGACCTGCTCAGTTATGAGTTTTTTCCAAAAGACCTGACGCCGAAAATGCAGGAATTGGCCGGCCAATTGGAGGCGCGCCTCGCCCAGCGGGGCATTTCCATTCGGACGATTGATATGAAACATTTCGACGAGGAAGTAGATAAATTCTTGCCGATTTATAACGCTGCCTGGGATCAAAACATGGGTTTTGTGCCCATGACCGAGGCAGAAGTGCGCCAGATGGGCAAAGACCTGAAAATGGCTTTGGATCCGGATTTTGTATTTTTTGCAGAAAAAGACGGAAAAACTATCGGGATCGCGCTCTCTGTCCCCAACCTCAACGAGGTGTTCATCAGAATACCGCGCGGACGGTTGTTTCCAACCGGGGTGTTCAAGTTTCTCTTGGGCAGGAAATCGGTCAAATCTGTTCGAGTCGTCGCATTGGGCATCCTGCCAGAATACCGCCGCAGTGGGCTGGATGTGTGCTTTTATGTGCGCACATACCAAACGGCGCAGCGCAAAAAAATTCAACGCGCCGAAGCCTCCTGGATTTTGGAAGACAACGACTTGATGAACCGGGCACTGCTGCAGATCAATGGCAAAGTGTACCGAAAACACCGGATTTACGAAAAAGCGCTTTGAGCAATGGCACGCATTCTCATCACCGGGGCCAGTGGCTTCATCGGCGGGCATCTTGTGGCGCAAGCCCTCGAAAGGGGCCACGTGACAACGGCTGCGGTGCGATCTGGCAGCGACCGCAGCCGGTTGTCTGACCCGCGCCTGCGCCTCCTCGACTTCCCGCTCAGTGATGTGGCTGCCATGACGCGGCTGCTGCAAACGCTTGGCCCATTCGATTGGGTCATTCATAATGCCGGTGTCACCAAAGCATGGTCGCCTGAAGCGTATGTCGAAGGGAACGTGGGCAACACCCGGCGCTTGGTGGAGGCTTTGCAAGCGGTAGATTGGGTTCCCGACAAGTTCTTGTTCATCAGCAGTTTAGCGGCGTTAGGTCCCGCTTCGCCTGGCAGTTCCATGATCGTGGCTGGACAAACACCGCAACCCCTCACGCTTTACGGGGAAAGTAAACGCCTGGCAGAAGCTTACCTGGAATCGCTGCCCGCCGAGTTCCCGTGGGTGGTGGTGCAACCGACGGCCGTGTACGGGCCTTGGGAGCGTGACATCCTGACGTTTATCCGCCTTGCCCAAAAAGGACTGGAACTGACCATCGGTCGCCAACAGCAACGTTTGAGTTTTATACACGTCCGGGATGTCGCCGAGGCAGTGCTACAGATGTTGGAAACCCAACAGACCCTACAACGCAAGTACATCCTTGCCGACGGGAAAGCGTACCGTACAGACGACCTCGGCGCGGCTGTCCGGGAAGCCTTGGGCCGCACAAAAACGATAAAAATCCGACTGCCTCTGGGGCTGGTCAGGCAAGTGGCCGGCGTAGCCGAAACCATGGGTCGCTGGCGAAACAAACCCTCGGCGCTCAATCTGGACAAAATACCGGAGTTAGCGGCTGAAAACTGGCATAGTGATGCCTCCCCACTCTTTGAGTTGTTGAATTTTCGTCCCCAATTTGACCTGTATCAAGGTATGATCAACACCGTAGACTGGTATCGAAAGGAGCGGTGGCTGTAATTGACTGGCCCTCAAAAACCATCAACAAGGTAAGTTTTAAACACATAGCCGCTCGCCAAGGGCTGGCAAAATAGAACACAAAAATATTGATTAGGAACGCGGCACCAATAACTTAGTCATTTTAGGTCAACCATTTTTTTATCAGACAACACTATTTTTGTGCGAATAGTGGGGCTGTTTAAAGAAAAATAGCGGCCGTATGATGGAACAAAGGGTGGCATCAAATGACTAAGTTATTGGTGCCGCGTTCCTTACGTCTGATAGCGAGGTAGGGAAGGATGCGGTTGTCCTTGAAAGATTTGCGGGCGCAACGAACTTGGCTACTTTTGCGAGCTGCTACAGCCTGATTGCTCCAAAGTCAGTTGCCCCTGTCGCCACAGCCATGTTTCTCGAACCACATTTCAAAGGCCAGCGCTCCGGCTGGATCGAAGTTGTCTGCGGATGTATGTTTTCCGGTAAAACCGAAGAACTCATCCGCCGCCTCAAACGGGCTAAAATCGCCGAGATGAAAGTCGAGGTGTTCAAACCCAAGATGGACACGCGCTATGACGAGGTGGCCATCGTGTCGCACGACACGACATCGGTTCTGGCCCAGCCGGTGGATGATTCCACTAAAATACTGAAAATCAGCGATGATACTACCGTTGTCGGCATTGATGAAGCCCAGTTTTTTGATGCGGAACTGCCCAATGTCTGCCAGGAACTGGCGCTGCGCGGCGTCCGGGTCATCGTCGCCGGGCTGGATATGGACTTCCGGGGCCAACCCTTCGGCCCCATGCCCAACCTGCTCGCCATCGCCGAGTACGTCACCAAAGTCCACGCGATCTGTGTGCACTGCGGCAACCTGGCGACGCATTCCTACCGCCTTGCAGAAGAGGATTCGGTAGTGCTGTTGGGCGAAAAAGCGCACTATGAGCCACGGTGCCGTTCTTGTTATCAGATGGGGAATATTTTGAGGTTGAAGTGAAAAGTGAAAAACAAATCCCGTCCGTTCACGCTGGAAGGCAATTTTGCATTCGCTGCGGCGGTGCAGGAAATGTTGCTGCAAAGTTACGACGGGGTATTGCGGGTGTTTCCTGCTGTCCCGACGGATTGGAAAGATGTATCGTTTGAGAATCTGCGGGCAGAAGGCGCTGTACTCGTATCAGCGCGCATGGAACAGGGTAGGGTAGTGCGGATCAGCATGACTGCGGACAAGACGGGGCAGCGCAGTTCAAAATCTGGAGCCCTAAAACGCAGCAGGTGGAGACGTATGTGGTGCGGGAAGGAGAGGTGGTGGAAGTGATGTGACGTATGTGCCCCGGTCGGGACGACCGGGGAGTGTCGCGTGGGTTTCTTCATGTCGTCTGCAACCGGATAGACCAGGCTGGAAAAAAGAAGCCAATTTGCAAACAGTTTCTGTCATGCATCTGTAATCTAACTGCCGGGGCAACTTCAGCCGCCCCGGCAGTTGGGCTCCCGGTAGCACGGCGTTTACGCCGTCGGTAAGAAGGCATTTATGCCGATATTGACTTTAAATCGCCGTAAACGGCTCTGCACCGACGGCGTAAACGCCGTGCTACCGTTGGGCACAAGATCCAGATAGACATGAAATCAATTCGGAAACAGTCATTTCACTGCCGAGGCGACTCCAAACCGCTCCCGCAATAGGGCTCACATAAATACTCAATATATGATTGCTCGTTTTTTCTCTTTAACTCTATTCCTCGTTCTTTTTTCAGAAACATCTTTTTCACAATCCAGAGAAGTGCTAAGAAATGCCGAGATAGAGATAGAAAAGTATAAATACGCTTCGGATTCAATCATTAAAACGCTCATTAGTATTGCAAATGACTCACTAAGGAACGGGCAAATAATAACTTGTAAATTTGATATGCTTTCTTTTCACCCAGATGACCCATCTTTTTGATTAAATAGCCCCACTATTCGCTCAAAAAGATAGCCCACCTGAGCAAAAACCAATCTATCTGAAACTTACAAGTTATTATTTGCCCGTTCCTAAGGAACGCCGCACCAATAACTTAGTCATTTGATGCCACCCTTTGTTCCATCATACGGCCGCTATTTTTCTTTAAATAGCCCCACTATTCGCAGAAAAATAGTGTTGTCTGATGAAAAAATGGTT
>Ga0209181_10008411_pt1 | contig 13852 bp, 7 predicted proteins | sample MAT05_FD_187208 | JGI IMG/M metagenome (GOLD analysis project Ga0209181, IMG submission 187208) | Freshwater microbial communities from Lake Fryxell liftoff mats and glacier meltwater in Antarctica - MAT-05 (SPAdes) (version 2) | ecosystem: Environmental > Aquatic > Freshwater > Ice > Liftoff... | reverse complement strand
AAGTTAAGCGGCATTTAGGATGGGCACGCCAGGCTTCCACTCTGGAAATCGGCCCTATCTTAGTGCCATTCTCGCCTGACCCCTAATTTCCAGCCAATGGCAATGGAGCTAAACCCAACTCCTTTAGAAATCTATTGTGTTCAGCGCTAGCGGCTTCGATTCGTTTTTCGATCTGGACCAAGGTCTTGTGGGTTTCGTCCAGGGGGATCTCCGCCTCGCCCTGAGCGGTGCTGATGTAGCGGGAGATGTTCAGGTTATAGCCTTCCTCGGCGAGTCGCTCCATGGAGATGCGCTTGGAGTAGCGGTCCTCTTCCTTCCGTTCGCGGTAGGTGTCGATGATCTTGGCAATGTTTACTTCCGTTAGGCGGTTCTGGCGTTTGCCTTTCTCGAAGTGTTCGGCCGCGTTGATGAAGAGCACGTCGTCCGGCTTCTTGCACTTCTTGAGCACGAGGATGCAGACCGGGATGCCGGTGGAGTAGAACAGATTGGCGGGCAGGCCGATCACGGTGTCGATGTGGCCGTCTTTGAGCAGCTTCGTGCGGATGCGTTCTTCGGCACCGCCCCGGAAGAGCACGCCGTGGGGCAGAATGATGGCCATCACGCCTTCGTCCTTCAGGAAGTGGAAGCCGTGCAGGAGGAAGGCGAAGTCAGCGGCGGATTTGGGGGCGAGGCCGTGGTTTTTGAAGCGCACGTCGTCACCCATCGCGTCGGTGGGGTCCCATCGGTAGCTGAAGGGTGGATTGGCGACGATGGCATCGAAATACGGTTTTTTGGCGGGATTCAGCTCCTTCAGCATGTCCCATTCGTTGAGCAGAGTGTCGCCGTGGAAGATCTCGAATTCGGTGTCCTTCACCCCATGCAGCAGCATGTTCATGCGGGCGAGGTTGTAGGTGGTGATGTTCTTTTCCTGGCCGAAGATTTTGCCGATGCCATTCGCGCCCATGCGCTTGCGCACGTTGAGGAGCAGGGAGCCGGAGCCGCAGGCGAAATCGAGCACCTTGTCCAGCTTTGGCTTCTTGCCGGTCTTCGGCTCCTGGCTGTCCAGGGTGACGATCTCGGAGAGGATGTCGGAAAGCTGCTGCGGGGTGTAGAACTCGCCCGCCTTCTTGCCTGAGCCAGCGGCAAACTGGCCGATCAGGTATTCGTAGGCATCGCCTAGAGCGTCGGAGTCCGTGGAGAAGTCCGCCAGACCTTCCGCGATCTTTTGGATGATGGTGCAGAGCTTGGCGTTGCGGTCGGCATAGGTCTTGCCCAGCTTCGGGGAGGCCAGATCGATCTCGGAAAACAACCCTTGGAAGGTGCTTTGGAAGGAGTCGTTCTCAATGTATTTAAAGCCAGCTTGCAGGGTGTTGAGCAGTTCCCCGTTCTGCTTGCGGGCCATGTGGGCGATGCTGGTCCAGAGGTATTCCGGCTTGATGACGTAATGCACCTTGCGCCGCATCTGCTTTTCAAACTCGGCGACATCGTCGGGGTTGTCCGCATACCAGACCGCCAGCGGCACGCGGGGGCCATCACCTTCCAGCTTGGGATAATCTTTTCCCAGTTCCTTCCTGGCTGCCGTCTCGTAGTTGTCCGAGAGGTAGCGCAGGAAGAGGAAGGACAGCATGTAGTCGCGGAAGTCGTCCGCATCCATCGCCCCGCGCAGTTGGTCGGCGATGCCCCAGAGCGTGCTGCCCAGTTGCTTTTGGTTGGTGTCGGTCATGAAAAGGAGGTGGTCGTAAAATTCTTTTTGCGATTCAGGAATCTTCTTGGTAGTCTCTGTCCATCGGAAGGTGAAATTCGGCTCCATGCCGTGTGATTGTCGGTTCGCCGCTCAATCCTCTACCTTCCGACTTTTTATTTTCTGCGCGTCCAGCGGCGCACGTTTTCGTACGGAATGGGGTCAGGCAACATTTCTTGACAGAGCAAGCAATCGCTCGGGGTCGGAATTGCGTGGCATGGGAAGTTTTTTTTCGCCGGACGCGCAAAGCTGTCCATAAATGTCGCCTGACCCCTATTTCCCCTCCTATTCCCCCGGTTAGACGGACTTCAATTTTTAGGATTCTCCGACGTTTCCAAGTTGAAGTTCTAGCGATTGCCGCACCAGACCGATGATGTAGGGCAATTCATCCAGAGAGGCGAGATGGACTTCCACATCTCCGTTGCCCCATCGGCCAATAGCGGTCACATCCTTGCAGAGGCCTTTAGGGTCGCTTACTTCAGCGAATCGCATATTGAGCGCGAGGCGCAATCGTTTGGCTTGCGGCACGACATCAACGAAGTTCGTCTCCGCTTTGTAAGCCACATAAAGCTTCAGAAACTCCTCCGTCACGCACGGGTCTAGGGCCAGCACTGCTTTTCGGAACGCCTCAAAAACCGGGCGAAGGCCAGCCGACAAAAGATTGGGGTGATCCTCCAGCGCATAGGTCGCCGTTGAATCGTGCTTCGGATGATAGGCAGCGAGAACAGTGGGATCGAGTTTCGGTGCTGTCCATACCTGCACCGCAAGGCCAGCCAGTTTGCCAGCGCGGGCTTGGATTGCCGGCTCATTCCATGCCTGAAGCTGGCCCAAGCCATCATTGAGTTTCAGCGGACTTTGTTTGAAGCCGCCTTCCATGTCCCGCTTCTCAGTGAATGGACGGTCGCTGTATTCCGAGTTATAGCCCGTGAGCGTCAGATTCCCCAAGGTATGCAGGTAAGTCGCTTGCACGCGTTGCCATTCGTCGCCGAGACCAGCCCGCCATGTCGCACCGAGTTGCTCATTCTGCGGCAGGATGTGCTCGATGGTGTATTCATCCACCGGCACGTGCTCCTTGCGCCCGTGGTTTTCAAAGCGGCGCAACCAGTAGCTCCGACTGCGGAAGTTGTAGAGGTCGCGGGTCTGAAGGTCGCGGTGAAATTCCTCGTCTTTGGGAAACCGGCGATACGATGGCAACAGGAGGAACTGCGCTTCGATGCTTTCCAGATAGCGATCCTTCTTCAGTGCCTTGGTGAAGGTCGCGAAGGTCTTGTTCATCGAGTTCGTCGGGATTGCGCAGATGGCCCGCCGGAACACGTAGGACTCTACCAACCTTACCGCCCGCCCGAAATCCTCCTTGGGGAGATGCCCCGCCGCGTAGTCGTGATACAGCTCCAGCAGGAACGGAAACGCCACGTCCACCTTTAGCTCGCGCAGGTCATGAAACGCGCGTTTCAAATCCGGCTCACTCTCGGTCCCGAGCGCCATCGCGCAGAAGTGGCGGGCGTAGTCGCGGATGTCGCGGACCAGTGTCTCAATGTGGGTGTTCTCGTCCACGTCGCTGTCCTTGGACAGACGCGCATGGTCTTTGAAGGCATCATAGACGGCGTTGATGTTGGGAATCTCGCCAGACTTCACCGTGAGGTAATGCCGCATAAACCCGTCGAAATGAGTGCCGTAGGCTTCCTGCCCAAAATCCACCTCCATCGGCCGCCAGAACTGCTCGTATAGCCGCGTCTGTAACTTCGGCTCCAGCCCCATCAGGATGAAATTGCGAATTAGATCAGCCTGACTCAGCTCCTTGCCCGTCGAGTTCATGCTCTCGAAGATTAACTGCGGATTGTCCTGCTCACGATTCAGCGCGATGTCCACCACCACCAGCTTGGCAAGCCCTTTGCACAGCGAGGCGAGGTCGCCCTTGGATTCCGTAATCCAGCGCTTGAACAACGCATGGTTTAAAGTCACGCGCAGCGATTGTTCCTTGGGCGGCTCGGTGCTTCCTATAATGGCAGTGAGTGAGGCTTTGTCTGTCTGCGACAGCAACAGTTTGAAATGGCGGTCGCCTGACTCTTCCGGGTTCAGTAAGAAATAGTTTCGGATCTTGCGCTGCGAGAATCCATCGAACGGCTCGCTCTCCGCCACCGTTTCGGCCAATGCCGCCAGCATCAGCGTCACGGTGGTCAGGCGTTGTTGGCCGTCGATGACCAGCAAGGGTGCCTGATGGGTGACCTGCGACAGCCCGCTTTCGATGTAAACAATGGAGCCAACGAAGTGAACGGCGATCTTGTCGTTACTGCCGCAGCGCACGATGTCGTCCCACAACTGGCGACACTCTTTCTCGGTCCACGAATAGGTTCGCTGATAGATCGGGATGACGAACTGCGGAGACTTCTTGAGGAAGTCGAGGAGCTTGGCTTCGGTGGCTTTCATTTCTCAAAAAGTTACTGGTAAAGGTTGGTGCAGGACCGATGAGGGCGAGGTCTCATTTGGTCACCGAGCGAGGCGAATTTGGTGGCATCACATCCGGATACGGTCCGAGGAACCGCTCCCCGTTGAAATGGATCATGTGGTCGGGGTCTTCGGCGATCCAGACTTCAGATTCCCAGGCGATGTGCGAGACGAAGGTCTGCATGGTGCGGCGGGTCTCGAAGGCAGTGACGAAGACGAGGCCCGCTTTGCACCCGGCGAAGAGGTCTTTGAGTTCCTTGCGGCGTTTGCCATCCACCGGGCCGGCGCTGGTGACGGCTTCGATGAGCAGGAGCCAGTTCTTCGCGGTGTGGTGGACGATGACATCGGGGATCTTGGCGGCGGAATCCAAGGCGACGCCGAGCGCGGTCAGGCCAGCGGTTTCGAGGTGAACGAACTTGTTCTCGGTGTCGCCGATGTAGAGCACCACGCCACCGGGAGCAAAGGCAGGGCAGAATTGCTCGATGATGGCTTTGATAAGCGGGTTCTGGCCGCCGGGTGAAAGCGCAACCTGTGAGCCGTCGGGCAGAGTCACGGGCACACGGGCCAAGTCGCGTTTTCGGGCAATCTCGTATTTCAGCGTTTCACGGCTGGCGAGGTAGTTCTTCAATGCCGCCGTCCATGCGGGCATGCCTACCTTGCGAAGGAGGGCGAGCGCGGTCGGCTCGATCTGATACACGGTCTTGCCGCTGTTGGTCGGGCGATTGGGATCGTCGGGATTGCGCAGCAGCAGACCTTCCCCGACGAAGAACTTCACGGCGTCGTCGCGAATGGTTTCGCGGGTGTTCGGCGCGTAGCGATTGCCGTAGGCATCGGCGATGAAATCAATGATCGGGGTGATGCCGCGCAGCGGGGCTTGGGCGTCTGACCATGAAACATCCGGCAGCAGGTCGAGCAGGGCGAGCAGCGTGTAGGCGGCGGTTTCGTTCCGTTGCTTCGGACCGAACTGCAAAGCGGTGAGCGCCCCGATGGCCTCGGCGAGCCGACGTTTGCGAGCGGCGGTTTTCCGGTTGGGTTTATCGGCGGGCACGAAGGTGTCTGGTGACGAGTTGGTCGATTTCGTCCTGCGTGAGATCGAGCGTGGTCATTTCGCGACCCATCGCTTGGAGCGTGTCACGGTCGGGATAGGTCAACGTGCGGAGGTCGGTGGCGTTCACCTGGGTGTGGCCGCTGAAACGACGAAAATACTGGTCAACCACGGTGGAGTTCAGGAAGGCGTAGAGGCCGATGGCCAGATGGCGCTCCAAGCCGTGACCGTTCGCGTGGAAGTAATTGAGGTGATTCTCGAAGCCGACCCATTCCGCCTTTACGAGTGCGGGATCGAACATGCAGGCCACGAGTCGGCGACGCTCTTCCTTCGAGGTGAAGCGTTTTGTGAGCAGATACATTCCGGATGGCACGAGCCACGGGCGCGTTTCGGCGTTGTCGAGGATGGCGTTGGGCTTGCGGGCTTCGAGCTTAGGCCAGTGAACGGTGCCGCCGTTGAAGTGGCAGGGATAGAGCAACGGCACGGTGCCGCGCTCGGGTTCCTTGCGCAGTGCGCCCCTGAGGCGGAAGTCCACTACGCGCCCGGTGGAGACGGTGACGCCCAAGGAGGCGAGGCTGGCGCTAAGGCCGTCCATGGTTTCCTTGGCGATCGCGTGGCCGCTGGTGGAAGGGATGTGGATGAACTTCTCGGCGTCGTGCGGGTGGACGATCTCGGCGAAGGGAAAGACGGTCTCGGTGATGCCGTCGCCTTGCTCTCCGCTACTGCTGGACACGATCATTTCGCGAGGTTGGTGATGGCCCTTAACCGCATGAAAGATGATGTTCTCCTGCAACACGCTGTCGTCGCGGAACGCGGCTTTGCGAGATTCGAAGACGTGGAGGCGGCGCAGTTCCAGTTGGCTCAGGAAGTCTTCGCGGAACGGACGGAAGTAAGGGCCATTGCAAAAGCTCCGGGGCGTGATGCCGACGAGTTGCCCGCCGGGGACGAGCAAGCGCTGGATGAGCGCGATAAAACCCGTGTAGAGATTGCTCGTCTCGACGCCGACGGAACGCAGGGCGCGGCGTTCGGCGGAGTCGGTGCTGATTTTGCGATAGGGCGGATTTGCGATGGCGGCATCGAAGGCGGGCGGCAGCGTGCCGAACAAATCGCCAGCAAGGCGCGACGACATTTCCTGAATGAAGTCGGCAGAGTGAATGGTGAAGGAGAAGCGGATGCCAGCGTCCGCGCAGCGATGCTCGCACTCACGCATCGTCTCGGCCAATGCGCGCAGGATTTCGCCGTCGAGTTCGTAGAGGGTCGCTTCGATGGCGCGAACATCGTCGCGTTTTTCACAACACCGGGAGACGAAAGCCAGCGTGAGTGCGCCCGCGCCTGCGCCTGCATCCAGCAAGCGCACTGTTTGAGGAAGCGGCCCGAACATTGACGCCATGAATTCAGCCACCGGCGAGGCGGTGAGGAACTGACCGAGTTCCTCCTGCCTTTCTCTGGGGTTGGCTGTGGCCGCGAGTTTCATGTCGTTACGCTACCAAACTGAGTTCCGTTTCTCCATCGAACAAAAGGGTATCGTAAGTGGAAACGGGGCCGGGCGTCCAGTGTCTCGCGGGGGCAACGCGGGGGTGGGTGGGGCTGCGACGGTGGGGACTTGGGCTCGGGACGCTACGGCGGGGGCTCTGACCGCGGTGATTTTGTCGCCAGCTTTTGTCGCGCGGGCTCTGGCTTTTGCCGCGTTGGCTCTGACCAAAACCGCTTTGTCTCTGACCGTTGCGGCTTGTCTCTGACCAAAACCGTTTTGTCTCTGACCGTTGCGGCGTTGTCTCTGACCAAAACCGTTTTGTCTCTGACCGTTGCGGCGTTGTCTCTGACCAAAACCGTTTTGTCTCTGACCATTGCGACTTTGTCTCTGACCAAAACCGTTTTGTCTCTGACCATTGTGGCTTTGTCTCTGACCAAAACCGTTTTGTCTCTGACCATTGTGGCGTTGTCTCTGACCAAAACGGCTTTGTCTCTGACGGTTGCGGCTTTGGCTCTGACCGGGGAAATAGGGGTCAGGCGAGAATGGCGCTAAGTTAAGGCCGATTTCCAGAGTGGAAGCTTGGCGCGCCCATCCTAAATGCCGCTTAACTTAGTGCCATTCGGGTCAGGCGACATTTCTTGACCGGATGATCCATTGTTTTAAGGCCATGGGATGGTCCGGCTCGTCTTTACGCTGTCGGCGGATTTGCTGACTGGCATTTGCCGCGCTACGCAAGCGGAGTTGCCCGGCGATCCATTTCATATTCACCGCCGTCTGTTCCCACGCGAGGCGCGCAATCGCCACCTTTTCGCGCCTCGCTCCCCGGCAAGCGATCGAGGTCCGCAGCGGTAAATCCGTCGGGCACCAACTGCCGCGCTTCCTTTTCTCCATGCGCGCGCTTCTCCGGGCTCGCTCGTCTTCGGCACGGCGCTCGCGTTCAATTTGACCTCGGCTTTGTGATCTCGCCCGGCGGCGGCGCAGCCACCGTCTCGTCCGCCAGCGGCTTGCGAATCTGCACGCGCTTTTCGCCCCAGCCCAGCTTCGCCGCGGTCTGCTGCGCGAATTGCCACGGCTGTGCGTCGTCGGTGTAGATCGCCACCGTCGCGCGCTCGGCGGCCAGGGCGGCTGCCGCTGGAAGATCGAGATGGCGCAGCACGTTGAGATACTGGGCCGCATCACGATGCGAGGCGGGCAGCGCGTGGAGGTCGAGTCGCTTGACCTCCGGGATGAAGAGCGAGGCGTAGAGCGTGTTTGCGGCCATGGCGTTTTGCGACTGCAGCCACAGCGGCACCCGGGCAAAACCCGCGACCGTCCGCAGCATCGCCGCGGCCGCTTGCACGTCCCACACCTGCCCGCTCTCCAGCGATTCGCCGAGCAGCAGGCAGCGGCGGCGGAGATGCGTCTGCTTTACTTTGGAAAGGGCCGCCCAGCTCTGCGGGCCGGTCGCGCGCGGTGCGACGTAGGCCATGCCCCACTTCAATTTCAGCAACATCTCCCGCTCCTCCTGGTAGCCCTTTGCCGACGGCTTCGCGCCGGGAAAGAGCGCCGGAAACGCCACCGCGGCCAGTCCGGTGAAATCCTTCCACGCCGCATCGTCGAGCACGTTGAGCACCACGAGATCGAGCTGATCCCCAGGCAAGCCCTCGCGCTGCAACACCCACAGGCGCAGCGGCATCCCGGGTTCGCTCTCAAAGTCCACCGTCGTCATTTGCAACCCATCCGCCGTCAGCACCGCGGGCTTCACTGCGGGCGGTTTCACCGGCAGCGACGGCCACGCGCGGAAGCTCTCGCTCCGCAACGCCTTCATCCAGCCGTCGCGCCGAGCCGCCCAATCTTCCGCCGACTTCACCTCACGCGGCGCCGCAGCCGCGGGGACGAAAAACTCATCCACCGTCGTCACGCGTTCATCCTTCGGCAGCTCCGTGAAGACGCGCAGCTCGCGCGGCTCGTGCCGCTTCTTCGCCGGCTCGTCGATCAGGTCCATGCGATCGGCGCCTTTCAGCCAGCGGTTGATCCAGTGGAAGGCGCCCACGTTCAGCGGCTGCGTGTCTTTGTGCGGGCCTTCGGCAATGTGCAGCCCCACGCGATCTTCCTGACCGAGCGTGCGGTAGAGCGCGCGGGTGCGATTGAAAATCTCCACCACGCCATCGAGCGGGAAGATGGCGTCGGAATCGGTATTCGCGATGAGCAGCGGGCGCGGCGCAATCAGCGCCGCCACGCGGTCAAAGTCCCAGCGCTCCGTGTTCACCATGAACATGCAGTCGCAGTGCCCCTCGATCGCGCCGTCGAGCACATGATTATGCAGCGTCGTGATGCCCGCCGTCGGGACCGCCACTTTCACCCGCTCATCCAGCGCCGCGATCCACCACGAATACGCACCGCCGCCCGAGCGACCCGTCACGGCAAACTTCGTTTTGTCCACCTCCGGCCGCGTCTCCAGATAATCCAGCGCGCGGATCCCATTCCACGCCTCCACTCCCGCCGGCGTGTAGCCGCGCGCCGGCCACCACCAGCGCTCCTTCGAGTAGGTGCCGTGATGTTCGCCGCGGATTTCGCCGAGCTGGATCGTATCGATGATCAGGCACACGTAGCCATGCCGGGCGAACCATGAACCGTGATGCTGGTAGCCGGTCTTATTGCCCATGCTCACGCCGCCTTCCACCACATTCGCGTGGCCGCAGACGTAGAGCACCGTGGGCAGCGGCGCGGTGACTTTTTCCGGGCGGTAAAGATCGCCCGTCACGTAGAGACCGGGCAGCGATTGAAAGTGCAGCTTCTCCACCACGTAGCCGTCGCCCGGCACCGTGCCCGTGATCACCGGCTGCAACTCGCCGCGCGCCGGCCACGGGTCGAGCCCGAGCATGCGCTGAAGCTGCCCCCGCATCTCCGCCTGCTTCGCCCGCCAGTTCTCCCGCGTGATTTCCGCGCGCCAGTCCTCGCGCGACAACGCCGCCACGCGCCGCTGAAAGTAGCCATGGAACGGCGCGGGAATCTGCTCGCGCGGTTCGCGCGGCGTCTGCGCCACGGCGCTCGCGCAGAGAGACAGGAAGAGGAAAAAGTGCCGGGGAGACATGTTCCCGAGATGACGCGCAGCGCGCGGAAACCTTGGGCCGGCTCGGTGGGTCGTCATCACCACAATGCAGGACGCTTCTCGGCCAAGAACCGTGGATTTGCCCCGCCCCGCTTTAGTGTTAAATCCCTTCTGCCCCCCATGTCCCGCCTCGTTCCCCTGCTCCTCGCCCTCCTCGCCTTGCTCCCCGCCGGGCGCGCCGAGGATTTCCAGGGTTCCACCCACCCGATCGAATACGATCAACCACCCTTCAGCTACACCGCCGCCACCCCGCGCGACGCCATCGCGCAGCTCCAGGCCCGGCTCGACGCCAAAGAAACGAAACTCCACTTCGACGACACCTTTGGCTGGCTCCCCGCCCTGCTCGACGCGCTGAAAATTCCCCCATCCTCCCAGGCCCTCGTCTTCTCCAAGACCTCCCTCCAGCGCCACGACATCACCCCGCAGAATCCTCGCGCCCTCTACTTCAACGACGACGTCTACCTCGGCTACATCCCCGGCGCCGCCCTCATGGAGCTGAGCGCCGTCGACCCCGTGCTCGGCGGTGTCTTCTACTCCATCGAGCAGATGCCCGCGCGAAAGCCGAAATTTACCCGTGAGTCCGATTGCCTCCGCTGCCACGCCTCCCCCCGCACCATGGGCGTGCCCGGCCACGTCATCCGCTCCATCGCCACCGATCACACCGGCGAGATGGATCTCCAGAGCGAATTCACCACGCAAGATCAGACCACGCCCTTCGCCGAACGCTGGGGCGGCTGGTACGTCACCGGCCAGCACGGCAGCATGGGCCATCGCGGCAATCTCATCGGCGCCAAAGCCTTCGCCAACTTTGAAAACGAACCGCTCCGCCGCGGCAATCTCGACAGCCTCGCCGACTTCTTCGACGAGACGAAATTCCCCACCCGCGGCAGCGACCTCGCCCCCCTCCTCGTCCTCGAACATCAGGCCAAGATGCACAACTACATCGCCCGCCTGAACTACGAAACCCAGCAGATGCTCGCCGCCTACGGCCATGTCCGGTATCTCAAGAATCAGGTCAACGCCTTCCTCCGTTACCTCCTCTTTACCGAGGAAGCGCCGCTCACCTCCCCCGTCTCCGGCGACCCCGCCTACCTCCAGGCCTTCGCCGCCCTCGGCCCGCGCGACCCCGCCGGCCGCTCCCTGCGCGACTTCGACCTCCAGACCCGCATCTTCCGCTACCCCTGCAGCTTCCTCATCTACTCCGAAGCCTTCGACAAACTGCCCCCGCCCATCCACGACCACCTCCTCCAGCGGCTCCACGAGATCCTCACGGGAAAAGACACGTCGCCCGAGTTTGCCCGCATCCCCGGCGAGCAGCGCCAGGCCATCCTCGAGATCCTGCGCGCCACCAAGCCGGGCCTGCCCGAATACTGGAGCGCCTCCGCGGCCCAGTAGAATCACCGGGCTTTAAGGCGGAGCAGCGGCGGGTCTGACCCCGAAAGGAGTCTTTTAGTTGAGGGGACGAGGCCTTTTCCGAAGTTGGCATGTCGGTCTGCGCTCTCGGTCCGTCAGCCTGCGCTCTGCACTCGTCAGTCCGGATTCGTCATTCGTCGAAAGATTTTCGGCGCTGGTCGACTAACTTCTAGCGTTGGTCGAGTAATTTCTGGCGTCCGTCGACTAACTCCTGGCGCCCGTCGACTAACTCCTGGCGTCCGTCGGCTAACTCCTGGCATCCGTCGACTAACTCCTGGCATCCGTCGACTAACTCCTGACGTCCATCGACAAACTCCTGGCGTCCGTCGACGAACTTTTGGGGCCGTTGACTAACTTCTGGCGTCCGTCGACAAATTTCTCGCGTTCGTCGACAGACTTTCGGCGTTCCGCAGGGAAGATGCCGCACGCTGCGCTGCCTTTTGAAATGAAACCGCGGGTTCCACGGATTGGCGCGGATTTTAAACCCTTACATCCGCGTCAATCCACGAAATCCGCGGTCAAATCAGATTTCCGGCACACACTCCAGGGAACTCTCAAGGATTCCCGCCGCTCAATCCGTCACCGCGCCCAGTGACGCGGAGCTCACCTGTTTCGCGTATTTCGCCAGCACGCCGCGGGTGTAGCGCGGGGCGGGGGCTTTCCACTTGGCGAGGCGGGCGTCGATGTCCTTCTGCGGGATGCCGAGGGTGAGGACGTTTTTATTGGCGTCGATGGTGATGGCGTCGCCATTACGCACGATGGCGAGCGGGCCGCCGAGGGCAGCTTCGGGCGTGATGTGGCCGACCACGAAACCGTGGGACCCGCCGCTGAAGCGGCCATCGGTGATCAGTGCCACTTCCTTGCCGAGGCCTTTGCCCATGACGGCGCTGGTGGGGCTGAGCATCTCGCGCATGCCAGGGCCGCCCACCGGTCCCTCGTAACGCACGACGATGACGTGCCCCTTCTTCACCTTGCCCTCGAGGATCGCCGCCAGGGCTTCCCCTTCGTTGTCGAAGACGATGGCTTTTCCGCTGAAGAGGAGACCTTCCTTGCCCGTGAGCTTGGCCACGGCGCCGCCGGGGGCGAGGTTGCCGCGGAGGATCACGAGGTGGCTGTCCTTTTTGATCGGGTCGCTGAGCGGGCGGATGATGTCCTGATCCTTGGGGTAAGGTTTCACGCGCTTGAGATTCTCGGCCATCGTCTTGCCGGTGACGGTCATGCAGCCGCCGTGGAGCAGGCCGGCTTCGAGCAGGGTCTTCATCAGCGGGGTCTGGCCGCCGATGGCGATGAGCTCGCTCATGAGGTAGCGGCCGCTCGGCTTGAGATCGGCGAGCACGGGCACGCGTTTGCCGATGCGGGTGAAGTCGTCGAGGCCGATCTTCACGGCCGCGGAGTGCGCCATGGCGATGATGTGCAGCACGGCATTGGTGGAACCGCCGAGGGCGATGACCATGGTGATCGCGTTTTCAAACGCTTCCTTCGTCATGATGTCGCGCGGGCAGATGCCGCGTTTGATCAGTTCCAGCACGGCCACGCCGGCTTCGCGGGCGTCCACGGCTTTTTCCTTGGAGATGGCGTTTTGCGCGCTGCTGTTCGGCAGCGACATGCCGAGCGCTTCGATGGCGCTGGCCATGGTGTTCGCGGTGTACATTCCACCGCACGAGCCGGCGCCGGGGATCGCCTTTTCTTCCACCAGCGCGAGTTCGCGTTCGTCGAGGGTGCCGGCGGCGAATTTGCCCACCGCCTCGAAGCAGCTCACGATGTCGAGCGGTTGGTCGGCGAACATCTCGCGGCGATCCTTGCGCAGGCGCTTCTCGGCGAGGATGCCGCTGATGCAGCCGGGGAGAATCGTGCCGCCGTAGACGAAGACGCTGGGCCGATTCAGCCGCGCCATGGCGATGAGGCAGCCGGGCATGTTTTTGTCGCAGCCACCGATCGCCACGAGGCCGTCGAAGCCTTCGCAGCCCATCACGGTCTCGATGGAATCCGCGATGACCTCGCGCGAGACGAGCGAGTATTTCATGCCCTCGGTGCCCATCGAGATACCGTCGGAGATGGTGATCGTGCCGAAGATCACGCCCTTGCCGCCGCCCGCATTCGCACCCGCCTCGGCCTGACGCGCGAGGCCATCGAGGTGCATGTTGCAGGGCGTCACATTGCTCCAGAGCGAGGCGATGCCGATCTGCGATTTTTTGAAGTCTTCCCGGGCAAAACCGACGGCGTGCAGCATCGCGCGGCTGGCGGCGCGCTCGTAGCCATCGGTGACCAGCGAGGAGTGCGCGCGATGGAGGGATTTTGCGTTCGGCTTGGTGTTGCCGCGTTTGGCCAAGGGCTTGGTGCTCATGAGAAAAGGGGCGCGAGCCTAGGCGCTCGACGGGCCAGTGGCAAGCCGGGCGAACCACGGGAGGGAATTAGGTCCACGAAAGACACGAAAGGACACGCCACGAGGGGTGCGGAGTTTTCGTGTGCTTTCGAGCTTTTCGTGGACACCTTCCTCCCACGATGTCGGAAGAATGGGATGAACCACGAAATAGACGAACCAGACGAAAGGAAGACCCTCCGCGGGAACCTCCCGCTTTCCCCTTTCGTCTATTTCGCCCCTTTCGTGGTTCTCCCCCTCCCCGTCCTCAGCATCGTCTGAGGCGCGGTCGGTCCCACCTTTCG
>Ga0209181_10008409_pt1 | contig 13853 bp, 8 predicted proteins | sample MAT05_FD_187208 | JGI IMG/M metagenome (GOLD analysis project Ga0209181, IMG submission 187208) | Freshwater microbial communities from Lake Fryxell liftoff mats and glacier meltwater in Antarctica - MAT-05 (SPAdes) (version 2) | ecosystem: Environmental > Aquatic > Freshwater > Ice > Liftoff... | reverse complement strand
TTGCCAACACCGAGATCCACGACATCGCCGTGGCCATCGGCGTGGACCCGCACGGGCCGGCCGACACGCCGGACTTCAGTGGTCTGCGCTACGGCAAGGTCTGCATCCTGAGCGACGCCGATGTCGACGGCTCGCACATCCAGGTGCTGCTGCTGACGCTGTTCTTCCGCCACTTTCCGAAGCTCGTCGAGCGCGGGCACTTGTTCATCGCCAAGCCGCCGCTGTACCGCATCGACGCACCGGCGCGCGGCAAGCGGCCGGCGGCGAAGATCTACGCGCTGGACGAAGGCGAGCGCGAAGCCGCGCTGGACAAACTGCGCAAGGAAGGCGCGCGCGACGGGTCCTGGGCCATCAGCCGCTTCAAGGGTTTGGGCGAGATGAATGCCGAGCAGTTGTGGGAAACCACGCTGAACCCCGAAACGCGCCGACTGCTGCCCGTGCGCTGGGCCGAGGGCGGCTTTGACGCCACGGCCGCGTCGCTGACCCGGCTGATGGGCAAGGGCGAAGCCGCGGCGCGCCGTGAATTGATGGAGTTGCGTGGCGATGCGGTAGAGGTCGATGTCTGACAGTGAGGTCTGAACAGGGATCGTTGGATATACAATTATCCAATGTATATCTAGCCGAGGACGCGCCATGCAGGTTTCCAAATGGGGCAACAGCCTGGCCATCCGTTTGCCGGCCGCTGTCGTCGAGGTGCTGGCCTTGAAGGAAGGCGACGACATCGACGTGCATGTGGCCGGCGCACGTTCACTGGGCATCCGGCCCGGACACGCGCAGGACGCCGAAGTACTGGCCCGCCTGCGCGCCTTTCGCGGCACCTTGCCGGCGGACTTTCGGTTTGACCGCCTGCAAGCAAACGAGCGCAAGGCTTGAGCACGCGGCCCTTCGTCGATACGAACGTCCTGCTGTACCTGCTCTCGGCCGATGCCGACAAGGCCGCGCGCGCCGAGCAGGTGCTGGCCGGGCGCATCGTCATCAGCGTGCAGGTGTTGAACGAATTTGCCAATGTGGCGCGGCGCAAGCATGCGCTGGACTGGCGCGGGCTGGGGCAGGTGCTGGCGGACATCCAGCACTTTGCTGAGGTGCATCCGCTGACGCTGTCGACCCACCAGCGCGGCCTGGCCTTGGCCGAGCGCTACCAACTCGCTTTGTACGACGCACTCATCGCGGCGGCGGCCCTCGAGGCCGGTTGCGACACGCTGTGCAGCGAAGACTTCCAGACCGGCCAGGTGCTCGACGGCCGGCTGACCATCCACAACCCGTTCGGCGCCCTTGGACCTTCATGACCGACCTCTTCGACCTGCCGTCTGCCGAACCGCCCGACCCCGCCGACACCCTGCCGCTGGCCGACTACGCCGAGCGCGCTTACCTTGAGTACGCGCTCAGCGTCGTGAAGGGCCGCGCGCTGCCCGATGTGTGCGACGGCAACAAGCCGGTGCAGCGGCGCATCCTGTATTCGATGTTCCGCATGGGGCTGGCCTTCACCGGCACGGGCGGCGCCAAGCCGGTGAAGAGCGCCCGCGTGGTGGGCGACGTGCTGGGCCGCTTCCACCCGCACGGCGACCAGGCGGCTTACGACGCACTGGTGCGCATGGCCCAGGGCTTTTCGCAGCGCTACCCGCTGATCGACGGCCAGGGTAACTTCGGCAGCCGCGACGGCGACGGCGCCGCGGCCATGCGCTATACCGAGGCGCGCCTGGCGCCCATCGCGCGGCTGATGCTGGACGAGATCGACGAAGGCACGGTCGATTTCCAGCCGAACTATGACGGCAGCACCGACGAGCCGCGCCTGCTGCCGGCACGGCTGCCTTTCGTGCTGCTCAATGGCGCCAGCGGCATTGCCGTGGGCCTGGCGACCGAGGTGCCCAGCCACAACCTGCGCGAGGTCGCGGCGGCCACCATCGCCCTGCTGAAGAACGAGAAGCTGTCCGACGACGAACTGTTCGCGCTGCTGCCCGCGCCCGACTACCCCGGCGGCGGGCAGATCATCAGCCCGGCGATCGACATCCGCGAGGCCTACCGCAGCGGCCGCGGCAGCCTGAAGGTGCGCGCCCGCTGGGTCATCGAAGACCTGGCGCGTGGCCAGTGGCAGCTGGTGGTGAACGAGCTGCCCCCGGGCACCAGCACGCAGAAGGTGCTGGAAGAGATCGAGGAGCTGAGCAACCCCAAGGTCAAGGCCGGCAAGAAGGCCTTGTCGGTGGAGCAGGTGCAGCTCAAGCAGGCGCTGCTGGCGGTGCTGGACGCCGTGCGCGACGAGTCCGGCCGTGAGGCTGCTGTGCGACTGGTCTTCGAGCCCAAGAGCCGCACGGTGGAGCAGGGCGAGCTGATCACGATGCTGCTGGCGCACACCAGCCTGGAGTGCAGCGCGCCGATGAACCTGACGATGATCGGCGGCGATGGCCGGCCGACGCAGAAGAGCCTGCGCCGCATCCTGACGGAGTGGATCGCCTTCCGTGCCGACACCGTGCAGCGCCGCACGCAGCACCGGCTGGCGCGGGTGCTCGAACGCATCCACGTGCTCGAAGGCCGGCAGCTGGTGCTGCTGAACATCGACGAGGTCATCCGCATCATCCGCAACGCCGACGAGCCCAAGCCAGCGCTGGTGGCGCGCTTCGGCTTGAGCGAGCGGCAGGCCGACGACATCCTCGACATCCGGCTGCGCCAGCTGGCGCGTCTGGAGGCCATCCGCATCGAGCAGGAACTGAAAGAGCTGCGCACCGAGAAGGACAAGCTCGACGAGATCCTGGGCAGCCCGGCGGCGCTCAAGCGCACCGTCATCCGCGAGATCGAACAGGACGCCAAGACCCACGGCGACGCCCGCCGCACGCTGTTGCAGGAAGAGAAGAAGGCGGTGGCCGAGGTGCGTGTGGTCGACGAACCGGTGACGGTGGTGGTCAGCGTGAAGGGCTGGGTGCGCGCGCTCAAGGGGCACGAGGTCGACGCCAGCACGCTGGTCTTCAAGGCCGGTGATGCGCTGTACGGCGTGTTCGCCTGCCGCAGTGTCGACGCGCTGGTGGTGTTCGGCACCTCAGTCAAAGGAACGGGCCGCGTCTACAGCGTGGCCGCCGCTCTGCTGCCCGGCGGGCGCGGCGACGGCGTGCCCATCACCACGCTCATCGACCTCGAATCCGGCAGCAGCGTGGCGCATTACTTCGCCGGCCCGGCCGAGGCCCGGCTGCTGCTGTCCAACACCGGCGGCTACGGTCTGCTGGCGCGTGCGGGCGATCTGCTGGGCCGCAACAAGGGCGGCAAGGCCTTCCTCACGCTGGATGCCGCGGAGCGCCTGTTGCCACCAGCGGTGGTGGACCCCGCCCACGGTCAGGTGGGATGCCTGGCGCTCGACGGCCGGCTGCTGGTGTTCGCCCTGGACGAGCTGAAGCTGCAGCCCGGTGGCGGCCGGGGCCTGACGCTGATGGATGTCGACGCCAAGGCGCCGCTGCTGTCGGCGGTGTCCTTCGCGCAGGCCTTGCGCGTGCTGGGCAGCGGGCGCGGCGGCAAGGCCAAGGAAGAAGACCTGAAGGCCGCCCTGCTGAAGATCCACGTCGGAAAGCGGGCCCGCAAAGGCCGTGCGGTGGAAGGTCTGCAGAAGGTGCTGCGGCTGCTGCCGATCTGAGCGCGCGGGGCTGCCATTCCTGGCGCCTGGCGTTTCCGTGACATGAATCACTGGCGTATGTCGCGAGGCGCCCTTCGGACACCGCGTCCCGGGAGGCACAGAGTGTCTGCCGTCCCTAGTCTTCCCACATCGGTCGAGCGCACTCCCGCGTCCGGCCCTGAAAGGGATGATCATGGGTACTCAATGGCTTCGCGCTGCCGCCATCGCGGCCCTGGCTGCGGCCAGCGTTCAGGCACAGGCTGCCAGCGTCACGCTCACGGGCTGGGCCTTCGGTGCGGGCAACAGCGTGCAGACGACGACGTTCAGCGGTGCGGCCGGGGGCTTTCGTGGCTCGTTGACCGGCACCGGCGCCAGCGTCGCCGGTGCCGTCGACACCGCCAGCTTCATCACGTACTGCATCGAACTCAGTGAGTCCTTCCACTTCGGCACCAGCCCCATCGGGGACTACAACGTGGTGGCCGGCGCCAGCTATTTCCAGAGTCGCCGCAGCGACGCCGGCATTGCCGACCGCCTGGGCCGGCTCATGACCTGGGTGGCCGACAACCCGACCCAGGTGGACAACGCTGGCGAATCCACGTCCCTGCAACTGGCCATCTGGAACCTCGTGTACGACAAAGACTGGTCCGTGACGGTGACGTCCACCGGCAGCTTCGCAGACACCAGCAGCTTCCGCACCCAGGCCAACGTGCTGCTGGCCGGTGGGCAGGGCGTGACGAGCAGCCGCTACGACGTGTTCGCGCTGGAGCGTGCCGGCTCGCAGGACTTCCTGCTGGCCACGCAGCGTCCCGTCCGCAGCAGCAGCGCATCCAGCCAGGTGCCCGAGCCGACCAGCCTGGCCCTGGCGGCGGTCGCACTGGTGGGCCTGGGCATAACGGGCAAGCTGGCGCGCAAACTGTCGCGCAAACGCGGTGTCAGCCGCGCGGGTGCAGCAGCAACCTGACGGCGATCGCCGCCAGCAGCAAGAACGCCATCAGGCTCCAGGCCTCGTAGGGCAGCCCCAGCAGTTTCACCGCAGCGTCGGCGCAACTGGCCCAGACGCCGAAGACGTCGGGGAGCAAGGCATCCAGCCCCGTGGCCGAGATGACGCGGTCGGCCGGCGTCAGCTTGCAGCTGGTGCTGGAAGTGGCCACGAAGTGCTGCCACAGCGCCGCTGCCGCGCCCGCCACGGCGCCCAGCAGCATCAAGCCCGCAGCCACGCGGCGGGCAGCAGGCGCCGAGACGGCCGCGCCCAGCAGCGCGGCGGCCGCCACCACGACGAAGATCAGCCGCTGCAGCACGCACCAGGGGCAGGGCAGCATGCCCAGCGCATGCTGCGTGTAGAGCGCAGCGGCCACCACGCCCAGGCTCAGCGCCGCGGCGGCGAGAAACAGCCGCGCCGGCCCGCTGCCCAGCGTCATGCCACTTCGGCGATGAGTTCGATCTCGACGCAGGCACCCATGGGAATCTGCGCCACACCGCACGCGCTGCGTGCATGCGCGCCCACCTGCGGCCCGAAGATTTCGCCCAGCAATTCGCTGCAGCCGTTGGTCACAAGGTGGTGTTCGGTGAAGGTGGGCGCACTGTTCACCAGGCTCATCACCTTGACGATGCGCACCACGTTTTCAAGCCCGCCGGCCGCCGCCTGCAAGGTGCCCATCAGGTCGATGGCGATGGCCCTGGCGGCGGACTTGCCTTCTTCGGTGTCCATGGTCAGGCCCAGCTGGCCGACCCAGGGCTTGCCTTCCCGGCGTGCGATGTGGCCAGAGATGAACACCAGGTTCCCCGTGCGCACGAAGGGCACGTAGGCGGCAGCGGGCGTGGCCACCGGCGGGAGGGTGATGCCCAGGGCTTGCAGGCGGGCTTGAATGGTCATGGCGGTCCTTTGGCGACGGGCCCTGGAGCAGGGCGCGGGCATCCTACACTTTCGCGATGCAAAGCCATGGCCAGTCCGGGCTCGAGCCCGGCGCCCGGGGCATGCTGCTGGCGGTGGCCTGGTTGCTGGGCGTGGCGCTGCAGCTGCAACAGCCGGTGCTGTGGGACATGCCTGGCGTGGCCGCCGCCGGTGGCGCCGCCTTGCTGGTGGTGGCGCTGGGTTGGCGCTGGCGGCGGCGCACCGCGGTGCTGTGGGTGCTGGCCGTGGCGCTGGCGGCGGCTGGCTTTGCGCTCACCCACACCCGCGCCGCGTGGCGCCTGGCGCAGGCCCTGCCGCCCGCGCTGGAGGGGCAGGACCTGGTGGTCACGGGCGTGATCTCGCAACTGCCGCAGTCCAGCCTGAGCGGCACCCGCTTTGTCTTCGATGTCGAACAGGCCCTGCACCAAGGCGCGCCCGTGGACATACCCGGGCGGCTGTCGCTGGGCTGGTACCGCGGCATCGAGGCCGACGCGCTCATCGCCGCCCCGCCGGTGGAACTGCGCGCCGGCCAGCGCTGGCAGCTCACGCTGCGCCTGCGCCAGCCGCACGGCTCGCAGAACCCCCACGGCTTCGATCTGGAGCTGTGGCTGTTCGAGCAGGGCATTCGTGCCGGGGGCTCGGTGCGGGCCACGGCCGGTGCGGTGAACCGCCGGCTGGCCGATGCGGTGGGGCACCCGGTGGAGCGTGCCCGCCAGGCGCTGCGTGACGCCATCGACCTGCAGGTGGCCGACCCGCGTGCGGCCGGCGTGCTGGCTGCGCTGGCGATCGGCGACCAGGCCGCGATAGAGCGTGCCGACTGGGACCTGTTCCGCACCACGGGCGTGGCGCATCTGATGTCGATCTCCGGCCTGCACGTGACCATGTTCGCCTGGCTGGCCGGCGGGTTGGTGGGTGCCCTGTGGCGGCTCAGCCCGCGCCTGCTGCGGGCCTGCCCGGCACCGCGCGCCGCCGCCTGGGCCGGGCTGGCCCTGGCCGCAGGCTATGCGCTGCTGGCGGGGTGGGGCGTGCCGGCCCAGCGCACGGTGTGGATGATCGGCGTGGTGGTGGTGCTGCGCAGCCTGGGCCTGCGCTGGCCGGTGCCCGCGGTGCTGCTCGCGGCGGCCTGGGTGGTGACGGCGCTGGACCCGTGGGCGCTGCTGCAGCCGGGTTTCTGGCTGTCCTTCGTTGCCGTCGGGCTGCTGGTGGCGGCGGACCCTGCGGCCCCCGCCCGGGTGCCGTCGCCGCCGGCCGGCCCGGCCCGGCGTGGGCTGGCGCATGTGCGCAGCGGTCTTCGTACGCAGCTCATCGCCAGCGTGGGGCTGGCGCCGCTGTCGATGGTGTTCTTCCAGCAGGTGTCGGTGGTCGGCTTCGTGGCCAACCTGGTGGCCATCCCGGCGGTCACGTTGCTGATCACGCCGCTGGCCTTGCTGGGCGTGCTGCTGGCGCCGCTGTGGACGGCCGCCGGCGCGCTGGTGCAGGCCTTGTCCGCGCTGTTGCAGTGGCTGGCCGGTTGGCCCGGCGCGGTGTGGACGGCTGCTGCGGCGCCACCCTGGGCGGTGGCTTGCGGGCTGCTGGCCGGTCTGCTGGCGCTGTTGCCGCTGCCCTGGCGGCTGCGCGCACTGGGCCTGCCGCTGATGCTGCCGCTGCTGTGGCCGCCCGTGCCGCGCCCGGCCGCCGGGCAGTTCGAACTCGTCGCGGCCGACGTCGGCCAGGGCACGGCCGTGCTGGTGCGCACCCGCGGGCACCTGCTGGTGTACGACGCCGGGCCGCAGTACACGCCGCAAGCCGATGCGGGCGGCCGTGTGCTGCTGCCCTTGCTGCGTGCGCGCGGCGAGCGCGCCGTCGACCTGCTGATGATCAGTCACCGCGACACCGACCATGTGGGCGGCGCGGCTTCGCTGCTGGCCGGGCTGCCGGTGCGATCGCTGAGCAGTTCGCTCAGGGACGACCATCCGCTGCGTGCCCGGGGTCTGCCGCACACACGCTGCGAAGCCGGGCAGGCCTGGGAGTGGGATGGCGTGCGCTTCGAAGTGCTGCACCCGCTGGCCAGCGACCATGAACGCGTCCAGGCGCCCAACGGCCTGAGCTGCGTGCTGCGCGTGCAGGGCAGCACCACCAGCGCGCTGCTGACGGGCGACATCGAAGCCGCGCAAGAGGCCGCCCTGCTGCAGCGCGCCGGCCCGGGGGCGCTGGCCAGCACCGTGCTGATGGTGCCGCACCACGGCAGCCGCACCTCGTCCACCGCAGCCTTCGTCGCCGCCGTGGCGCCCGGCACGGCCGTCGTGCAGGCCGCGTACCGCAGCCGTTTCGGCCACCCGGCGCCCGAGGTCGTGCGCCGCTACACCGAGCAGGGCATCCAGCTCGTGCGCACCGACCGCTGCGGCGCCTGGACTCTGCGGCCCGACGGCACAGGTGTTTGTGAGCGGCAAGCGGGCCGCCGTTACTGGCATCATCCCGGGGCAGTGCCCGCGTCATCCATCGGGCCATTCGCGCGCCCCGCGCCGCCCCCGCAGAACCCCAAACCCGAGGCCGGTGGCCCGGAGCTTGCAAGCCCGACCCCCACACCGCCCAGGAGTCCTTGACCGTGTCCATCCATGTTGCGCTGAACCATGTCACCCACTACCGCTACGACCGCAGCGTGGCGCTGGGGCCGCAGGTGGTGCGCCTGCGTCCGGCGCCGCATTGCCGCACCCACATCCTGAGCTATTCGCTGCGCGTCGAGCCGGCGCAGCACTTCATCAACTGGCAGCAGGACCCGTTCTCCAACCACCTGGCGCGGCTGGTGTTCCCCGAGCCGACCCGGGAGTTCAAGGTCACGGTCGACCTGGTGGCCGAGATGGCCGTCTACAACCCCTTCGATTTTTTCCTGGAGCCCGAGGCCGAGAACTTCCCCTTCGCCTACAGCCCCGAACTCGGCCACGACCTGCTGCCCTACCTGGCCAAGGAGCCCTTCACCGAGCACACGCCCTTGTTCAAGGCCTTGGTGGAAAGCATTTCGCTGGAAGAGCAGCGCACCATCGACTTCATCGTCGGCCTGAACCAGCGCCTGCAGCACGACATCAAGTACCTGATCCGCATGGAGCCCGGCGTGCAGACGCCCGAGATCACGCTGACCAACGGCAGCGGCTCGTGCCGCGACACCGGCTGGCTGCTGGTGCAACTGCTGCGCCACCTGGGGCTGGCGGCGCGCTTCGTGTCGGGTTACCTGATCCAGCTCAGGCCCGACGTGAAGTCGCTCGACGGGCCCTCGGGCACCGAGATCGACTTCACCGACCTGCACGCCTGGTGCGAGGTGTATCTGCCTGGCGCCGGCTGGATCGGCCTGGACCCGACCTCGGGCCTGATGGCCGGCGAAGGCCACATCCCCGTGGCCTGCACGCCCGAGCCCTCCACCGCCGCGCCGGTGAGCGGCGGGGTGGACGAATGCGAGGTGACTTTCTCGCACCACATGGAGGTCACGCGCATCTACGAAAGCCCGCGCGTCACCATGCCCTACACCGACGCGCAGTGGCAAGCCATCGTCGCCCTGGGCGACAGCGTGGACCACCAGCTTCAGGCCCAGGACGTGCGCCTGACCATGGGCGGCGAGCCCACCTTCGTGGCCGTGGACGACCGCGAAGCCGCGGAATGGAACACCGACGCCCTGGGCCCCACCAAGCGCGGCTTTGCGACCGAACTGGTGCAGCGGCTGCTGGCCAAGTACGGGCAGGGCGGCTTCCTGCACTTCGGCCAGGGCAAGTGGTACCCCGGCGAGCAGTTGCCGCGCTGGGCGCTGCAGATCTGCTGGCGCGCCGACGGCCAGCCGTGCTGGAACGACCCGAGCCTGTTCGCGGATGAACGCGACACCCACCGCTACACCAGCGACGACGCCCACCGCTTCATCACCACGCTGACCCGCCGCCTCGGCCTGAACCCGCGCTTCGTGCTGCCGGCCCACGAAGACACCTGGTACTACCTGTGGCGCGAGCGCCGCCTGCCGATCAACGTCGACCCCTTCGATTCGCGGCTGGACGACGAGCTCGAACGCGCCCGCCTGCACCGCGTCTTCACGCAGGGGCTCGATACGACGGTGGGTTACCTGCTGCCCCTGAAGCGCACATGGGAAGTTGGGCAGACGCCGATGGCCGGCCCGGCCTGGGTCACCGGCCCCTGGTTCCTGCGCGACGAACGGCTGTACCTGACGCCGGGCGACTCGCCCATGGGCCTGCGCCTGCCGCTGGACTCGCTGCCCTGGGCGGCCGAGGGTGAACTGCCCCACCTGGGCGAGCCCGACCCCTTTGCGCCGCGCGCCGATCTGCCCTCGGCGGCGGCGCTGCGCATGCAGCAGGCGGTGCGCACCGTGCTGGCCCCGGACGCCGATGCTGCGGCGGCAGCCGCTGCTGCAACGGCCGCTGCAGAGCCCGCTGCGGAGGCCGGTGAAGCGGGGCTGGGCGACGAGACCTTTGCGGCCGAGAGTGCCGCAGGCCAGGCTGATGCGCCCGCTGGCGAGGGCGGACCGGAGGACCTGGGCGGCCGCGTGGGCAGCACCGCGGTGGCTGCCGCAGGCCCGGGCGCCGAGCGCATGGGCACCGCACACGAACCCGTCGCCGCGCACCCGCGCAACCCGCTGGCCGCGCCCCGCCGCTTCGAATCGGCCGGCGAGCTGACGCGCACCGCGCTGTGCGTGGAGGTGCGCGACCCGCAGCGCGGCAACGGCCCGAAGGCTGAAGGCGAGCATGGCGGCAAGAGCGGCGTGCTGTATGTCTTCATGCCGCCGCTGCGTTTTCTTGAGGACTACCTGGAGCTGCTGGCCGCCATCGAAGCCACCACGGCCGAGCTGGGTCTGAAGATCGTCATCGAAGGCTACCCCGCGCCGCGCGACCCGCGCCTGAAGTTGCTGGCCGTCACGCCCGACCCCGGCGTGATCGAAGTCAACATCCACCCGGCAGCAAGTTGGGAAGAGCTCGTGGACCACACCGAGTTCCTGTACGACGCCGCGCACCGCACGCGCCTGTCGACCGAGAAGTTCATGCTCGACGGCCGCCACACCGGCACCGGCGGCGGCAACCACTTCGTGCTGGGCGGCGCCACGCCGGCCGACAGCCCCTTCCTGCGCCGGCCCGACGTGCTGGCCAGCCTGCTGACCTACTGGCACAACCACCCTTCGCTGAGCTACCTGTTCAGCGGCATGTTCATCGGCCCCACCAGCCAGGCGCCGCGCTTCGACGAGGCGCGCGACGACCAGGTCTACGAAGTCGAGATCGGGCTGGAGCAGATCGAGCGCCAGATGCAGCGCTACGCCGGTTCGGTGCCGCCCTGGCTGGTCGACCGCACGCTGCGCAACCTGCTCGTCGACGTCACCGGCAACACCCACCGCAGCGAGTTCTGCATCGACAAGCTGTACTCGCCCGACAGCGCCACCGGCCGGCTCGGCCTGCTCGAGCTGCGCGCCTTCGAGATGCCGCCGCACGCCCGCATGAGCCTGGCGCAGCAGTTGCTGCTGCGTGCGCTGGTGGCCTGGTTCTGGCGCGAGCCCTACCGCGGCCGCGGCAGCACGCGGCTGACGCGCTGGGGCACGGGGCTGCACGACCGCTTCCTGCTGCCCACCTTCGTGCAGATGGACTTCGAGGACGTGATGGCCGATTTGCGTGCGGCCGGCTTCGCCTTCGACAGCGCCTGGTTCGCGCCGCACCTGGAGTTCCGCTTCCCGCTCATCGGCGAGGTGGCGACGATGGGCATCCATCTGAGCCTGCGCAGCGCGCTCGAACCCTGGCACGTGATGGGCGAGGAAGGCGCGCCCGGGGGCAACGTGCGCTATGTCGATTCATCGCTGGAGCGCATCGAGCTCAAGGTCAGCGGCCTGAACGACAACCGCCACGTCGTCACCGTCAACGGCCAGGCCGTGCCGCTGCAGCCCACCGGGCGCATCGGCGAGTTCGTCTGTGGCGTGCGCTACCGCGCCTGGCAGCCGCCGTCGGCGCTGCACCCCGGCATCGCGCCGCACGCGCCGCTCACGGTGGACATCGTCGACCGCTGGCTGCAGCGCTCGATGGGCGGCTGCCGCTACCACGTGGCGCACCCGGGCGGCCTGAGCTACGAGGACTTCCCCGTCAACAGCTACACGGCAGAGAGCCGGCGCCTGGCGCGCTTCTTCCGCTTCGGCCACACGCCGGGAAAGATGAACCTGCAGCCTGCGGCGCCCAGCCGCGAGTTCCCGTTCACGCTCGACCTGCGTCTGGCCTGATCGGCTGAACGCGGTGCCGCAAAGTCAGAGCCAGAGCCAGGGCAGCCTGCCCTTCGGGGTTGGCGGCCGCGGTGCAGCCGGCGAGGCGGCCACCCACGCCTTGCTGCACCACGCCATGCCGGCCGAGGCCGGCGTGTGGGACGAGTTGCGCCAGCCCGGTGGCGGTCTGCGCCCACCCTGGCAGCACTTTGCACAGTGCCTTTCGGCGCCGACCCCTGGGCTGGCCGTGGCGGCCGACCTGGACCGCCGTGTGGCCCAGGTGGTGCAGCAGATCGGCATCGACGGCGTCACGCACAACGTGTTCAGCGAGGCCGGCGTGGCGAGCCGGCCGTGGTCGCTGGAGCTGCTGCCGCTGCTCATCCAGCCCGCCGACTGGGCTGCCATCGAAGCCGGCGCGGTGCAGCGCGCGCAGTTGCTGCAGTCCATGCTGGCCGACCTCTACGGCCCGCAGCGCCTGCTGCACGAAGGCCTGCTGCCCCCGGCCTTGCTGCTGCGCCACCCCGGCTGGTTGCGGCCGATGCGCGGCGTGGTGCCGCCGGGCGGCATGCACCTGTACATCGTGGCCTTCGACCTGGCGCGCGGGCCCGACGGCCGCTGGTGGGTGGTGGCGCAACGCACGCAGGGGCCTTCGGGCCTGGGCTACGTGCTGCACAACCGGCTCGTCATCTCGCGCCAGTTCCCCGATGCCTTTCGCGACCTGCGCGTGCAGCACATCGCCAGCAGCTACCGCCGCTTGCTCGACAGCGTCGAGCAGCAGGCCGCGCAGGTGGCCGGCGGTGCCACGCCGCGCGTGGTGCTGCTCACCCCGGGGCCTTACAGCGAGACCTACTTCGAACACGCCTATCTCGCGCGCTACCTCGGCCTGCCGCTGGTGGAAGGCGGCGACCTCACGGTGCGCGGCGAACGGCTCTTCCTGAAGACCGTGGAAGGCCTGGAGCCCGTGCACGGCGTGCTGCGCCGGCTGGACGACGACTGGTGCGACCCGCTCGAGTTGCGCCCCGACTCGGCCCTGGGCGTGCCCGGCCTGCTGCAAGCCGCGCGCGCCGGCACGGTGGTGCTGGCCAACGCGCTGGGCAGTGCTTTCCTGGAGTCGCCGGCGATCCAGGGCTTTCTGCCCGCCATCGCGCGCCGTCTCACGGGGGAAGAACTCAAGCTGCCCGCGCTGCCCACGTGGTGGTGCGGCGAGGCCGCGGCGCGCCAGGACGTGCGCGGCAAGCTCCAAGGCAAGTTCCTGCGCAGCACCTTTCCGGACGGTGGCCGCACCTCTCAGGTCCACGAGCCGGCCGAGGCCGACATCGAGAGCGACCCCGACGCCTGGACCGTGCAGGGGCGTCTGCGCTTTTCTCGCGCACCGTTCTGGAGCGCCGGCAGCCTGATTCCGCGCCCGGCGATGGTGCGCGTGTATGCCATTGCCGACGGCAATGGCCGCTGGCACGTGCTGCCCGGGGGCATGACACGGGTCGCCCAGCGCGAGGACAGCAGCGTCTCCATGCAGCGCGGCGGCAGCAGCCTGGACACCTGGGTGCTCACCGACGGGCCGGTCGATACCTTCTCGATGCTGCCGCAGCGCTTGCAGGTGGACGACATCGCGCGCCGCCGCGGCCCGGTGAGCAGCCGCACGGGCGAGAGCCTGTTCTGGCTGGGCCGTTACACCGAGCGCACTGAACAGCTGGTGCGGCTGGCGCGTGCCACGCTGATGTTGATCGACGCCGACAGCGACGCCTCGCCCGCGCTGCTGCAGGCGGTATCGGCGCTGGCGGTGAAGACCGGCCTGGCGCCCGATGGCGTGCCCACGCTCGTGCAGGCGCCGCATCTCTTCGAGCGCGCGGTGCTGGCCGGCCTGGCGGCCGAGAAAGGCGGCAGCAGCATCGCCTACAACCTGGCGGCGCTGGAGCGTGCCGGGCACGTGCTGCGCGAGCGTTTGTCGTCCGAGCACTGGGGCGTGATCCGGTCGATGCGCGAGACCTTTGCCGCAACGCTGGCCGCCACCCCGGGCGAACTGCCGACGCTGCCCCAGGTGCTGCCGGCGCTCGACCGCCTGGCGCTGCAACTGGCGGCGGTGACGGGCGCACAGTCTGACCGCATGACGCGCGACCACGGCTGGCGGCTGCTTACCGTAGGCCGGCTGCTCGAACGCCTGATCGGCC
>Ga0209181_10008408_pt1 | contig 13853 bp, 7 predicted proteins | sample MAT05_FD_187208 | JGI IMG/M metagenome (GOLD analysis project Ga0209181, IMG submission 187208) | Freshwater microbial communities from Lake Fryxell liftoff mats and glacier meltwater in Antarctica - MAT-05 (SPAdes) (version 2) | ecosystem: Environmental > Aquatic > Freshwater > Ice > Liftoff... | reverse complement strand
CAGCATGGGGGTGTTCTTCACCGGTGCGAGCGCGGAGGTGACGATGAGGGTGGTTCCGATGGCGGGCGTGAGTTGCGCGGCGAGCTTTGCGGTTGCGTCGGGAGCGAGCAGGTCCACTTCCTGGCGTGTGAGGGGAACGACGTGGATGCCGTCGGCCTTGAGCTTGTCGAGGGTCGCACGGCCAACGAAACCGCCCGCGCCCATGATGACGACGCGTTCGGGGCGGATGGGGGTGGAATAATGAAGGGTGAGCATGGTCTGAGTGAAGCGTCCTCGCAGGAGGTTCAAAGCACGAAAACGCTGGGATGGATGCGCGATCGCTTGCTTGCGCGGGCTTCGCCTCCGCTTCCGGCGGGAGCGATCACCGGAAGCGGGAATCGCTCTCATTTTCAGGCTCTGTCTCTGCCGCTTCGATCTCACACGATGTATTCCGACTGAATGCCTGAATGCAGGAGGCGGCGTTGGGGTTCCGTAGCGCAGCTCTCCAGAGCTGCGCAACGCGAAGCTTCACGGGTGGATTCACCCGCGCAGCTCGGGAGAGGTGCGCTACTTCCCAGTCTCACGCCGCCATCTGGCAAGAGGATTGGACAAATCTTATAACTCTTTCATTGCGGCGGTAGCGAGAGGCAGAGGCAGACGGGTGTGCAGCGTTTTTTTCGCAGCGGCGAGTTTTTCGGGCTAATCTTGCCGGTGCCCGGCGGTCTGCTTATTGGCTTTCCAAATCAATGCCTGCTCCCTTGCGCAATCTTCTAATCCTCCTTTCCACCACCGCCGTCGCGAGTGCGGAGTTTGACTTCCGTTCGCAGGTGAAGCCGGTGCTGGAGAATCTGTGCGTGCGGTGTCATAACGCGGAGAAGGCGAAGGGCGGGCTGCGGTTGGATACGAAGGCGGGATTTCTGAAGGGCGGGGAGAATGGGCCGATCGTGGTGCCGGGCGATATCGAGAAGAGTGAGCTGACGCGGCGCATCCTGCTGCCGCGCGGGCATGAGGAGCTGATGCCCCAGGAGGGGGAGCCGCTTTCTGGGCCGCACCGGAACTGGATGATCGAGTGGGTGAAGCAGGGCGCGAAGTGGCCGGATGGGGTCGTTTTGCACCAGCGCAAGAAGCAGGTGCCGGGGATGGCGGATATGAAGCTGATCCCGGATCGCGCGCCGACGTCGCTGCGTGATGCGGCGAGCACGGCGGAGAAGATTTTGGCCAAGGAGAATGCGGCAGTGAAGGGAGCGCAGCCGAAGATCGCGGGCGCGATCGATGACCTGGCATTTCTGCGGCGGGCGACGGTGGATCTGATCGGCCGGATTCCGACGATGGAGGAGATCGCGGCGTTCGAGAGGGAAGCGGTGGCGACGCGCCGGGAGAAGGCGGTGGACCGGCTGATCGCTGACCCGCGGTTTGCGGAGAGGTGGACGGTTTTCTTTGCGGACATGCTGCGCATTCGCTCGAAGGCGGAGGGCGGGGCGCAGTTGCTGGCGTATGTGAACCGGTGCATCACGGAGGGCAGGCCATACGATGCGATGGTGCGGGAACTCATCTCGACGAACGGGCGCGCGGACCAGACGCCGGCGGCGGGTTTTGTGCTGAGCGATCTGGCGAATCCGATGGCGCTGGCCGGGGCGACGGCGCAGATTTTCCTCGGGGTGCGGCTGCAATGCGCGGAATGCCACGACCATCCGTTCGATGACTGGAAGCAGAAGGAGTTTTACCAACTGGCGGCGTTCTTCGGGCAGACGAAGCGCGTGGAGATCGGGAAGAAGAACTACAAGCACATCTACACGACCGAGGGTGACGAGATGATGGTGAAGTGGCCGCCGGAGCGCGAGCAGCCACCGAAGCGCGACGGGGTGACGCCGGAGTTCCCGTTCGAGATGGGGAGTTTCAAGACGAAGCCGCACTACATCAGCCGGCTGGAGGAAAGCCGCAAGCCGGTGGCGGTGGCGACGCCGCTGGTTTCGAAGAAGGCGCTGGATGATCTCGTGGATGCGGCGGATCCGAAGAAGATTCTGAAGGCCAGCCTGCCGGGCGCGGATATGCTGGCGGAATCCGTCGCGGAGGGCAGGAAGCTGGAGTCCGCGAAGAGCGCCTATCAGGAGAGCGAGTTGCGGAAGCAACTGGCGGGGATGATTACGGACCCGCGGAATCCCTACTTCGCTCGCGCCTTTGTGAATCGAGTCTGGGCGGAACTGATCGGGCGCGGGTTCGTGGAGCCGCTGGATAATTTTTCCGCCTACAATGACATGCGGCATCCGCAGACGCTGCAGTTCCTCGCGCAGGAGTTCATCGCGAGCGGATACAGTCTGCGTTCGCTGGTGAAGATGATCCTGCTCACGGGGACGTATCAGCGCGGGCATCTCGCGGTCGGGGCGACGCCGGCGGAGGTCGCGCGCGCCGAGGAGGCGTTCACTTCCACGCGGACGCGGCGGATGCTGGGCGAGGTGCTTTTCGACAGCGTGGCGGCGGCAGGCCATGTGCAGGAATTCAAGTGGCCGGATGGAGCGAATCAGCGGGAGGTGAAGCGGCAGATCCGCATCCCGCTCGCGCCGCCGGCTGCAGTGGCCGCAGTGGAGGCTGAGATGGACCCGACGATGATGGCCATGAAGCCCGCGGCGGCATCGGTGCCTTATGATTTGGAGAAGGGCGAGAAGCTCGACTTTGACGCGCTGCTGAAGCAGGGCGTTCCCGATGACGCGCCAATGGTGAACGGCGCGGCGTCCGCGGGCAGCGTGCTCGCCGAGGCGCGGATGGATCTGGAGACGCGGAAGAAGCAGGAGGAAGCCGCGATGGAAGCGGAACGCCAGGCGCGGGCGCGGGCTTTGCGCGCGGGAAATGTGGAGCGGTTCCGGCTGGAGACGATCACGGAGAACGTGGACGACAACCCGAAATTCGACAGCACCTTCCGGATGGCGACTCCTGCGCCGCCGTCGCATTTCGTCCGGGTGTTTGGGCAGCCTTCGCGTGAAGGGCTGGGTGAGTTTCGTGATGAAGCGCCGTCGCTGCGGCAGGAGCTGCTGATGCTGAATGGCAAGGCCACGCACGAGGCGTCGCGCGTGGGGCCGCTGGAGCCGATTTTCAAGCTGCTCACGGATTCGCAGGGGAAGCCGGACAAGGCGATCGAATTTGCATATCTCGAAACCCTGACGCGCCGCCCCACTTCGATGGAACTGGCCGAAGCAAAGGAGATCCTCGGCATGGCGGGCGCGGCGGCGGATGGTCTCGCCGATCTCCGCTGGGCGCTGCTGAATTGCCACGAGTTCCGCTACCTCCCGTGATCGCATTCCTCTGAAATCCAAAACCACACCACACCGTCCCATGAGTTCCTGCCTCGACTATCACGTTTCCCGCCGCCGTTTTCTCGGCCAGTTTGCCGGCACCGCCGCGCTGCTCGGCATGCCGGTCAACCGTCTGCTCGCCGAGATCGGCGCGGCTCACGCGCCGAAAGCGGAGTCGGTGATCCTTTTTTGGCACGGTGGCGGCATGAGCCATCTCGATACGTGGGATCCGAAGCCGGGCCGCGAAGTGGGCGGGGAACTCCAGCCGATCAAGACGAGCGCTGACGGCGTCCAGATAAGCGAGATTTTCCCGCAGCTCGCGCAGCAGATGCATCACGTCTCGCTCATCCGGTCCATCGCCGGGACGAATGGCGATCACGGTCGCGCGACGTACGAACTCCAGACGAGCTATCCGCAGAATCCGGCGATCGTGCATCCGGGGTTGGGATCGTTCGTCGTCAATCAGCAGAACGTGATGAGCGATCTGCCGGCTTACATCAGCATCGGCGGCATGGCCCCGCGCGCGGGTTATCTCGGGCAGCGGTGCGAGGCGTATTACATCGGGCTGCCCGGCGAGCGTGATCCCTATCTCGCATTCCCGGATGGCATCAGCCAGGTGCAGGGACAGCGTCGCTTGGAGATCCTCGCGCGGATGAATTCGCGCGCGTCGCAGAAGATTGCCGCGCCCGATCTGAAGGAAGCCGAAGTCGCCCTGAAGGACGCGGTGAAGCTGATGAAGAGCCCGGCGCTTTCCTCATTCGACCTCGACAAGGAGGATCCGAAGACGCTCGAACGCTACGGCCAGACCGAGTATGGCCGCGGCGCACTGCTCGCGAAGAAGCTGATCGAAACGGGCGTGCGTTTCGTGCAGGTCAACCGCGGCGGATTCGACAACCACATGGACATTTTCCCCGCCATCCGGAATCACGGCGCGGTGATGGACCCGGCCATCGCGTCGCTGATCGAGGATTTGGCGGCGTCGGGCCGGTTGGAAAAAACGCTGGTGCTCGTGCTGAGCGAATTTGGCCGCACGCCGAAGATCAACAAGAACGCCGGGCGCGATCATCATGCGAAATGTTTCAGTTGCCTGATGGCGGGCGGGGGAGTGAAAGGCGGGCAGGTGATCGGTTCATCCGATGCGGACGGCATGGAGCCGAAGGACCGCCCTGTCGTGGTGCCCGACCTCCACGCGAGCGTGTGCCACGCGCTCGGCATCGATCACACAAAGGAACTCACCACACCGCTCGGACGCCCGATGAAGCTGGTCAAGGAAGGCTCCAAGCCGGTGATGGAGCTCTTTGGCTGAAACGCGAACGTCCGATCGCGCGGGAGAATGGCCCAGTGGTCCTCGACCTCCCGCTCGAATGGCTCTCGACTCAAAACCTCCTAGTTCAACCCCCACATGAAAACAAAGAACCTCACCATCACTGCCTGCATCGTCGCGTCATTCGGCACGACAATCCTTTTCGCCGACGAGCCGAAACCGGAGGGCCGGCGTGAAGCGAACCCCGAACGCAAGCCCGAAGCAGGCCTTGACCGGAAGCCCGAAGCCCGCGGCGAACGCAGGCCCGAAGGCGGAGGCGAACGCAGGCCTGAGGCTGGGCCCGGACGCGGCTTCCCCGGCGCAGATGCGCTGACCCAGGAAGAACGCGAGAAGCTGAGGGCGGCGATGGAAAAGGTGGGCCGGAACGAAAAGGTGCAGGCGGCCGAATTGGCTGTCCGCGATGCGATGAAGGCATTGGCCGATGCCCGCGACGGCGCGGTTCTCGCCGTCGATCCTGCGCTGGAGCCGATCGTGAGCAAACTCAAGGAAGCACGGGAGAAGAGGGCGGCGGGAATGCGTCGCGGCGGAGAAGGTGAAGCGCCCCGGCGCGGTGAAGGCGACCGGCCGAGGACGCGCGAAGGCGAGCAGCCGAAACGCGGTGAAGGGGATCGTCCCAAGGTGCGCGACGGCGAGCAGCCGAGGCGGGGAGAAGGCGACCAGCCGAGCAAGTAAACGACGGGTCGCAGTCGAGTGATGCGTCAGCGACAACTGGCTGGCGCAATCTCGGCACAGATCCGCGATCTTCCGGCATGGGATCTCCATGCCGCAGGAAGTGCGCGCGCGGGGCAACGCCCGACGCCCGACGCCCGACGCCCGACGCCACAGCGTTCGCCTTTCCAGCAAAGGCTGATTGCGGAAACCGTATGATACCAATTCGCGGTTGAGATTGTCTCATGCGTTCGACTCGTTCGTAGCCGCGCTCGTGAAAGCGCGGGCCGATCCCAATGCCTTTCGTATATTCGGCCCGCGGACGCCGCAGGAAATTCCGCCGGACGTGCCGAGAAGAAGTGGCGGCGGCCCAATGTGGAGCCGACGACCCGTCGGCATGGTGGGATGGGCGGAGGCGGCGGGATGGTCTGGGGCTCGTCCAACGCCCGGATCGGGGTATCGTCTGTCGGCAAAGGTGGGGATCCTCGCGCGGTGCGGGAGCCGCGCCGGGCCATCCTGCCACCACCGCCCGTCCCGCCACGCCGACGGGTCGTCGGCTCCACATTTTCGCCCGCGCCGTTCACGGTTTCCAACACTGCTCAGCTTCTGAACTTCCGAAAGGCATTGGTGCCAGCCCCAATGCCTTTCGGATATTCGGCCCGCGGACGCCGCAGGAAATTCCGCCGGACGTGCCGATAAGAAGTGGCGGCGGCCCAATGTGGAGCCGACGACCCGTCGGCATGGTGGGATGGGCGGAGGCGGCGGGATGGCCCGGACCTGCTCACACGACGCTCCCCTCTTCCCTCGCTCGGCCATCGCCCGAGCCGACGACTCGTCGGCGCTACATTTCGCACCGGCCTCTCTCCCGTGCGGAAGATCCGAAAGGCATTGCGGCCAATCCGGAAAAATCACCGCCCGGAGAAATCGCGCGACAGGGTGTTGGCGGCAAAACAGCCAGCATCCAACACTCAACACTCAACATCCAACATCCAACATCCAACAGAGCGCCTCGCCGTCCACGAGACGTTGTTGGATGTTGGATGTTGGATGTTGAGCGTTGGATGTTTTCCCGATGGCGCGGGGCAAAGAGTGCCCGCGCTCTTCCGAGACGCGGCTAGGAACGCCCGGCGCACCGTTTCACTCTCAATCGCGAACTGGGATGGGTTCCATTTGCCAGTGAACTGGCTGCAGTCGTTCGAGCGTCGGGCGCGCTTTGAAATGTGCCGATGCGGCTAAGGCTTCGCTGGCAGAGGGGTCCTCTTTGCCAACACTCCCTCATGCGCGCGCATCATTCGAGAAGTCCCCTGATCGCTTCCTTCTTGGTCACGATTGCATTCACCGGTGCATCCTTTGCAGCGGCGGCTGCCCCTGTGTCGGAGGCAGTGGATCGGGCGATCACGGCCAAGGCTGCGACTGCGAAGCAACCGCTCGCCGGTCCCGCCAGCGACGCCGAGTTTCTCCGTCGTGCGTGGCTGGATTTCGGCGGGACGATCCCAACTGCCGAGGAGGCGAGGAAGTATTTTGCGGACAAGGATGCCGGCAAGCGCGCGAAGCTGATCGACCAGCTCATCGCATCGCCGCGATTTGCGGAGCGGATGGGTGAGGCATTTCACATCCAGCTCATGGAGCGGAATGGGAACAGCCTCGAGTGGCGGAGTTATCTCACCGAGTCGTTTCGCGCGAACAAGCCGTGGGACCAGATGGCGCGTGAGATCATCAGCCCGGATTTCAAGGACGAGAAGCTGCGCGGTGCGGGCTATTTCATCACGCGCAGGCTGGAGAAGGTCGGTCAGCAGGATACGGATTATCCGGGGCTCACGCGCGACACGGGGCGGCTGTTCATGGGCGTGGACCTGCAATGCTGCCAGTGCCACAAGCATCTGACGGTGAGTGACTATAAGCAGGCGGATTTCAGCGGGTTGTTCATGGCGTTCCAAAATGCGAAGCTGCAGAAGCCGGGGGGTGACTACCGGACCGATTGGGTGGCGGAGGGGATGGTGGCGAAGAAGTATGAGTTTGTCTCCGTGCTGAGCAGTGCGAAAGGCGCGACCGGCCCGCGGGTGCCGCTCGGCAAGGAGGTGGAGATTCCGACACTGGCGAAGGAGGAGCAGTGGATCGTGCCGCCGGATACGAAGGGCAAGAAGGCCGGCATCCCGAGGTTCAGCCCGCTCAAGGAAATCGCGGAGCGGCTGGCGTCGCCGGAGAATCCATTCTTTGCGCGCAATATCGCGAACCGGATCTGGTTTCATCTCATGGGTCGAGGGCTGGTCGAGCCGCTCGATTTGATGCACTCGGAGAATCCGGCGTCGCATCCTGAATTGTTCGATTTGCTCGCGCAGGAAATGACCGCGCACAAGTTCGACGTGAAGTGGCTGCTGCGCGAACTGGCGCTCACGCAGGCATACCAGCGCGGGAGCGTCATCCCGCCGGGGGCGAAGGATCCGCCCGAGGATGTCTTCAGCGTGGCGAAGGAGCGTCCGCTTTCCGCGGAACAACTCGCCCGCGCATTCCTCGTGGCCACGGGGGAGCATGAACGCGTGGCGGAAGGGAAGGGGTGGGAGGGAATCGAGGGCACGAAGTATTCGCAGAAGGAATTTGAAAAGGCGTTCACCGCAGCGTTCGCCAACGAAGCGAGGGAGCCGGAGCTTGCGGTGAACCCGACGCTTCGCTCCGCGCTTTTCCTACGGAACAACGAGCTGGTGCTCTGGTCGCTTCAGCGGCGGACGGGGAACCTCATCGATCGCGTGGCGGCGATGAGTGATCCTGCGCAGATCGCGGATGAGATTTACACCGCAATTCTCACGCGACCGCCGACGGAGGACGAAAAATCCGACGTGGCGAAGTATCTCACGAAACACGCCGCCGATTGCGAGAAGGCGCTCGGTCACTATGCCTGGGCGATGCTGTCCTCGATCGAGTTTTTCGCGAATCACTGATATGAACTCACCCCTCTGCAAACCTTGGGAACACGCATTTTCACGACGCCAGTTCCTCGGCGCATCGGCTGGCGCGCTCGCGCTCGGCGCGTTCGGCGGACTCGCCAGTTCGCGGGCCGCGGAGGCGATGCGCAAGAAGGAGAAGCAGGTTCTTTTTGTCTGGCTCGATGGCGGCATCAGCCAGCTCGAGAGCTGGGATCCGAAACCGAACACGCAATTCGGCGGACCGTTCCGCGCGATCCCGACCAGCGTGCCGGGCGTCCATTTTTCCGAACTCATGCCGAAGTCGGCGAAGCAAATGCACCGTCTCTGTGTCGTGCGCAGCCTTTGCACGAAGGACAACGCGCATTCCTCCGGCGTCGCGCGCATCCAGCGCGGTGATCCGAAGACCCGCGGCGTTCCTTATCCGTTCTTCGGCTCGGCCATTTCAAAGCTGATGGGGCCGACTGCGTCGAAGCTCCCGGCTTACGTCTGGATCAAGCCCGGCAGCGGCGGATTCAAGGCGGAGGATGCTGGTTTCCTCGGGCCGAAGTATGGCTCGGTCGCATTCGGTGATGGCAAGCCGCCGGACGATCTGCTGCGGCACGCGTCGCTGACGACTGAGGCCGATGAAGAGCGGAATGAACTGCGCGAGATGCTGAACAAGCGCTACGCCGAGCAGCGTCGGCGGAACTACACCGAGGCGAGCAGTTACGTCTTCGACACGGCGCAGGAATTGATGAAACGAGCGGACATCTTCGACACGACCAAGATGCCGGCGAAGGAACTCGACCGCTATGGCCGCACGGAGATCGGCCAGCACATGCTCGTCGCGCGCAACATGCTCGAAGCCGGAGTGCGGTTCGTGAAGGTCAACAGCTATGGCTGGGACACGCACGGCGACAATTTCAACGGCCACGCTTCGCTCGTGCCGAAGTTCGACCGCGCCTTTGCGGCCATCGTGGAGGATCTCGCGGCGAGCGGTCTGCTGGAGAATACGCTGGTGGTGGCGATGAGTGAATTTGGCCGCACGCCGCGCATCAATGGCCACGTGGGTCGCGATCACTGGCCCGAGGCGTGGAGTCTCGCTATGGCCGGCTGCGGCGTGAAGGCCGGTGCGGTGGTCGGCGCGACAAATGAGAAGGGCACCTTTGTGAAGGACGAGGGATACGACATCGGCTCGGTGTTCCATACGTGGTTCAACGCGCTCGGCATCGACTCCCAGCGGGTCGAATACGACAACCACGGCCAGCCGCTGCCGATTGCGCACGACGACATGAAACCGATCAAGGAGGCTCTTGTATGAACGCTGTTCCAAACGCCAATCCAGGGGAACCGAAGGAGATCAAGAACATCGTCTCCGACCAGCAGTTGCTCTGCGCGCGGTTCAGCCCGTGCGGACAATTTCTCGTCGCCGGAAGTCACGAAGGATCCGTGCGCCGGTGGCGTGTCGCCGGGGAAAAACCCGCTGCGGCACCGAACGCGGCCCCCGCCGAGGCGCCGGACGCGTTGGCGGATCTGTTGTCCGACGACAAGAAGAAAGCCGCGAAGCCGGCGAAGGCAAAGCAGCAGGATGCGAAGGCGGCGGGCGAGGCGTCTGCGGTGGAATTTGCGCCGCTGGCCCCGCTCACAGGTTTCAACGGCTGGGTGCAGGCGCTCGCCTTTCATCCGAGCGACAAGCTCCTCTTCGCCGCGGACAGTTGGGGCAAGCTGAACTGCACTGCATACGATGGTGAATCGCCAAAACCGCGCTGGGAAAATCCCGCGGCGCACGATGGCTGGATTCGACGCATCGCGGTTTCCCCGGACGGCAAGCTGCTCGCGACATGCGGGCGCGACGGCTTTGTGCGCGTGTGGAATTCCGCGGACGGCAAACCCGTGGCGAAACACGAGCACGGGAGCGATATTTTCGCCGTGGTCTTTGCGCCGGACGGCACGCAGATCGTCTTCGGCGACGGTCTCGGAAAAATCGCCGCACTCGATTTCAGCGCCGGAAAAATTGCGCGCGAGTTCGACGCCGCGGCGCTGCACAAGCTCGACCGCCTGCAGGACATCGACGGGCTGCGCGCGCTGGCCTTCGTAAAGGATGGCAAGACGCTCGTCGCCGCCGGCTTGCTGCCCAAGAACGGCGGCACCGTGCAGGGCACCCCGATGCTGCTCTACTTCAACTTCGCGAGCGGCAAGCTGGAGCAGCAGTTCACGCACGGCGACGTGAAGGACGGCTACATCGAGGACATCGCGGTGCATCCCGGCGGCTACGTCATCGGCGTCAGCAGCGGCGTCCCCGGCAACGGCATGGTGATGTTCCACCGCCCGGATGAGAAGACGGCGTTCTATTTCTCCACCAAAATCGCCAACTGCGCTTCGGTCGCGCTGCATCCCGACGGCAGACGCTTTGCAGTGGCGGCGACCAACAAGGGGAGCAACGGCAACGGACGCCGGCTCAGTGCCGATGGCGAATACCTGGGGAACAATTCGCCGCTGCACCTCTTCGAGATTCCGGCGTAATACGATTTGTCCAGTCCTGTTACCAGATGGCGGAGCGAGACTGGAAAGTACCGTAGCTCTCCAGATCTGCGCGGGGGAATCCGCCCGTGAAGCCTCGTGTTGCGCAGCTCGGGAGAGCTACGCTACGGCACTTCACCGCCGCCTCCTGCATTCAGGCATTCAGTCTGAATAAATGGTGTAATGCCCGGTGACACGGTTGCGGCGGCTTCCAAGTTCCGGCGCTGAACTCGAAATTGCCCATGGTTCCGGGAATACCTTTCTACGAACCGAATGACCGGGAACGACTTCAGTTCACGTAGGCGGCTTCGTTCGAGAAGAGCAGCGCCTGGATGTACGTTTCCCACGGTGTGAGGGCCTTCCGGCTGACCGTGAGGCCCTCATTTTGGATCGCGCTATATTTGCTGTCGCCACGTCCCTTGCCGGGGCCATTTTTCGACTTCCCAGCGGCAAGCTTCGCGCCGATTTCCGCTGCGATCGAGCTTTGATTCTGCGCCTCGGTCCGGAGAAATTCCGTGGCCCTCCGTATCTCGTCCATTTTCGGATAGCGTTGGAAGATCACCCGGTAAATCGCGGAGACCTTGTAGAGATCCCCGGTCTTGGCGGCGACCTCGGGGCGCGCGAGAATCTTCCGCGCGACATCCACACTCATCGCGCTGTTCATCAGGAAGAGCGCCTGTTGCGGCACGATGCTCGTCGCGCGTTTCGAATTGGGCATGTCCGGGTCGCTGAAGTCGAACTGCGACATCAGTTCCGGCAGGTTGCCGCGATCAATGTAACCATAGACGCTGCGACGGTGGCTGTATGGCTCGTCAGTCAGGTTGATCGGCTTTCCGCCGACCGAGCGGTCGAGGTCGCCACTGTAAACGAGGAGGCTGTCGCGCATTGCCTCGAATTCGAGACGGCGCACGTTCGCGCGCCAGATGAGGCGGTTGCCGGGGTCGATGGCTTCATACTCGGGGCGCGTGTGACTGCTCTCCTGGTAGATGCGCGAGATGAGGATGTACTTGTGCAGTTTCTTGAGACTCCAGCCAGTGTCCATGAACCAGTTCGCCAGGTAGTCGAACAACTCGGGGTGAGTCGGCTTTTCCGACATCGTGCCGAGGTCATCCGGGGTCGCCACGAACCCTTCGCCAAAGTGGTGCATCCAGACGCGGTTTACGATTACGCGGGCGGTGAGCGGGTTGTCTTTCGATGCGATGCATTTCGCCAGTTCCATGCGGCCGCTGCCCTCCGTGAATGCAACGGGCTTTCGATCGGGGCTGAGGATTTCGAGGAATCCACGGGGGACAATCTCGCCCTTGGTCTGCGCCTGGCCGCGGATGAAGACCGGCGAGTTCACCGGACGCGCCTTGTCCTCGACGACCATCGCCCGTGCCGGCGCTCCGGGATGCGTTATCTCGAGGAGATTGATGTCGCCGGTGTTCAGTTTTCCTCGGCCCGCGAGCTTCTGGGGCAGGCCTTGCACCGCGGATTCAATCAGGTCCTGCGTGATTGCGGGCGAGGGGACGACCTCGAACGGTCCACGCAACAGATCGATCAGCGCGCTGTCGTAGCCTGGCACATTCAGAGATGTGGCGTTCTTCATCGCCGGGATGAATCCTTTGGCCTTGGCTGACACGCTGGCGAACAGTTGCGCATAGACTTCGATAGCGTCATCGAAAGTCTTCGGTTGTTTCTCGGCGAGCGCCCTCTCGACCAGGGGATTTGCGCCGGCCTGCAAACGCTCGCTCATCGTCTTCGACATCTTGCCGCCTTTGTCGCCGGCCTTGTCCCCGAGTTTTGCCTGAAGCTTCTGGGCTGCCGCTGTCGCCTCCATCGCGGTCATCTTCTTGAATTTCGAGCCACCGTTCTTATACGCCATCAGCGGGCCCCACACGGACGGATTCTGCTGGATGCCGCGCGCAATAAACTGAACCAGCTCCCGGTCGAGCTTGTAGTTTTCGATCATCTCCTTCTGCGAATCGTTGCCTTTGCCGCCTTTGCCGCCGCCCGCGAGCGCGGCACGGATGTAGGCGCCGGAGTCGCGGTGGAACTCGGTCAGTTGGCCGCCGATGATGTCGAAATACTGATTCCCCAATTGCTTCACGAGCGCCGCGTACTTCTTCTGAAAATCCTGCCGTTGCTGCGGAGTGGCCTTCATGCCGATCAGCGGCTTCTGCTCGGGTTCGATGATGCTCGAAAAGACGCCGTGCAGCGCGTAGTAATCCCTCGTCGGGATCGGATCGAACATGTGGTCGTGGCAGCGCGCGCACACAACTGTGAGGCCGAGGAAGCCCTTGCTCACCACATCGATGCGGTCATTGATAATGTCGTTGGCATTCGGAAAACGCTCGCCGACGGTGAGGAACCCCAACGCCGCAAGACGCGAATCGTTCGGCTCGATTCCCGGGATTTTATCCGCGGCCAGTTGCTCGATGATGAAGTCCGTGTAGGGCTTGTCCTCGTTGAAAGAGCGCACGACGTAATCACGGTAGGTCCAGGCATCCGGGTAGCGGTATTGCTTGTTGCGCGTCGCATTGCGGGGGCCGCCGACGGTGTCCGCGTAGCGCGCGGTGTCGAGCCAGTGGCGCGCCCATCGCTCGCCGTAGGCAGGTGAGGCAAGCAGGCGATCCACGACCTTCTCGTACGCGTTCGGCGCGGTGTCGTTCATGAAAGCCTCGGTCTCCGCGTAAGTCGGCGGCAGGCCGGTCAGATCGTAGGTGACGCGGCGCAGCAGCGTCTCGCGCTCGGCATCGGGCGACGGCAGCATGCCGTTGGCTTCGAGCTTTTCCAGAATGTAGCAGTCAATCGGCGTGCGGCACCACTGCTGGTTCTTGTTGTTGGGGATCGCGTATCGGCCGGGTTCCCGGTAGGCCCAGTGGGACCGCGCGCCGGACGTGAGGCCACTGCGCTTGACCTTGGTCACCTCGGTGCGCGGATCGGGCGCGCCCATCTTGATCCACGCCGCGATGTCAGCGATCTGGCTGGCGCTGAGTTTGCCGCCGCTGCTGGAAGGCGGCATCTGGAGGTCTTTGTCCGCGTAGGTGAGCGCTGTGTAGAGGAGTGATTTTTCCGGATTGCCGGGAACGATGGCCGCGCCGGAATCCCCGCCTTTTTCCCAACCCGGCTTGGTGTCGAGCGTCAGGTTACCCTTCGATTTTCCGGTCTCGAGGGAGTGGCACTTGTAGCAGGTGTCGGTGAGGATCGGGCGGA
>Ga0209181_10008405_pt1 | contig 13856 bp, 12 predicted proteins | sample MAT05_FD_187208 | JGI IMG/M metagenome (GOLD analysis project Ga0209181, IMG submission 187208) | Freshwater microbial communities from Lake Fryxell liftoff mats and glacier meltwater in Antarctica - MAT-05 (SPAdes) (version 2) | ecosystem: Environmental > Aquatic > Freshwater > Ice > Liftoff... | reverse complement strand
GTTCCAAAAACCCCAAAACCCTTACAGGGATTGAAACGACGATCGCTCCCTTATCTCACGAATGGATGCAAGGTTCCAAAAACCCCAAAAACCTTCCAGGGATTGAGACAGATCAGCGCTAAGGAGTGTCATCAATTCATTCCCCAACTAGACAGCATAGACAAGCGTCCCCTAGAATACTCACCATCCAACATTTTGGGATCGCGTGGCTGAACTAACCGATGTAATTGTGCAAACGATCGCCGCCATCCTAGGGCAGGCAGGGGTTGTAGCCCATGACTCCCTAACAACGGCGGAACAAACCCAAATAGCACAGGCGATCGTCCCTGGTGCCCAACCCGCTTGCCTCGTCTATCCCAGCACTCAAGCAGAACTAGCTGAGGTAGTTGCCTGTGCAGCTAAAAATCGGTGGCGAATGCTACCCGCAGGACACCTCAGCAAATTGTCCTGGGGAGGCTTGTCCCAAGGAGTTGAACTTATTGTGAGTACCCAGCGCCTCGATCGGCTGATCGACCATGCTGTGGGAGACCTAACGATCACCGTTGAAGCTGGAATATCCTTTGCTACACTTCAATCCCATTTAGCAAAGGTAGGGCAATTTTTGCCCCTAGACCCAGCGTATGCAGACCAAGCGACGATCGGGGGCATTGTGGCCACAGCCGACACGGGCGCTTGGCGACAGCGTTACGGTGGAGTGCGAGATCTGCTCATTGGCATCACCTTTGTGCGGGCAGACGGCAACATTGCCAAAGCAGGGGGACGGGTAGTGAAAAATGTAGCCGGCTATGACTTAATGAAGCTGCTAACTGGCTCCTATGGCACTCTGGGGATCATCGCTGAAACAACCTTTCGGGTCTATCCGTTTCCAGAAGCTTCTCAAACGATCGTTCTCACAGGCCATGCAGAATCGATCGCCCAAGCAACCCAAACGCTGCTTAGTTCTGCCCTCACGCCGACTGCGATCGATCTGCTGTCTCATCAAACGATCGCCACCTTGCAGCCAGGAACAGAACTACCAGAAACAGGGCTGCCAGAAAGACAAATAGGCTTAGTAGTAAGGTTTCAAAGCATCCCTAAAAGCGTTGCTGAGCAAGGGCAACGGCTTTTAGAGCTAGCCCAGTCCTTGCATCTGGCTAGTCACTCCTACGAGGGACAATCTGAAGCTGCCCTATGGCACCAATATCAACAGTTAATCAACGGCACCCCAACAAGCCCAGAAATTACTTGCAAAATAGGAGTAAGGGCTACAGCAGCAGTGGCAACGTTGGTGGAAATCGATCGCCTCGTTGGGGGGATGTCCATCATCCATGCCGGGAGCGGCTTGGGATTCCTGCGATACAGCGGGTCAGACTCCCAGCCGGAATTGGATGCAAAAACGGCGCTACAACTGCGATCGTACTGTCACACCCAAGGCGGCTTCCTTTCCCTCCTCCAGGCTCCCCATCCCCTCAAGCAGCACGTCGATGTTTGGGGCTACACCGGCAACGCCCTAGGGCTGCTGCAAAAACTCAAGCATCAGTTTGACCCCGAAAATCTCTTAAGTCCGCACCGTTTTGTGAATGGAATTTAGGTATGACCACTCTTAAAAGTCACGAGTCAGAAACAGCAGCGATCTCTGGCGAAACAGGCGCTACCCTAGCACGACTTGCCGAGTCCCTCGATGGCTTTGACTCCCATCTTCCCCCCGATCCCAAACTGATTGATGCCTGCGTCCATTGTGGGTTTTGCCTCTCAACCTGTCCCAGCTACCGCGTCATTGGCAAAGAGAGCGATTCTCCTCGCGGACGCATCTACTTAATGGATGCCATCAATGAAGGACGGGCTGAATTATCGGAGGCGGCAGTTCAACACTTCGACTCATGCCTGGGTTGTCTTGCCTGCACCACAGCCTGTCCCTCCGGTGTGCAATACGACAAGCTGATTAGCGCCACTCGCCCACAGATTGAACGCAACTACCGCCGATCGCTCCCCGATCGCCTCCTGCGACGGCTAATTTTCTCCCTGTTCCCCTACCCCGATCGCCTGCGCCTCCTCCTGGCACCCTTGGGACTCTACCAAACCTCTGGATTACAAAAACTAGTGCGCTCTCTAGGCTGGCTCAAACAACTCTCGCCGCAACTAGCTGCGATGGAATCCATGCTGCCCAAGGTTTCCCCCGACGGGTTCAAAGATTCCCTGCCCACCTTGATCCCAGCCCAAGGCGATCGGCGCTATCGGGTGGGCATGATTTTGGGCTGTGTCCAACGCCTGTTCAATCCAGAAGTCAACGATGCCACAGTGCGCGTCCTCACAGCGAATGGTTGTGAGGTGGTGGTGCCCAAAGAGCAGGGGTGTTGCGCTGCTCTCACCCACCACCAAGGACAAGAGGAACAAACCAAAGCCATGGCCCGCCAGATGATCGATCGCTTTGCCGACAGCGAATTGGATGCGGTGATCATCAATGCATCGGGCTGCGGCCACACGCTGAAGGAATACGGCACCATTCTCCAAGATGATCCCCTGTATGCCGAACGAGCCAAAGTTTTTGCTGGCAAAGTGAAAGATGCTCAGGAGTTCTTGGCAACGGTTGGGCTAACGGCCAAACTCTCGCCTCTACAAGAAGAGCCACTAACCATCGTCTACCAGGATGCCTGTCATATGCTGCACGGGCAAAAAATCAGCGTTCAACCCCGTCAGCTTTTGCGCCAAATTCCGGGAGTCCAGTTGCGAGAACCGATCGATGCTGCCCTCTGCTGTGGGAGTGCCGGAATCTACAATATCCTTCAACCAGAAGTTGCCGAAGAATTGGGACGGCAAAAAGTGCAAAACCTGGCTAGAACTGGGGCGCAAGTAATCGCCTCTGCCAACATTGGCTGCTACGTCCAAATCAGCAGACACCTCCAACTTCAAGGCAAACAAATCCCCGTGATCCATCCCATGCAATTGCTAGACTGCTCCATCCGTGGCGTATGCCTTGAGAGCAGCTAAGGGACTTGCAGATAAATAATGTACCCGCGTATAAACCTTGCACGGGCGAAGCATTCGGGCGAAAGTCTTTGTAACTCAATCAGAACCTTTGACCGAATGCTTCGCCCCTACGCAGACTTTGGAATGATTTATTAGTTGGAAGTTCCTAAGGACATTTCCAGAAAAATTTAGAAAATGTTTATAAACACAAATTCGCCCCGATCCGCCCCCTTTTCATAGATGCCTGAAAGGCTTTAAGGCCCTAATTCTGGGGGACTTTGAACAAAAATGGCTCAAGAGCAAGCCAGAATTGGGGGGTTGGGGGGCGAGTGCAAGACTATACGCTAATTTACAAACACTTTCTGTAACTACTCAGCCTACCCTCACCCTAAATCCCTCTCCCCAGGGAGAGGGACTTCAATCCGGCTCCCCTTCTCCCAATGGGAGAAGGGGCTGGGGGATGAGGGCAAGCTCGACATTGAGTTAGCAGCCTGAGTAGTTACCACTTTCTTACTGTTATTTCTGTGACCCCTAGACTCTAAGGGGGTTAGCGGGCTATAGTGAAGAGCCATGAATTTTTTGAAGTATATGAACGCGTATGACATCATCCACTCAATTGAAGCAGAGCAATTGAAGTCGGATCTCCCTGAAATCTACATCGGCGACACGGTTAAAGTCGGTGTCGTCATTCAAGAAGGCGGCAAGGAACGCACCCAGCCCTACGAGGGCATCGTGATTGCCAAGCGCCACGGTGGTGTTAATACGAGCATCACAGTCCGTCGTGTATTCCAAGGCATTGGGGTAGAACGGATATTTTTAGTTCACTCTCCCGGTGTAGAAAGCATCAAAGTCATTCGTCGCGGGAAAGTTCGACGCGCTAAATTGTTCTATTTACGCGATCGGGTTGGTAAGGCGACTCGCGTGAAGCAGAGATTCGATCGCCCTCTGTAGCAGTTAAGCGTCAAATCCCTTGGCTAGCGATCGAGACACCCTGATTGCTAGCTGCTAAACTAATCTAGATAGCTCCCCCAGTTATCTAGATTATGCGTTTTCGTTTTGTATTGCGCTCTTAGTTCAGTTGGTAGAACGCAGGTCTCCAAAACCTGATGTCGGGGGTTCAAGTCCTCCAGGGCGCGTCAATTAATCTCAATCAAAGAGACTCAGAATTAAGTGTTCTGAGTCTCTTTGTATTTTTAAATCAGGTTTTTGACTCAGTTTTTGCCGAATTAGAGGATGCGATCGAACAACTTCCCATCCTTTGAGTTGCTTGAAATAGACGTGTTTGCAGACTTGTTTTACATAAAATGCCCGTGGCATACTCCAGTTGCTCTCTACTGGATTTAGCTCAGATTCAACTCAGTTCGATGCTAGTTTTTGTGTCCAGCATCAAGTTGATCATGGCTCGTAGATGTAAGTGTTCTCATCGGGCTGAGGGACTTCTGTTTTGCACCGCTAAAGCCAACGTTTGCTCAATGCGCTTCAACCTTGTTTCCAACCGTTTTGCACTGGCAATCCAGGAGAGAATGTTCTTCTTTGATGAGTTGCTAAACGCCTGAAAGTTCTGATTTGCCGTTGCATTTGATGCCAACGCTTGTTGTAGGTCGATCGGAATCACCAACGCCTCAATATCATCTAACGCAGTCCAAGAGCCATTTTGTTTGGCTACATTAATCTTTTGCAACCCCACTTCACGCATCAACTCTGCTTGAATCAGTTCTTCAATGTATTGCTTGTTTAACTTTGACCACACACTTTTCGGTTTTCGAGGGGTAAAAATCTGTTGATAGCGCTCTGCATCTAACGATTTAACCTTGCTGTCAATCCACCCAAAACATAAAGCTTCTTTCACGGCCTCACTGTAGCGAACACTTGGTTTACCGCTCTTGACTTTGTAGTAAACCAACCAGATGCCAGGCAGGGTGAGATGATTTTGGCTTAACCATTCCCGCCATGCTTGGCGATCGATGACGTAGATGGTTCCTAGCTGATCTTCAAATTTCATCATCTTAGAAGATTTTGTCCAAGCGGTACCTTTGGGCAAGAGGCTATTTCTGCTGTAGCAGTGGCAATGTGGCTGATGCAGACCCTGATTCTACTTCGTTTGCCTAAAACCCCTAGACACTAAACTAGTAGTCTGTCAATCATTAATTGACGGGTAGTTGAAAGTTGGGAGGTTAGTTGGAGTTAAATTTTGAGGGTCTTCGACCCCTCAAAATTTTCTTGACAGAACACTAACAACCGCTAGCCCTACTAAGGATGGAGTTAACCAGTTACCCCAGCGGACATAGAGTGTTTTGGTTTGGCGACGATAAACAGTTCCGGTATGTATCGCGTAGGTATTGAGAACTGAAATCCATCGGGTTTTGCCATGGGGGTCAACGATGCCAGAGTAGCCCGTGTTAGCCGCCCGAACAGCCCAACGATCGGTTTCGATCGCCCGCATCACATCCTGGGCATGGTGTTGAGCTGGCATCCTAGCACTGTAGTGGGCATTATTTGCAGCACTCAGAATAAACTGTCCTCCCTGAGCCGCCTGGGTTTGAAAGTGTTCTGTAAAGGCAGAATCATAGCAAATACTCACAATGGCGCGCCCAAAGGGAGTGTCGAAACGCTGTCCTGGTTTTCCCGCTGCCATGTGTGCTTCCAAGGGCGAGAGGCGATCGATCAGCTTCCCCAGAACCTGCTCAAAGGGAATATATTCTCCCAAGGGCACTAGTTTTACCTTGTCATAACGGCTGAAAATCTTGCCCGTTCCCATCACTGTAAACAAGCTGTTGGTAATACTTTGTCCCTGCTTTCCGATCGCCCCAACCCAGGCAGGCACCTGCTTTTCCAATATCGCTTCGTAGAAAGAACTGCGACTTCGGTCTTGGACATCGAATAAATACGGCAGCGCAGTCTCTGGAGTGAGAATCGCTTCAACCCCTTGATCTGCCAGGGTGCGATAGCCTGTTGTGTAGCCTTCGATCGCCCTGCGCCACCCTTCTGGGGACAACTTGATTTGGTTGGGAATATTGCCTTGAATAATCCCCACCCGCAACGCCGTGTTTGGGAGATCATTCAAGGGAAGACTGTAAAGCGCCAATCCTAGCAAATGCAGTCCTATGAGTAAGGACACGTTAATGGCCAAAATTTGCTGCATCTTCCGGCGGTTGAGTTCCCTAAATTGCAGCCAGGCAGCGGCAAACATCCCATTCACTGCGACGATCGCCGCTGTTACCGTCAGCGGTCCCGAAAGTTGCCCCAGGTGCAAAATCGCCAAATTGTAAGGGCTTTGGGTATAGGCAAGAGAGGTCCACAACAGGGGCCCAAATTCCCACAGGCGCTCCAGCCCACACCACAACGCCGTGCCCACCAGCACTCTCAACCAGATGGGCATCCCTTGCAGGAGTTGAGGTTTGGTGCCGGGGCTGCTTACTCGCTCCAGTCCTGCTATCGCCACGGCCCACAGTCCTACAAGAACGGCTCCCCAAAGCGTGATGAAGCTCCAGGCAAAGAAGGCGATCATCAAACTGACCCACCAATTCACCCCCAACCAAGTCATGGGATGAATGCCCGTAATCCAAGACAGGGCAAAGCCATGGTAGCCAATGCCCCAGGCTAGTCCAGTGAAAAATTGAGTGCTGATGAATCTAGTTCGACTGAAAGGCAACTCATATTCTGGATTCCAAGCCAGCAACCACAGCGGCACTAGGGCAACCCAGGCGAGAAACCAGGCATTACTTGGAGAGGGAGTTAACCCCATTAAGATGCCGCTCAGCAGAGCCACCACGTAGCGCCTTCCCTGCCAATGAGTTAGCCAAAACCAAAATATTTTCACAGCACGTCCAACTCTGTCATGTGTAAGTCCCAACTCTAAGGGGCGATCGGCTTCCCACGCCTCCATTCAAGGCAATCAAGGCAGGGAATAGACATGGTAAGTCTGGAATTGCGATCGTCCCGTCTCCTACTCTACTCGTTGCTGGGTTCACATCATGGTCTAGCCTGGAAGTGACCCGAACGTTAATGTTCTGTCAAAAAAATGTTGAGGGTTTATGCGCCTCAGACTTTGACTCTAACTAAGCTCCCGGCTTTCAGCGACCTGTCAATCAGTAACTGACCCATCACTAGGGAATGGACACTAGGGAAACCGTCACACCTCCAGAATAGAAAAAGTCAAAACCAGAGATAGTAGGTGTAGCGTTTAACTATCAACTGTCTTCCTGCCCTGCCGAACCCGATCGGTGGGGCAATTTATTTTTAGGCGGTACTACTATGCTCACTGATCCTGCGGCTGAAGCAGACATGACACCATAATTTTGTCCGCTGTTCTGAGCCACAAAAAAGTGAGTGTATTAGGATGACAACCAGACCAAAAAGCCTGAGACATTAGGTAGAAGACATTAGGTAAAAGAGTGAACGCTTACCCTATAGTTGCCATAATCTGTCTGTAACCGCAGACGATCGATTTCCCCACCGTTAACTAGGAGGCGCAATGACCCGTGAAATGACTCAACGCTGGCTCAGGCTGGGCAGTGCAGCCTGCATACTTTTGATGAGTGTCGTTTATTCACCCGGAGGAATGGCTCAAGCTGCCGCACCAGTAGGGATTAATCGATCGGTTTTAAAGCCGGGCAGCGCAGGAGATGATGTGCAGGAATTACAAGCCGCCCTTAAATTGTTGGGCTTCCACACTGGAGCCGTAGATGGCATTTATGGTGATGGAACCGCGATCGCCGTAACCCGCTTCCAGAAAGCCGCTGGACTCAACCCCGATGGCATTGTCGGTGCAGTCACTTGGAGTCGGCTCTTTCCTCCTGCGCCCCCCACATCTCCTTCAGCTTCTGCTGCTAACGCAACGGTGAAGCCAACTGCAACGACCAAGCCTGCGGCAAGTAGCAAGCCCACCCCCGCTGCAACCAAGCCCAGTCCAGCCACTTCTAGCAAGCCCGCCTCTCCCTCTACCGTCAAAAAACCACCAACCCCCTCACCCACTCAGGTTGCGACAAATCCTCAAAGTACGATCGCTGAGTTTCCCATTCTCAGACCTGGAATGCGCGGACCTGCTGTAGAAGGCTTGCAGGAACGCCTCAAAGCGAAAGGATTCTTTCAAGGCGTTGTAGACAGTGTGTTTGGCCCAGAAACGAGCAATGCAGTTAAAGCAGCCCAGCGAAACTACAGCCTTAACCCCGATGGCATTGTTGGCCCGTCTACGTGGCTAACGATCATGCGCTAACTTTATGATGCAGCACAGAATAATGCAGTACAGAAAAGTGTGAAGGGTGAAGCTGCATAAGTTTGTGGGCGTGGCGTAACTGATACAATCTGCGATCGGCTACCTTAAAGATTAATTTATTGCACGAACTATGTCAGAACTGGTAATTGCCGCGAAGGAAGGTGACGTATCTAAGGTGCAAACCTTGCTCCAGCAGGAAGGAGATGCAAATGCCCAAGACTCGGAAGGAATGAGTGCCCTCACGGCTGCATCTGAGGCAGGTCACCTGGAAATTGTGGAAATTTTGTTGCGTCATGGGGCTGAGGTAAACGCTACAGACCCGGATGGCTGGACAGCGTTGATGGGTGCGGCCGGAGCCGGGTATAGCGAAATTCTAGAAACGCTGTTAGATCACGGGGCTGAGGTGAATGCCCAAAGTAAGTTTGGGGTGACGGCGCTGATGAGCGCAGCCAGCAAAGGAGATGGGCAGTCGGTGCAAATGTTACTGAAGCGGGGAGCCGATCGCAGCGCCAAGGATAATAATAATTGGACGGCTCTCATCTGGGCCGCGGAAGAGGGGCGGCTCGAAATCGTGGAGATGCTGAAACAAGTTCGATCGCAGCCTGAGCGATAAAGAGGGCATTGGGTTTTAAATGACCAACCTATTGGCAATGACAAGCTGGGGGGAGAAAGGGAGCTAGCTTTCCTCTACCTAAGAAAATGGGTAACTACTCAGGCTGCTAACTCAATGTCGAGCCTGCCCTCATCCCCCAGCCCCTTCTCCCAATGGGAGAAGGGGAGCCGGATTGAGGTTCCTCTCCCTGGGGAGAGAGATTTAGGGTGAGGGCTGAGTGGTACGAAAAGGGATTTAAGGTGTAGCTTGCTTTCCGCAGAGTAGGCAGGCTGAGTCGTTACTTTTACTTCATCTATCCTCCTTAGGATGAGGGCCGCAATCGTCCCCTAAGGCAAGATCACCCCAGTGGTGCGATTAGGATTGAGGCAATACCTGGTAGTAGACAAGGCTCTATCAATTCTGACTAAACAACTACACCTCGCTTGTAGTATGATGTAATACGTATGTTACGTCAAAAAGTCTAGGAAGCGTTCCTTTGACTCAAACCTGCCCAAACTGCTTCCTGGAGGTGTTATGGCAAGCTTTCGTGATGTTGTCGGTTACTACCGAGATTACTGGCTCGTGACGCTATTTAGTGTCGTAATGATGAGTCTTTTCGAGATTATTGACCTATTTGTCCCCTACGCGATCGGACAAATTCTCAATGTCTTATCTCGCGAAACAGTCGATCCTCCCGTGCAAATGATCACATCCTGGGTGGCAGGTGGGTTACACCTGCCACCCAGTCAGACCCTCTCTTTGGCAGTGCTTTTGGGCTGCATCTTCCTCATTAGCGTAGGTCGCGCCCCCATCCAGCCTTGGTTAGGAACCTGGTTCAATTGGGATATTGCCTTTCGGGCCCGCCGTGACTCCTACCAAAAATCCCTAGAAAAAATCCTCACCCTGCCCTTAGAGTTTTACGACGAGAACAATCCAGGGCGGATCGCGGGTCGCATCGCCACCGGTATTTCCAACCACACGTGGAGCTATCCAGAAATTACAGGACAACTGATCCCCAAACTCTTTCGGGTTCTGGGTATTTTTGTGGTGATTTTGCTAATCGATTGGCGCATTGCCCTTGCCTTTCTCATTTCCTTCATCTTCATTCTCAGCTTGAGTATGCAGACCTTGCGGAAGTTGATCCGGCGGGAAGAACTGGTCGATCGCTATGGCGAAGGGACAGAAAGCCGCACCTCTGAAATCATTACGAATATCAAGACAGTGAAAGCGTTTGCAACTGAGGCTGTGGAACTTTCCCGCCAACAGCAACGGTGGAACCGCGAGTTCAAAGTGCTGGACTATCGCATCCACAAGGGTTACGTGCAGCTAAATACATGGCAGCGCACGATCGTCCAAACCTGTGTGTTTCTGGTGCTAGCCTTCACGCTCATGGCAACGGTGCAAGGGAAAATCTCTCTGGGACACTTTGTGACAACCTTCACCGTTTCCAGCATGGCCTACTCAGAGCTAGAGCCAATTAGCAATTTGGCTGAAACCTTCGCTCGGCGCTATGCCTCCATTATGCGCTTTCATCGGTTCATGAAACACCCCGCTGGCAAGGATGCGGGGCGATTAACTATAGTCTCCGCATCGGAACCCGCCTATGATTTTACTGGCAAGGTGGAATTTTCCCATTTAGCCTTTGGCTACGACCCCGATCGCCTCGTGCTGCAAGATATTAATCTGCTGATCGAACCCTATCAAACTGTTGCCCTCGTTGGACGATCGGGTTCTGGTAAATCCACCTTGGTAAAATTGCTATTCCGATATTTTGAACCTAGCCAAGGCAGCATTTTAATGGATGGTCACGACATTCGCACCTTGGATGTCACCCGCTATCGACAGCGACTGGCGATCGTCCATCAGGAAGTTGATGTGTTTAATAGTACTTTGTTAGACAACCTCAGATATGGCAACGCCCAAGCCAGCTTTGAGCAAGTGGAAGAAGCCTGTCGCATTGCCAGAGCCGATGAGTTTATTCGCCAAATGCCCCAGGGCTACGGCACGATCGTCGGAGAACGGGGAGTGCGCCTGTCAGGAGGGCAGCGTCAGCGATTAGGAATTGCCCGCGCACTGCTGGTGCAGCCTGATGTTTTGGTGTTTGATGAAGCGACATCCAGCTTAGATTATGAGTCGGAGCGATCGATTCAACTGGCCATGCGATCGATTCTGGGAACTCGTACCACTCTGATCATTGCTCATCGCCTCAGTACCATCCGTGAAGCCGATAAAATTGTAGTGCTGGATCAGGGGCAAATCGTCGAGGCAGGCAGCCACGAGGAATTACTCAGTCACCAGGGAATTTACAGTCGCCTGCACTCGCTGCAAGAAACTGGAGAATTGCTAGCGTAGATAGAGATTGGCAGTCCACACTTTGTGATAATGTAGTTCTCCGTGGAACAAATGGGTCGGTGCCCGAGTGGTTAATGGGGGCGGACTGTAAATCCGCTGGCTACGCCTACGCTAGTTCGAATCTAGCCCGGCCCATCTCCTCATTTTTGGAGAGTTTTCGTTGAAGACGTCAGGTTAAGGGAAAGATGTTCAGGTGATGTGCAACTTTCCCGAACCGCCCTTACCGTTCGACTGAGCGCTCACGTCGAAGCCCCAACCCCTCTCCCAAAAGGAGAGGGGCTAAGATTTGGATCGGCTCCACTTCTCCCAGTGGGAGAAGGGGCTGGGGGATGAGGGCAGACTTTACGTTGCACATCACCTATGTTCCTGCTTCAGCTTTCCTGAATTACACATCTCACCACGCCCGTGTAGCTCAGTGGTAGAGTACCTCATTGGTAATGAGGCGGTCATGAGTTCAATCCTCATTACGGGCTTTAGGAGATTTTCGAGAAAAATATTGCCGCTGCACGAGCGCTTGTACAGCGTGTGCTTCGCATTTACATATGCGGCAGATAACGCCCTGAATTGACCAGAAGATTACTGCTGTAGCTCCTCGCTTTCCGTAGAGTGTGCTGCGCTTCTATCGTCGCTGGTATGACCTTTAAAAGAACAATCCGGTCAGCAGGGTTTTATCCTACTCACCGGATTATGAATTACATGACTGCTTGGGACGCGATCGTTATGCCTGGCGAGAATAATACTCAACCACCAGCAATTCATTGATCTGAAGCGAAACCCACTCCCGCTCTACAACCCCATTCACCTTTCCCGTCAACTTAGCTTTGTCAAATTCCAAGTGACTGGGCAAGTAAGCGAGTCCAGGAAACAGCAGATTCTGCTCGACCAATTGACGCGAAGCATCCTTATTCTTCACACCAATCACATCGCCTGGTTTGCACTGAAAGCTAGCAATATCCACCAAGCGACCATTTACAGTGACATGACCATGATTCACCAACTGACGAGCGCCGGGAATCGTGGGAGCCATGCCCATCCGAAAGGCTGTGTTATCCAAGCGCATTTCCAAAAGTTGCAACAATACTTGACCTGTAGAACCACTGGCCCGTCTAGCTTTACGCACATAACGTAAAAGCTGTCGTTCTGTCAGACCATAGTTGAAACGCAGCTTTTGCTTTTCTTCCAGACGTACAGCGTACTCTGATTTCTTCTTACGCTCTTGACCGTGCTGTCCGGGTGGGTAAGCGCGCCTAGCACTCTTACGGGTTAACCCTGGCAGATCGCCTAAGCGACGCACGATTCTGAGGCGCGGCCCTCTATACCGAGACATATAACTTCCCCTAATTACTTTTACTCAGGCTTCTTAGTATAGCCTTGAAGATCGAGACTGGAAACAGATTCAGGTAGAAACTTTTGCTAAAAGCTCTTGACTCCTCCAGGCGAGAGGTTTGCGGCTTTTCCCAAAACCCGATTGGGCATATTTCGGTGGATTCAGCATTCACCGATATCCCAGCTATCTTTACCACAAGAAAAATACAAGAAAAAACTGGCAAGCGACAGACGACTAGAATGGAACCTATGAAAGCACTCTTGATCCTGCCAATCAAAGGTTATCGACTCCTAATTTCGCCGCTCCTCCCGCCAATGTGTCGGTTTGAGCCAACTTGTTCTTGCTACGCGATCGAGGCCATCGATCGCTTCGGAGCGTGGCGCGGTAGCGGGATGGCAGTCCGCCGCATTCTCCGTTGTCATCCCCTACACCCTGGTGGCTACGATCCCGTCCCCTCCCTGGAAACCGATCGCAAAGGGAGCCGTGGTGAACAGGAACGCTGTCACAACCACGACTCTACGCACAAGTAAGCTTTTTAAGCGGATTAGCACCGGAAGGGCGAAGCATCCGGGCAATGACCTTCTGGTCGATTCAAGGCTCTGTCTGCCGGATGCTAAGTGCAAAGTACACGCTACGCGAACGCCCCTACAGGGGTAAATCTTTCTCGGAAATCTCCTTACCTAGGGCGTGTCATCAAATATTTTTCCTTTGCTAAAAGAAGTCAAGGTGAAGATAAACGTGAATTAAGCAGGAATGCCCCGCCATGACCAGCCGCCGTTACGCCCTCCGGGATGACCCATGGGAACGGATTAAGCACCTCCTGCCCGGACGAGCAGGATCGGTTGGTCACCCCGCCAAAGACAATCGCTTATTTGTGGAAGCCGTGTTGTATCGGTATCGTTCTGGCATCCCGTGGCGAGACCTCCCAGAGCGATTTGGAGATTTCCGGGTTGTCCATCTGTGGCATACTCGATGGACGATCGCTCAGCGGTTGGCACGACTCCCTATCCAATAAGTCTCAGATGTCTCATAGTGGACTATACCTTTTTGAGGGGTTGTGCAAATAACCCCCTATAGTTTTGGTCGCGATCGCTCCGTTATCAGAGGTAATAATCGCTGAGGCGATCGGCGGGTAGGGGCAGGCAGGAGCTAAAGTTGCGGAAGCGGGCCGTGAATTTGCCGGAAGGCAGAGGGAACCCTGTGTAGGTAGGCAAGGCGATCGACAGGGTAAACCAACATGGATGAGCAGCGATTACAGGCGTATGTGGCGTTGATTGAGCAATTGCTAAGTTGTCCCCAAGGGCAAGAGAGGGAGTTGTTGCAAGCCCATTCAGACCTGCTCGATGCGGGGCTGCTGGCGGTGATGGGGCAATATGCCGACTGGCTGGAGAGCCAAGGGAATGGGAATGCCCAATGGCTGCGGG
>Ga0209181_10008404_pt1 | contig 13856 bp, 9 predicted proteins | sample MAT05_FD_187208 | JGI IMG/M metagenome (GOLD analysis project Ga0209181, IMG submission 187208) | Freshwater microbial communities from Lake Fryxell liftoff mats and glacier meltwater in Antarctica - MAT-05 (SPAdes) (version 2) | ecosystem: Environmental > Aquatic > Freshwater > Ice > Liftoff... | reverse complement strand
GATGAGTACGAGGACCGCCAGGCGCAGATAGAGGCTGGCAGGTGGGATGAATTCGTTGCTGAAGTTGTCGCCGAATGCGGCGCCGTTCATCGGGATCAGCGGACCGACGACAACGGCCAGGGTGCCGAGGGCACCGACCACCCCGATGGCAGGATTGATGACCGGCTGGCCATCGGCACCACCCGAGGACAGCGAGAGCACGAACGCCAGCACACCCAGCACCGCAGCGACCGCGCCGAGCCAGAAGCCGACCTCCTGGGTGGTGGTGAGCGTGAAGGTGCCGCCACCGCCGAGCAGCAGCACCTCTTGGCTGTCGAACAGCGCCGTCACCTGCCCGATGACCCATCCGCACACACCGGCCAGCGCGAGGCCGGCACCGCCCGCCAAGCCCGAGCCAACTCGGCGGCCGGTGGCGCCGAGTGCTGCGCCACCGATCAGCAAGACAGCAGCCACGATCACGCCCAGCGTCAGGTTGGACGAGAAGTCATTGAGCTTGAACTCCTGCTTGTCGGCGAAATCGCCGGCGACCTCGAAGCTGGCGACGGTCGTGAAACACGCGGCCACACCCAACACGCCGGCCAGCGCGGAGACGGCGACGAGCGGGGTGAAGCGGAACGGCTGGGTCTGGGGCACCTCGCCGGTATCGCCGCCTCTGGCGTTGACACCTTGCGCCGGATACTCGCCGGTCGTACCGATGTCCCACGGATTTGATTCGTACCCCGTCGGCGAGGTCTGCTCCACCACGTTCAGCGCGGCGGTGGGAGCGTACTGATCGGACGGGTAGGTGGTGGGTGGAGTGGCGGGCGCGGCAGGTTGCGGTGGCGTCAGGCTCGGGGGCGGCAGCATCATCCCGGCCCCCGGCGTCGGCGCCATGTCGGCAGGCAGCGGCGCGTTCGCGCCAACGAGCGAACCACCGCATTCGGTGCAGAACTTCTGACTGACCTGCACACCGGTCCCACATGACGGACAGAACATTCGCCTACCTCTTCCCTGCGTTGGGACGTTCCCTTTCGAGTCGGGACGACCGGGCAGAGATTAGGCGAGATCGCCGGTCTCCCACGTCGGTTGCGGATTGCGAACCGATGCGTACCGCTCAGCCATCCGCACCAACAGGTAGTCCTCGAACTCTCCCGCGGGCAGCGCGGGCGCATAGAGGTGCCCCTGCTGGCGCACGCAGCCGAGCGCGATCAACGCATCGGCCTGTGCACCGGTTTCGACACCATCGGCGGTGACCGCGAACCCGATCTCGCGCACGAGCGCGATGATCGATCGCACGATCGCGCGGTCATGCGGGTGAGCGGTGATGGTGTCGATGGAAAGGCGGTCGATGCGTACCTCGTCCAACGGCAGCCGCCGCAGCAGGCTCAGTGACGAGACCCCGCGAGCAAAGTCATCCAGGCACACTCGGCCGCCCCGAACTCGGAACGATGCAAGATTCGCGGCCGCGGACGAGAGGTCACCATAGACTGAACTCTCGCGGACGTCGATGGTGACCAGCGAGGCATCGATGCCCTGCAACATCTTGTCGATCGGGTCGTCGTGCCAACTGCGCTCGGTGGCCTCCGGCGCCATGTTGATGCGGAACCGAAAACCGTCCGGCAGGCCGAGAACAGCCAGCCGACGAATGTGGGGGCGAGCGTTGGCGATCACCCGGTCGGTGATGCGCTCGAGAAGGCCGGCCGAGACAGCGACCGCCATGAACTCCTGCGCAGCCAGGACCTGCCCACTGCGGCGAACCCACCGGGCGAGCAACTCGGCGCCGACGATCTGCCCGTTGGTGGCGTCGATCTCGGGCTGGAAGAAGGCGACGATCTCGCCGTCGTCGATGGCCCGGCGAAGCGCCTGCTCGCCTTCGAGGCGAGTGACCATCTCCCGCTGCATCGACCCGTCGAACAGCTCGACGCGATTGCGACCACCCGCCTTCGCCCGATAGAGCGCAGCGTTGGCATTGCGCAGCAACTCACTCGCGGCGTTGCCGTGCAATGGTGAGGCAGCGAGACCGATGCTGACCGACGACGGAACCTCACGACCCTCTGCGTACACCGGCTGCGCCAGCACGCCGATGAGCCGATTCGCCACGACTGTCGCTGCGGCCATGTCGAGCCCGGGCATCACGATCACGAACTCGTCACCGCCCATACGACCGGCAATCGAGTCGGGCTCCAGGCTGCGCGACAGGCGGTCGGCGATGATGCTGATGAACCGATCACCACCGCGGTGACCAAGTGCATCGTTGACGGCCTTGAACCGGTCGAGGTCGCAGAACAACAGACCGACCGGTTGCAGATCGCCGGCATCGGCCAGCACCTGGTCCAGCAACTCCAGCGTTCCGCGACGGTTGTACAGACCGGTCAGCGGGTCGTGTGTTGCCTGATGCGCCAGCCGCCTGTTGGTGGAGGCCAGCTGATCGTTGACTCCGGTCAACTCGCTGCGCTCATGGGCCAGGTCGCTCAGCAGCCGTTCACTGCGCCACTGCAGGCGAATCGCGTCCAACGTGTTGCGGCTGATGACGTGGTGCAGCACCATCAGCGTGGCCCCGTAGAACAGCGCCAGGACGCCAAGACCGTGCAGCCTCGAGTCGTCGGCGCCGAGGAGCGACCACGCCGAGGAGAGGATCAATGGCATCATGAATGCGAGATACATGTCGCGACGGCCCGCCGTCACGATGCACACGATCGCTGCTGCTGTGCTGGGGAAGAGAGCGAACAGCAGCACGAGTTCCACCGAGTTGCCGCCCACGACCCACGGACACAATCCGAAGAGCAATCCAATCGATGCGAAGGCGGCACCGATCAACAGCTGCGTCGCCTTGGCCGTGCCGTTGCGCTCGCCGCGCATGTAGTAGCGGTATGTCGCGAACAGAGTGAGTGAGGTACTGAGCACTGCACTCAGTACCCACCAACCCAAACGGGCCGACTCGGCGTCCTTCCGTAGCAGCGAACTGGCCAGCAGCGTGAAAGGCAGCAGCAGAAAGGGCGACGGTGCCAGGTTGGTGGTCACGATCGCCAGCGCACGCTCCCGCACGAAGAAGCTCGTGGCCTCCTCCAACTGGTGCACTCTCGTGTCCGCCACCTGTGCTGCCTCTCCTCGCGCGCTGCCCGGTGCGAGCACGTCACGAGTGTCATCGGCACGTCTGGGTCGACACTTTACGTGGTCGTGCAAAGTCGCGAGAGAATGAAGCCATGCGCGGCCGCTTCGCCCCTTCGCCCACCGGACAGCTACACCTCGGCAATCTCCGCACGGCACTCGTGTCATGGCTACAGGTGAAGGTCGACGGCGGCGAATGGTGGGTGCGAATGGAGGATCTCGACCGCGTGACGGCGTCCGTCACTCACGAGGCCGACCAGCTCAAGTCGCTGGCTGCGTTGGGCATGCAGCCCGATGGCGAGGTCGTGCGCCAATCCGATCGCTTCGATCTGTATCGCGACGCGATTGCGACGCTGCGCCGACAGGGTCGCGTCTACGAATGCTTCTGCACGCGTCGCGAGATCCGCGACGCAGCGCGGGCGCCGCATGCCGACCTGCCCGAAGTCGCATACCCAGGTACCTGTCGGGGCCTGACTGCTGCTCGGCGGGCGGACTTCGTCGCCGACGGTCGGCGGCCGGCGCTGCGCCTGGCGGCGGACGGTGAGCGGTTCGTCGTGCACGACCTGATCGCGGGGGCGTTCGAGGGCGCTTGCGACGACGTCGTCCTGCAGCGCAACGACGGCGTGCCGGCGTACAACCTGGCGGTGGTGGTGGACGATGCGCAGCAGGGCATCACGCACGTCACGCGTGGTGACGACCTACTCAGCAGTACGCCCCGCCAACGCCTGCTGCAACAACTGTTGGGCTTGAGCGAGCCCGTATATGCGCATGTTCCCCTGGTGATCGGGCCCGACGGGCTGCGCCTCGCGAAACGCCACGGTGCAGTGACGCTCGACGATCTCGCCGCGCGCGGTGTTGCGCCCGGGCAGGCCCTGTCTCGACTGGCAGCCAGCCTCGGGCTGTGCGCCACCGACGAGGTCGTCGAGCCGAGCGACTTGGTACCCCGCTTTCGAATCGACGCGCTGCCCCGAGTGCCGTGGTCGTTCGACGCGGACGATCTCTGACACGATCGCTGCATGACGGAGCAACCCGACGACCTTCAGCAGATTCTCGGATACCAGGGAGCCACCGACGAGCGCGTCGGAGTGCGCAGGATCGGTGATGAAGTGTTGGTGGTGCCCTTCTGGACGCCGCCCTACTGCGCCACGGTCATCCGGGCAGCCGAGGCAGTGGGCGCGTTCGAACCTCAGCCAGACGACCCAGTTCCAGGACACGAGGTCTCGTTGGCGCTCATCAGTCCACGCCTGTTCGAAGCTGTCGAGATCGACCTCGGCAGGCGCATCTGGCCACAGCTGCACACGGTGTGGCCCTACATCGACTACCGCGGCCTGCGCGACGTGTTCGTGATCCGATACGCGATGGGCGAGCAAGAACACCTCCGCATGCACCACGACATCTCCCAGGTGTCTGGCTCGGTGAAGCTCAACGACGGCTACGAGGGGGCACTGCTCGACTTTCCGCGACAGCAGGTCACCAACGAGCCGGCAGGCATCGGTGAGATGGTCGTGTGGCCGTCCTTGGTCACCCACCCGCACCAGACGACACCCCTTCGCAGCGGCGTCAAGTACGCCCTCACGATCTGGTTCGAGCTGCCGACTTTCTAGCGTGCCCATTGGCTAAACTGGAGCGACACCGGTCTTCTCTCCCCAGGGCTTCCACATGACTTCGATTCGAACAAGTATTGCGTCGCTGTGCATGACCAGCGCGCTCGTCGCCCTGTCGGCGTGTTCGCAACAGTCGCGCGCCGACGCGCCGGTGCCTTCCGAGACGGCACCGATCGCGGCGACGGTCACGCCTCCGCCGGCCACTACCGTGGCACCCACCACCGTGCCCACCACGGTGCCGCCCACCACGGTCCCCGTCACCGAAGCTCCCACCACTGCGGCGCCCACCACCACGGCTGCGCCCACCACCACGCTGCCGCCGAATCTCGTCGTCGTCGGCCCGGCAATGTTCCCCCTTGTCGCGGTTGGCAAGAGCAACGGCCCCGACACATTCGCGGTGCAGGATCGGCTCAACACGCTGGGCTTCTGGGCCGGCCTTCCCGACGGCCAGTACGGTTTCGCCACGGTGCAGGCCGTGATGGCGTTCCAGAAGTACCTCGGTCTGCCTGCCACTGGCAAGGTCGACACCGGCACGGCGGCGTACCTCACCGCCTTTGGCGACAAGGCCCACGGCTTGGCCGATAGCGGCACGCTCGTCGAGGTCGACAAGGCCAGGCAGCTGCTCTTCCTCGTGGTCGACGGGCAGACGCTCTTCGCGTTCAACACGTCCACCGGAAGTGGAATCCCGTACGAGGCCACCAACAAGAACGACCCCACCAAGATCGAGAAGGGCGACGCACAGACGCCCGCAGGTCTGTACAAGGTCACCCGCGAGCGTCCCGAAGGCTGGTGGGAGGGCGACCTCGGCAAGATCTACCGGCCGAAGTACTTCGTCGGTGGTATTGCCATCCACGGGATGACCAGCGTGCCCAACTACCCGGCCTCCCATGGCTGCGTGCGCCTCAGCACCCAGGCCATGGACTTCGTCTGGGACAGTGGGCTCGTACCGGTCGGCACCCCCGTGTGGGTTCACGAGTAACTCGTGTTGCCACATATCGGTACTGCCGCACCGTGGACGGACCCAGAGGTGGTCTCGCTGCGCCGGCTCGCGATGCATGTGCCGTTGCCACTGGGCGACGACGCCCGCAAGTCGCTCGATGGCCAGTGGTCGTTCGTGTTGTTCGATTCGCCCGAGTCGGTGCCCGCTACTGCGGTCACCGGGCCGACGCCGACCGGCACTCGTACGGTTGCCGTCCCTGGCAACTGGACGGTGCAGAACGTGGGCGACCACCCTCACTACACGAATGTCCAGATGCCGTTCGACGGGCCACCGCCGAGGTTGCCGAGCCACAATCCGACGGGTGTCTATCGCCGATCGTTCACCACCGGCCGAGGGTGGAAGCGGCAACGCGTGGTGCTGCACATCGGCGGGGCCGAGAGCGTGCACGCGGTGTACCTCAACGATCAGTTCATCGGCTACGGCACCGACAGCCGCCTGCCCAGCGAGTACGACATCACCGATGCGGTCGTGTCAGGCAGCAACCATCTCGCGATCGTCGTGATGCGGTACAGCGCCCTCAGCTACGTGGAAGACCAGGACCAGTGGTGGATGGCAGGCCTGCATCGCAGCGTGCACATCGAAGCCCGGACGTCGGTGCACGTGGCCGACGTTCGTTGCGACGCCGATCTGGACGTGGCAACCGGTGTCGGTTCGCTGGCAGTCACCACCGACGTTGCGTTCACGGTCGCGCCCGCCGCTGGTCATCAGGTACGCGCCAGGCTGTTGTCACCCACCGGCAAACGGATCGGTCCAGCGTCGACGCTGCCCGTGCCCCACCAGTACGCGGTGCCGTATGTGTTCCGCGGGTTCCTCACCCGCCACGAGTTCACCGTGCCCCGCGTCCAGGCGTGGTCCGCCGAGACACCCGTTCGCTACACCGTCGAGGTCGAGCTGCTGGACCCCACCGGCAGCGTGTTGGAACGTACACAGCAGCGCATCGGGTTTCGTCACGTGGAGATTCGCCAACGGCAGCTGTTGGTCAACGGTCAGCCGGTGTGGATCTTCGGCGTCAATCGCCACGACCACCATCCCGAGCGGGGCAAGGCCGTCACGCTCGACGACATGCGCGCTGATCTGCTCACGATGCGGGCACACAACATCACCGCGGTACGCACCTCGCACTATCCCAACGACAGCACCTTCTACGACCTTTGCGACGAGCTCGGCCTCTACGTCGTGGATGAGGCCAACATCGAGAGCCACGGGTACAACACCAGCCTGTGCCACGACTCGCGTTGGCTCGGCGCATGGGTGGCGCGCGGCAGCCGCATGGTCCAGCGCGATCGCAACCACCCGTCCATTGTCGTGTGGAGCCTTGGCAACGAAAGCGGCTACGGCGCCAACCACGATGCGCTCGCCGGCTGGATTCGCCGCGCCGACCCCAGCCGACCGCTGCACTACGAAGGCACGGTGCTGCACAAGGGTTGGGTCGACGGCGGCATGGAAGCCAGTGACCTCGTCTGCCCGATGTACCCGACGATCGACGCCATCCGCGAGTACGGCGCGGCAGGTGTCGGCACGCGACCGCTGATCATGTGCGAGTACAGCCACGCAATGGGCAACAGCAACGGTTCGTTGGCCGATTACTGGTCGGTCATCACTTCCACCCCTGGCCTGCAGGGCGGGTTCATCTGGGAGTGGAAGGACCACGGAATCCGCCAGGTCCTGCCCGACGGCACGATCCGGTTGGCGTACGGCGGCCAGTTCGGCGACAAGCCGAACGACTGCAATTTCGTCGCCGACGGGCTGGTCGACAGTTACGGCGTGCCGCACCCGGCGATGCGCGAGGTCGCGTGGGTGTATCGACCCGTCACTGTGGCCCGGGGCTCGAAGGGCACGCTGGTCATCAGTAACCGCCAATCGTTCACCGATCTGCGTGGGTTGCGCGCCACATGGGAACTGCTCGTCGACGGAGTCGTGCAGCGTTCCGGCCGATTGACGCTGCCCACTGTCGCGCCGCACTCATCCGCCACCGTTGCCTTGCCCTGCCCAGTGCCGGAGGATGGTGAAGCGCACCTCACGGTCCGGTTCCAGAGTGCGACCGACCAGCCGTGGGCAGCGAAGGGGCATCTCGTCGCGTGGGACCAGGTCCAGCTCCGCGCTGCGCCCAAGCCCCGTGCCGTTGCCGCGCCGGTCGTGGACGGTGGCGCGCGTTCGGTGGATCGCACGCTTGTCACCCCGGTCACCCTGACGCTGTGGCGCGCAGCAACGGACAACGACGGGTTCAAGCTGATGCCCGATCTGTCCAAGCGGCTGGGTGTCGGCGGACAGGCTCTCTTCAATTGGCAGGAAGCGGGGGTCGACCGGCTACCGGCCGAGGAACTGGTGCAGCACAGCTGGTCGCGCCGTGAGGTGGACGGCGGCGTGGAGTACCACCACGATGTGAGGGTGCCCGAGTCGCTCGCCGACCTCGCTCGTGTCGGTGTGCAGTTCACGCTGCCCGGTCGTTTCCGAGAACTCCGTTGGTTCGGTCGCGGGCCCGGCGAGAACTACCCCGACCGCAACGCCGGTTCACCGCTGGGCATCTGGACCGGTACGCCCGACGAGTCGCCCTACCTCGTGCCACAGGAGTTCGGCTTGCGCACCGACTGCCGCTGGTTCGAGTGCGTCGACCCTGCGAAAGGACAGACACTGCGCATCGCCGTGTTGACAGGAACGATGCACTGCTCCGCAACGCACTACACCGCCAATGACCTCTTTGCGGCCACGACCCAGACCGAGTTGTCGCCCCGGCGTGAGCTGATCGTGCACCTCGACGCGGCACACCGGGGCCTGGGCACCGCCAGCTGCGGCCCCGACGTGCTGCCGCAGTATCGGTTGACGGCGGGCCGCTACCGGTTCGCGTATCGGCTGAGCCTGGTCTGACCGACTCTCAGCCGACCAGATCGTGGAGGTAGCTCTCCAGCAGCTCGGGTTGCGCTGGAAGTGTGTCGAGCAGCACGGTTGCGTGAGCCCGGCGCGTTGCCGGCGTCAGCCACAGCCGGTCGGACAGCACCTCAGCTCGCTGCTGGGTCGCCGGCGTGTTGGCCGCCAGCACAAGAATGCGACTGCCTGCACGGGCAATCGTCTCGCCCTCGCGGAAGGTGCCGATGACAATGTCGGCCACACATGCCGTCAGCAGATCGGCGTCGAGTTGCGAGTCACCGCGTGTGTCGATGTCGATGTCGATGACCACAAGGGTGTACCGGCCGGATGGCAGCGTGCCCGTCGCCTGGCACTGCTGGTAGATCTCGAGCAGCCGCAGCTGCAGCACCATCGCTGTCACGAGACCGGTGGTGGGATCGATGCACATGCCGCTGTGTGCGCCACGCACGAACCCTTCGGCCCATCCTTGCGCGACCGATGCGTGCGAGGAGTAATGGCTCAACCGAATGCGCTGCTTTCGCGGCAGGCACGTGACGAGCAGATGCAGCCACTGACTGACCTGAGCAATGGGCCAACCGTCGGAACCGAGTGTGTTCCCGAAACGTGAGAGCGCGCCATCCAGACCCTCTGGGCGAGAACTCATCGTCTCCACCAGATCTGCGGCAGCTTCGGCCAGGCGCCTGTCAACCGGCTCACCGGCAGTGCCAATGCGCGCGAGCCATGCCGCAAGCGTGGAGCCGGGTGTTGGAGTTCGTGGCACACGAACTAGACGTCGGCAACACGCCGGCGATGACGTGGAACTCGCGGACTACTGCAGACTGATGATTTCCATCGGCTATTCGGCTCGACGAATCCGCAACTGGTGGTCGGCGGCGTTGCGGCAGATACCAGTTTCCAGATCGAACCGCCAGCCATGCAAGGTGCACACGAACTCGTCGCCGTCGATCTCGCCGAACACCTTGAGGTCGGCCTGACGGTGTGGGCAGGTGCGCTCCACGATCCAACCGCCGATCTCGAAGTCTTCGGCTGCGAGCAGGCCGCGATCCGGGTCGTGCCGACGCACGGCCTCGGCCTCGGCACGACGCATGCGTTCCACGGAGAGCGACTTGAAGAAGTTGTAGAGGTACTCGTTGAACGGGCCGTCGCGCCATGCCGTGAAGCGACACGACAGGAACAGCGCGTTGCTCCAGTCATTCGAGCGTTGCGCGACGACCGTCTCCACCAACTCGCGTTGGATGGTGAAGCGGAACGAATGCGCTTCACCCTTCCACTCGCGCACTTCGCCCTTGGGGAAGTCGATGGCTACCGAGAGCCCTCCTGGCTGCGTCGGGTCGCCGGCGTGCAGCACGCACAATGCACCGACCGAGGCACACAGCGTCGGCGCCATTGCCATCAATGGTTCCCACCACGCCTTCAGCGTTGACAGTAGGTCGGGGGTGGGCGCATGCCAGCGGCTGCGCATCTGCTCCAGCCATGGCAACCAGTCGGCCTGGTAGCGGCGGAGGTAGGCCTCTTTGTCGTCGAAAATTGCGTGCACGTCGGCTTCGAGCATCGGGTGCGTGACGACCATCTCCCCCGACGGGCGGCCGTTTCCGAACTCGATCTCGGTACCGGGGATCGCCAGGATGCCGGTGCGACCTGCCTTCGCCAACAGGCTCATGAAGCTGCGCTGGTCGGGGAAGATGCTCAGCTCGTTGCCGGTGATGACGTTGGCCGACCACAGGTCAGGGTCGAGGAACGCCGGCGGGCCGGCACTGGGCACGACCGCCAGGGCATCGACTGCCTCCACGTAGCGCATCGCACGCGTGAACTGACTGTCGACCTTTGCGTCGACCAGTTCACGCATGCGCTCGGGGGTCTCCTCATAGACCATCGGATACCAGATCGCGCCGCTGTACTGAATCCAGTGCAGGTCCGCAGGGCCGTGTTCGCTCAGTACCTCCATCGGGCTCGTGCGGCAATCGTTCTGGTTGATCAATCTGCCGGTGCCGTCACTGATCACGAGCGCCGAGTCACCGCCGGGACCATCGGTGATACTGATCTCGCAGTGGATGGCGATACGCAGGTTGGGTCCGAGTGCCATCTCCTCACCGTCGACGGTGCGAATGATGTTGTTGAAACCCAGTCGGCGCATGATGCGTTCGAGTTCGCGAGTCGGGTAGCCGGGGATCAGGACCTTCGTGGCCCTGTTCATGTTGGCCGCCAGCCACTCCTCGTCGAGGTGGTCGGCATGAATGTGCGAGATGTAGAGGAAGTCGGGGTTGCAGATGCGATGCATCAACTCCGCCGACAAGTGGTCATTGCGCGGGAAGACGAACCAGGAACCGAAGAACGTGGGCAGGAACCATGGGTCGCAGCAGATCGACCCGTCGGCCGTGTCGACAAGGATCCCTGCGTGACCGATTGACGTGGCACGCATGTGTTGAGGTTACCGGCGCGACCGGAGCGGGCCGCGAACTCTCAGAACAGTCAGGCGACGGGGGCGTCGGTGAACTGCTGGCCGGCGCGCGACACGTGCTCGGTCCAGGCGCTGCCGTCCCAGTAGCGCAGCTCGAAGCGGCCGGCCGGGTCGGCGTACCAACCCGAGGGTACGGCCGGGGCGGCGGGCGCCGGCGCGTACGCAGGTGCCGGAGCCGGAGCCGGAGTGTAGGCAGGGACAGGGGTGTAGGCCGGGGGCGCTCCGGCGATGGGTGCGAGCGGGGCCGGCTCGGGGGCGACGGCCCATCCTGCGGGCTCGGCGACCGGTGTTGCTTCGACGACTGCTGCTTCGACGACTGGTGCCTCGACGACCGGTGCTGCCTCGACGACCGCGGCCTCGGCGACTGTTGCCTCGACGACTGCGGCCTCGGCTACTGCCTCGCGACTCAGGAAGGCGGTGACGTCACCGCCGGTGGGAACGATGCTGACCACCGACCAACCCTGTGCCGAGTGCTCAGTGAGCTGCGCAGCAAGGGCTGAGGGATCGAACGACGAGGAGCTGATGGAGACGAATTCGGCGGACATGAGTGCGAACAGTAGCGCGCTCTCCGCAGTATGGCTATGGGCAGTCTTCAGCTGTGCTCAAGCAGGCAGCACCAGCGCGTGCACATCGGTGTCCGCGGGGGCACCGTCATAGACCAGCGCGCCGTCACGCAGGGCCAGCAGCCGCTGGACTCGGCTGACGAATGCGAGCTCGTGAGTGGCGACCAACATCGTTGCGCCGGACGCAGCAGACTCGTCGAGCAACTCGAGCAAGGTGTTCTTGCCGGCTTGATCGAGACCGACGAATGGTTCATCGACCAGCATCACTTCGAATGGCCGCACCATCGCGATGGAGATGGCCGCCTTCTGGCGCAGGCCACGGCTGAAGGTCGTGGGAATGTCGTCGCGGCGATCGCTGAGCTGCAGGCGAGCCAGCAGCGACTCGGCCTTGTCGGCCCAACCCTGCACTCCATGGAGGCGCCCGACATACTCGAGGTGCTCCCAGAGCGACAGGTCGTCGTAGAACGTGGGGGTATCGCTCAGCCAGCTGAGCGCAGTGCGCGCCTTCTGTGTGCCTGCGAGGTGACCAGAGATGTAGGCCTCGCCATCGGTGCTGTCCAGCAGGCCGGCTGCCATCCGCAGCAGCGTGGTCTTGCCGCTGCCGTTGTGACCGACGAGCGCGACGTGTTGGCCGTGGGGCACTTCTAGGTCCAGCGGCAACAACGCCGGGCGATCGCCGTAGTCCTTGGTGAGTTGATGCGTGCTGAGTGCTGCGCTCATGCGCGGCTCCTTTGTGCCTTTTGAGACGCGGTCTGAGCGCGGCCCTCGTCCATGAAGTCGCGGATCTTTGCCCGCAGGCGATCGCGTACCTTGACCCAGTAGCAGGTGGCGCTGATGACCAGCAGGCTGCCAACGGCGCCGCGGATCGACGCAGCGACCACCGAGTCGCCCAATGTGAGTGCGGCTCGCGGCAGCAGCACCGTGGACGTGCCGACGGCGCTGATGAGCAGCGGCCACAGCAGCCGGATCAACGTGGTGAAGCCGGCCATCTCTGGCGGGATGAAGGCCTGCTGGCTCGACGAGCTGGACGTGTCCCTCGCGTCGCGCACGATGCTGACGATGCCGCCCGAGACGCCACCGAGGAGGGTCGGCAGCGCGAGGATGGCGGCCGGGGTGATGGCCTTGCTGTTGCCACCGAGCGTCACGACGGCGGCGATGGCGGCGACGACCGAGAGCGGTACGAGTGCGACCAATGGCGCGGCCAGGTGGCGAGCCATCAGCTCGCCGCGGTCCACGGGGTAGCTGTCGTTGTAGTCGGGCTGGTCGACCTCTTGCGACAGCGGCTCCATCACTTCCAGGCCGAGGACGAACCCGAGCAGCGCCGAGCCGAGCATGGCAGGGGTGGTGCCGCGGATGGTAGCGGCCTGCAGTACGCCGATGGCGGCAGCGATGGCAGCCAGGCGTACCAGCCGCGAGGCAGGAAAGCGCAGCAGGCCGTGCCAGCCGCGGCGCCAAACAGTTGCGGTCAAGCCGGCGCTCTTCGCTGGCCGCAGCCGCAGCCAGGGACGACGACGGGCGGTCTCTTGATTGAGCTGACGGCGCAGCAGGATGACGGTGCGCAGGTCCTGCATGGTGACCGCGAAGCGGAGCTGCGCAACCAGAGCGGCGCGACGCGACAGCGCTTCCAACGAGATGCGCCGCAGCAGGAGCAGGCCGGCGATGACAGCGGCGAGCGCGAGGACCGCCGGGACGAGGTCGGCGGGGTGTTGCCGCCAGCCCCACAGGCCGAGGTCCCCGACTCGATCGGCGGGGCCGGGCACGTCGGTGGCAACGGCGATGGCCTGCCAGGTGACGATGCCGACGCCAGCAACGGTCGCAATCCACTGCGGGAGCCGCAGCGTGTGCGCGAGCAGGGCGGAGCCGCCCCAGATCATGGCGGCGACAGCTCCGAAGAGGGCGCCGCCACCGGCCCACGCCAGCAGCGTGCCGGGCAGACGGCGGCCGGCGAGTTGGCCGACGATGGCGCCGGCGATGGCCGCGGAGAAGACCGTGCCTCGGATGCGTTGGGTGGCAGGGCGCAGTAGGGCGCGACGGCGGTCGACCGGGGAGAGCATGACGTGCACGACGTCGGCCGCTTCGAGAGCGATGGGGCCTCCTTGCGCCCCGCCGCGCAGACCGGCGAGCAGTCCGAGGCAGACGAGCAGGCCGAGCACTGCTGGCGCGTGCTGGGCGAAGTCGGCGGCGGTGCTTGCCGCGACATCCTCGTCCTGGATCGACGCACTGATCCACAGGATGCTGCCGCCGCCGAAGATGCCCAACAGGTAGACGCGATAGGCGGC
>Ga0209181_10008403_pt1 | contig 13857 bp, 14 predicted proteins | sample MAT05_FD_187208 | JGI IMG/M metagenome (GOLD analysis project Ga0209181, IMG submission 187208) | Freshwater microbial communities from Lake Fryxell liftoff mats and glacier meltwater in Antarctica - MAT-05 (SPAdes) (version 2) | ecosystem: Environmental > Aquatic > Freshwater > Ice > Liftoff... | reverse complement strand
TTTTGAGGTTTGGGAACAGAAATGTCTAAGCGGGTTTAGGGCATAAAATTAAGCATAACCAAACCAACTAACGCTTCTATTATTGTTATTCGCCATCGCCGCAATGGGCCTCGCACTCTCCGCCGCCGGGCAGGTTTGGCACAGCACCGCCAGGCGCGAACGCGAATCCGAACTACTCGCCATCGGCAACCAATATCGTGAAGCGCTTAAAAGTTATTACGACGCATCGGCAGTCGGCACGCCGCGCTCTCCATTAACGCTAGAAGAACTCGTCCTAGATCGCCGCTTCCCCGAACCTCGGCGCCATATCCGCCGCCTCTATCCAGACCCGATTACCAACCGCAACGACTGGGCGCTCATGCTCCAACAAGGCCGTATCACGGGCGGCCACAGCCAATCTACCGGCGAACCGATGAAGAGCGGTGGATTCCTACCCAGAGATGAACAGTTCGTCTCGGCAAAGAGCTACGCAGATTGGGTGTTTAGCTTGACGGCGCTGAGCGCGCCTTGACGAAATATCCTTAACATTTAAAACCCACTAAACAAATCCTTGCCAAAACGTACCATATTTGATACAAACATCAATATGTTCGCACCTACATTAGATGTTCGGTTTTATAAGTCAGAAATAGGCACAGAACCAGTACGGGACTGGTTAAAAACTTTATCTGCTGCAGATCGAAAAGCGATAGGTGAAGACATCAAAACCGTACAGTTTGGCTGGCCCTTGGGAATGCCACTGGTTAGAAAAATGGATGCAGGTTTGTGGGAAGTTCGAATTCGTTTGGATGGACGAATAGCACGTGTGCTGTTTACGCTAGATGAGCAAGTCATCGTGTTGCTGCATGGCTTCATAAAAAAATCGCAAGCCACGCCACAAGAAGATTTGAAAACAGCTATTAGTCGTAAGAAAAAATTAAGGAGTTCATGATGAACAAAAAGCATATAGGTAGCAGCTTCGATGATTTCCTGGCAGAAGAGGCTACGTTGCAAGATGCCACCGCCGTTGCTGTAAAGCGTGTGATTGCTTGGCAAATAGCCAGCGAAATGAAAGGTCAAAAAATGACCAAAACAGCACTCGCAAACAAGATGCATACCAGCCGCGCGGCGTTGAATCGCCTGCTGGACGAAAGTGATACCAGCCTGACTTTAACCACGCTGGCTGGTGCAGCGGCAGCGTTAGGGAAGAAAATAAAGATCGAGCTGATTCCGGGGTGAGGAAGAGAAATGAAGCCTTTGCGCTTTGTCCAATAAAAAATAAACAGAAGGTGAGCCAATAGCATTTTATTAATCAAGCAAGCAATGCGTGCTATTTCCTTCTATTAAAGCGGATTGGCTAAACCACTCGTCTCTTCGGCCCCTTCGTCGCTGTAACCGCAGTACGACCTAAAGTTTTCCGCGTACCTTCCCCACGTAATCCCGTTCCCGCTGGTTGAAAGGCGGGAATGAGATGGCGTTTTCCATTGCCAATTAAATCAGCGCGCCCCATGCGTTTTAAACCTTCTCGCAGGATTGGCCAGTTTTCTGGGTCGTGGTAGCGGAGAAAGGCTTTATGCAGGCGGCGTTGTCGGCCGGAGCGGATGATCTCGACTTCTTCACTGTCTTTGGTGACTTTACGCAGCGGATTTTTGCTGGTGTGGTACATCGCTGTCGCCATAGCGAGTGGCGTGGGCAGGAAGGTTTGCACTTGGTCGAGGCGGAATTCGTAGCGCTTGAGCCAGAGTGCAAGGTTGAGCATGTCCTCGTCGCGCGTGCCGGGGTGGGCGGCGATGAAGTAGGGGATGAGGTATTGCTCTTTCCCTGCTTCGCGCGTGAATTTTTCAAACATTGCTTTGAACTTGTCGTAGCTGCCGATGCCGGGCTTCATCATCTTGGAGAGCGGTGCGGCCTCGGTGTGTTCCGGCGCGATCTTTAGATAGCCGCCAACGTGATGGGTGACCAATTCTTTTACATATTCGGGTGAGCGCACTGCAAGGTCGTAGCGCAGGCCAGAGCTGATGAGAATTTTTTTGATTCCCTTCAGCGCACGTGCTTTGCGGTAGAGCTGTATGAGCGGCGTGTGATCGGTGTCCATGTTCGGACAAATGTCGGGATACACGCACGACAAGCGGCGACAAGATTGTTCGATTTCCGGATCTTTGCATTGCAGGCGATACATGTTCGCCGTGGGGCCGCCCATGTCGGAAATCACACCGGTGAAGCCGGGCGTCTTATCGCGGATTTCCTCAATCTCGGTGAGGATAGATTCTTCCGATCGGCTTTGGATGATGCGGCCTTCGTGTTCGGTGATGGAGCAGAAGGTGCAGCCGCCGAAGCAGCCGCGCATGATGTTCACCGAGAAGCGAATCATTTCCCAAGCGGGGATTCTTGCGTCGCCATAGCTGGGGTGGGGCGCGCGTGCGTAGGGTTGGCCGAACACGTGATCCATCTCCGGCGTGCTGAGCGGAATGGGCGGCGGGTTGAGCCATACGTCACGCGCGGTAGGGCCTTCTCCGTGGCGCTGAACCAGCGCGCGGGCATTGCCAGGGTTCGACTCTAAGTGGAAGGTGCGCGAAGCATGGGCGTACAGAACGGGGTCTTCTTTTACTTGTTCGTAAGAGGGCAGGCGGACGACGGTGTGAGCACGTTCGTTGCGGCGCGCGGCGAGTCGTTCGGTGCGGTTGAACTGGATGACTTTTACGTTTTCAGGTAATGAGGCTCCTTTGGAACTATTCTTAGCGGCTTCCGTTGCCGCAGTGGCGCAATTGGATGGGTCACCCTGCGTAGAGTTACTGCTTTGCATCGCATAAGGGTCGATATGTGGCTGAATCGCACCCGGCGTGTCGATGCTGAGCGAGTCGGCTTCTTGCCATTCTTCACTGGGCAGCCAACCACAGGGCGCCATGAATGCGGTGCCGCGTAGATCGCGTATTTCGCTGATCGGCACGCCTTTGGCTAGGCGATGGGCTAACTCCACAATGGCGCGCTCGGCGCTGCCGAAGACGAGTAAATCCGCTTTTGAATCCGGCAAAATGGAGCGGCGTACTTTGTCAGACCAGTAATCGTAATGGGCTATGCGGCGCAGACTGGCTTCGATACTGCCAATGATGACGGTGCTATCGGAATACGCTTCGCGGCAGCGTTGGGCGTAAACGATGACGGCTCGGTCAGGACGTTTATTGGAATCTGCGTTCGGTGTGTAGGCGTCTTCGGAGCGAATTTTGCGGTCTGAGGTGTAACGATTTACCATCGAATCCATGTTGCCCGCGGTGACACCGAAGAACAGGTTCGGTTTGCCGAGAGACTTGAATTCGGTGGCTGATAGCCAATCTGGCTGGCTAATGATGCCGACACGGAAACCTTGCGCTTCGAGCAGACGCCCTACTAGCGCCATACCAAAGCTGGGGTGGTCGATATAGGCATCGCCCGTGACGAGGATGATGTCGCACGAATCCCAGCCCAGCTGATCCATTTCGGCGCGCGACATGGGCAAGAAGGGCGCTGGGCCAAAACGGTGGGCCCAGTGCTTGCGGTAAGAGGTGATAGGTTTGGCTACAGGCATAGTATTCATCCGCCTATTCTACCGCACAGCGGAATATAGGACCCTAAGGAGCACCCAGGCTAGGGCTGAAACCCGATTGGATTTAAGTTGAAGCTAGGCTGGCGCGACTTTTAAGCGACTGTGCGCAGACACATGTTGGGAAAGAAATCCCATCTGGTCAGCCAAAATGTTTCGGTTACAAAGAATAAGAAACTCGGCTTTGTTCGGCACATAAGGCGTGTAGAGCAATTGCATGCTGGCTTGCTCTGGCGTGCGCCCGCTTTTTTTCTGGTTGCAATGACGGCAAGCGGTGACGACGTTCATCCACAAATCACGGCCGCCTTGTGAGACGGGAACAATATGGTCGCGCGTGAGGCGGATAAAGGAATAATCGTGGCCGCAATAGGCGCACAAGTGGCGGTCGCGATGGAACAGTTCGCGATTATTGAGCGGTGGCACAGAAGGTGTGTTGCGGGGAGAGAGCGCTCTGCCGCGTATGGCGATAATGCTGTCGACAGTGATGGAGGAACGCTCGCCCGTCACACGGTTAGTGCCACCTTGGTAGGTGAAGTGATGTTCACCCGCGACCCACGCCACTAGGTTTTTGGCGTAGTAAACACAGGCGTGCTGCCAAGTAATCCAACGATTGGGCACACCGTACATGTCCAATGTCAAAATCAAAGGGCGGGCGGTAGTCATATTCAATTTAACGTTGTATGCAACATTTAATTTAAAATCCTAGCCTTGATTTACACTGGATTCAGATTATCAGAGTGTTGTGACTTTTCATAGCGTAAATCATTTAGCCGGAAACGAAGTGGGGGCGGGAGTGGAGGCGGGAGTGGAGGACAAAAAGGCAGGTGAGCCTCACTACGTCACTTCGACACGAATTTCGTTGCTGCGCGTGATCGTCGCGTCAGTGTTGCTACACATTATGCTGTTTTGGCCCAGCTTATTTCCAACACTCTCACTCGATTCATTTCAGGGAGGCAAGCCGATGCTGGCTTCCTTGCGCTCGACTTCAAGTGGAGCTGGGGCAAATGTCACTGCGACGAGCCCCATCAATTCATCTAACCCGCAAGCTACACCCACTCCAGCAATTAAGAAGATCACGCTTGCGAATCCGTTGAGCACACCACAGAAAGTAGTCAGCGCTGAGAATCTCTCTCCGTCTAAGGCCGCGCCCCAAGCTGCGGAACAACGCACTGAGCAACGCACTGAGCAACGTCAATCCCCAACAACGGAACCATCCCTAGATCATGTCGGAGAGCCAGGCAGGGAGCGGCTCTCCGACCAGTCATCAATAAATGACGTTGTAAAGAAAACTGAAATCAATATTGATGCGGAGTTGATTAAGGGTTATCGAATGAGTGTGTCGCGGCTTGCGTTGGCTCGCAAACGCTATCCTCCCTTAGCACTCGAAAGAGGCTGGGAAGGCACGACTGAGGTGCGTTTTTCGATTTTGAAAACGGGTAGGGCTGGTCAAGTGGTGGTGAGTAAATCCAGTGGGTATGCGGCGTTGGATAAAGAAGCTCTAAAGATGGTGACTTATGCTGTAGAAAATACGCCTTTGCCCGATGTGCTGCGTGGGCGCTCATTTGCCGTGCCTAGCTTAGAGGTGGTTTTTAGTGTGCGGGAATAAAGAGGGAGAAAGTGAAGAAGAAATGTAAAAGAAAAAACAGGCCAGTAAAATTGTAACTAGTTAAAGCTTACGGATTAAATCTTCCACATGAAAATTGTAGCCACCTAATTTTTGATCTGCATAGTAATGGCGCAGGGTGAGAGATATGGTTCGGAAAGCAATGTCATCCCACGGAATATCTTCTTCATTAAATAAAGCGACTTCTAAAGATTCTGCTCCTGCCGCAAAGTTAATGTCTAGCAATTGAGCGCGATAAAGGATATGCACCTGATCAATGTGGGGCACATTGATTAAGGAAAACATGGCACCGACTGTAATGCGTGCACATGCTTCTTCTAGCGTTTCTCGGACAGCCGCCTGGGCTGTCGTCTCCCCGTTTTCCATAAACCCCGCAGGCAATGTCCACAAGCCGTAACCGGGTTCGATAGCACGTCGGCACAATAATATTTGGTCATTCCATTCCGGAATCGCGCCAACAACCAACTTTGGGTTGGAATAGTGAATTGCTTCACATCTTGTGCACACGTGACGTGGCATCGTGTCACCACTGGGAATTTTTATGCTTATGGGAGCGCCGCACTGGCTGCAGAAGTTCATGCCTTATTTTACCTTGTGTCGAAACAAAGGGTTGTAGCCAAACAGCTTACAAAGCGCAATAGGAGAAGTTTTGTCATATCGGTGAGCATTGAGATGCCAATAGTTAGAGCCTAAAGTTTTTTCCTAAGCAGCCGTTGAAACCCTCGAAGAGAGCATAAAAACGAACACTAGCTTGTAAACATAAAGAGAAACTACCTAAGCAGAATAAAACCCAAGTTATAAGTGCATTTGAAAATGAGCAAGTTTGATACGACAAAATTTGAGCAGTTGAAAGCGTCTGGCAACTTGCCTTCGCCTAAAGGCGTGGCGTTGGCCATTATGCGGTTGACGCAAAAAGACGATGCATCAATGACAGAGCTGGCACGGATCGTGAAATCCGACCCCGCTTTTGTGGGGCGCTTAATTAAGGCCGCTAACTCAGTTAACACTAATCCAGGCCGTCCTATTGTCTCGGTACAAGGCGCTTTGGTCGTATTGGGAATGCCCGTGGTGCGAAATATGGCACTTGGCTTTTCCTTACTTGCCCAGTTTAAAAATGGCGCATGTCGTTTATTTAATTATCAGCGCTATTGGTCCGGTTCATTAGCTTGCGCCTTGGCACTTCAAGCACTTACGTTGCGAACCCATGCCGCACCGCCTGAAGAAACCTTCTCAGTCGGCTTGTTAGCCCGGGTGGGAGAGCTAGCGTTGGCGACACTCTTCCATGCGGAATATGACCAATTGTTGGAATCGGTTCGTCAAGATGACAAAGCAGACTTACTGAATCTAGAAGAAACCCAATTTTCCATGAATCATCGAGAACTCACCGTCGCCATGTTGGCTGACTGGGGCATACCGAGAATATTCTCTGACCCTGTTTTCCATCACGAGGGTGCAGAAGACGCCGTGTTTCCTGCTGGTGGACGTGAATATCAGATTACTCAATCTTTAGCGCTTTCTCGCGTTATTGCCGACGTTTGTTTGGCCCCGGAAGTGGATCGCTCGGCATTGATGCCGCGTATTTTTGAGCTGGGCGCGCGTCTTTCTATTTCTGCAGAAGACTTGTCACCTTTGTGTGATGGCGTAGTGAAGGACTGGATGGATTGGGCGTCTATCTTGAGTGTGGTTACGCAACCTGTAGCCTCTTTTGAGGAAATGGCTAAGCCACACTTGCCCAATGGTGGTCAGTTAACGGAAGAAGAAAAGCTACCTAAATTGCGTGTTCTGGTTGTTGAAGACGATCCGTCTATGCGGAAATTACTCCAAACTATTTTGACCGAGTTGGGTTATGAAGTTTCGATCGCTTGTGACGGTGAAGAAGGCTTGCGCGTTGCATTGGAGTGCCAGCCACACATTATGTTGGTCGATTGGGTGATGCCTAAGATGGATGGCTTGGCTTTAACGCGTGTGCTGCGCGAAGCCAAGATAGGGCGCGGAATTTATATCCTTATCCTTACTTCCTTGGCTGATGAGGATAAGTTGGTCGAAGCATTTAAAGCCGGTGTGGATGATTACATGACTAAACCGCTCAATCCGCGTTTATTGGGCGCGCGCTTGAGTGCAGGCCAACGTATTGTGCGGATGCAACAGGAAATTGAGCGCGATGGAGAAGAAATTCGTCGTTTTGCTACAGAGTTAGCGGTCACAAATCGTCGTTTGCAAGAAGCGGCTCTGACCGACCATCTGACTGGACTACCTAATCGTCGCTACGCGATGGAGCGCATGCAACAAGAATGGGCGGCGAGTACGCGTAGTAAAAAATCATTGGCTTGCATGGTGATTGATCTAGATCAGTTCAAGCAAGTGAATGATGTGTATGGTCATGATGTGGGTGATACTTATTTGTTACAAATGACGAAATCCATTCGCTCAGGTTTGCGTGGGCAAGATGTCTTATGTCGCACAGGAGGCGACGAGTTTTTTGTGATTTGCCCAGATACAGAGTTACCCGCTGTATTAGCTTGTGCAGAGCGTGTGCGTAAGGCAGTAGAAACCACCTTGGTTGAAACGGGGGGATTACAAATCAAGGCGAGCATGAGTGCAGGTGTGGCCGTGCGAGAAGTCGCCATGTCGGATGCGGCAGCCCTCATAAAACGAGCCGATCAAGGCGTTTATATGGCCAAACAAAGAGGACGCAATCGTGTCGCATCACCTCAAGCGGCTACACACTAAATCTGCTTACACGCAGTTCCGCTCAATTTTCCCCGCAATTTATTTTCTGTAGCCCCTAAAGTTTTCTTAGGTCGTGCCGTTAAACATTCGAGACGGACGTGTTTTTGCCCGCACTTCTGCTGGGCATCACCGTAGGATTTCACCGAGTGAATCGTCATCGTGAAAACCCCGTTAAGCTCGTTACAGGTTAAGGGGAGGCTGTAGGTATGGGTCCAAGAGAGGTGGGGATGATGTTGCGAGAACGATCAATCAATATGTTGATTGTCGAAGACTCCGAAGATGACGCCTTCTTGTTATTTTCAGAACTGATTGCCTGTGGCGCCCGTGTTAATTATCGGCGTGTAGATACAGCAGAGGACATGACTTCGGCTTTATCCCAACAAGATTGGGACATTATAATTTGCGACCATGCTATGCCTGGGTTTGATGCGCTCACGGCACTCGATATTCTCAAGGAAAGTAGTCAAGACATCCCCTTCATTATTTATTCTGGCCAGATCAGTGACCAGGTTGCCACAGCAGCAATGAGAGATGGTGTTAGTGACTTTATTAACAAGGGTAACTTTTCCCATCTCATCCCTGTTATTGAGCGCGAATTGAAAGGGGCGGAGGCTCGTAGCGCCGTACGTCACGCGGATGATCGAATTCGTGAGTTGGCTTACTACGATAATCTATCGAGTTTGCCTAATCACAATTTATTTTGTTCGCGTGTTGCAGAGTGGATACAAGAGCGCGAGTTTAGTGGAGAGCCTCCCAAGGGCGCGCTTTTCTACGTCGATATCGATCGGTTTCTGCGGATTAATAGTTCGTTTGGCTATGAGGCAGGCAACGAAATATTGCGCCAGATAGCGCAAAGACTTGCGGAATGTGCGACAGAGTCAGGTGCAGTGCTCGCACGTTTTGGCGGGGATGAATTTGGAATATTTTATCCGGGTTTGAGCGATCGAACTGCCGTGCAAAATTTTGCTCAATGGTTGCGTCATGCATTTGATGCGCCATTTATGCATGGCGACCTTGAGTTATATCTCACCGCCTCGCTGGGTATTGCAATGATTCCCGAAGATGGCACGCAGGTATACAACCTACTTATGAATGCAGAAACTGCGATGGCGATGGCCAAACGCACAGGTGGAAGTGGCTTCCGGTTTTATGAGAGTGCGATGAACGCATCGTCAGCCGAACGCATCACCTTGGAAAGTGAATTGCGTCATGCGGTAGAACGCAATGAACTCTTCCTCCAATATCAGCCGTGTGTTGATGCAACTACCAAGGTTACCAAGGGTGTTGAGGCGCTAGTACGCTGGCGGCATCCGGAACGCGGCATGATTCCACCGGATCGCTTTATTCCGATTGCCGATGAGTCGGGTCTTATTGTGGAAATTGGTGAATGGGTGTTACGCCAAGCTTGCAAACAAGGCAAGGTCTGGCATGACTTGGGCTATACCGATCTCACGATGGCGGTGAATGTATCCGCGGTTCAGTTCGGCCAACCTAGCTTGCTAGGTCAAGTCAGTAGGGCCTTGGCGGATAGCGGCTTTAAAGCCGATAGACTGACTTTAGAAATTACAGAATCCGCCATTATGAAAGATGCGGAGTGCGCAGTAGGCATGTTGCGCGCCTTGAAGGGGATGGGCGTCAAAGTCTCAATTGACGACTTTGGAACGGGCTATTCCTCACTTTCTTACCTTAGACGTTTCCCGATTGATATTTTAAAGATTGACCGCTCTTTTGTGCAGATGCTCGGGGTGAATACGGAAGACAGCGCCATTGTGCAAGCCATCATGGCGCTGGCTAAAAGCTTGCACCTTGCCACTGTGGCGGAAGGGGTGGAAACCGAAGCGCAAGCGGATTTTTTGCGTTTAGCGGATTGCGATGTTTTCCAAGGTTTTTTGTATAGTCGTCCGATTGATCCCGAAGCGTTGGGTTTATGGTTAGCGGCGGCCTAGTTATTTTCATGATGTGCTAAATAAAACTAAAGTTTTGCTTAGCCGTGCCGTTAAAGTAGTTAAGGGAGTATTTCCTTGGCTTGTAAGACAAGTTCTTACACGAAAGGGTAGGCCTGTTCGTACGCTAAATACCGTAGGCATCTTATTCCGTTTGCAAGCGACCGGTAGCACACTGTGTCCAACAAACGGGATTGCGTAAAACAAGCATTTTGCGCTGTTCCGAAGTGCGCCAGCCGGCGCAAAAAATAAGGGAGCTAGCGATGAATGCCAATGAAATCTACAACGAAATAAAAGAGTTGAATCTTAACTACCTCATGCTTGCACAACAATTAATTAGAGCTGATCGTGAAACGGCCCAATACCGTTTAGGTGTGAGTAAAGATATTGCCGAAATCATTGAACATTTAACGCCAGGCCAAGTACTCAAAATGGCAGGTACGAACATGGTGTTGTGTCGTTTCCGTTTCGACGACAGCATGTTGCTAGGCTTGCTCGCAGGTCATGGGCGTGATCGTGGCACCAGCCATACACACGCAACGATTTTGGCTTCGGCCAAGCCTGTTGAATCCATTTCCTAAGCCGGAGGCCGGTATGCGTAATAAAAGTGTGGTCACCGAAGCGCGCGAAATACAACTCGCTGCTGAACTTATCCGTCTGGGAGCGCGGTTGCAAATGCTCGAGGCAGAAACCAATGTTTCTCGTGAGCGTTTGTTGAAACTGTACAAAGAGGTGAAAGGCGTTTCTCCCCCTAAAGGCATGCTGCCCTTTTCAACAGATTGGTTTTTGACATGGCAGCCTAATGTTCATGCGTCACTCTTCATGTCTTTTCATCGCTTCATGATAGAGAACACAGAGCTACGAGGGCTAGACGCAGTCGTTAAAGCTTACCGTTTGTATTTAGAGCATGTTGAACTGAATGGTTTGGAATGTGTTTTGTCTCTGACCCGCGCTTGGACCTTGGTGCGTTTCTTCGATGCAAACATGCTCAAAGTAACGCAATGCAAGTGTTGTACAGGTCATTTTGTTACCCATACCTATGATCTAACCAATGATTATTCTTGTGGCTTGTGCCACGTTCCGGCACGCGCGGGAAAGACCAAGCGTCAAGCCAGCGCGACCGCTGTTGAAGCTGTTGCAGCGGTGGCCTAAAGAAATAGACGAATACAAATAGACCAATAAAAATACAGAAAGAACTAGATACCTGCCCCACTGCTCGTAAAAAACCCTCCTCCTTGCATCGCAAGGAGTTCTATGCCGCTTGGTCCCCCCTTAGTCCAAGCGGCATTTTTTTATCCAAAATTGAGTAATTCAAGTTGTTGCTTATCTAGCCTCAAGTTTAAATCGTTGCCGCCGATACATTCCTCATGCCATTGAAACTCATCATCACCCTGTTTATCTTCATGGCGCTTAAAGATAGGACGCGAAGATGTTAGTTATTGCCGGTTACATCATCATTCTCGCTTCGGTCATTGGTGGCTTTATGCTGGCCGGTGGCCATGTGGCTGCATTGTATCAACCTGTTGAGCTCATCATTATTGGTGGTGCAGCATTGGGTGCCTTTTTTGTGTCCAATACAGCCAAGACAATAAAGTCCACCTTCAAAGCTTTGCCGAGCGTTCTTAAGGGGTCGCGCTTTACCAAGGCGCTTTATCTCGATCTTCTTTCCATGTTGTATGAAATTTTGGCGAAAGTACGTAAAGAAGGTTTGATGTCTATTGAATCGGATGTTGAGAATCCAGAGGCCAGCCCCGTTTTTTCCAAGTATCCCTCGATATCGCATGACCACCATGCGATGGAGTTTTTGACTGATTACCTACGCATGATGGTTGGCGGCAATTTGAATGCGTTTGAAATTGAAAATTTGATGGATAACGAAATCGAAACACATCATCACGAAGGCGAAGTGCCTGCCCACGCCATGGCCAAACTGGGTGATGGTTTGCCCGCGTTCGGTATTGTGGCGGCAGTGATGGGGGTGGTTCATACGATGGAGTCGGTCGGTATTCCTCCCTCGGAATTAGGGAAATTAATTGCGGCAGCCTTGGTAGGAACGTTCCTAGGGATTTTGCTTTCGTATGGCTTTGTTACACCTTTAGCAGGTTTGTTGGAACAAAAACTCGCCGAATCAACCAAGATGTTTCAATGCATGAAAGTGACTTTGCTGGCGAGTATGAATGGCTATGCGCCACAGGTTGCCGTGGAGTTTGGTCGAAAGGTACTTTATTCCAGCGAACGCCCAACGTTCAGTGAGCTGGAAGAAGAGGTTAAGCAGCGGAAAGGTAAGTGAAGCTCATGAGGGCGGTTTCAAACATCGCCATCTGTGATGCAACACTAAAAACATGAGCGACGATTCCCAACAGCCGATTATCGTAAAACGCATCAAAAAGGGTGGCGGCGGTCACCATGGTGGTGCGTGGAAAATTGCTTACGCGGACTTCGTCACAGCCATGATGGCGTTTTTTCTGCTCATGTGGCTCTTGGGTTCTACGGCTAGCGGCGATCTTAAAGGTATTTCTGAGTATTTTTCCTCGCCGCTTAAAGTGGCTATGGGGGGTGGATCAGGTAGTGGGGATGCCTCCAGTGTCATTCAAGGCGGTGGCAAAGATCTAACACGTACTTATGGCCAGGTTAAAGATGGCCAAACTAAAGAAAATAACAAAACTTACACGTTGGCGGAACGAAAAGAAGAGCGTGAAAAAGTAGAGAAAACGAAGCTTACGGGCTTAAAAGACGCCATAGAAAAGGCAATTAAAGGCAACAAGGCATTAGAGCAATACAGAAGCCAAATGATTTTAGAGATCACCAGTGAAGGCTTGCGTATCCAAATTGTCGATGACAAAAACAGACCTATGTTTGACCTTTCCAGCGCAGAGGTAAAGCCTTACATGAGAGATATTCTGCGCGAGATAGGTCATGCGCTTAATGATGTGGATAATCGAATTGCTTTGTCAGGTCATACCGATGCCAATCCATTTGTCAGCGGGGACAAGGGCGCAGGAAATTGGGAGCTTTCTGCAAATCGTGCCAATGCCTCACGCAGAGAACTGATCGCAGGGGGTATGGCAGAAACTAAAGTGCTTCGGGTCGTGGGCCTTGCTTCAACCTTGCTTTACGATAAGCAAGACCCCTATAACCCCATCAATCGACGCATTAGCATTATTGTTCTGAATAAGCGGACTGAAGAAGCCATTCTTGAAGATGGAAAGATAAATGAGACGCCGATAGAAAAAGTTGCTGCTGCAGCCCCAATATCAAAGTTCCCTCCTTGATATAAACCGATATTGCATTGCAGTAACAGTAACAGTGACAGTAACAGTAACAGTAACAGTAACAGTAACAGTAACGGTTATCACCTATGGTTTTCTAAACCTTTCCCCTCAGGTTTTCGGAGCTAACGCCGTTAACCCTATTACGACTCGGTTTCACATGAGCTGTAAATAAGAAGCGAGATTGGGAAAGGAAGAGGTGCGTCATGGCTATTGATTTATCCCAGTTCCAAGATGTTTTTTATGAAGAATCTACCCAACAACTTGCCGACATGACGGCGTTGTTGCGGCAATTTGATCTTGCGGCACCTCCGGCGAGCCAGATAGATAAAGTGGACTCTATGTTTAGTGTTGCGCACTCTGTGAATGGCAACGCAGCCATATTTGGGTTTGAAGATATGGTAACGGTAGTGGGCCAAGCCGAGGCCTTGCTCGATGGGGTGCGTAAAGGCGACGTGCAGCTTAATGAAGAAATGCGGAACGCTTTATTGCATGCAGGTTTGGTATTGCAAACTTTGCTCGCAGCGCACTTGGGAAAAGGGGCGGTAAGGCTTGTGGATAACGACGATGTTACTCGCGTCAATGCCCACCTAAAACAACTCGTTGGCCTAATTAACCGTAAATAATCGCAAAGTTTAAACAGAGAAATTTTTATTGCGTAACGCTATTGACATATGATTAAGTTAAAATGCATAAATCGGGCATTAATTTTGCATGATAACTATTGTTGCAAAC
>Ga0209181_10008400_pt1 | contig 13859 bp, 9 predicted proteins | sample MAT05_FD_187208 | JGI IMG/M metagenome (GOLD analysis project Ga0209181, IMG submission 187208) | Freshwater microbial communities from Lake Fryxell liftoff mats and glacier meltwater in Antarctica - MAT-05 (SPAdes) (version 2) | ecosystem: Environmental > Aquatic > Freshwater > Ice > Liftoff... | reverse complement strand
TTCAGCATTGATCGCAACATCCATAAATGCGTTTTTCGGATTGATCATTGCCTGGGTTCTAATACGCATCAAGTTTCCCGGCCGCAGGCTGCTATCGGCGGCGATTGATCTACCGTTTGCCTTACCAACCGCAGTGGCCGGCATTGCTTTAACAGCGCTGTATGCGAACACTGGCTGGATCGGCGCGCATTTGGAGCCTATGGGGATACAAATTGCCTATCACCCATCAGGGATTGTTGTTGCGCTTATTTTTATTGGCCTGCCCTTTATCGTGCGCAGCGTCGAGCCGGTGTTGGCCGATTTAGATCGCACCCTAGAGGAAGCGGCGGCAACATTAGGTGCCAATCGCTGGCAAATATTCGCCTACGTTATTTTCCCGGCGATTTTACCGGCGCTGCTGACCGGCTTTGCCTTGGCGTTGGCGCGCTGCGTGGGCGAATATGGCTCGGTCATTTTTATCGCTGGCAATATGCCAAAAATTTCAGAAATCGCGCCCTTGCTCATCATTACCAGTTTGGAACAATACGATTACCCAGGCGCTTCCGCGATTGCGGTGGTGATGCTGGTGATTTCGTTTTCGATTTTAATCGCGTTGAATTTAATTCAAGGCGGCTGGCGTCGAAGAATGGGGGACTCATGAGTGAAGTAACAAACAGGCGAACAAACCAGCGCCTGCCCGCAAAAACCAAAATCGCCCTAAACGCCACTCTGGTTCTGATCGCGCTGACATTTGTATTCATCGTCGTGCTTTTGCCGTTAATCGTGGTGCTTTATGAAGCCTCTCAGGAAGGTTGGGCTGCGTACGTTGCAGCGATTACCGATAGCGATGCAAAATCTGCCATACGCTTGACGCTACTGGTAGCAGCCATTGCCGTGCCGGTGAATATGATTTTTGGTATTTGCGCGGCCTGGTTAGTCACCAAGCACGATTTTCGTGGCAAAGACTGGCTGGTCGCTTTTATTGAAATCCCGTTTTCAGTTTCCCCGGTGGTCTCTGGCTTGGTGTTCATCCTGCTTTTTGGTGCACACGGCTGGTTTGGCCCCTGGCTGCAAGCGCACGATATTGAGATTATTTTTGCCGTGCCCGGCATCGTGTTGGCGACCGTGTTTGTCACGCTGCCATTTGTTGCACGGCAAATTATTCCGCTTATGCACGCACAAGGGCGCGCCGCAGAAGAGGCGGCACTATCCTTAGGTGCCAGCGGCTGGCAAACGTTTTGGCACGTCACGCTGCCCGATATCCGCTGGGCACTTCTTTACGGCGTGTTGCTTTCCCTGGCGCGGGCAATGGGCGAATTTGGTGCGGTGTCCGTAGTTTCCGGGCATATACGCGGTGAAACTAACACCCTGCCGCTGCACGTGGAAGTGCTATACAACGATTACAACTTTGTCGCGGCATTTGCCGTCGCATCACTGTTGGCAGGGCTTGCCCTGATGACTTTGGTACTAAAATCACTGCTGGAATGGCGCCATGGCAACGAGCTTAAGGCACAAAATAATTCATGACCATTGAAGTTCGCGAAATCAGTAGAACCTTTCAAGCGCACGTTGCGCTGGATGCGGTTTCTTTAAAAATTGAAGACGGCGATTTCGTCGCGCTGCTTGGGCCTTCAGGCTCAGGTAAAACCACACTATTACGCGTCATTGCCGGCTTGGAATACGCCGACGTCGGCCGTGTATATTTTGCCGATATCGATGTCACCAATAAACCAGTGCAAGATCGCGGCATTGGTTTTGTGTTTCAAAACTACGCGCTTTTTCGCCATATGACGGTCGCGAAAAACATTGCGTTTGGCTTAAATATGCTTGGCCGCAATCGTCGACCAGATGCGAAAGCGATCGAGCAACGCGTGACTGAGCTGCTTGATCTTGTTCAGCTCGCAGGCCTTGGGCCGCGCTATCCAAATCAGCTCAGCGGCGGCCAGCGCCAGCGCGTTGCATTAGCGCGCGCACTGGCACGCGACCCAAAAATTCTGCTGCTCGATGAGCCCTTTGGCGCGCTCGATGCGAAAGTACGGCGTGAACTCCGTTTGGCACTGCGCGCCATCCATGAACGCTTGAAAATCACCACGATTTTTGTCACGCACGACCAAGAAGAAGCCTTCGCGCTTGCCGATCACGTCGCCATTTTGCACAACGGCAAGATCGAGCAGTTTGATACCCCCAGCCGAATTCAACAGTCGCCAAATTCAGAGTTCGTGCAGGCGTTTTTGGCTTAGTGGCAATGCACGCGGCCATGACTGTAATTAGTTCAATCTTTGAAGAAACTTCCGTTCGTTTCGCAAAATTACCCGCCTGGCCGGTTTGCTACGCGAATGAATGAACTAATCTTCCCAGTGATCCACGCATGCTCCCATACGCCCAATCCTCAATGACACCCGACATCCAATTTCCAATGCGCGTTTTCTACGATGCCAGCTGCCCATTGTGCCGCGAAGAAATGGCGATCATCCAGGCCAACAGCAATGGCGCAGATTTCGATCTAATTGACTGCAGTCCAGTGGAATTTTTCGATGCGCAAGCCGCCCAGCAAGGCATTACCCGTGCGGATATGATGCGCTTGATTTACGCGCAAGGCGCGGACGGCAAATGGCTGATTGGGGTCGATGTGTTCGTGGCCGCCTATCAGCGGGTGGGCTTGTCGAACGTCGCCGCATTCTGGGGCAACCGCTATCTAAGCCCAGTGCTGCGCGCGCTCTACCCCACGCTTGCAAAGTATCGGCAAGGTTTGTCTAAGTTGGGTGCAAATAAAATCTATAGCTATTTCGTTGCGCGCGCGGCTAAAAAGGCGGCGAAACACCGCTGCACGGACGATCGCTGCGAACTTTGATGTGTGGTTGTGTAAGCGACTGCTTATAGGTCAAAACTAAGGTTTGCAACAAAGATTTGCAAAAATTGTTCAGCTAATTACACATGCCTTTTAAGTCTACATGTGCGTCAAAGCTTGCACTTACGAAGGCAATATCTTTTTACTATTCACGTAAGTAAATTAACGCTAGACACCATTTTTGCCACGACAAAAGGTCAAATTCGTTAGGAAACCCTCAATACCTCGCGTATGATGTGGTTTTTTGTACTATTAGACACCACTCTATGAACTTGGCAAAAATATTTCTACTCGCGTTACTTTGGGTCATGTCAGCACCATTGCATGCAGGATGGATTGAACCTGGTGACGAAATTTCCCTGAAGTCTGGCGAAGGTTTGGCTCTGTTTGTAGTCGATAGCGATGGTTCACTGACGAATATTCGCATAGACATGATCGGCGCGATCTTCACTGCGCCCATGTTGAAGAAACTTGTCGTTGGGCGCAGCCTGCGATTACTCAAATTGGCGCAAGGCGAATACCAGTTTGATCAAGCCCAGCTGGTATTTGGATTTAACAGTCTTTTATGGGATATCAAAGACTTACCCAATCGTCGCTTTACAATCAAAGCGGGAAAGCTGAATTACGTGGGCGACTTGAAGGTTTCGGGCCAACTGTTTTGGCGCGAGATGAGTGTAAGGAACGGCGGGCTACGCGTATTTGATGAGCTAGAGGCATTATTTCCAGGATTAGCAAATCAATATGTGTGGCATTACACCGGCGAATACCCAGATCCGTTTATTGAGTTCTACAAGAGCCAACGTGCCGCACATGCGGAACCGAAGAATTTGAATGATCCTGAAATTGCTCGACCAAGCGTGGCACAGCGCGATTTAGCAGGTTTATTGTTTCGCAAAGAAACGGTTAGCCAAGTTCAACTTTCACCGTCTGGCCGTCACGTTTTGGAATACCGACAGGAAGGCAATGTTTACAACGTCTATTTGCTTGATTTAGATACATCCTCGAATCGCATCATATTTAGCGCACCACAGCCACTGGAATCCGCTGATTGGCTGGATGACAAATTACTGACGTTGACCTATAGCAAAGCAGGTTCGCTCAAATCGAGCGTCATCAAAATTGAAGACAGCGGCCCACTCGAATCCGTCGAGATTGCCGCACCTGGGAATCTATATCGGGTAAATGAAGATGGCAGCAAACGCGTAATTTTCGCGCGTACAGGTTCAGGGCGCGCCGGGCTAGAGCTATTTGAATTTGAGTTAGGAAGTCTAGATCAAGCACGGAAACTCGATAGTAAAATCCTTGTCAAGAATTCGCGCATTCGCAACGAAGTGAAGAATGATCAACACTGGTGGTTTGACGCCACTGGCGTGCCGCGTCTTGCGCGATGCATAGCGGATGGCGAAACCCATTATGAATATTTTGCGTCCGCTCAAAGTCAGCGGATAAAGTTTTCATTGGAAGAGCAAGAGTCGAACCCAAATGACGTTTTTGCCTTTGTCGGCTTCGATTTAAGTGGAAAATTACTGGTTGTAAGCAATCGTGCGCGGGAACAGGCAGAACTCGTTGAATTTGATCCAATCACACTTAAGGAAGGAGCGGTTCGTTTTAGCCGAGTCGGCACCGACGTAACCAACGTCGTTTATGGACTGAAGGGCGAAGTGGTAGGAGTTCGCATTAAGAGTGGAGGACGCGTCGTTCAGGAGTATTTCGCTAGCAAAGATCAATCACTCAAAAAAGCACTTGAAGCGGCAATCCCGGGTGAAACTCTTTATTTTCAGGATGCTCGCGCCAATACGAATCGACTGGTATATGCCTTTGGCCCGAAAGATCCCGGCACGTACTATATTTACAACGGCGCAACTAAAAAGCTCAATCTATTGTCGCTTACAGCGGAGCACCTCGAAGATCGCCCAATGCGCGATACCGAACGCTTTGAAGTGCAAGGCAGCGACAAATTCATGATCGAAGCATTCCTAACGCTACCTATACCAAACAGCGCTGGGGCAAAGCCGCCGCTGCTAGTAATGCCGCACGGTGGCCCAATCGGTGTATTTGACACTCAGCGATTTGATCCGCAAGTGCAATATTTTTCGCAGCTAGGATTCGCGGTGGTGCAGGTCAATTATCGCGGCTCCGGTGGCGCTGGTACAGCAACGTTGAATTTGGGGATGGGCCAGTATGGCCGCGCAATCGAGGCAGATGTAGATGCGGTCGTTGAAAGCCTCGTCGCTTCGGGCAAAGTCGATGCTAATCGTATTGTCGCGCTCGGCACTAGCTATGGCGGCTACTCGGCCTTAATGCTTAGCCTGGACAAACCAAAACGCTACAAAGCGGCCGTTTCAATTGCCGGTGTTACCGATATTTTGGCGCAGTTTTCTGGCGGCGACATTAACTTTAAGAAAAGTACCGGTGAACAATTAACCAAAGCGATCGGCGACCCGCGCACACAGACACAGGCACTGCAAGCGATCTCACCGGTCTATCGCTATCGGGAATTCATCCGCCCGATTATGTTGATTCATGATCGTGGCGATGAGCGCGTCACCTTTGATCAATCCGAACGATTGCGTCGCTTACTCAGACTGAATGGCAAGCCAGCCACGACGATCATATTGCAAGACAATACACATGGCGTCGTTTTGCCTGCGTCTGCGAGTGATGTGTTTCCAAAAATTGCCGCTTTTTTGTTTCAAGCGTTGGAAGCGGCTGATAAGCCAGTTAGCGCTTTGTAGAGTGCAATTGGGTCATAACAGCCGCGCAGGTATGCGCCGCAATATTTCCTAATCGCATGGAATTTAAGCCACCAACGCCCTAGCCGCCGCCAATACCGTTTCATCCGAAGGCAACACCAGCGTCGCCGCACCGGCTAGCGGCGTGAAGGTGTCGGCACCGACCACCCGCTTGCAGGCTTTTGCGCCCAAGCCTGCTTCAACAATCGCGGTGAAGACGCCTTCGCTAATGCCGGCGCTTTCACGGCCTTCATCGACAATCAATACCGCCCTGCACTCGCGCGCATGCTCGGCGATTTGTTTGGCGTTGAGCGGCTGCAGCCAGCGCAGGTCCAGCACCCGCACTTTTTTACCCTCCATCGCTAACTGCCTAGCCGCACGTAAGCTCATTAGCACGCCATTGCCATAGCTAATAATGAGTAGGTCGGTCGCTTCGCCAAAGTAAATGCGGCCTTCGCCCAATTTCAGCGCCTGCGTCGGCGCTGGATAGGCAAACTGCCACTGACCATCGCCCGGCTCGTGCAGGTCTTTGGTCATATACAGCGCAATCGGCTCTAAAAATGCGCTCACGCGACCGTCGACATGCGCCAACGCCATCAGCGTACGCAACATCATTGCCGCGTCATCACCTCGGCTCGGGCAGCCGATGATTAGAGCCGGAATATCGCGCAGTGCGGTGATCGAGTTATCGTTGTGGAAATGTCCGCCGAAGCCTTTTTGATAGCCCAGGCTAGCCATTCGCATCACCATCGGGTTGCGAAATTGGTTGTTGCTGAAAAATTGTAGGCTGGACGCCTCGCCGCGAATCTGATCGCAGGCATTGTGGAAATACGCCAAATATTGAATTTCGGGCATCGGCAATAAGCCGACATTGGCAAAGCCCTGCGCTAAGCCCAAAATCGTTTGCTCATCCAACAAAGTGTTGAAAACCCGACTACCTTTGAAGGTTTTAAACAAATTTCTAGTGACGGTATAAACCCCGCCTTTGAGCGCGACGTCTTCGCCAAAGATCACCGAATTCGGGTATTTCAGCAATAAATCATGCAGTGCCAAATTGATATTGACGGCCAAATGCTTCGGCGCGGCCGATTCCGGCAATTGCTCGCCCCACAGTGCCACGCGTTTGTCTTGATAGTCGCTGCGCATCGCCTCGGTTTTGACCGCTTCCGGCGAATACGGTGCTAACGGCGCCATCACCGCCGCCAACGTGGTCAATTTCGGGGATTTATCGGCTATTTCTGCGGCGGCAAAGCACTTTTTACGGATCGACTCATACAGCGCAATCAGCTCATCTGGCGTTAGCGCGCCGGACTCAAGCGCAAGTGCCGCACTTTGCAAAATCGGGTCCGCCGCTTCCCCGGCTAAAACGTCGTCAAGCGCACGATACTCGATCTCAAAATCGGTGCCCGCATGGCCCATTAAGCGCACCGTTTTGAGGTGCAAAAAAGTCGGGCGACGGCTATTGCGACAGTGCTCAACCGCCGCCTGCACTGCCGAGTAACCTGTGCCCAAATCTAGGCCATCGGCATAAAAGTAATCCAGCGCAGTGCGGTTTTTAAAACTGGCCGAAATCCAATTGCTCGGCGAGCGCACGGAAATACCGATACCGTTGTCTTCACACACAAACAAGCACGGCGCACTCAAGCCCTGATACGCGGTCCATTGCGCCGCATTAAACGCGCCCTGCGCGGTGGAATGGTTCGCGCTGGCATCCCCAAAGGAGCAAATCGAAATGCTGTCGTCGGGAATAGGCAGCTTATGCGCTAGACGTTTCGCCAACTCAATGCCTAACGCGGTGCCATAGGCTTTCGGCAAATGGCTGGCGATGGTCGAGGTTTGTGGCAATACCCAAAGCGGTTTGGAGCCCCAAACTTTGTGCCGGCCACCGCTGGCGGGGTCTAAGCTGGATGCGGCAAAGCTGTACGCAGAATCCATAATTGGATCCATGCCCGGTAGCTTCCGAAAGCGCTCAGCCATAAATCCACCCGAGCGATAGTGCAAAAATGCTGGGTCAGTGTGGCGCGCAGCGCGCGCAACCATGGCGTTGCCTTCGTGGCCGGAGCTGCCGATGGTGTAGAAAACTTTATTTTGCACCCGCAGTACGCGCGCCATCAAATCCAAGTGCCTGGAAATCAGCTGTGATTCTAAAAGCTCCAATAAATCAGCGACTTGTAGCGTGGTTCCGAGCACCAGCTGATGCGCCGCGGGACGCGGCTTGCCGCCATCGTACTGCCGACAAAACGCCAGAAAATTCGCGTCAACGGCTTCCGCACGGTTCACGCCACGGCTGGTGGACAAATAACTAGGTAAAGACATGGCTGAGCTTCGTGAATTTTGACAGGCGCGAAGTGTAGCTTTGGGAAGACTGGAAGTCACAGTCTGCAGGCACGGCTCAAAAATGGCGGCAGGGCTAAACTCAGACGCATAGCCAACATCCGGCGCAACCGAAAACAGTCCCTGGCGTCAAGTCCAACGATTGCGTCGAACTTCCAATTGTCGCCCTGGCGCAGACCGGGATCCATTGGCTCTTCGAGCGATGGGTGTTCGGCGCAGCATTGCCGCACCTTTTAAAATGGATCCCGGCCTGCGCCGGGATGACGCTGCCCATGGAACGGTGGAGTCCACCCGCACAGGATTCCTCAAGATCGACTCAATAAGTCCAACTACCTTACCCGAATCGAAAACGCGCGGTGAATTTTGGCGTTGCGTTCAAAGTCCGGCGGGATGCTTTTCGCGCTGAAATCGGTAACTGAAAACTGCTCGGCGATCGCTGGATCAAGCTTAAAACGTTGCGCGTTGGTGACAAAAATCAGCTCACCCTGAGCACTCAGCAATTCCATACACAACGCAATCATGCTGGCATGGTCGCGCTGAATGTCTAGCACACTGTCGGTACGTTTGGAGTTGCTAAACGTCGGTGGGTCTAGATAGATCAGATCAAACGCACCTTTGGCATTTGGCTGGCCAGCCGCCCAGTCCAACCAAGCTAGGGCATCCGCCTGTTCGATGACGTGATCGTCCAAATCAAGCTTATTCAGCTCGAAATTCTGCGCCGCCCAGTGCGTGTAGGTGGGCGACAAGTCAATCGAAAGCGAGCTGGCTGCCCCACCCAAGGCCGCGTACACAGTTGCGCTGGCGGTGTAGCAAAACAAATTCAAAAAGCGCTTACCGCTGCAGGATTTGGCAATGCGCTGGCGTAACGAGCGGGAATCCAAAAACAGGCCGGAGTCTAAATAATCATCTAAATTGACCCAAAATTTCTGCGCACCTTCGCTAACTTCAAAATATTCACCGGTCGCTTGTCGTGCACGGCGATATTTACCGCCACCTTTTTCGCGGCGTCGAGTCTTTAGATAGACAAATTCCCGCCCTAGGCCAAACGCCGCTTGCGCACCGGCGACCAATTCGCGCAGGCGCCCGGCGGCAACGTCTTCCGGAATATCCATCGGCGCCAAATATTCTTGTATGTGCAGCCTGCCCTCGTAAACATCAATCGCCGCCGAGTATTCCGGCAAATCCGCGTCATAAGCGCGAAAACAGCTTAAGCGGTGATCCGTCAAATAGTTTTTTAAACGCCGCAAATTTTTCTCAATGCGGTTCGCCACCATCTGCGCGCCCGGGCTCAGCGGCGGGCCGGATTTTGCTTGCGTGGGCTTAGCCTGATTCAGCAGCGGCGAGGATGACGTTAACGGTTCAGGCAATTCCGTTTCACCGCGCGCCTGCTTGCTGCGCGCAGACGCATCGTTTTGAGTTTCCCGTGCGTTAAATTCGCTCAAGGCAAGTGCTGCCTTGGCAGCACGATCCAACATAACAAGCGCTAAATCCTTGGGCAGATCAAGATTTTCGAGCGCCGACGACACAGGCTGAGCGACTGCAGACTTCGGCTGAGCTGATTTGGACTCAACGGACTTTGACTCAGCAATCACTTTCGTTGCCGTGGCGCTGGCTTTGGCATCCGATGAAGAAGCCTCTGGCAACACGCGCTGGCCGCGACTGGTATCAAAAAGCGCCAAAGTGCAGTCCAGTGCGCCATTTTTTACGGCGTAACGTTTGATTATCGGCAAATTGACGGCGGTTAACAGCTCGGTATCGCTACTAATCAAGGCCGCACCAAAACCCGCGAATTCGCTCGCCAGCATCGCCCCAACGGCGCGATAAACCGGCACCAGCGCACGCGCATTGCCCATGCGTTCACCATACGGCGGATTACCCAAAACTAGGCCAGCGCTGACGTTGGGCGGGCACTTTAAGGATCGGGCATCAGCAACGCTTAGGCGCACAAAGCCAGAAAAACCAGCCGCTTGCAAATTGCGTTTAGCAATCGCGATTAACGTCGCGTCATCATCGAAACCATAAAAACGTGCCGCGACATTCAAGGCCTTTAAACCTTCAGCTGCCGCCGCTTTTGCCGATGCAAGCTCAATTTCTTCTGCTTCGCGCGTGTAGCTAGGGTGTGCGTAATAGCCAAAATTGCCGTCTTCAGCGCGCTTAAGGCCGGGTGCAACATTGGCCGCCATCGCTACGGCTTCCAACAATATGGTGCCAGCACCGCACATCGGGTCAATAAAGCATTCGCCGCGTGCCGCACGTTCGGGCCATTTGGCGCGCAGCAATAGTGCTGCCGCCAAATTTTCCTTGATCGGTGCTTCGCCCTGCCCGGTGCGCCAGCCGCGTTCGTGCAGCGCATGGCCGCACAAGTCCCACATAATTGCGGCTTCATGCGGGTGCAAATACAAACGCAGGCGCACGGCTGGGTTTTCCGCGTCGATATTCGGGCGCTCAACATTGTGATCACGATGCTGATCGATAATCGCGTCTTTCACCCGCAGGGCGGCAAAACCGGTATGCGCAATCCCCGGCGCACTGCCACTGACGTCGACGATAAAGCTGTGTTTCGGCCCCAGCCATTCTTGCCAAGGCAGCTTTTTCGCGGCTTCATACAGCGCATCGGTATCGGGCGCGGAAAAACGCGTCAGCACCACCAAAATGCGGGACGCCAAGCGCGAATGCAGGCAGGCACGCATTGCAAATTGGAAATCACCGCTGAATTTCACACCCGCCAGCGCTTCGCGCGCATCTGGCGCGCCAAGTGCGATCAATTCATCGCGCAACAAATATTCCAGCCCTTTGGGGCATGGGGCAAAAAGTTCTAAAGCCTGTTTGCGCGCGCTTCTGCTCATGCTTTATCCATTGCTAGCTCAGAAAGAAACAGCGCGAACTCGTGCTCAATCGCCGCCATGGAATTTTTTAAGCGGTGATCGTCGTTCACCAACACCAATTTGGCACCGTATGCACGCGCAATGCCAATGACTTCACAGGGATCAATCAACTCGTCCTGCCAGCCATGAATGATCGTCACTTTGGCGCAGCGCAAACGCATCGCCGCTTCCGTACCGCGAAAGAAAATCGGCGGTGCCAACAGAAACAGCCCAGCGACCTCAACCTGCAGGGAAACCATCGCGCTGATGTATGCGCCCATGCTGGAGCCGGCTAAAACTAGATTGGACCGGCTTTCGTTACATGAGGTCAGCAATTTTTCGATGCGCTCCGCTGCACCCGCCTGCGTACCATAATCCGGCCGCTGACAGTGGTAGCCACGCAAACGGGCGATCTCGTCTAAACGCGTAATTTTCGCAGCATTTGGACCCGACTCGCGGCCATGCGACAAGATGAGTTGCTTCACTTATTTTTCCTCAAAATCATATGCCCTCAAAGTGGCTTGTCTTCAAAGTGGCGCAATCGGCAACAGCGTCAACATGATTTGCTGCAGGCCCAGCGCAACCAGCTGATACGCCACCGTCAGTGTCAGCATCAACACACCCACGGACAAATCCAGCGGCCCTATCGGTGGAATCAGGCGACGAAACGGTGCCACCATCGGCTTCACAATTGCGTTTACCACCTGCATGATTTCGTTGTGTGGACTCGCTTGAACGAAGCTTGCGATCACAAACACCACCAGCAGCAAAAATAGCAGCCAATACAGCGATTGCCATACCAAAAACGTGCCCAGCACCAAAGAAAGCAGACCAAAACTCAAGCTCAGCGCGGTGGCCCAAATAACCCCAACAAAAAAAACCAGCGCGGCAACGGCAATATTAAAATTGCCATAGCGCGGGATAACTTTCTCAAACGGCCGCAGTACCGGGCCCAAAAGCATGTACAAAGACTGCACAAAGGAATTTTTGAACGGTGCCCGCACCAACTGCAGCAGCAGACGCGTCAGTAGCAGCCAAACCACGGTGCCGAAGAGAAAATTGATTACCAATGAGTAAATACTGAACATATTTTTCCTGTAACTCCAGTTAGCGTAGCAATCCGCCAACGCTGGATAAATTGCGAAGCAAAAAACGAATGCTTAGCCAAATTGTGCGGACAGCGTCTTGCCGCGCGCCGTTGCCGCCGCAATCGCCTCATTGACGTGGCTGCGAAAGCCAGTTTGCTCAAATACCGCCAACGCCGCCGCCGTGGTGCCACCGGGGCTGGTCACGCGTTCCCTAAGAATGCTGGCGGCCTCATCACTTTCAAGCGCCATCTTTGCCGCGCCATATGCGGTATTCAGCACCAGCGCACGCGCTACCTCTGGACTCAGCCCTTGTGCAATGGCGGCAGCCTGCATCGCTTCAATCATTAAAAAGAAATACGCCGGGCCCGAGCCCGAGGTCGCGGTCACCGCATCCATTAACGCCTCTGCTTCGACCCAAACGCTGGCACCCGCCGCGTTGAGCAAATCTTGTGCGCTGGTGCGATGTTCGGCATTGACGTCAGTTTCTGCAAACAGCGCGGTCATTCCCGCGCCAATCAGTGCCGGTGTGTTCGGCATACAGCGCACCAGCTTTGCCTTTGGCCCTAACCATTGGCGCAAGCTCGCCAAGGATATTCCGGCCGCAATCGAGATCACTAAGGGTTCGGATGCGTCCACTTGCGCGCGCAGGCCTTCACAGACTTCGCGCATCATTTGCGGCTTTACAGCTAACAGCCAAACAGCTTTTCCAGCCACCGCTGACGCACAATCGCTATACACAGCGATGCCAAAATCCCGCACCAAGGCTTCCGCAGTGGCGGCAAAAGGCTCGGAAACCGCAATGCTTGTCGCCACTTGCCCACGCTTTAGCAAGCCGCCAATGAGCGAACGCGCCATATTGCCGCCGCCAATAAATGCAATCGTTGAGTTCATGGTTCACCCGCAAAATTTACAGCGTGCGAGTGTGCCACGCGGGCTGCTGATCGCGCTGGGTTTGGCTGAACGGGTTTGGCGTAAAGCCGTGCGATTTTGAGGTGTAACTGAGCTCAACGCCGCTCTCACTTACCAATAACCGCTAACAAGTCTGGCTAACCGCTGGTCATAAATTGGTCGTAGTGCAAGGATTCACTGATTAGTCTGGGATCTCCAAACACAACGGAGTAAAGCAGTGAACACGAATTTTTTAAAATATTTAACCCAGTCATAGTGTCGATTGCACTTTTGATTCCCTGGCAAGCGCAAGCGTCAAAGCCCGCACTGGCTGCCAAAATGGAGGCACGCGCGCAGCGTTTCTTCGCTGATTCGCAACCCGGTGGCGTGGTCTTGGTGCGTCGTGGTGATGAAGTATTGCTGCGTAAGGCTTATGGACTGGCTAATGTCGAGAACCAGACGCCGATGCGCGTGGACTCGGTGCTGCGGCTGGCATCGGCGAGCAAGCAATTTACGGCGATGGCGATCTTGCAATTGGTGCAGACTGGCAAAATTCAACTTGATCAGGAAATCGGCAGCATTGATACGACACTGCCACCCGCGCTGGGCAAGGTGCACATTCGTCAGTTGCTGACGCATACCTCAGGCGTTACCAATATCAGCAGCATCCCGGCATCACGTGCGGCGCGGCGCAACTTTGCGACTCCGGTAGAGTTAATCGCCTTTTTCAAGGATCTACCCCTGCAGTTCGAACCCGCCACTGCTTTCAGCTACAGCAACTCCAACTACATTTTGCTCAGCCACCTGATCGAGAAGTTGACCGGGGAAAGTTATGCCGAGCATATGCAGCGCGCGATTTTTGCGCCGCTAGCAATGACGCATACACGCTACGACAACCACCTTGAGCTTATTACCCATCGCGTTCAGGGTTATCAGCAGGACGAAGCTGGCCATTTACTCAATGCCGACTTCATCGATATGAGCCAGCCACAAGGCGCTGGTGGTTTGCTCTCGACAGTCGACGACCTAGCCAAATGGGACGCCGCACTTTACGGCAATCGCCTAATCCCGCAAAAATTGCTGGCCCAGGCCTTTGCCAAGGTGAAACTCAAGAATGGCAGCAAGC
>Ga0209181_10008398_pt1 | contig 13861 bp, 14 predicted proteins | sample MAT05_FD_187208 | JGI IMG/M metagenome (GOLD analysis project Ga0209181, IMG submission 187208) | Freshwater microbial communities from Lake Fryxell liftoff mats and glacier meltwater in Antarctica - MAT-05 (SPAdes) (version 2) | ecosystem: Environmental > Aquatic > Freshwater > Ice > Liftoff... | reverse complement strand
TTTGATGTCCTGGGACATCTCGGATCGGGTCGATCACCTGGGGCGGGATGTCCTGGGACCTCTCGCACCGGGTCGATCACCCGATCCGGGACATGGAAAGACGTCTCGGATCGGGTCGATCACCCGATCCGGGACATGGAAGGACGTCTCGGATCGGGTCGATCACCCGGCCCGAGAGGTTCCGGGACGTCGGCGATCGGGTCGATCACCCGATCCAGGACGTCCTACCGGGCGCGCTCCCCGAGTTGCTGGAGGCGCGGGCGCCCCGCGGGGTCGTCCACTTATCCCCGAGCGGCGCCGACTCCCCGGCTCCAGAAGGCCACAACATCCGCCGGTGTCTCATGAGCCTTGAGCACAGAGAGCGTCTCTCCATCGTGCCCAAGCACCAGCGGCAACCCCCGGCTACAATGGCGTGACCACATCCCGAGCGTATAGGCGCCCACGTCGCGGAGGATCACGAAGTCTCCGGGTTCAATCGCGGGGTGCATCGCTCCTCGCTCGAGCACGTCGCCGCCGAAGCAGAGCGGGCCGACGATGCTCCAGGGCTGGAGAGGCCCGCGCTTCAAGCGCCCTTCTGCGTCGAAGACCGCGATATCGTGGTGCCAATCCTTCGGCTGATAGGCGCGTCGCAGGAGGAAGTCGGCGCCGAGGTGGATCACGGCGAGCTGCTCGTCACCCGCTCTCTTCACGTACTCGACGCGGCTCGCCGCCCACCCCGCGGTCGCATGGATGGCTCGGCCGAACTCGGTCACCAGATGGATGGGCGCCTCGAAGATCGTCGGCGCCGCTGTCCGCAGCGCTGTCGTGTACTCGGCCAGCGTGGTCGGGGTGTCGCTGTCGCGGTAGGCGACGGGCAGGCCGCCTCCGCTGTCCAGGCCCGGCGAATGCCGCGCCGGGCACAACGGGGCAGATTGACGCGACTGAGGCGTGGTTGCACCTCGTCGTCCGGGGCGTTGGGCCAGGTGCGGGCCAGATCACCCCTTGACCCGGGTGGCACGCTCGCTGCTCTGCGTTGTTCCCGGAGGATCCCTCAATGAACGACTCAAAAACAATTCTGGTGCCTATCGACTTCGAAGAGGCGTCCATCCAGGCGGTCGCGCAGGCGCGCGATCTCGGGGCCAAGCTCGGCGCCGAGGTGGTGCTCCTCCACGTTTACACGGTGCCGGCGACCATGTACCCCGCCCTCTCGCTCATCGCCGATCCGGATCTGAACGAGGAGATCCGCGTCGCCACAAGCCAGACCCTCGAGCGCTTTGCGGACGCGCATGGCCAGCTCCGCACGCTCCTCCGCTGCGGGGATCCGACCACCGAGACGCTCGCAGCGATCGAGGAGACGCACCCGGAGATGGTCGTGATGGGCACCCATGGGCGCACCGGGCTTGCTCATTTCCTTCTTGGCAGCGTCGCCGAGAACGTCATCCGCCAAAGCACGGTGCCGATCCTCACCCTCCGCACCGCCGCGCACTGAGCCCGCGCGCATCGTGCTCGACTCTCCCGGCTCTCCGTGTCTACGGTCTCGCCCATGACCGAGCGCTCGTGGGATTCTGCAGAGCATCGCCGTATGGTGGAGGATCGCGAGCGCATCGTGCGCTGGCGCCAGTGGGGGCCGTACCTGGCCGAGCGCGCGTGGGGGACCGTGCGCGAGGACTACAGCGCGAGCGGGGACGCGTGGGGCTACTTTCCCCACGACCACGCGCGGAGCCGCGCCTACCGCTGGAGCGAAGACGGCATGGCGGGCCTCTGCGATCGCGAGCAGACGCTCTGCCTCGCGCTCGCCCTCTGGAATGGGCAGGATCCAATCCTCAAGGAGCGCGCCTTTGGCCTGAGCGGGCCGGAGGGCAACCACGGAGAGGACGTCAAAGACGTCTACTTCTACGAAGACGCGACCCCGACCGCGAGCTACCTCCGCTACGTCTACAAGTATCCTCAGCAACGCTTCCCCTACGGCGAGCTGGTGCAGGCCAACGCCGCGCGCGGCACCGGCGATCGCGAGATGGAGCTCGAAGACCTCGGCGCCTTCGCGGACAATCGCTATTTCGACATCACGGTCGAGTACGCCAAGCGCGCTCCCGACGACGTGATCATGGCCATCACCGTGGAGAACCGCGGCCCCGACGCCGCGACGATTCATGTGCTCCCGCACCTCTGGTTTCGCAACACCTGGTCCTGGAGCGAGGCGGACGGGGGCGTGCCCGCCATTCACCGTCACGCCGAGGGGCCCACGGACGCGGCGCGCGCGGCCCACCCGGTGCTCGGCGAGCACTTCTGGTACGTCGAGGGGGAGGGCGGGCTCCTCTTCACCAACAACGAGACCAACAACGAGCGCCTCTATGGAGCCGCCTCACGCACACCGTGGGTGAAGGACGCGTTTCATCGGCGGGTAGTCGAGGGCGACGCGAGCGCGGTGAACCCCGAAGAGCGCGGTACCAAGGCCTGTGCGTGGCGCACGCTCGACGTGCCCGCGGGTGGCAAGGTGCGTGTGCTCGTGCGCCTCGCGGCGGACCCGCAGGCCGATCCGTTCGTTGGGAGCGACGCTGTCCTCGCCCTGCGTCGCGCCGAGGCTGACGCCTTTTACGCCGCGGTGCAAGGGACGGAGAACAGCCTCACTGACGAGCACCGCGCCATTCACCGGCAGGCGTCCGCGGGGTTGATCTGGACGATGCAGTTCTACAACTACGACGTCGACACCTGGCTCCGCGGGGACAAGAACCCGGCGCCGCCCGAGCGCGAGAAGGGCCGCAACGCGGACTGGCGCCACGTCTCGGTCGCCGACGTCATCTCCATGCCCGACGCCTGGGAGTATCCCTGGTTCGCCGCGTGGGATCTCGCCTTTCATACGCTGGCGATGGCCTCGGTCGATATCGATCAAGCCAAGGCTCAGCTCAAGCTGATGGTGAAGGAGTGGTATCAGCACCCCAACGGGCAGATCCCCGCGTACGAGTGGGAGTTCAGCGATTTGAACCCGCCCGTCCACGCCTGGGCGGCATACCAGATCTACAAGATCGAGCGTAAACAGAAGGGCAAAGCCGACCGGAACTTCCTCGAGCGCGTCTTTCACAAGCTGCTGATCAACTTCACCTGGTGGGTCAACAAGCGCGATCTGGAGGGCAACAACGTCTTCGAGGGCGGCTTCCTCGGGCTCGACAATATCTCGGTCTTCGATCGGAGCCAGCCGATGCCTCCAGGCGTGCTGCTGGAGCAGGCCGACGCGACGGCCTGGATGGCGATGTATTGCCTGGATTTGATGCGGATCGCGCTCGAGCTCTCGCTGACGAACAGCGCTTATGAGGACCTCGCCAGCAAGTTCCTCGAGCACTTCCTCCGCATCGCCCACGCGCTCCACCACGCCGAGCCGGGCTCGATCCCGCCGTGGGACGAGGAAGAGGGGTTTTACTACGACACCCTCAAGGAGGGTGGGAGTCAGCACCACGTGCGGGTGCGCTCGATGGTCGGCCTCGTCCCGCTCTTCGCCATCCACGTGATCGACGCGGAGACGTACCGCAAGCTCGACAATTTTCGCCGCCGCACCGAGTGGTTCCTCGAGAAGAATCCGCACCTCGGCGCCGGGATCACCGGGAGACTCGACGGGCGCCACGTGCTCTCCGCGGTGCCGCCGGCGCTGCTCGAGCGGGTGCTCACCCACCTCTTCGACGAGTCGAAATTCCTCTCTCCGTTCGGGCCGCGCTCGCTCTCGAAAGAGCACGAGGCCGCGCCGGTGGTGATCGAGCGCGGCGATCAGCGCTACGAGGTCGGCTACGAGCCGGGCGAGAGCGTGTCGCGCATGAAGGGGGGCAACTCCAACTGGCGCGGGCCGGTGTGGTTCCCGACCGGGTACATGCTCTATCGATCGCTCCTGCGGCTCAACCACGGCTTCGGCGACGCGCTGATGATCCCGGGGGTGAACGGCCACGCGCCGCGGACCTTGCTCGACGGCGCGGACGAGCTGGCGGCGCGGATGGTCTCGCTCTTCGAGCGCGGCCCGGACGGGCGGCGGCCCGCGCACGGGCGATCGAAGCTGTTCCAGGACGATCCGCACTTCCGCGACAAGCTGCTGTTCTACGAGTACTTCCACGCCGAGACGGGCGAGGGCCTGGGCGCCTCGCACCAGACCGGGTGGACGGCGCTGGTGGCGGAGATGGTGCTGCGGCTGGCCCGCCACGCGCGCGGCCAAAGCTGAGAGCCCCTCCCCCGGAGCGACGCCGCGAGGAAGGCGCTCCCTGGATCTCGGGTCTACCCAGCCGCGCTCAGGCGCCCGAAGCTTGCAATCCGTGCTAGGAGGGCGCCCTCGTGTCGCTCCTCGTCGGGATCGCCATCCTCGCGTTTGCCGTCTTCGTCGGCGGGCTCGCTGCCCTGTGGCGGGATCGCGGGCGCCGAGCTGTACCCGCGATCCGTACGTTCGCCGTGGTGGCGGCGGTGGCGATCGCGCTGTTTCACCTTCTGCCCGAGGCGATCGCCGCGGGCGGCTGGGTGGTGCTGATCGCCACGGCGATCGGCGCCTTCGGCCCCGCGGCGCTGGAGCGGATGATCCCGTCCGAGCGCGCGCACACGCACGACGCGCCCACCACCGCGCTGGCGATGGGCTACGCGGCGGTGATCGCGCACCAGGCCGGCGAGGGCGCGGCGCTGGCCTCGCTCGCTGGGACGGGCGCGCTCTCGGCGGCGATCGTGCTGGCGATCGCCGCGCACACGGTCCCGCTGGCGATGGTCGTGGCCATCCGCGTGATCGAGGTGCGGCCCGGGCCGAGCGCCAACCACGCGACGTTCCTCGCGCTCGCGGGGGTCGCGCTGGCCACGGTCGCGGGCGCGCTCGGGGGCAACCTGCTCGGGACGGCGCGCTTGACGACCGTGCAGCCGTGGATCCTGGCGAGCGTCGCCGGCCTGCTCCTCCACGCGCTCTCGCACGACGCGCTCGCGCCGGCCTCGCAGAGCGTCGGCGGGCGCGTCGCGGACACCTTCGCCGGCTGGGCGGGGCTGCTGCTCGCGGCCCTCGGCACCGAGGAGGGCGGCTGGACCGATCACGTCCCCCTCGCGCTGCGAATCGGCGGCGGCGTGGCGCTGGCCGCGGTGATCGCGGCGCGGAGCTTCTGGTCGCGGCGCGCTCCCTCGCACGCTGGTCACGACCACCCGCATTGACCGCTCCTGTTCGCGTATAACCAGAAGCCCAAGGACATGCTGATGCCTGCTTTTCTTCGCGGCCCTTCGCGCTTCGTCGCGCCCCTCTTCGCGGTCCTCGTGCTCGCCGCCGCGCCGGCCACAGCCGACGAGGCGAAGCGCACCGTCGCGCTCGTCGTCGCCAAGCCGGACGCCAAGCCGGACGCCCCGGTCAAGCCGGACGCGCCCGTCAGCGCCCCCGACACCAAAGAGAACCCCGCGTGGGACAGCGCGCGCGCCGTGCACCGGAGCGGCTTCGTCGTCGGCCTCGCGCTCGGCAGCGGCGTCGTGGCCTTCTCGGGCTACCCCAACGACGCGCGCAAGGTCGGCCTCGAGCGCTATTACACCGAGACGGGCGCCTCGGTCGGCGGCGTGTTCTCGCTCTGGTTCGGCGGCGCCCTCAGCGATTGGTTCACCTTCGGCGTCGGCTTCACCGGCGGCAGCATGCCCCTCAGCGAACAGAAGGTCAGCTCCGGCGGCCTGATCTTCCACGTCGAGGCTTACCCGCTCTTCACCCTCGGCAGCCGCTGGCGCGACATCGGGGTGATGTTCAATGCCGGCACCGGGAGCGCCACGGTGATGCCCAAGGACAGCGAAACCAAGCTTGTTGATGGCGGCGGGGCTTCGCTGGTCGGCATCGGGCCGTTCTACGAAGGATTCAAGCTCTGGAAGATCAAGGGCGGGCCCTTCGTGGAGGGGAGCTACATGTGGAGCGATACGGTGCGGAGGCCGGCGCTGTTCTTCGGGTGGCGGAGCTCGCTGTATACGGGGATCTGAGGATTACCCTCTCAGGCGGGCGGGCGGGAGCGAACCGTCCGTGCCGAGGAAGATGACGGCGTGCGCGCCGGAATGCTAAGCTCTCCTTGAGACCATGGCCGTCGCCGCGCTAGACCCGAAGCTGAAAGAGTACGCGGAGCTGCTCCACGACTTTTCGCGCGTCCTGTCCAACCTGGAGCTTCGCAGAATTCTGCGCGAGCTGAAGAGCATGGTCGAGCGGGCAGTAGATCATGAGATAGTTGCGTTTTTGTACCAACTCCAGGCTACCTGCCACCAGCGCCTCGGCCAAGCAAACAAGGCTCTCGACGACTATCGGCGCGCCCTCCAGCGGCTACGTGAGCCGACACAGGCTCGCGCGGAAACCTTGAGCAACCAAGCTGGAGTCCTCATGTACGTCGGCCGCTATCAGGAAGCGGCCCTGTCGAGTCTCGAAGCGTCCAGGATCTCTGGGGGGTATACGCATGCAACCCTGGGGAAACTGGCCGAGGCGCTCTATCGCCTTGGTGAGATCGACGCGGCGGTGCAAACCTTCCAGGAGGCTCTTCGCTTGGCCGACCTCACGAACCCGTCGCAGTGCTTCATGATGGCGAATCACGCAGCGGAACTGGGCCTTGATCAAGACGCGGTCGAGCTATTTGCCAGGTTCATCGTGCGTCGGAATGGCGGCGAGGGGGAGAGTCGTCCGGCAATCGAAGTCATTGGGTCAGCCTCTGAAGAGGATAAAGCCGGCCTGGAGAACGTCCAGATACTGGACGCGACGATCCGGCGCATGACCGCAATGGCCGCCGAGCTTGCGCGCCTCTCGGCGCTCCCCACCGTCGAAGGCGACGAAGCGTCGTCCGAAGACGCGCACGACGTTTACGAGGCCACGCACCAACTGCGCGAAGACGCTCTCGCGCACGTTCTTCTCGGTTGAACCAGGCACGATGGCCAAGCTCGATCTCGACGCCATCCAACGGCGCGTTGCCAGCCTGACGAACGTTGCCGACCCGAGCGCCGTCTTGAAGACGCAGCCAGGCGCCGTGTTCGAGATCCCGGATGATCTGGTTCGATTCCCCAGCGATCCGCGGCGAACCTGGCACGAGGCGAGGCGCGTCATCGTCGTTCAAGCGCACGGCCTGCTCGGCCCGGTGCAGCCCGACACGGTCTCCATCGTGCCCTGCTCGGCATCGCAGAAAGGCGCGCGGCGAGGCGACTTCTTGATCCCGGAGGGCGAAGGCGCCTTCACGAAGCCCAATGTCGTCGCCTATGCCACGCTGTTGATGCCAGTCCTCAAGAAGGCGCTGACGGGTGACGGCTATCGCGGCAAGTTGAGCGACGAGACCTATGGCCAGCTGCTCGCGATCATCTCCGCGAACCTGGGCCTCGGCAGCGCACTGGGTCTCTCTGGAGCTGGTTCCCGCTGACTTCGGAATTCAGCGGTCAGGACGGACTCTACTTAATTTCAGTTGGCCAGCAGTTCTCTCTGGCGCTCCGCTCCGGTTTTCCTGTAGTATCAAAGCGTCACCCGGCCGCGCACCTAACGCGACCGGGCGACTCGATCGCAACCACGTAACCATCGAGGTCACAATCTAATGTCTGGTGTAAATCAAGGCCCCACGGCGGGCCAAGAATCCGTCACGTCCGCCCTCTGCTGGTCCGACCCCGAGGCCGCCCGCCCGCCCGCCCGCTCGCCCGCTCGTGGCTGGCTGGCCTGCAAACGCTCCTGGACGACGCGCTGGCAGCCACGTTGGATCAACTGTTGCCGCTCCGGCAGCGGCGGCTTGGCCATGTCGAGGCCGCGCGCATCATCCAGGAAGCGGCTGCGGCGCTGGCCGAAGCGATGGCCTACGCGGGGCGCGGCCTCCCGCCTACGCCCACCGCACCGCCCCTGAACCCCGGGCAAAGCGCCCCCGCGTATCCGCACCGCGACCGAGAGAGCCTGTCTCAGAACTGACCCCAGAGGGCACAGAGGGCACAGAGGGCACAGAGGGGCGGAGGAGGTCAGAATTTTCGGGTTCCTCCGCCCTCTGAACCCTCAACTCTCCTCCGCCCTCTGCGCCCTCTGTGGCCTCTGTGTTTTTCTTCGTCTGTTCCGGGATGTATCCCTGCGCTTCCGTCCCCTTGCTTACGCGCGGGGCTCCGGTCCCCTTGCTTACGCGCGGGGTTCCAAGCCTTGCCGGAGGTTGCCGGGCTCGCCGGAGGTCGCCGGGGTCGCCGGAGGTTGCCGATTGTGAGGTCGAGGTCGCCGGTCGTCAGCCCGGGGAAGCGTCAGCCCCGCACGCCTGACACTACCCGCTCGTGCCCGCCGTAGTCGCGTCGTGCCGTGACGTCCCCAAAGCCGGCTTCCACGAAGAGGCCAATCACCTCGGGCGACTGACCAGCGCCAATCTCCATCGCCAGCACCCCACCAGACGCCAGGAAGCGAGGCGCCTCGACAAGGATCCTTCGCACCAGGTCCAGTCCATCAGCGCCGCCTGCGAGCGCGAGGCGCGGTTCGAACTTGTGGATGTCCACGGCGAGCGTCGGGATCTCTTCCTCCGCGATGTAGGGCGGGTTGGCCGTGATCAGATCGAACCTGTCGCGCGCCGGATCGAACGCTTCAAACAGATCCGAATGCACGAGCCCGATCGTCACCGCGCCGAGGCGGGTCGCGTTCTCGCGGGCCACCACCAGCGCGCCCGGAGAGAGGTCGGATGCCGTCACGCGCATCGTCGGCCGCTCGCGCGCGATCGTGATCGCGACGCAGCCCGAGCCGGTGCAGAGGTCGAGCACGCGGGCGGCGAGCGAGAGGGGGCGCGTGCGCTCGAGGGCGACCTCGATCAGCGCCTCGGTGTCGGGGCGCGGGATGAGCACGCGCGCGTCGACGCGGAAATCACGGCCGTAGAACTCGCGTACGCCGAGCAGGTAGGCGATGGGCTCGCCCGCGCGGCGGCGCATGTGGCGGGCGCGGTAGGCGCCGAGCTCTTCCTTCGAGAGCGGGCGATCGGCGTCGATGACGAGGCCGATGCGGGTGACCTTGAGCACGTGGCCGAGCAGCAGCTCGACGTCGAGGCGCGGCGAGGGCATCCCGCGCTTCTTCAGGTCGTCCGTGGCCCAGGTGATCACCCGGCGGATCGTCCAGACGTCGGCCTCGGCGGGCTCGCTCACGAGGGGTAGCCCGGTATCGGTGTGCCTTCGGCGCTGCCGCGCGACGAGCGGCGCACGGCGTCGGCGACGGCCTCTTCCATGTCGCGGCGGATCTCGTCGCGCCGCGCTTCGGTGCGCGCTTCGAAGCGGAGCACGAGGACCGGGCCGGTGTTGGAGGCGCGGCAGAGGCCCCAGGCGCTGTCGCCGAACTCGACGCGGGCGCCGTCGATGTCGAGGACGCGGTGGGTCGGCCGGTAGTGCGCGAGGACGCGGCGCACGACCTCGAACTTGATCGCGTCGGGGCAATCGACGCGGATCTCCGGGGTGTTGAAGGTCTTGGGCACGTCGGCCAGCAGCTCGCGCAGGCCCTTGCCTTCGTGGGCGATGATCTCGAGCAGGCGGACCGTGGCGTAGGTGGCGTCGTCGAAGCCGGGCCAGCGATCGGCGAAGAACATGTGCCCGCTCATCTCGCCGGCGAGGAGCGCGTTCTCTTGCTTCATCTTGGTCTTGATCAGCGAGTGGCCGGTCTTCCACACGAGCGGCCGGCCGCCGCGGAGCGCAATGTCGGCGTAGAGCGTCTCCGAGCACTTCACTTCGCCGATGATCATGGCGCCCGGGTGCTCGCGGAGAAGGGCCCGCGCGAAGAGGATCAAGAGCTGGTCGCCAAAGACCATGTCGCCCTTGTCGTCGACGGCGCCGAGGCGGTCTCCGTCGCCGTCCCAGGCGATGCCGAGCAGGGCGCCGGAGGCGAGCACGCGCTCGCGCAAGACGACCAGGTTCGCGGGCACGGTGGGATCGGGATGGTGGTTGGGGAAGCGCCCGTCGATGTCGCAGAAGAGGGCCTCGGGCTCGAAGCCGAGGGCGCGCAGCGTGGCCACGCCGAGGGGGCCGGCGGAGCCGTTGCCGCCGTCGACCACGAACTTCACGCGGGTGTGATCGAGGCGGCTCGATCGCTTGACGCTCTCGATGTAGGCCGCGCTGAGGTCCATCTCCTCGAAGCCGCCGCGCTCGGCGCCGGTGAGCTCTTTCGAGGCGGCGTCTCGCTCGAGGAGATCGGCGAGCATCTGGATGTCAGCGCCGAAGAACGAGGCCTTGCCCCGCATGAGCTTGAAGCCGTTGTCGGGCGCGGGGTTGTGGCTGGCGGTGATCATCATCGCGCCGTCGGTGCCGAGGTGATGCGCGGCGAAATAGAGCAGCGGGGTCGGGCCGATACCGACGCTGATCACGTCGACCCCGCCGTCGCGCAGGCCCCGCGTCAGCGCGGCGAAGAGGCGCTCGCTGGAGAGGCGCCCATCGCGGCCGACGGCCACGCGCAGCCGCGCGCTCGTCGCGGCGACCGCGTCGCGGCGCAGGACGAACGCGAACGTGCGCCCGAGCGCGCGGGCGAGCTCGTCGGAGAGGTCGACGTCGGCGACGCCGCGGATGTCGTACTCGCGGAATGCGTGGCGGGGGATGTTCATGCTGATCTCGAACAGTGCGCTTCGTGCACGGCGGGCCGCTCTTGCCGGGCAGCGAGCCGGGCCGCGGGCGGCCATGGAACCGCGGGCGCGATCTGGCACGGTCGACCGTTAAACGAAAAGGAAAAAGGTGCGCGCAGGCGCCGGGGCCTCCACGGAACAGGCCTTGCAGTTCGCCCCGTTGTGAACCGCCTCCCGGAGCATGCACGTGGTCGCGACGAGCCCATCCCTTTCGATCCGCTGCGGCACGCGCTCGAGTCGCGGATCGAGCTCGCCAAGGAGCGCCTCTTCGCCGATCTCGATGAGGTGCAAAGGCAGCTCCGCCAGGTCGCCTCGAGCACGATGCAGAGCGTGGCGCGCCGCGTGATGCGCACGGCGCTGCTCGGCGGCGTGCTGGTGCTCGGGCTCGTCGCCGCGCTGGTGCTGCGACGACGAAAGCGGCACCTGAGGATCGTGTGGCGATGACGCGGCGGGGCCGGGAAACGAGGGATCGATGAGCGACGAACGAACACAGCACCCGCGACGAGATCGCCTGACGCTGCCCCCTCGCCAGGGCGAGCTGCCCAGCGCCGGCCTGGGTGAGGTGGCGCGCGACGTGGTCGATCACGCGCACGTCATCGCGCGCGACGCGCTCGGGATTGGCAAGCTCGAGGCGCTGCGCGCGGTGGAGCGGGCGAAGGCGCGCGCGCGCGAGACGGCGCCGCGGATCGCCTTCGGCGCGATCGCCGCGGTGGCCGCGCTGGCCGGCGTGGTGTTCTTGCTGATCGCGATCTTCGTCGCCCTGGGCGACCCGATCCCCTCGGTGGCGGGGCGGACAGCGATCTTCGGGGTCTTCTTCCTGGTGGTCGCGGTGCTCGCGGCGATCTTCGCGAGCACGCAGGAGAAGCTCCGCGAGGAGCGGCCACGGCAGGTGCTCGCGGAGGTGGAGCCGACGTCGCCGGAGAATGCGCCGGTGCTGCCGCCGCGGCGGCATTGAGGGCGCCGAACAACCTGTTCGGCAGGCGTGCGCGCGACTGCGGAGCGCTCAGATATCGTGATACCCCACCGGGGGATCCACCAGCTTCGCCGCCTTCGCCGCCCCGCGAAATACGTAGTCTGCGTAGGGATAAGGCCCCTCCGACCACACCAGGAAATCCTCCGGCAAGACGCCGCTTCGCGCCCCGCGCGTCAGCTCCGGCGCCGCGAGGATCGGCCCCTCTTGATAGATGGGCAGCGAGGGGTTGATCTCCTCGTCGCTGTCCTCGAGCGCGTCGAGGGCGCCGGCGTGGCGATCGGCGTCGAGCTCGTCCACGGGCAGGAGGGTCCAGTCGAGCAAGATCAGCTCCGGGTGGGGCGGCTCTTCGGGTGACGCTGTCCAGGGATCGTGATCGCCGACGGAGAGGCGCGCGCCGACGAGGACGCCGAGCAGGCGCTCGCGCGCGGCCTCACCAGCCGCGTCGAGCGCCCAGAAGATCGCCAGCGCCGCGATCACCTCGTCGGCGGGCGCAGGGCGGTGCAAGCGCGGATCGCGCGAGGTGGGATCGAGCTCGGGATCGGCGCGGCGCAGGGCTTCGAAGGCGCGGGCGTGGGGCGCGAACGTGGGGTGATCAGCGAGCGCGGCGTCCACCGTCCAGTGGATGCGGTGGTCGACCTCCTGCACGTAGCGGTGCTTTCCGAGCACCCGGAGCAGGCGCGCGACCTCCTCCACGGTGCGGGCGGCGAACGACCAGGCGAGCATCATCTAGAGCGACCCTTCGAGGCAGGTGGTGCGGACGCCGATCTTCCCAACCGCAGCGTCGACGGCGCAGCGGCTGATGCACGCGGCGCGGGGATCGGCCTTGCGCGTGGCCGCGCAGAGCTGCTCGCAGGCCGCGTTGAGCGCTTCGTGCTCGATCGTCGGCCGGTGGTTGCTGCGGCCCTGGGCGACGGCCTTGAACGTGCCGCTCCCTTCGGTGACCTCGCTCGTACAGACCAGGCTCTTGCCGCACGCGGTGAGGAACGGGAAACCAACGAGAACGAGGGGGACGTGCCGCCAGGAGATCATGCGGCGCGAACTGTCGATCGTCCTCCCCTGCTTTGTCGACTCTTTCGTTCACGAATTCGCCTGGGGCCGCTCTTTCGACGCGGAGTCGGCGCGTGGTAAGGTCGCGCGGTGACCCTGCTCAAGATCGCCCAGATTGGCCACCCGGTGCTCCGTCAGCGCGCGCGCGAGGTCACCCGAGAAGAGCTCGCCAGCCGCGAGGTGCAGCAGTTCATCGATGATCTCGTGGAGACGATGCGCGACGCCAACGGCGCCGGGCTCGCGGCCATTCAGGTCTACAACGCGGTGCGGATCGTCGCGGTCGAGGTCAAGGACAACCCGCGGTATCCCTACAAGCCGAATATCCCGCTGACGATCCTGGTCAATCCCGTGCTCGAGTTCCTGGGGGAAGAGCGCTTCGAGAACTACGAAGGGTGCCTGAGCGTGCCCAACCTCCGCGGCGTGGTCGAGCGCCGCGCCGAGGTCCACGTGACGGGGCTGGAGCGCGACGGGAGCCCGTTTGACCGGGTGATCCGCGGCCTCACCGCCGGTACGTTCCAGCACGAGTGCGACCACCTCGACGGCGTGCTCTTCGTCGATCGGGTGAAGGATCCCACCACGCTGACGACCTGGGCCGAGTTCGACCGCTTCCATCGCCAGGCGTTCGTCGACAGGATTGTTCCCTTCGTGAAGAAGATGGGCGGTTAGGCGCCGGAATGCGGCGTTTAACCCGGTTCGCCTTCGCCGCGACAGGCCTCTTCGTGATCGGCTGCACCGAGGCGGGGCCGCCCCCCGCGGCGCCGCGGCCGGCGCGCGCTCCCGCCGAGGTCACCCTGCTTTACACGAGCGATGAGCACGGCTGGCTGCTCCCGGTGAAGGAGGGTGGCATGGTCCGCGGCGGCGCGGCCGAGGCGCTCGGGCGCTTCGTGGTCAACGAAGGGCACTGTATCGGCAGCGCGGCAGAGTGCCCCGATCCACGGACTCTGCTGCTCTCCGGCGGGGACAACTACACAGGTCCGGCGATCTCGTCGTACTTCAGCGGCGAGCCGATGGCCGACGCGCTGGGCCGGATGGGGTATGCGGCCATCGCCTTTGGCAACCACGAGTTCGATTTCGGGCGTCCGGCCTTCATCGCCAATCGCCTCCGCGCGCGCGCTGTCTATCTCGCCGCCGACATGCGCGCGACCGATCCCGCGCTCGCGGCGGAGATGAACCTGCCCGCGTTCATGATCTTCGAGCGGCGCGGGGCGAAGATCGGCGTCGTCGGCGTGGCCACGGAGACCACGTTGACGTCGGCGATGGCGAGCCTGTTCGTGGGCGTGGCGATCGATCCGGAGGAGGCCGCGCTCGTCCGCGCCGTCCCCGCCGC
>Ga0209181_10008397_pt1 | contig 13862 bp, 10 predicted proteins | sample MAT05_FD_187208 | JGI IMG/M metagenome (GOLD analysis project Ga0209181, IMG submission 187208) | Freshwater microbial communities from Lake Fryxell liftoff mats and glacier meltwater in Antarctica - MAT-05 (SPAdes) (version 2) | ecosystem: Environmental > Aquatic > Freshwater > Ice > Liftoff... | reverse complement strand
AGGAAATGCCTTCTGGGATGGCACGATTAATGGCGAGCCAGGGCCTTCGGACGTATATGTTTATATTGTGAAGATAACCTGTGGCGAATTGGTAAGCAAACGCGTGGGGGATGTGACGTTGTTGCGGTAGGTCGAAATTCATTTGGACCCAATCATTTCGGCGAAATAAAATTCGCGCTACAGTTCAACCCTCCATTTCAACCATTCAAAAGTCTCCGGCTACCACCTGGGGCTTTTTGCTTTTCTGGATATTATTCTGCCCCGATGTTTGCAGCATCATTCATTAAAAAACGATCTGGCAATGAACTTGAAACTTATTTTGGCATTCCTGCCAATACTCTTTTTCCCCGCATTCCTTTTTTCACAGACGCAAATCCTGCGGGGTACAGTACTTGATAAACAAGCCGAAACTCCACTGATCGGGGCGACTGTCCAGGTAGTCAATGTTGAACCTGCTATTGGAGCTACCACAGATGTAGATGGCAATTTTGTCTTGAAAAACGTTCCCGTAGGCCGCCAAACGCTCCGCATCACCTACATTGGTTACGAAGCGCAAACCGTTCCAAACGTCCTGGTGACTGCTGGCAAAGAAGTATTGTTAACCCTGAAAATGGAAGAGTCTTTTACCTCCATGGATGAGGTGGTCATCGTAGCAAAGGTCAATAAAGACAGGGCAATCAACGACTTAGCTACCATATCTGCCCGGCAGTTCAACACGGAAGAAGTGAGCCGTTACTCGGGCGGTCGGGGGGATGTAGGCCGTTTGGTTGCAAATTTTGCAGGGGTGGCCGCCAGCAACGATGCTCGCAACGACATCATTATACGCGGCAATGCACCCACGGGAGTGCTGTGGAGGCTCGAGGGTATTCCAATCCCAAGCCCCAACCACTACTCCACGCTTGGAACTACGGGCGGGCCCGTGAGCGCCCTGAACCCAAATATGATCAGCAATTCTGATTTCCTGACCTCGGCTTTCCCTGCGGAATACGGCAACGCGACGGCTGGTGTGTTCGACATCAACCTGCGCAAGGGCAACCGGGACCGCTTTGAGTTTATGGGGCAAGTAGGTGCCTTCACAGGCATGGAGGCCGCCATGGAAGGCCCTATCAGAAAAGGCAAAGGCTCTTTCGTGGTGGCGTATCGTCATTCGTTTGCAGAGATTGCGCAGGCAGCAGGCTTGAACGTAGGCACCGCAGCCACGCCGAAATATAAAGACTTGACCGTCAATGTAGATTTTGGTAATACAAAGGCAGGGAACTTCAGCCTCTTCGCCATTGGTGGACACAGCTCCATTGACTTTTTAGGGGCAGACATTGACACTACTGATCTGTTCGCTAACCCGGACGAGAATGCTTACAACGTATCTAAATTTGGGGTTGTTGGCGTAAAACACAATCTGTTACTCAGTGATCATTCCTACATCCGCACCGTGCTAAGTGCCTCACATTCAGGAAATTCGTACAAAACAGACGATCTGGAGATGACCGACGAGCTAGGCAATCTACTTCAAACCAACGACGTGCTGGACGCTGGCAATACCTACCGTTTATCTTCTTACTACAACGACAAAATCAACCGCCGCCTTACCCTCCGCACTGGTGTTTTATTGCAAAGCCAAAACCTTGATACTTATGTAAAAACCCGCGAGGGCATCCCCGATTTCAATGGCGACGGTCGCCCTGACCTCTTTATCCAGCGCGATTTTGATGGTTCGTTCAATCAGGCCGAGGCATTTGCCCAAACGCAGTGGCGTATTGCTGAACGGCTAACCTTGAATACTGGTTTACACGGTCTATATTTTGATAAAACCGAGGACGTCGCCCTAGAACCCCGCGTAGCGATCAACTGGCAATTTTCGCCCAAATCAACCCTTAACCTGGGTTACGGCCTGCACAACCAAACCCAACCGCTGCCAGTCTTTTTGTTCCGCGAGCGTCAACCGGATGGTTCTGCCGTAGAAACCAACGCCGATCTGGGATTCACCCGCAGCCAGCACTTTGTATTGGGTTGGGATTACAAACCCGCCGCTTCCTGGCGCGTAAAGACAGAAACGTATTACCAAATTTTGTCTGACATTCCAATCGAATCTACCCCGAGCAGTTTTGCATTGCTCAACGCTGGCGCAGACTTCGTTTTCCCGGAAAAAAATAACCTTGTGAACGAAGGCACGGGCACAAACGTCGGTGCAGAATTAACAGTAGAAAAATTCTTCAGCGAAGGTTGGTACAGTCTTGTGACGGTGAGTGTGTTTGATTCCAAGTACAAAGGATCAGACGGTATAGAACGCTCCACGGCTTTCGATGGTGGTTATGTGGCAAACGTGTTGGCTGGCAAAGAATTCAAACTGGGCAGTTCGGGGCGCCGTGTGCTCACCCTTGACACAAAAGTGACTACTGCGGGCGGGCGCCCATACACGCCGGTGGATTTGGAAGCCAGCAAAGCTGCTGGAAGGGAAGTTTTGATTGAAAATCAAGCCTTTAGCCAGCGCTTGGACGGTTATTTCCGCTGGGATGTAAAAATTGGCATGCGTTTCAATAGCCCGAAGCGCAAACTTTCACAGACTTTTTTCTTTGACTTTCAGAACGTGACCAATAACCAGAATATCTTCGCGATGCAATACAATGAAGTGCGAAATGAAGTTGGCAAGACATTCCAGATTGGATTTTTCCCGGATTTGATGTATAGGGTGGAGTTTTAAACACATAAGGAACATAAGGTCACATAAGTGTTATAGGCCAACACTTATGTGTTCTTATGTGCCTTATGTGTTTAAAAAAAAATCTTAGTAAAAATTAATATCAACATGCAACCATACACCCTCATCGGCGCAGGCGGTGCCATCGGTACTCCACTAGAGGATGGTATTAAAGAAACCATTGCGTTTTTCAAATTGCGCAAAAACGTTTAAAAACAAATGAACAGGAAACCCTGCTTTCAAGAAGTATCCGGATTCAACGACCGATGGATCATCCTCCCAGGGTTGCCTATTGCCAGCGTATTGGTGTCTATGTTGTTGTTTGGAGAGGCATACCAACAATTGAACTGGCGCTTCATCGCAGCATGTATTCCAGTGTCGCTGCTTTACACCACCATCTTTTGGTGTGGGATGCGGTGGATTTATAGCGAAGTGAAATGGCGATACCCTTCGATCAATGAAATTAGGTGGCGTATCCTATTGGTTTTTGTTGGATTTAATATCATGTTTGTCACCGTTGACCTAGTGATCCATTATTTTTTTGACATCACCGGGGTTAACGATGAAAAAGAGCCCAATTATATCGTCAAATACATTGCTTCGCTCATTCTAGCTGCCTTGGTCATTACCCTTTATGAGGCCATTTCTTTCTCCGTTCAATTGCAGCGAACCGTTGCAGAAAAAGAGCACCTGGCACGTCAAAATGTTGAATCTCAACTTGAAGGATTGCGCAATCAAGTAAACCCACACTTCTTGTTCAACAGCCTTAATACGTTGGCCTACCTAATTCCTGAAGATACCGACAAGGCCGTTCGTTTTTTGCAACAACTCAGCAATGTCTATCGCTATGTGCTCGAAAGCCGCGATTCAAAAATCATCCCGCTCTGTAAGGAATTGGAGTTTTTGGACGCCTATGTTTTTCTGCTGCAAGAGCGCTTTGGCGAGAATCTTCAGGTGAAAATCAAAGATTTGGAGGGCAAAACCAATGTTGCCATCGTGCCCCTTTCCTTGCAAATGCTTTTTGAAAACGTCATCAAACACAACATCATTTCGGTCGAAAAACCGCTTATGATTGAGGTTTTTGCGGAAAATGACCACCTCGTGATTCGCAACAATTTACAGAAGAAAAACCAGGTGATGGACTCCACAGGGGTCGGATTGCAAAACATACGCGACCGCTATCGCATGGTGACCGATAAAACGGTGGAGGTTATTGCCTCTCACAAATATTTCACCGTGGCCTTGCCAATTTTAGAACTCAGTGATAAAGACCCCTCGACAGCCAATAGTCAACAATCAACAGTCAAGAGTCCATGAAAACCCTGCTAATAGAAGACGAAATCCCAGCCGCCCGACGGCTAAGCAAAATGGTGATGGCTGCCCGACCAGCTGCCAACATACTCGATACGCTCGACTCTGTAGAAGGGTCCGTCCGCTGGCTGCGTACCTTCCCCTCACCCGATTTGATTTTTATGGACATTCAAATTGCAGACGGGCTGAGTTTCGACATTTTCAAACAAGTGGAAATAACAGCCCCGGTCGTGTTTACTACAGCTTTTGACCAATATGCCGTACAGGCTTTTAAAGTGAGCGCTGTGGACTACCTGCTTAAACCCATTGACCCCAAAGACTTGGAATCTGCGTTACAGAAATTTGAAAACCAACGGTTTAAATATAAGCCCTTGGACATAGAGGCACTTTCTCGACTGATTAAAAAAGAATCGTACAAAGATCGCTTTTTGGTAAAAACTGGTCAGCAACTTACTTTTTTATCTACTTCAGACATTGCTTATTTTCGGTCTTCCGACGGCCTCACGCAAGCACACACGATCAGTGGCAAAAAATTTTTCGTAGAAAACACCTTGGAAGAACTCGAAACCCTGCTCGATCCACGCGAGTTTTTCCGCATCAGTCGCGGGCTTACGGTTCGGCTTAATGCTATCCAAAAAATCCACCCATACCTGAATGGCCGGCTGAAACTCGAACTTTTGCCCGCATCGCCAGAAGAAGTTTTTGTGAGTCGAGAACGGGCTGGGGATTTCAAATCTTGGCTGGGCGGGTAAAACGGGCTAAGAGCATGTGTACTTGTGCAAAAGTTGTCGGCTTTTTGTCAACCGATTTTGCAACATTTGCCCGCAAAAGCACCCGTTTCAACATGCCTAATTTCAAAATCACCTCGCTTGTTGCTTATTGGCTTTCCGCTGCACTATTGGTGGCGGCCTCCCTGTTCTATTACCCAAAGTGGAACAAACCCGCTACAGAGGCTACCATTAGTTGGGACGTATCGGGCTACTATCTTTATTTGCCTGGAGCCTTGATTTACAAGGATTTGAAACAGCTGAAATGGTGGGCAACCATTGATGCAAAATACCACCCAGGGCCAGGTATGGGACAGGCATTTCAACATCCTTCTGGCAATTGGGTGATGAAATACCCCATGGGGCAATCCCTTCAATTCCTGCCCTGGTTTGCCACAGCCCATATACTGGCCGAACCCCTCGGCTATCCCGCAGACGGATTTTCGCTCCCCTATCAAGCCGCTATCAGTTGGGGTAGTTTGCTGGTGGCCCTACTGGGGCTTTGGTTTTTTAGGAAGGTGTTAAAAGTGTATTTTTCAGACCCTGTGGTGTCCATTGTTTTGATCTGTACGGTGTTCGGCTCCAACTATCTGGAATATGCCAGCATCACCGGAGCAATGACCCATAACTGGCTTTTTTCACTCTATTCCATCTTGATTTTCAGCACGATACAGTTTTATCGTCGGCCATCGTTTGGCTGGGCGGCACTCATTGGCTTGCTTGTCGGTTGGGCAACCATTACCCGACCTACGGAAATCATCGCTGCAATCATCCCCGTGTTTTGGGGCATAAATTCTTGGGCAGCTTTGAAAGGCCGATTTGCTGTTCTCACCCAGAACTTTTCCAAAATCACCTTGGCGGCACTTTGCGCGGGAGCCATGATTTTCCTCCAATTGGCCTATTGGAAACATGCTGCGGGCGAATGGATTGTGTACAGTTATCAGGACCAAACTTTCACTTGGTTTCCGCCGCACATTGAAGACGTGCTTTGGAGTGCGCGGGCGGGATGGCTAGTGTATTCGCCGATGATGCTCTTTGCGGTGATCGGAATTTTTATGCTCCGCAAACGCTTGCCCGAAGTTTACCCAACCGTGTTTTTCTTCAGTATGATTGCACTTTACATCACCTCAGCATGGGATATTTGGTGGTATGGAGGAAGTCTTGGGCAACGTGCCATGGTGCAGGCATATCCGCTGTGGGCGTTTGGGTTGGGAGCGTTTTGGGTTTGGGTTTCGGGACAATCTTGGAGAAAATGGATTTTTTTCCCATTGGCCGGGATTTGCATTTACCTCAACCTGTGGTGGAGCCATCAGGCGCACCTGGGAGGACTTTTTGTAAGCGAACAGATGACCCGAGCGTACCTGTTAAAAATTTTAGGACGATTCGACGAAAACCGTGACAATCTGAAATTGCTGGATACTCGGGAGGAATTCAAGGGTTCAGAAAGAAAGAATGCTCGCGAAATATTCACTGAAGATTTTGATGGTGACACTACGCGCATTGCTTCTCCAGAAGCACCTATTTCAGGTGCGAAATCCCTGGTTTTAAACAAAGAAAAGGAGTTTTCGCCCGAATTTGAATTGCCCATAAAGTCAGGAGAAAAAGGCTGGCTTAGCACTTCCTGCACTTTCCGATCAGACCCAAAAGAATGGGAAACATGGCGAATGACGCAGTTCATTGTGCGCTTCAGTATGGGCGGTAAAATTGTAAAAGAGCGCGCGATCCGTTTACAATGTCATGTGGACGGCAGCGAACCATGGGTTGTTTTTTTCGATACACGCCTACCCGACCAATCTTTTGACCGCGCAATGATGTTTTTTTGGAACCCCGGAAGTGACAAAATAGTGCGAGTGGACGACCTCAAAGCGGAGCTGTTTGAATGATTTTGAAGTAAAATCCTAAAAACGAGCGTCTTCGTATTGATAAAATTAATTGTAAAAAATCTTGAATTAAAGATAGGGTAAAAAGGTCAAATCATTCTGTCAAACAGGATTTTTGACCCGTTCCTAAAATCAGCAACTTTTAAAACTTCTATTTTCCCAACAACCGAAACATATTCTTCTTGTAAGCCTCTACCCCCGGCTGGTCGAAAGGATTGACCCCAAGCATGTAACCGCTGATCGCGCAAGCCTTTTCAAAGAAAAAGAACAATTGTCCCAGATAGTAAGGAGTAGCTTCCGGGATGGAAATCGTCAAGTTTGGAACGCCCCCGTCAATGTGCGCCATGCGCGTGCCTTCGGCGGCTTTTTTGTTTACAAAATCGAGCGATTTTCCAGCGAGGTAATTCAGTCCGTCGAGGTCATCATCCGATTTTGGGACGAGCAATTCCGCCTGTGGGCGTTCAATTTCCAACACCGTCTCGAAAATGGTTCGCCGACCGTCTTGAATGTATTGTCCCATGGAATGCAAATCTGCCGTAAAACTGACCGAGGCAGGGAAAATGCCTTTGCCGTCTTTGCCTTCGCTTTCGCCGTACAGTTGTTTCCACCATTCAGCGATAAAATGGCACCGAGGTTCGTAGTTTGCCAGGATTTCTATCTCTTTGCCCTTGTTTCTCAATATGTTGCGCAAGGCAGCGTACTGATAGCATGCATTTTCGGAAAACGGTTTTTTGTACGCTGTACGCGCATCCGCTGCACCGCGCAGAAGTGCATCCACATCAATCCCAGCGGCAGCCAATGGCAGCAATCCTACAGCAGTGAGTACCGAAAAACGACCACCCACGTCGTCTGGCACAACAAAAGTTTCATAGCCTTCCCGGTCAGCGAGCGTTTTTAAAGCCCCACGAGCCTTATCCGTCGTGGCGTAAATGCGCTGACTGGCCTCTGCTTTGCCATATTTCTCCTCCAATTTTTGTTTGAAAATTCGGAATGCGATGGCTGGCTCTGTAGTGGTACCAGATTTTGAAATGACATTGACCGAAAAATCACGTTCGCCAATGGCCTCCAAGACTTGGGCGTGGTAATCCGCAGACAGGTTGGTTCCCGTAAAAACCACATCAAAGTGCTTTTTCCGTCCGCCGCGTAAGGGAAGGGCTGGGGTTGGTTGGCAAAATTCCAAACCAGCCTTGCCGCCCAGATAAGACCCGCCAATACCTACCACCACGAGCACTTCGCTTTGTTTGCGAATGCGTTTGGCGGCAGCTTTAATGCGTTTGTATTCTGCTCGGTCGTACTTGATGGGCAAATCAAGCCATCCGAGCCATTCTGGGCCTGGGCCTGTACCGCCTTCCAGAAGCTTGGCGGCACTGGTTACTTGGGGTTCTATGGCGGAAATTTCTTCGGGAGAAACAAATTTTTGTGCAGGGGAATAGTCGAATGTGATCATCTTATCCAATTGAATTTCAATACTTTGTTTGTTTTTGAATGTATTTTGAACCGCTCATCCAGTCGCAAACCCAGCACCCACACGACGGCTTCATCACCATTTCGCAAAAGCCAGATTTCTTCTTTTTCAAAGCGGGAAAGTTTTTGGTTCGTGAAAAAATCTTGGAGTTTTTGGCTTTTGCCATTCATGCCAAATGGTTGGAAAGAATCTCCCGGCTGCCAGTGCCGCAAATGTAGCGGGAACTTTAATTTTTCAGCATCCACGGTGATGGATTGGGGATCGGTAGATGGAGACCCTCCTTCGCTTTGGCTATGGCGGGTAAATGGGTTATGGGTGTCAGACATCAGGAAAAGCCGCGAGCCGTCGGGGAGACTTACCATCAGATCGTCTTCGTGAATGGCGATGGACGGTGTAGGGTGGACAGTAGGCGATGGACGGTGGACGGTGGACGGTGGATGGTTAATTTGCTCCGAATTTTTAAGGAATATTTCTGTCCGGTCGTTGAGAAGTTGCCAGCCTTTTTCGCTGTATAATTCAAGCCCAACCTGGTCCAGATTCTCGGCCAGTTGACGGGATTGTTCGGCATCAAATCCATAAGGTTTTAACAATTGGCGGAGGGCTTGTTGAGGCGCAGGGAGTTGTGTTAGTTTTTGTTTTTCAAGGATTATAGTTGGAGTGCGGGTCTGGCTTGAAGTCAGACCCGCACTATCAAGCCATTTATTCAACAAAAAAGTCAAGTTCTCCTCTGCTTCTCCGATTCGGCCCATACTACGCGATGCCGTGTTTAAGAAATTGGAATTTAAGTCTTCCATGCGTGGCACAATGTGGTGACGCACAAAATTTCGGGCATATTCATCCGAGTCATTGCTGCTGTCTTCTCGCCAAGTGATTGCGTGCAAGCGGGAATATTCCAAAATTTCATTTCTGCTCGCAAAAAGCAAAGGGCGAATTAAATTTCCAGATTTTGGCGCGATGCCGGTAAGGCCCGCATGACCCGTGCCGCGTGCAAAGTTGAGCAAGGCGGTCTCCACCGAATCGTTCAAGTGGTGTGCCGTTGCGAGCTTGGAGCAGCCGTTTTCTTCCATAATTTTGGAAAACCATTCATAGCGCATTGCGCGAGCAGCCATTTGGGTAGAAAGGCCATTTTTTTGAGCATATTCCTTTGTTTCAAAGCGTATTACAAAAAAAGGCGCTCCAAAATTCAAGGCGATTTTTTCTACAAAAAGTTCGTCGCCGTCCGATTCAGGGCCCCGCAATTGAAAATTACAATGGGCCACTGCGAATGGCAACCCTGCCTTGTAAAAGAGATGCGCCATTACCACAGAGTCCAAACCCCCACTCACTGCCAAAAGTGTTGGTTTATTGTCGCTCACCGACAACTTTTGTGTTTTTAGAAATTTAAAAAACCCCTCGAACAAATCCATTTGTTAAAAGTCAAAATATCTTGCGGCCATGAAAAACACGAACACACCTCCGTTGCCTTTACACGCCGTTGCCTTTTTTATCTTCCGTAGCCTTCACCAAGGCCGAGGCAGCGACGAGAAACTACGCCGGGTAAACCTGCTTCTGGTACTGCTATTGCTTCCCATTCTAGCCACCGCCCAAATCTCTGGCAAAATAACCGGCGATGGGGGCGAGCCATTACCTTATGCCACCGTTTACGTCCGAAATACCAGTAATGGAACCATCTCCAATGTGGAGGGCGACTACCGAATTTCAACGAGTAAGGGGCCACAAGAAATTGTATTCCAATACATTGGCTACCAACAGCGCATTGAAAAAATAACTGTGGGCGACAAGCCCGTTCGACTGGATGTACGTCTCGAATCCTCTAATTTGAAGTTAGACGAAATGGTCGTTTCGTCCATTGACCCTGCGGTGCGAATCATGCGTGAGGTAATAGCCAAGCGAAGGTACTACAAAAAGAAGGTGTCGAACTACGTGGTAGATGTGTATATCAAGGGATTTTACAAATTCTTGGAAGCTCCCAAAAAACTAATGGGACAGGAGGTAGGAAATATGGGCGGGGTACTCGACTCCACAGGCGCTGGGGTGATCTACCTGTCTGAATCTGTTTCCAAAGTTTGGTCGCAAGATCCGCCCGGACGAAAAAAAGAAGTGATGGTGTCCAGCAGGGTCAGTGGCAGCGAAAATGGGTTTAGCCTCAACCGCTCGACCTTTACGGAGTTCAACCTGTACGACGAGCGAATCGAAATAGAGCGTGAAATCCTCTCTCCAATGGCCGACAACGCTTTCGACTATTACAATTTCAAACACGCAGGTCGCTTTAAAAACGAGCTTGGTTTTACCATAGAGAAGATCAAGGTGATCCCCAAACGCCCTGCTGACCCAACGTTTTCCGGCTTCCTGTATATCGTGGACGATCTATGGCTTTTATCGGGTGCCGACCTGTCGCTCACAGGACCGTCCATCAAACAACCTGTACTCGACACCATGCGCATTCAGCAGCAATATGTGCCCTTGGGAGCAACCGACACCTGGGGCTTGTTGACCCAAGTCACGAGTTTTAAATTTGCTGTTTTTGGATTTAAAATCGGTGGGTTTTTCAACAGTATTTTCTCCAATTACAACCTGGATCCAAAATTTGAAGACGGGCTTTTTAACAAAGAGATTTTTAAAATTGAAGATAAAGCCAATGAGCGAACGGCTGATTATTGGAAAGAAACGCGCCCGGTTCCCCTCACAGAGGAAGAAGGAAAAGACTATGTAAAGAAGGACAGCCTTCAGAAAATCTGGAAATCCAAAGCTTACCTCGATAGCATGGACAGAAAAGGCAACCGATTCAGATTCAACAATTTACTCTTTGGCTACACTTGGGAAAATTCATACAAGCGCAATTCGATTTCTTACCCGGCAGCATTTCGATGGATACAATTTAACACGGTGCAAGGCTGGCTGTTGGATATTCGACCCACATGGAGAAAGGAATCTGATCAGCGTGGCACAAAATTCTGGCAAGCCGAGGCCGTGGGGAATTATGGCTTTTCCGAAAAAAAATTGCGCGGTAATCTACGCGTGCAACGCCGTTTTGAAAGTATCCGCTATCGAACGCTTACCCTTGAGGGCGGCACAATAACGGCACAGTTCAATGATCGCAACCCCATTGGCGCATTGGTCAATACACAAAACTCCCTGTTGGCCAAGCGCAACTACCTGAAAATTTATGATAAAACGTTTGCTAAAGCCGAATGGAGCCAAGTATTGACCACTGGACTCAGTATGCGAGCAAATGCAGAATGGGCACAACGGAAGCCGCTCGTAAACCAAAGTGACTATACCTGGAAAAAGAAAACCGAACGGGAGTATACTTCCAATGAGCCTGTGCCTTTTTCCACCGCGGGCGAACCTGCAAGCTTTCTGGCAAAGGATATTTTGGTGTTGGAGGCCCAATTGATTTTTCGTCCAAAACAGCGGTACAGCACTTATCCAAAATTTCGTGCATACAGCAGTTCAGGATGGCCCGAATTTATTCTGAACTATCGAAAAGCATTGCCGGTTGGAGAAAACAACTGGGCGGATTTTGACCTGTTGCGCCTGCAAATTCGTCAGAGCGAGCTCTCTTGGGGTTTAGCAGGCAAAACCGAATGGAATGCAGGGGTTGGTTATTTTCTGCGACACAAAAACCTGTCATTCATGGATTTGCATCACGTATCAGGCAATCAAACGAGATTTGGCGCGCCGGAGAGTTATGTGCGCAGTTTCTTCTTGCTGCCCTATTACGCCTATTCCACCGAGCAACCTTATGCGGAAATCCATGTACAGCACCACTGGGAAGGCTGGTTTTTGGACAAAATCCCGCTGTTGCGCAAATTGAACTGGAAAGAGGTGTTTGGGGCAAATTTCTATTATGCGGAACAGCCATCTCGTGATCCCGCTTTTTCAGGCAAATTGCCCTATTGGGAACTCAATTGGGGCTTCGAGAACATTGGCATTAAAGCCATTCGTCCGCTGCGTGTGGATGTGGCATTCGGTTTTTTTGGGAAAAAATACGACCGTACTGGGATTGTTTTGGGCGTGAATTTATAATCATCTATAAAAAAAAGATCAATTAGGGAATGGTTGAATTTGATTTTGGAACGGTTATTGATTTCAAGGAATCGGCTGTTTACTACCCCTCCCGTGGTATGGTGATCCATTGCTGAGCGGCCTTTTTTTTAATCCTAACTGATTTCAAACATTTTAATTAAATCAAATTCATGGCACATTTCCCAAGTGCTGTGCGTCCAATTGTTTCTGGGCAAACAGCCACACCGATTTCTCCACTCATACTCCCAAACAAGACCACTTATCCTTCAAAAATTATGCGCTGCGATGTCGTGTTTGGATTGCCAAGCATGGACTGTAGTGGAACAGGCATCTGTAAAATAGAGATTTCCAGTTTCAATCAGCCATTGCAGACCTCCAAAAGATGCCAACTTACTTTTGGGTTGGTATCTGCCGGACCCGGCGGTAAAATTTCGATTTACTTTTTTCGCGAATTCCTCTGCATCCGCCTTTATCGCCAACATTTCCGCAAAGGTGTTTTATCCATGAAAGAGGCTTGTCCCATTTCATCAGAAATTTCAAAGGGCTTGAATTTTCAAGGGACAAAAATCCTTACAGGCAAATACGCCTTGGTCGAATGCAACGGATTCTTCCGCGTGGATATGAATTGCGGGTAGCGGCAACGCCATGACATACCCATTTAGAGGTATTTTTGACGTAGAATTGTAATCTGAAATACAAAACAGTGGATTGAGGGGGCGGCAGTTATTATTTATGGAATGGTTGTTGTTTCCTTTGCAACGGCTGTTGTCCCCCCCTGTCAATTCGCTTCATTGCTGAACAGTCTTTTCTTTTAATCCTATCCGATTACAATATTTTAACCACTGCCATGTCCCACATCTCACATGCTGTGCGTCCTAACTTTCATGGGCGAACAGTCGAACCGATTACTCCTAAAAAAACCATTTCACTCCTTAACAAAACCAGCTACCCTTCAAAAATCCTGCACTGCGACGTAGTATTTGGATCTCCTGCTATGGAGTGCAATGGAACGGGTATCTGCAAAATCACTGGAACCAACACGCTTCAAAGGATTTCTTCAAAGAAATCGTGCCAACTCACTTTTGGGCAAATTGCGGTTGCTACCAACGGAAAAATATCACTCTTCTTTTTCCGTGAGTTCCTTTGCATACAACTTTATCGCCTCCATTTCCGAAAGGGGATTTTGGCCATGAAAGAGGCTTGTCCGCTGCCAGCTGAAATTGCCAAAGGCTTGAATATTAACGGAGAAGCGTTGCTTCCCGGCAATTACTCGGTGGTTGAATGCGACGGATATTACCGAGTGGATGTGGATTGCGCATAGGGCGATTCTCCAACGGGCGCTTAAACGAAGGGCACACAGATGACGCGGATTAGACACAGATTTTCAATCTTAATAGAATACAAATCCGTATCTAATCCGCTTCATCCGTGTGCCACTTTCTTTTTACTTCTTCCTTGCTGCTCGAACCAAGAAGAACGCGAGTGCAGCAAAACAAAGCACTCCCATTATATGATAGCCGCCCTCACTCAATATGCCTGGTTGAAAAACACCCGCATCGTCTGTAAATCCGGCTAATTTGTGCTCTAAATTTACCTTTGGTAGCCAACCCTGCCCTTTTTCATACGCCGCTTCTTTGGCTTGCCATATTGCAACGATTACGCCTGCCAGCGCACCACCAGCGACCAAACCTGTGGCAAAAAGACTCCCCTTGCCC
>Ga0209181_10008392_pt1 | contig 13865 bp, 9 predicted proteins | sample MAT05_FD_187208 | JGI IMG/M metagenome (GOLD analysis project Ga0209181, IMG submission 187208) | Freshwater microbial communities from Lake Fryxell liftoff mats and glacier meltwater in Antarctica - MAT-05 (SPAdes) (version 2) | ecosystem: Environmental > Aquatic > Freshwater > Ice > Liftoff... | reverse complement strand
TTTAGAGGGGCAGCTTTTAGCGCTGGAAAATTTGGATGCTGTCATTCATATTTTGCGAAATGCGCCGGATGGGACAACGGCAAAGATGCAGATGGTGGAGGAGTTAGAGTTTAGCGATCGCCAAGCTGATTCCATTCTGTCTATGCCTTTGCGGCGGTTGACCGGATTAGAACGGCAGAAGCTTCAGACTGAGTTTGAAGAAATGAGTCAGCGCATGGAAGAGCTACATACGCTGCTCGACAACCGTAAAGAACTGCTGAAGTCTTTGAAAAAAGATTTGCGATCGCTGAAGCGCAAGTACGCTGACCCGCGCCGCAGCCGAATTTTGACGGCTACCGAACGAGCGACGGAAACGGCTCAACTTGCCGAAATTGCGGCTGAAGAATTGGTGGCAGAGGAAACGATCGTCGAACTGACGCAGCGAGGCTATGTCCGTCGTCTCACCCCCAAAGCGTTTCAAAAGCGGCAGCAGTCGAAATCAGAGGAAGTGCCTACGGGCAAATTAATTGAGAGCGATGACTTTACGACTGAGATGCATCGGGCGATCGAAAAGCAGCAATTGCTGGTGCTGACTCGGAGCGGCAAAGCCTACACCGTTAATGTGGGCGATATTCCCCTGACGCCTCGTCAGTCACCGGGAACCGCCACGGTGGCACTACTTCCGGCAACGCAGGGTGAAGCTGAAACGGTGGTGGCGCAGTTTGTTTTGCCTAGCGATCCGGAAGATCTAAAGGGTTGGTACCTGGCAATGCTGACTCAACAAGGACGGATTAAACGGGTCGCCCTAGCGGAATTTACGAACCTGAGTGGACGGGGGCTGACTGCCACAAAAATCAAAGAGGATGACGAGTTAGCCTATGCCATTCAGGTGCAGGTGGGTGACCAGTTGGTGATTGCAACGACAGGCGGACGGATCTTGCGGTTCCAGGTTGATGATGAGCAAATTCCGGTGATGGGTCGAGCGGCTCAAGGTATCCAGATCGTGCGGCTCCGCAAACAAGAGGCGCTAGTAGGCTGTGTGGCTCTAGGCACGGAGGATGAGATGCTGTTGGTATCTGCCCAGGGCTATGCCAAGCGAATGCAGGTGAAGCTGGTACGCACCATTAAGCGCGGAGACTTGGGGATTCAAGGCATTCAGTTCGCTTTGAAAACCGACGTTCTGGCAGCGATCGCCCCAGCCTTCCCTGACACCGAAGTTATCTTGATGACGAACGAAGCCCACATGATCAAAAATCCTATTAAGGCAATTCCTCAACAGGGCAGAGAAGGCAAAGGCAGTCGCTTGGTTAAGTTAAACAAACAGGAAACAGTCAAGGAAGTGGCGATCGCTGATATCGAACCCGTTGAAGAGTAGCGAAGCTGAGAAGCTACCACCAGCGCAGTTCTAGGTAGCCTAAAGCTGGGCGATTCTGCTCTTCTTCGGTGTTCCATTCCACTAGCTTGTAGGTGCCAAAAACGTGATCCCACCAATCTACAGCCAAGCCAAAGTTGTGGTTCCACATGCCATATTTATGGTGAACATAATGCACGGGCATTTTCATCCAAAACACCTTTGCCGGATTTTCATGCTGAAGCTGGTGAGCGTATGCTGAGAAAGCGGCGAAGAATAACGCACCCAAGAACCAGCCCAGTCCTGCTTGCCAGGAAACAAAAAACACCAGGCACATGACGATGAGGCTGCCCTTAACGTAGTCTAAAAACTCCCACAGCACGCCCTGTCCCTCATTGCGACGGTGATGGTCGCGGTGGCGTTCGCCAATTTTGGGAGAGACGTGCATAAGGCGATGCAGCCAATACTCGACCAGGCTAGCCAGAACAAACGCAGCAATAAAACAGGCGATCGCAACCATCCACATAGCCATAATCCTCACACCCAAAAAATACAAAAACTAGTTTACGTATTTTAACGGTTCTCGCCCTAGAGTTCAGCCCAAAAGGGTCAGAGAGAGAAACTGTCTACCGCTTGACATCTACCTACTGAGTCTACTGAGTAATAAAGGGGAAGCCTACAGTCGATCGCAGGCATAGCCTGTTAGTGGTAAGAGGCTTTTAGTGAGTAGTATCTAATCGCCGCCGCAACTGGTTACTAACCCCATCAATCAGAGTCACTACGATCAGTAAAATGAGCATCATTGTCGTTGCTTTATTGTACTCAAAGCCTCTGATGTAATTGACCAACTCAAAGCCAATTCCGCCTGCCCCAACCACCCCCAGCACTGAGGCAGCCCGAATGTTGTACTCAAACATATAAAGGGTGTAGCCTAATCCGGGTGGCAAAACTTGCGAAAAAATTCCATACTGTGCTATCTGCACCCAAGATGCGCCACTGACTTGCAGCGACTCAATCGAACAGGGATCAACCGATTCGATCGCCTCTTGATAAAATTTTGCCAGGTACCCAATGGTATAAATTCCCAGTGCCAAAGTTCCCGCAGGTGCGCCTAGTCCAGTTGCAGAGACAAAAAACAAACCCAGAACGATCGAGGGAATCGATCGCACCATATTTTGCAATAAGTTTGCAGTCCAACTAATCCAGCCGGGGGTGAGATTGTGCGCCGAAAGCAGAGCAATCGGCACAGATAAAACTGCGCCAATTGTTGTTCCCCATAACGACATTTGAATGGTTTCAATTAGCGCTTTAACTGCAACATCGGTAACAGACCAATCTGGAGGAAACAGTCGTGAGACAAAATCGATCACATAGGGCACACTCTCGCTGAGCGTTTCCAGGTTGAGCTTAAGTCCCTGAAGTGCCCAGCCGTAGAGAATTAATAGCCCACCCAGAATCAATAGCCCTTTTAACCAGGCAACGTTTAAACCAACCCCTTGATGACGAAACTTAAAAAATTTCATGGATTGCCTAAAGAAAGGTAATTAGGCAAGTTCTCACAATCACCATCATAAATCACACGCCCTGAATTCAAAACGATCGCTCTTTGGGCATAATGGGTGGCAATGGTCAGGTCGTGCAACACTGAAACGATGGTCATCCCTTGCCGATGCAATTGAGCAAAAATATCCATCACTTGCTTTGCTGCCAACATATCTAATCCTGTAGTCGGTTCGTCCACGAGTAAAATCTTTGGAGATTGCATCAAGATTCGGGCGATCGCCACTCGTTGTTTTTGTCCGCCACTCAGTTGGCTGGTTCTTTGATGAATCTGAGCCTCTAATCCCATTGTTTGCAGAAGCTGTAAGGCACGAAGGCGATCGCTATGCCGAAACCCGATTAACGTTTGCCAGGTCGAGCGCTGCCCTAAACAGCCACACAGCACATTCTCAAGTGCTGTGAGCTGAGGGACTAAGCCGCCACCCTGAAACAGAATGCTGACGTCTCGGCGATCGCGTAACAGTTTGGATTTAACTGACAATCCATTGATGCTAATGGTGCCTTTTTGAATAGGCACTAAGCCCACCAGTGATCGGAGCAACGTTGATTTTCCGGCTCCATTCAGCCCCAGCAAAGTCACAAACTCACCCGCCTGAATGACACAATTCACCCCATTCAACGCCGGACGCTTCAGCGATGGTAAAAATGGTGAATGCAAATTTGCGCAAGCGATCGCCGGAATGCCCGGAGGCTGAAGATCTACATTCACCTGATTGCTCCTGATCTCACCCTGCATTTAAGGCTCCATTCCGACTTTTCGCAAAGCTTCTTTAACGGGTGCAAGATGAGTATCGTGATCCACCTTGACCAGTTGATTGGAGTTGTATAACTCGGTCAGCAAAGCATTATTCGTCGGCTCATTCAACTTTTCCAGCGCAGCAATAACCTGATTGCGTTGCAACTCAGGCACTCGATCGTCGATTGATACTCCATGAGCAGGCACCTCAGAAGTTTCGTGCAAAATTCTCAGGCGATCGCCTTCTGCTTCGGTAATGTAGGGAGGCTTGAGCGCATATTCAGAAACCGCCGCCACATCCGCTTGACCGCGCAGAACTGCTTGCAGGGCACCCCCATAATTTCCCCCATAGCTAACCTCGCCAAAGAAACCCTCTAAGCGATCGCGATCGGGCACCAGTCCTTGTGTAACCAATTCACTCACTGGAAAAATAAAGCCAGAACCCGATGTCGGAGAAGTAAATGACATTTTTTTGCCTTTTAACTGCTCCAAGTTTTCTTTTTCATTGCTTTTCTTTTGCAACGGGCTATCCTCTCGCACCACCCACACCGATCGATAGGTATGCCCTCCAGAATAACCGTCTCGTACTTCTGCCAGGTAAAGCCTCGCCCCTGCTAACTGCTCCGCCTTAAGCGCAGGACGACTGCTTAAAAACGCTACCTCAGCCCGATTTGCCTTCAAGGCTTCGACCGCTGCGGTGTCATCAGCAACGATCGCCTCAACGGGTATTTTAAGTTCGGTTGATAGGAACTTGGCGATCAAATCTGCTTTGCGCTGAACATCGGTAGCTCCCGCTCGGCTAGGAAAAACAACCCTTAATCGCTCCAAAGCCTTTTGCTCTCCAACGGTTTGCTGCTGTTTTGCAGCAGATTGAGGCACAGCGTCTGGCTGTTTAGCGTTGTTAGGGGCAGAGGGGGCACAAGCGATGAATAGGCTACTCAGCCCAATCAATCCCACACTGACACACAACGGCAACTTTCTATTAAAAGCCATAATTTATCCTACGATCAATGAATAGTGCTATCGCTGCAATATCTGCGATGAAGCTAAAAGACATAGTAAGTCTTTATAGGAATTTATGTCAATAAGCAGCGAGACTATTTTTTAACTAGTAGACCTCGGCGCAAGTACAGCTACCATTATTGTCACGTTCAAGATGTAGACAAGGGGCTTAAGCCCCTTGTTCATTGGTGGTGAACTTACGCCAGAGACTACTAGTAAATTAGATAAATCTTTATGGCTCCGCGATCGTCATTCTGGCAAAGCCTAATACCTGGCAATTCCAAATTCAAAAGTTTTTGCTCCTTTTCGAGCTACGCATCCCCTAATAGCTCATCAGACTACTAAGAATAGAGTCAAGAGCTATAGGGCAGACGAGAAGAAAAGCCCTATTTAAGTTTGAATTCGGAATTGCTGCTGCGTAACTCCATTACACACTTGTACGTAATGGATAACCTTGGAGAGGAAAGGGCTAGATAGGGGTTAGAATTCGTCTCTAAAACCTACTCGGCAGACTTCAACTGAGTCGCTTCTGAGGTTTTTTGGCGATCGATTTTCAGTACCAACACGCCCAAAGGAGGTAGGCATAGATCGATTGAGTAGGGGCGATTATGAAACGACCATTCTTCAGCCCACTTGCCGCCCAGGTTGCCCATATTGCTACCGCCATACTCACGGGCATCGCTATTGAACAACTCGGTATAAAACCCTAGCTCAGGCACACCGACTCGATAGTGGGAATGAGGCTGCGGCGTAAAGTTGCACACCGTTACGATGAATTCTTCCGAATCTTTTGCCCGTCGAATGAAAGACACAACGCTATGGCGATTATCGCTGCAATCTACCCACTCGAAGCCATCCTGGGAGAACTCTTGGGTATAGAGGGCTGGCTCGGTGCGATAGAGGTGATTGAGCTTACTAATGCAGTATTTGAGGTTTTGGTGGGCAGGGTTTTGCAGTAATTGCCATTCCAAGTCGCCCCACACATTCCACTCGCTCCACTGCCCAAACTCCATGCTCATGAACAAGGTTTTTTTGCCAGGATGGGTAAACATGAAGGTATAGAGGCAGCGGAGGTTAGCGAATTTCTGCCATTCGTCTCCTGGCATTTTGCCAATCATCGGACTCTTGCCATGCACCACTTCGTCGTGGGATAGCGCCAGCATAAAGTTTTCGTTGAAGGCGTACCAAATGCTAAAGGTGACGTTGTTTTGGTGAAACTGCCGGAACCAGGGATCCATGTGGAAATAATCCAACATGTCATGCATCCAGCCCATGTTCCACTTCAGGTTAAATCCGAGCCCACCCAAGTAGGTCGGCCATGACACCATCGGCCAGTCAGTCGATTCTTCGGCAATGCTCAGGACACCTGGAAAGTAGCTGAAGATAGCGTGGTTCAGTTGGCGCAGGAAGTCGGCGGCTTCGATGTTTTCTCGACCGCCATATTGATTGGTGACCCACTCGCCCGGTTCGCGGCAGTAGTCAAGATAGAGCATGGACGCAACTGCATCGACGCGGACGCCGTCAATGTGGTACTTGTCGAACCAAAACAGCGCATTTGCGACCAAAAAGTTACGAACTTCATTACGGGAGTAGTTAAAGATCAGGGTGCCCCACTCCTTGTGTTCGCCTTTGCGAGGGTCGGCGTGTTCGTAGAGGTGGGTGCCATCGAAGTTGGCAAGCCCGTGTCCGTCTTTGGGGAAGTGGGCGGGAACCCAATCGACAATGACGCCAATGCCGTTTTGGTGACATTGGTCGATGAAGTACATCAAGTCTTGGGGAGTGCCGAAGCGGGATGTGGCGGCGTAGTAGCCTGTGACCTGATAGCCCCAGGAGCCATCGAAGGGATGTTCGGCAACGGGCAGCATTTCAATGTGGGTGAAGCCCATCTCTTTGACGTAGGGAATGAGGCGATCGGCAAGTTCTCGATAGGTGAGGAACCGCGCTCCGGGCTTGAGATCTGCCACAATCACAGGGGCAACAGGCTTGCCGTTGGCATCTAGCCCAGGCTGGGAAGCAGAACCATGGAGCCAGGAGCCGAGGTGGACTTCGTAAACTGAAACGGGTTGCACCAACGGCTCACTGTGGCGACGGGTTTCCATCCACTCGCTGTCTTGCCATTGATAGTCGTCTATGTCTGCCACGATAGAAGCTGTTTTGGGTCGCACTTCTTGCTGAAACCCAAAGGGGTCAGACTTTTCATAGATGTGTCCGGCTTGGTTTTTGACTTCGTATTTGTAGTGAGTGCCTACGCCTAAGCCAGGGATGAACAGCTCCCAAATGCCACCATCGCGGAGACGCATTTGGTGTTGACGACCATCCCAATTATTGAAGTCGCCGAGGAGGGAAACGTTGCGGGCGTTGGGTGCCCAAACGGCATAATAAACGCCTTTTACACCAGCTTGCTCGGTCACGTGGGCACCTAGCTTTTCGTAGATGCGGTGGTGATTTCCTTCGGCAAACAAATGCACGTCAAAGTCGGTCATGAGGGGCGATCGGAAGGCATAGGGGTCGTACATGACCTGCTCATGCTCGCCTTCTCTAACGCGAAACTGATAGTTGCTCAGGGTTTCGACCTCTAAAACGCATTCAAAAAAGTGAGGATCATGAACCTTATGCATGGGAAATTCTTCTCGTGTCTCTGGGCGAACCACCCAAGCCTCATCGACACGGGGCAAGTAAGCCCTAATCACCCAGACGGATTGCCCCTCTTGCTCGATTAGGTGAGGGCCCAGGACTTCAAACGGGTCATGGTGCTGGTTCCAAACAATCCGTTCGATCTGTTCTGGAGTGACGGTCATGGTCATGAGAATTACCTATCTAAACGAGTTATTAAAGGGGGCAACGAGCGGGTTATCAGGTTGTCAGAAAATTTGCTGACGCGCTATGCGATTCGCATTAGTGTAAGCTGCCAGAATGCATCTAAGATCACACTTCAGCTCATAGTTTTTTAAATCTTAGTGCGGATATGTCTCAATCTGGGGGGTTAAGAACCTGTCAGTCTTTATACTATGAGTCCGATACTGCGAGTCTGGCACTGCGGGGCGATCGCCAAAAAACATGATAGCGAAATGCATCTATCTCGTTGTGGGTTTTTTATATACAACTCATTACAAACTTTAACAAAGTGTTGCAATTAGTTTACCATTCAAAGCCTGTTTGACTGAAGGTTTTTCTGGGTACCCTTTGAAGAAACCCCTGTGTGTTTGAAGAAAACCCGTGGTTTTACGGTTTTAACGACCGGACAGACGCTCTATGTATTCCATTACAAGTGTCCTGAAAATCCGTTTTTGCCTCCACTATGGCGCAAATAGTTCAAGTCTCAACCTACCAAAAACGGCTGAGAAAGCTGAGAAAATGGTTTTGGAGCGTGCTGCTTCGCAGATACCGCAAGGATCGCTGGCTGAGCGGAATTGCAGTTGGGGTCGCCGGATTGGTGATTGTGCTACGAGGGTTCGGTGTTTTTCAATTGTTTGAGCTGACTGCTTATGATCAGCTATTTCAGAGGCGTTCCCCCGAACCCCAAGACAACCGGATTGTATTGATCAGCATTGATGAGATCGATCTTCGTCGGCTGGGTACGGGGGGAACTCTTTCTGATCAACGGTTGGCAGAAGCGTTGACTCGGATTAAGACTTATCATCCTAGAGCCATTGGGTTAGACATTTACCGAGATCTCCCGGTTGCCCCTGGCTCGGAGTTGTTGAAAGAGGTTTTTCAAAATACTCCCCAGTTAGTGGGTATAGAAACCCTTTCCGACTCAGATTTTACAGGCGTTAAGGCACCCCCTGTGCTAAAAGCGAAGCAGCAGGTCGGCTTTAATAATGTGGTGATTGATTTAGATGGGTTGGTGAGAAGAAATACGCTGTTTATTAAGCCCAAGGATAAGCCTGTTCATCAAAGCTTTGCCTTGCAACTAGTGCTGAAGTATCTAGAGCCTGACCGCATTACGCTGAAGTTGGGTCGATCGAAACACACCCAATTAAACGGGGTAGAGTTTCCGCCCCTCAATCCTAACGATGGCGCATACATTAATGCTGACTCGCTGAGGGGCTATCAAATCTTGGCGAATCTTCGGAGTGTTTTGCCGATCGCCTCTCATTCATACCCGTTCGAGCGGATGACGTTATCGGAGCTTTTGGCACCAAACGTGTCGCCTCAAAGCCAGGAGCGAATGATCAAGCGATTGGGCGATCGCCTTGTTCTATTGGGTAGTACTGCCCAAAGCTCTAATGATTTTTTCTTGACTTCCTACAGCAGTCGCAGCGGCAATAATGCTGAGCGCATGTCGGGGGTGGAACTTCAGGGACAGTTTGTCAGCCAGATTTTGAGTGCAGTGCTGGATGGGCGATCGCTGATTCGGTTTTGGGATGACCCTTTGGAATGGCTGTGGATCTTGGGCTGGTCGTGGGTAGGAGCGTTTTTAAGCTGGAGGATTCGGGCACCTCAAAAAGCTGCGGTAGGCATACTGCTGGTGGGCGCAGGTTTACTTGGCATCTGTAGCTTGGTGTTTCGGTGGGGCTGGTGGTTGCCCATGATTCCGCCTCTTGTGGCTCTGGTTGGCTCGGCAGCGGCGGTGACGGCTTACTTTTCGTATTTACGGGAAGAACTGAAAAAGTCTAAAGAGTTTTTTGGTTCGATCATCAATACGATTCCTGACCCGGTGTACGTTAAGAATCAGCGACATCATTGGGTGGTGGTTAATGATGCCTATTGCAGCTTTATTGGGCATTCGCGCGAGACGATGATCAATCAAGTGGATTATGATTTTTTCCCACCCCAGCAATCGGCGCATTTTTGGCGGCAGGACGAACTCACGTTTAACAGTCGGCTAGAGCAGGAATGCGAAGAGGAGTTTACGAATGCTGAAGGGACAACCTATTTAGTGGCGACTAAGCGATCGCTGCACCAAGATGCGGCGGGCGATTTATTTGTAGTGGGGGTGATTCGAGATATTACCCAACGGAAGCAAATGGAAGCGGCGCTGCGGAGTACCGCAGATGAGCTGGTGCAGGCTAATTCTGAGCTAGCAAAGGCAACAGAGCTGTTGTCTCATATTGCCTATCATGATCATTTAACGAATTTGCCGAATCGGAAGCGGTTTCATGAGCAATTGCAGCAATCTTTGGAACGGGCGAACGAGCAAGGTCATTTGGTGGCGCTTTTATTTTTAGATTTAGATGGCTTTAAGCAGATTAATGATGTCCATGGGCATCATGTGGGCGATTCATTGCTTAAAGCGGTTGCCCAACGTCTGACTAATTGTTTGCGCAATAGTGACGTCGTGGCGCGGCTGGGCGGCGATGAGTTTGTGGCAATTCTGCCAAATATTCCGAGTGCGGCAGCGGTTTGTCGAGTCGCTGAAAAAGTTCTGTTGACGCTCAATCAAAGCTTTGTGTTTGAGGGTAAGGCAATGTCAATTTCTGCCAGTATTGGCGTCAGCATCTATCCGACTGACTGCCTAACTGACTTTGAGCATGGGGCAGACAGTGGGGCAGACAGTGCGGCAAGGGAGCGGCAGATGGAGAGTTTGCTTGACCAGGCAGATACAGCCATGTATCGAGCCAAAAGAATGGGCAAGAATTGCTACGCATTTTTTCAGCCGTCGATCGCCGACCGCCACTGATGTTTCTGGAGGTTAATTTTTCCTTGAGGGCTGAATTCGATGCCTTCGGCTTCTAGGCGCGATCGCTGTAAATAGTCTCCGCCCTGGCGAAACGGCGATTCGGAAATTTCACCTTTAGCATTAATCACTCGATGCCAGGGGATATCAGAATTAATGTCTACCCGAAACAACGCATAGCCCACCAGCCTAGCTCGGCGGGGCAGGTCTGCTATTTCTGCGACTTGCCCATAGGTTGCCACTTTGCCGTAGGGAATTTGGCAAACAACTTTGTAAATGGCAGAGTAGCTGGACACGGGGCACGGTTTGAAAGAAAGGACGTGTAGAACAGTTAACCGAATTTACTCTGCCGTGTCTAGACTTCGGTTCCTCTGGTATGCTCTAAAGGCAGTTCCCTCTTGGTTATTTGGCATCGTGGCACAGGCTTCTTCGCAGTTGCAACATTTTGTTCATTGGTTTCAATCCGCATCCCTCCATGTCGCGGATGCAAAGGATTTGCAGCGGCTGGGTCGCTTTTTGAGGCAAGGTTGGTTTTCTCCAGAGCAGCTTTGGGGCGTTGCAATTGGGGTGGCGCTGCTGATTTGGAACTGGCAGTTGGTGCTGGCGCTGGCGATCGGGGCTGTGGTATTGGTGTCTATTTATTTGGCACAGCAGGGGCAATGGAAATTTCCTCAAGTGGATTGGCGCTGGCTGTGGACAGGGGCTAATCGTCCGCTGACGTTGGCGATCGCCAGTGGCGGGATTGCGGCTTTTAGTGCTTATGTTACAACTGGAATTTGGTTTGAATCAGAGCAGTCTTGGCTGGCGTTAGGTGTCATTTTGCAAGGGTTTGGCACGTTGGCAGTTTTACTATTGTTAACCTGGCAAACTTTGAATCGGCAGTTTGAAACCGCAGGTCATCGAGAGGAGCAGCGACTCGATCATCTTTTGGATCGTTTGTCGGATGTCGATCCACTGAAGCGTTTGATTGCGGTTCGGCAAATTACTCAATGGCTTCAGACCGAAGCCTTATCAGAGACTCCACCTGCCTTAACCTCAATGCCGCCTGCGTATGTCGCAGAGTGTTTTCGGCTAATGTTAAATCGGGAGACTGAGCCGAGCGTTTGTAGTGCGCTGCTAGAAGGGTTGCAGAGTTTGGGGCAGGGGCGACAGTTGAATGCTGCGACTCGGCAAGCGGTTTCTGTGGCAGCGATGCGCCAGAAGATAGAGAATTAGAGGATGTCTGAAAAGTAAGGAATCACAAGACTTTTACACTCGATCCCCCCAACCCTTACAGAAGGGGGACTTCAGAGCTTCAAAGTCTCCCTTTTTAAGGGGGATTTAGGGGGATCTTCGAGATTGAAGTATTTAGTAAAGACTTTTCAGATATCCTCTTAGGGATTTTGTCAGGATTAGCTTGTAAAGGTAAAGGTTAATGGTATGGATCGTTTTTTTACTGTCGAGGTTATTTCTCAAACGGTTAATCCTCAGCAAACTATCTATGCTGCAATGCATCAAGATTATGCAGAGGGTTTTGTGTGGGCAGAGCGCGATCGCTTTCCGGCTGAGGATAAAAGCGGTGAGGTAGTAGTTAAGCAGCTTTTGGCAGGGAACCGAGGGCACTATGGGCCCTTGGAGCATCCGCAAATTACCTTAAACTGCGGGTTCTTTCCCCACTCGACCATGCAGCAGATGCGAACTCATCGCGTCGGGGTTTCTTTTGATGTTCAATGTCTGGCTGGAGACACAGAAGTAACATTCGTGCACGCTTCTGGAAGCCTGCGAAAATACAAAATCTCGCAGCTTCACGACCTCTGGACAAAAGGCGAAACGGCAATCCGAACTCGCAAAATTCGAGGACGCAAGGGTGAAGCGCCCGGAACCTATCGACGAGACTGCAAAACTCGCCTTAGGAAAATGAATCTCAGGGTTCTGAACGAAGAGACTAGCATCTTTGAAACAGGACATATTCAAGACGTATTTGATCAAGGAGTCCAGCCCGTTTATCGCCTCACCTTAGAAGACGGGCGATCGGTGGATTGTACTGAAAATCATCGCTTGTTTACCCGTGAGGGTTGGCAGACTATGAAGGCAGCCATGACTTTGATGATTGATAGCGATGGTGAGGTCATTAGCCATCGCCAAGACTGTTTCTTGATGACGAATGGCGTTGTTGTCGGTGAAGGACTATATCGGGAAAAAGCTTGGCTGCAACAACATCTGCAAGTAGGGTTAACAGCTAAAGAAATAGCTCAGGTAGCAGAATGCTCTGTTGAAGCCGTTAAAAAGTGGATTTATATTCACAAGCTGACCCTAAACAAAGCAAAAACAGGATCTATCAATCCGTGGAATCGAGGTATGAAAGGTGCTTACCGCTTGAATTTGACACCTGAGAAGCGACAAGAAAGACGCGAACGAAGCCGACAAGTGACTCGTCGAGGCTCGGAAAGCAACTTCTGGAAAGGAGGCGTGACAGGAGAGCGCGTTGCCATCGGTGCATGGACAAGAACGATCGCCCCTCAAGTCCACGAGAAATTCAACTACATTTGTCAGCACTGTGGCGGACGTGGAGGACAACTCCATGCGCATCACCTGCTGCCAGTGTATGCTCACCCTGAAAAAGCTTACGACCTCGATAATCTGGTGTCGGTGTGTGAGGATTGTCATCGTTTGATTCATAGCCAAAATCTAGAGTTGGCATTTGCCCAAAGGTTTTTGCCTATTCAGTCGCTTCCCGAAAAGCCTAAGCCTAAAGGACACCAGTTAAAAGCTCACCCAATGAGGGTGGTTCAAGTTCGGTATCTGGGTCAGCAAAGAACCTATGATTTGGAAGTTGCTGGAGATTGGCACAATTTTGTAGCAAATGGCGTGGTGGTTCATAACTCTTTTCGCTATACCGGAAACCGCATTATCGAAGTTGCAGACGGTCAGCGAGATATTGAGGAGGTGTTTTACCTCCGACCGTTAGGCGCTTACAGCGATCGCCAGGGTAAACGCTACGAGTACACCGAAGCGTTACGGCAACAGGATTTAGAGTGGTGCTTGATGGGCTGCAAGCGCTACCAAGAACGAATTAATCAGGGTTTTTCAGAAGAACACGCGCGCGGGCTGATTGCGTTTGATGTGCGGCAGCATTGGGTGATGTCGGCAAATGTGCGATCGATGCTGCATTTGTTAGATTTGCGCTGGAAATTAGATGCTCAACTGGAGGCGCAACAGCTTTGTGAGTTAATGTGGGAGCCTTTTAAAGCATGGGTTCCGGCGATCGCCAGTTGGTATGAATCAAATCGCTTAAAGAAGGCGAAACTGTCCCCTTAGGCACTACTGCAATCTTTTTTCAATAGCGATGTTAAGCTGACAATGCAGAATCTAGATTGTCTCCTGAAGTCCTATGCCAGAGCCGCAAAAAGCAGGTGCCCAGACCAGTAAATTTACTCTGAACCGCCGTCAACTATTGAGGTTGGGCTTGGCAGGGTTGGGCGTTGCGGGGGGGGCTATCGCGCTTCAACATCAGCGGGGTGCCGCGATCGCCATTCCTCCTATGCTTGAAGGAGCGCCTACTCACGGTAATGGCATTAGTCCGTTGGCAATGTGCCGCGAGTTTAATTATGGAACGCTGAAACGGGAGAATGGACGGA
>Ga0209181_10008390_pt1 | contig 13866 bp, 10 predicted proteins | sample MAT05_FD_187208 | JGI IMG/M metagenome (GOLD analysis project Ga0209181, IMG submission 187208) | Freshwater microbial communities from Lake Fryxell liftoff mats and glacier meltwater in Antarctica - MAT-05 (SPAdes) (version 2) | ecosystem: Environmental > Aquatic > Freshwater > Ice > Liftoff... | reverse complement strand
TTATAGATATAGGCAGTAATAAATATACGCATGGCCGTAAGAGCCGCTTAGCCTTTGCCGGTTTGCCTGGTATTACCGATTCCCTTTTGGAAAATAAATTTTCAACCGTTAAAAACTTTGCAGACTTTAATGATAGCCTTGAAAGTATCTCCACTGCATTTATACAGGTAAGGGGTGATTTTTATATTTATCATCCTACCCGGTTAATAATAAATGTAGACCAGCATCTCGTACATAATTTTTTTATAAATGCAGCATTAACCCTACCCATTATATCGCTGGTATCAAAAAAAAGTCTTTATTTAAAGGATATGAATTTGCTGGCTATAACCCCAAGATGGGAGTTAAAATCATTGGGGGCTTATATGCCTGTACTTTTAAATAACCGCAATCAATTATGGGTAGGAGGAGCTATAAAAGCGGGCCCTTTTTTATTGGGTACCCATAACCTGCTAAATTTATTTTCTAAAAACAAAATACAAACCGGAGGACTGTACCTTGCATTCACCATCCGGCCTGGCAAATTATATGACCCGCAGGCGCATTACCCTAAAAGTAAAATATCCAAAAAGGTTAGAAAAACCTTGCAATGCCCCCCATTTTAAATACTCTATATTTTTAATCCATTTATAATCAGGCTTACTGTTTACAAAAAACATCTTTAGCTTTTTGTTATTAAAGGTTTGTAATAAATTTAAAAAATGAAATATTGGCTGTCTATTTATTTACTCCTGCTATCCTGCACTTTGGTAAAAGGGCAGACGGGAGAAGAGCTGTCAGCTATTGATTACAGGGCGATGCGGTTCCCTATGGAAATCACTTATTCTACTACTGATTTAGCATCTTATATTCAAGCGCATTTTACCGGCAACAAAGAAAGAATTCGTGCCGCATACCGATGGGTTACCTACAACATAACTTACGACAGAGACAGTATGTTATCCATTAACTGGAGTAAAGACAGCCGTGAAAAAATAGCTGCCACTTTAAGAAGAAAAAAAGGCGTGTGTGATAATTTTTCTTCGGTATATGCTGATATACTTTCTAAAATGAATATCCCTTCTTTTGTAGTAAACGGATTTGCCAAAGGCAGTGGAAAAGAACAGGCACATAGCTGGAACGCATTGCAGTTAGAAGGCGAATGGTTTTTATGCGATCCCACCTGGGATGCCGGGTTTAATACTTATAGTAACTACTTTTTAAAATCACCCGACCAATTTATAGCAACACATTGGCCTTTTGATCCACTATGGCAATTGCTGGCAAAACCTGTAACGCTCAAAGAATTTAACAATGGGTTTATTTCTTCCGGCAGAAAAGAAAATTTTTACAGTATAAGCGATTCTGTAAAATTATTTATGGCGCTGGACAGCCTGCAACAACTGGAAGCTACAGCCCGCAGAATGGAGGCTTTCGGAATGGAAGAAAATAATTTACGAACATGGTATGCATACAACAACATGAACATTGCTATTATATATGGAGAACAGGATATGAATTTATACAATGCGGCCATTGCAGATTTGAACAAAGCCAATGCCTTCCTGAATGAATTTATTAATTATCGCAATAACTTTTTTAAACCAGCCAAAGATGATAAAATGATTAGAGACATGCTGCAACCAATAGAAGGATTAATGAATGCTGCATCTAAAAAAATGGAAGCTATAGGAAGGGTAAAAGAAAATTTTCAATACGACACAGGGTTTTTAAAAGACAGAATAAATGCAACCGGCAAAAAATTTGAACAACAAAACCTTTTTTTAAACCGGTACTTCGAGAGCAGTGGTGCAGATAGGGATAAAGTGTTTTATGAATTTTAAAAAGGTTGGCTCCTTTATAACTGCACTTCATTAATCTTATTCATAACCTCAATTACTCCTTTTAAAATATTATACATTTTTTTAACCGAATATACCGGGCAGGGTATATCAAAATTATTTACTTTCTTTTCTGCTTTTCAATAATCAGATCAGGGTGATTAATGCTAATCCCATCTACAATACCGATACTGGTCCGATTAAATTTCTTATGTACCCACAAATAACAAATCCATATTTCTATATAGTTGTAAAAAGGCATACTCTAAGTCTATGTTTCTGTTATGTTTTATTATGAGCAAGAATATGGTGCAAAAAATAAAGATCAATTGGCCTAACCATGATTGGCTGGTTTATTTATAGGCCGCTTTATCTATATATTTTTTGGTACTTAAAGCGGCCTATTTTTTTTAATATAATTCGTCTAAAGTAATAACCTGGTCTATTAAACCAAGGCTATACTGGTTATGTTGCAAACCATAAGTGCTTATCAAAGCTATAAATAATTGCTTTTTTGTGCCAGTGGCTATTTTAAATATTTCTCTTTTTTCTCTCAACTTGTTAGCATATTCCTTTGTAAGTATAAATGTGCCGGTAGTAAATTTCATTTCGCAAATTGTAATGGCACGGTCTTCCCTATCTATTAACAAATCTATCTGAATGCCTTTAGCAGCCGTGGTTCCTCTTACCATAAAACTACTTTCCGTACTGTACACTCCGGGTATCCCCAATGCTTTTTTAATACCCGTTATATGCTTAAGACAAAGGCTTTCAAAAGCATACCCACTCCAGGCAATATAATTGGCCGTTTTGGTAATTTGAAGCCAGGTACCCGCCTTGTAATCCGTTTGTACTTTAATAAATTTTAAATAAAATAATGAGTATTCATCTGTTAACCTGTAAAGGGTTTCCCGGGACTTTTTGCCAAATGGTATATATGTACTGATAAAAGAAGATGTTTCCAGCTCCTGCAAAACTTTAGTTAAGCCACCCCCATTTGTGAATGGGCTAAGCTTAATAATTTCTGATCTTGTAAGGCCTTTCCATTTGCTGGCCAGAGCAGTAATTACAGCTATATGATTTTGATGATGCTCAAATAATGCCTCATACAAATTATTGAATTCATTACGAAGCAGGCCGGTTTTAGTAAAGCAAATCCTGCCAATATTCTGAATAGCGGTTTCTCCTGCAGCCACTGCATTCAGGTAATGGGGTATACCGCCCATTGCCATGTAGATTTGGGCCACCTGGTATTTATCCAGCGCAATTTTTTTACTTTTTAAAAACTCCTCTGTTTCAGATAAAGTAAAGGGTTCCAATTTAATTAATTGGGTTACCCGGTTATGCAGGCTTCCTTTTTGATTAACCACATGGTCCATCATCCATGATGCTGCAGAGCCACAAATAACCAGCACTACATTTGCAGTAGAAGCCCAGTTATTCCAGAAATAACCAAGCGCCTCTACAAAACCACTTTTTCTTGTGGCCAACCAAGGCAGTTCATCAAAAAAAATAACTTTTTTATACGGTGTTACTGTTTGCTGTAATTGTTGGGTTAATAATAAAAAAGCTTCTGCCCATGTGGCGGGTATCGTAAGCGTGCGTTTTTTTTTCTTGTTATACTCCTGAAGTTTTTGGGCAAAATTAAAAAGTTGTTCTTCTTTTAAACCATTCTGCATTCCCGTCATATAAAAAGATATTTGCCGGCTGCAAACATTCTTTATAAGATAGGTTTTACCTACCCGTCGCCTGCCTATAACCGCTATCATTTCTGATTCATGGCTTTGCATTGCACCCTTTAATAAACCAGTTTCTATTATTCTACCAATCATAATAGGTCGCTTTAAGTGGTACAAATATACCACTTAAAGCGACCTATTAAAATTAAATACTTATTTTTATAATGCTTTTGAACAACTTAAAATGACTGATTTTCTTAAAATAACAGGAAGGTTTTGTTATCCCCCAATAATCATCCACCCCATTTCATTTACAATTTTAATAAAGAAGACTGAGATGATATTTATTGTAAAACCGTTTTATACCCTAAAAAAGGGATTTCATTTTTAGCAGTTATTTTTTAATTTAACAAGGCTAAATTTTTAATTATGCTTTTAATTATACTGCTGCTCGTTATTATCATTCTAATAATACTTATTTACTTTTTTATCATTAAACCTTTTATCATGTCACAAAACGTTATCAATCGTTATCATTTTAGTGTAGACTGGGGTGGAAACAGGATTGGATTTATGGAAGTATCCGGGCTGGATATTGAAATTGAAGCCGTAACTTTTAGAGAAGGCAACAGTCCTGATGACAGTTTCCGGAAAATTCCCGGCATCCGCAAATATTCAAACATTACCTTAAAAAGAGAAATTGTAAGAGGCGACAACGAATTTTTTGCCTGGATAAATACCAAACAGATTGGTACCATTGAAAGAAGGGATGTAACGATATCCTTGTTAAATGAAACCCATCAACCCGTGGTAGTATGGAAAATAAAAAATGCATTTCCCGTACATTACTACGGGCCTGTACTTTTATCAAATGATAGCGGGTTGGCTATAGAAACACTGGTGCTCACCCATGAAGGAATAAAGGTGGAAACTTCATGAAAATAAAATGAACCGGTTTTGGATGATTCAGAATGTTATGATTTTCCTTTTGTTAAAGGTATTGGCGCAGTTGTTGGACAACTTCCTGACAGAACCTTTTTATAAACTAAACGAAAATAAAATGAAACAATTAACCAAACCCGGATTCTTTAAGAATACATTCCTGTTATTTTTACTAACAGCTACATCGGCCATCACCTGGGCACAGGATAGCACAAGCACTGCTATTTCTACTACTTCCAGCAATATGACGGAAGAAACAACTATATGGTACACGCAGCCATGGGTATGGGTTGTAGGTGGAGCTGTATTGATATTACTGATTATAGCTTTAACAAGGGGAAACAGCTCTGAAAGTGGCCGTACAGATAAAGTGACCGTTACTAAAACTACTACCAGCGATACCATTTAGTATTAAGCTACAAGGTTATATATAATAAAAACAGCTTAGCGAATGCTAAGCTGTTTTTATTAACGGCATATAGGTTTGTACCTGAGATCATTATTTTTTGTTCTTGAAATTACACATTTTGGGGATTTAAATGTGCAGGATTCCAGGCAGGTATAAACCCTTTCAGCAGCTTTTAATTCATTAAAGTCAATGAAATTTTATAATCTACCTTAGCAGTGAATGAGCTTAATAATGGCAGTATGTACAATAGTGCAACCTGCTAAAGGGCATGCAGGTGAAAATGAAAATGCACAAATTTTTCATGTGCGGGCTAATAAAAATATAAATCAACCTGAAACACAAAGCCCCTTTCATCCCGATAGTTACCGGGAGAAAGGGGCCACATACAAACTGTAATTACAAACACAACGATAAGGCATAGCCGCTAATGGCCTGCCAATATATTAATCTGGTTTTTTACCGTCTAAAAAGCTGTTGATGGTGCTGATTTCAGCCTGGTTATTATCATCTGTTTTTACAGTATAGTTGCTGTAAAAACTTTCTACATCTGCAATCTGGTTGTGCATCTCCATATTGCGGCGAAGGTAAGCTGGTACCGTTTCGAACTCATTGTTAGGATCGGCTGCGTTAATATTGAATGACAAATTACGCAGTTTTGCAATACGCTCCGTAGCCCGGCGCCTGAGTTCTTCTGTTTCGTCCTGCATTGCAGGTTCCTCAACAGGTGACATCATGATGGGCTGAGTTTGTTGTACAGTTGGCTTGTCCTCCGCCGCTCTGTTGGATTCTTTAACCACCAGTTGCATTTCAATTACAGGTTCGTCTTCCTGTACTGTTTTTTGCAAAGGCAGCGGCTCCTCGTTTAGATTGGATTCTGGAATGTTTGGCTTTACCTGTGCATAAATTTGCGTTGGCTTGGCCAGGAATCCCCCCGACGAAAGAGGTTTTCCGTTATTGCTAGCATCTTCTTTTTGTATTGAATTGTTTTGGGTGTTTACAGATTCTGTGCTGCTGGCAGGGTTTTGAAGAGGTACCGGAGTTGTATTGCCAAGATCAAACTCTATTACAGGGTTTTGATTTGCTGCCGAAGATATTTCAAAATAAATTGGAGCATCATCCGATTTATCCACAGTAGAATTACTAAGTACTTCTCCTTTTATTTCTTCTGCCGGTTGTTGTACCTGAAGCGTTTCGCTGAGTACCGGCATCAAAAGATCGGTTGTTTCTTTAGGCAATTCTTTTATTTCCTGTACCGGTTCCTGTGCAGGCACTTCAATAACGGCTGCTTTCTTTTCTTCTATTAAATCAAATTGCAATGTAGGTTGCTGCGATATAGGATGCACCGTTTTTGGCATCTCCAGTTCCATTACAATTTTTTCTGATTTGGTTTCTGCAACAGTATTGTTTTTTTGTTGTTTTGGAAATGGATCTTTATGTTCAAAACCTGTTGCAATTAATGTAATACTTATGTCGCTGCCAAGGGTATTGTCGTAGCCCAAACCAAGAATTACATCCGTATCTTCCCCAGCATGACTCAATAAATAATTTTGAATAATTTCTACTTCATCCATGGTAAACTCGTGTTCTCCTTCGGATGAATTGATATTAATAAGAATCCATTTTGCACCACGAATATCATTGTCATTTAGCAACGGAGAATTCAATGCATTCTCTATTGCCATCTGTGCCCTGTCTTCTCCCTGTGCAACAGCGCTGCCCAGGATAGCCACGCCACCATTACTCATTACGGTGCACACATCCGCAAAATCTACATTTATCTGGCCGGTACTGTTGATTACATCGGTAATACATTTAGCTGCTGTTGCCAGTACATTATCTGCCTTGGCAAATGCTTCTTTCATTTTTAAATTTCCAAACTGGTGACGTAGTTTATCATTGCTTATTACCAGCAAAGTATCTACATGACTCTTTAAAAGCATGATGCCTTCTTCTGCCTGTGCAATACGTTTTTTTCCCTCGTATGCAAAAGGTGTGGTTACAATACCCACAGTAAGAATCCCAAGGTCCTTACAAATTTTTGCCAGGATTGGTGCGCCACCTGTACCGGTACCACCACCCATACCTGCTGTAATAAATGCCATTTTGGTATTTACTTCCAGTATACGTTTAATTTCTTCCAGGCTTTCTTCTGTTGCCTGCCTGCCAATGGCAGGATTGGCGCCAGCTCCAAGGCCCTGGGTAAGATGCGGGCCCAACTGTATCTTGTTAGGTACTCTGCTGAGTGCAATTGCCTGTGCATCTGTATTACATATTATAAAGTCTACGCCATCTATATTTTGCGCAAACATGTGGTTTACTGCGTTGCTGCCGCCGCCACCCACACCAATAACCTTGATGATGGATGACTGATCTTTTGGCAAATCAAATTGAATCATGTTTGTAGTTTTTGTGTTAGTAAGTATTTTCTATGTGTTAATCGTGAATGGTGAATGGTGAATGGTGAATGGGCAATGGTCAATGGTCAATTGTGAATTGTACCTTTCACTTTCACTTTTCATGATTTGAAGAAAGTTATCAAAACACTATAAGGTTTCTTCGCCCACTACCCAACACACAAGCACTTATAGGTTTTGGCCTTTCACTTTTCACCTTTCACTTTTGACTTTTTAATTTTTAATTTTTAATTTTTAATTTTTAATTTTTACTTTTTACTTTCCCCACTTCTTAAAATTTCGTATCCTCTTCTTCTTTAAACAACTCTATCAGGTTTGTTTTAAACTTATCCATAAAGCCCTGCAATGTTTTACGTTGTTTTATTTTCACTTCTTTTTCTACTATTATTTCTTCTTCTACCTGCTCCACTTCTACTTTGGGTACTTCTACCCTTGTAAAATTGGGTGCCATTTGTTTGTTTTTGTTTTCGTAATCGTTGTAGCCTTTTAAGATTAAACCAATACAGGTACTATACATCGGTTTTGCAAGCTCATCTATATGACCGCCACTCAGGTGTTCGTTAGGGAAACCAATTCTTGCATTTAAGCCGGTAACATATTCTGTTAACTGAATCAAATGTTTTAACTGAGAACCGCCGCCGGTAAGTATTACACCACCATTGAGCATGCGATTGTCTAATCCAACCTGTTTTAAATGATAGGTTACAAAATCCATGATCTCACTCATGCGGGCCTGTATGATATTGGCCAGGTTCTTTACAGAAATTTCTTTTGGTGCCATGCCACGCAATCCGGGAATGGTGATGAATGCATTGGCTTTGGCTTCGTCGCTAAGGGCGCTGCCAAATTGAATTTTCATTTGCTCGGCCTGTGTTTTTAAAACACCCAACCCTGTTTTAATATCATTGGTAATATTTTCTCCGCCAAAAGGAATCACGGCAGTGTGCTTTAAAATACCTTCATAAAAAACAGCTAAATCTGTTGTTCCTCCGCCAATATCTACGATAGCTACTCCTGCTTCCAAATCCTGGTCGCACATTACTGCTGCTGCAGAAGCCAATGGCTGTAATACCAAATCTTTGGTAATCAATCCGGATTTTTCTACACTGCGGTTAATATTGCGGATGGCATTTTTATCGCCGGTGATAATATGAAAATTAGCGCCCACTTTTACTCCACTATACCCAATTGGATTTGGTATGTTCTGAAAATTATCTACCGTAAACTCCTGTGGAATCACATCGATAATTTTATCTCCTGCGGGAATATAAGTACGATACTGATCTGCCACCAGCCTGTCTATCTCTACCTGTGTAATTTCATCGTCCAGGTTTTGACGAACAATATCACCCCTTGTTTGAAGACTTTTAATATGGTGGCCTGCAATACCTACATACACTTCGTTTATCTGCAGGTTTGGATTGGATGCATAGCAGTTTTCCAATGCGGTTTGTATGGCTTTAATGGTTTGGTCAATATTTAATACCATACCGTGTTGCACTCCGTTACTGTTGGCCCGGCCAAAACCCAGTATTTCAAGTTTGCCGAATTCATTCTTACGGCCAGCAATAGCTGCAATTTTAGTGGTGCCGATATCCAATCCAACAATAATGGGCTGTTCCTGAATCATAGTTGTAAGTTTAGTTTGTGTGTGTGTTGTTATTTGTATGTGTGTTTGTGTTGTTGTGTGTTGTTGTGTGTTGTTTGTTTGGTGTTTGTTTGGTGTTTGGTATTTGGTGCTTCGAACTTCTTTTTACTTCAATCCTTACTGATGATGTTAGTCCCGCCTTGTCCCAAATCATAAATCCAAAATCATAAATCTCAAATCATAAATCTCAAATTCTACCTCCTGTTCATCACCGCCTTTGGTTTTTGTACCGGCGGTTTTGCCGGCGTTATTTTTTTAGGCGCAACAACCGGTTTTATTTTTACGGGTGTTGTTTTGTTAGTTGTTACCGGTTTCTTTTTAATGACTGTTTTATTTATTGGAGCAGCCGGTGCCGTTATGATTACTACTGCTGCAGGTATTTTTTCTACCGGGCTGTTAACTTCCATAGCAGGTTGCTGTCCTTCATCTTCCCTTTGCACAGACTGTTGTATCATACTGCTGTCTGCCGATGCCCTGTCATTTTCCGGGGCAAAAAATCTTACAGAATCTTCTGCCTGCCTTGCAGACCTTTCTGCAATGAGCTGCATGATTTGCAGAGCACGCAATGAGTCAGAAGTTTTGTCGGCAGCATCTTTAATTTTTGCTACTACCTGGTTTTTATATTGCAGGTTTATAACACTGTATTTGCTCCAGCCGGTTTTTGTAATGACTGCTTTATAAAATATTCTAAGCTTATTAAACTTTTCTGCCACATCCTCTGCATCTCCAAAAACAATTAACTGGTTGCCAATTTTGGGTATCATTTCAAAATTGCGCTGAGGAGTGATATCTACCTGCTCTATCATGGCCATTAAAAAACTGTCGGCCTGCAATGCATGGCTTATTACTTTGATATCTGTTAACAAATTACTGTCGGCCTTAGATAAAAAATCAGGGTTGTGTGCAAACCCCGTAAACACGGGCAGCCTTGCAGAAAATTTATCACTCAAGGGTAACACTGTTATACTGCTATCAATATAAAAGCTTTTACCTGTTAAAGAAAACACTCTTGCTACCGGCTCTCTTTCGTCTATCGAAACCCTTAGAATATCATTATTATCAAAGAACAATTCTGCATTTTTTATCCAAACATCTTTTTCCAGGTTATTTTCAATTGCAGCAAGATTAAACTCGTTGATGCCTCTGCCCTCAGGATTTGCGCCGGCATAATTTTTAATAATGTTGAGTACATCCGTTTTATCTATAAAAAAATTATTGCTCACTCCGCTAATCTCTATTTCAATTCCTTTGCAGGTTTTTACATTTTTAATTCGCACTGCAGCTACCAGCAATACAATACCACTTACCCCTATGGAAAACCATACGATGGTAAATAATATTTTCCTGATATTTAGTTTAGGCATACTCAATTGCTGCTGATTAATATTTTTCTTAATGGTTCTATTAATGTATCTATATCTCCTGCCCCGCTTGTTATAAATAGTTCTACTTTATTTTCTTTTGTCCATTGCAGTAATTCATCTTTTTCTTTAATAGATTTTTGTGCACTGGTCATTTTATCCAATATCAATTGGCTGCTCACCCCCGGCACCGGCAATTCCCTGGCCGGATAAATGGGCAACAGAATAGTTTCATCTGCTATACTCAGCACTTCTGCAAAACCATCTGCCAAATCATTGGTACGACTAAACAGGTGTGGCTGAAAAACCACGGTACATTTTTTACCCGGAAACAATTCCTTTGCACTATTTATCAATGCCCTCAGTTCTTCCGGATGATGTGCGTAGTCGTCTATCATCACAACATCCTTTGCTTTTAAAATGTACTCAAACCTTCTTTTAACGCCTGCAAAACTTGCAACTGCTTTTTTTATTTTATCCTCTTCAATATCGAGATGTCCTGCTACTGCAATGGCTGCAATCACATTTTCAATATTGTGCATTCCACCCATGTTCAATTCTACATCCTTAATAATTCGTTGCCCAATCACTAAATCAAAAAAATAACTGCCATTTTTTATGCTGATATTTTTTGTATGAATATCGGCGCTGCTGTCTGTGGCTGCATACGTTTTATTATGTGCCGCTATAAAATCATTGGTTCTTACCAATCCTTTTTTGCTAATGAGTAATCCACCCTCTTTTATCCTGCCGGTGAATGCTACAAAAGCATCCTGCATATTTTTTTCGGTACCATAAATATCCAGGTGGTCGGCATCCATGGCTGTAATTACGGCCACATCCGGACTAAGCTGTAAAAAACTGCGGTCATATTCATCTGCCTCTGCTACACATACTTCTTTATCACTACTCCAAAAATTACTATTGTAATTAGTGGCTATTCCACCTAAAAAAGCATTACATCCATAACCACTATCCCTTAAAATATGAGCCACCATAGCGCTGGTAGTTGTTTTGCCATGCGTACCTGCCACACAAATATTAAAATTGTTTTTGGTGATTAATCCCAGCACTTTGCTTCTTTTAAGCAATTGATAATTGTTATCCCTGTAATAATTCAATTCTGTATGTTCTGCAGGGATTGCCGGTGTGTACACAACTATGTTTGCCTTTTTGTCAATGAGCTGTACATTATCTTCATAATGTATAAACATTCCTTCTGCTTCCAATTGCAGGGTGAGGGCAGTAGCTGTTTTATCATAACCGCTTACTTTAACTCCCTTGCTGTTAAAATATCTTGCCAGTGCACTCATGCCAATACCTCCTATGCCAAGAAAATAAACAGAAGCCTCCCCAACCCCCAGGGGGGATTTTTTGAAAGTCTCTAATATATTGTTCGTTTCTGTCATTGAGTGAGGTAATATTTTTATACTTTATTTATTTTTCAAACAGTCCAATATCACTTCTGCTATCCTCATATCTGCATCGGTTATTGCCAGCCTGCCGATATTTTCTTTTAATTGATTTTGTGTTGAAATATCTTTTGACATTGCAATAACTGACGGCACCAACATTTGTAACGCTTCCTCATCTTTTATCATTTGTGCTGCCTGCTTATTTACCAAAGTTTTTGCATTTACCGTTTGATGATCCTCTGCTGCAAACGGATAAGGCACAAACAACACCGGTTTTTTTACTACACATAATTCTGCAATGGCCATTGCCCCGCTCCTGCTGATAACCATATCTGCCGCTGCATAGGCAAATTCCATTTGGCTAATAAAATCACTTACAAAAACATTTGTTTTACCCTTTACTCTTTCTACAGCTTTTGTTTTATACCCGGTACCTGTTTGCCAAATCAACTGAAGGTTATTCTGTTCAAACAAATCAATATTTTTATCAATTGCTTCGTTAATGCTATTTGCCCCCAGGCTCCCGCCAATACTCAGCACCACTTTTTTATCGGCACTAAGTCCAAAATGTTTTAAAGCGGCTTCTTTTGTAACATTGCTATTGGTGATGCTTTGCCTAACCGGGTTGCCGGAAATGATAATTTTTTCTAGTGGAAAAAAATTTTCCATTCCTGCTGAAGCTGTAAATATGCCGATAGCTTTTTTACCCAACATCATATTGCTCTTACCCGCAAAAGAATTACTCTCATGAATAAAAGTAGGAATGCCCTGGCTTTGTGCATACCGCAAAACCGGAAAGCTGGAATAACCTCCTACTCCTATCACTGCAGATGGCTTAAATTTTTTAATGATTGCCGCCACCTGGAAAAAACTTTTTACCAGTTTAAAAGGCAAACCGATATTTTTAGTCAAAGAACTTCTGTTAAATCCTGCTATATCCAATCCTTTTATTTCATAACCTGCCTGTGGTACTTTTTCCATTTCCATTTTTCCATTGGCACCTACAAAAAGTATCTGCGATTGCGGTGCTAATTTTTTTATAGCATTGGCAATGGCAATGGCAGGAAAAATATGACCTCCTGTACCTCCGCCAGCAATGATGAAAGACAGCCCGCCCCTGTCCCCTAAAGGGGAACTTAGATTGTTAATATTTACTCTATCTTTTATCATCATTTATTCTAAAGCCTGCTCGCATTTATTTTAATTACTTTTCAATTTTTTATTTTCGCCTAAGACTATGTTACTACCGTCTTAAGTTCCCCTTTAGGGGACAGGGGTTTCCCTTCCTGTTGTTCTACATTTCTTGCAACACTTAAAATAATTCCTATAGACAAACAGGTGAATAAAAAGCTACTGCCACCCATACTTACCAGCGGAAGTGTTACTCCGGTATTGGGAAACAGGTTTACATTTACCGCCATATTGGCCACGGCCTGTATCACGAGCATAAAACTGAGTGCCAGTGCCAGGAATGCACCAAATGCAAATGGGCATTTTCTATAAATACGAATACACCTGAACAAAAACAACAGGTAAATAAATATGATAGCTGCTCCTCCAATTAATCCATACTCTTCTATAATGATGGCATAAATAAAATCGCTGTAACTATGTGGTAAAAAATTTCGTGCCTGGCTATTACCCGGGCCCCTGCCTACCCAGCCTCCATTAGCAATGGCAATCTTTGCCTGGTTAATCTGGTACATCTTTTCATTGTCATCTTCTTTTTTGCTGTATACAAAAGTTTGTATGCGGCTAACCCATGTGGGTATGCGGCCTGCTGAAAAAATAGCCGGCAGTTTTTTTGCTTCGCCTGCTTCTTTATCATAATTAGTTACAGCCACTGCAAATAACAATGCCACTGGTATGGCTGCAACGGCTATGGTACCTAAAATATGTTTGGTACTCACCCTGCCTATAAACATGAGTAAAATACTGGTGCCGCCAATTAAAATTGCCGTTGAAAGATTGGCAGGTGCTATCAATAAACAAATAATTGCTACAGGTATGATGATGGGCAAAAAGCCTTTTTTAAAATCTTTTATTACCAATTGTTTGCGGCTTAGCATCCTGCTCATGTACATAAACAAAGCAAGCTTGGCCAAATCGGATGTTTGAAACGTCATGTTGATTACCGGTAATTTTATCCAGCGGCTGCCTGCATTTAATTGTACGCCA
>Ga0209181_10008389_pt1 | contig 13867 bp, 15 predicted proteins | sample MAT05_FD_187208 | JGI IMG/M metagenome (GOLD analysis project Ga0209181, IMG submission 187208) | Freshwater microbial communities from Lake Fryxell liftoff mats and glacier meltwater in Antarctica - MAT-05 (SPAdes) (version 2) | ecosystem: Environmental > Aquatic > Freshwater > Ice > Liftoff... | reverse complement strand
GTACGCGGTTTACTGTACTTGAAAATAAAAAAATTGATTGTAGGCCGTGCTCAAAAATCGGGTATGATAAATGTCCGAAAGGTCACTTTAAGTGTATGAAGGAGATTGTGTTTGATTTTTATTTGCCATGAAGCTGTTTACACAATCCCTTTTCCTCGCAAAGTCTTGCTTCGGACTCCGCCATTAATTTGGAGTTTCTTTTATAATATTTTTCTGATACTAATTTAAAAAGCGAAGACTCCGCTGAGAATTAAAAAGTCACCTGTTTTTCATTTGCTTATGTGAAAGAATAAGAATTAGGACACCAAAAAAGATCTCAATAATTGAACCTGTAATTGCGGATACAAACGGTTGTGCTAGTTTGAATAGAAAATATCCTCAAAGGCCTAATGTTGCACCAAGAGCCCAAAATAATCGTTTCCCAAATATTGTATTGAAGGTTAGGTACCGGCCACCAATGATCATTAACATTCCGGAAAAAAACCATTCTGCCCGTTGAAGAGAGAGACCGTAGGCAAGAAGAATGCACATCAACATAAAAATTGTTCCCTCTAGTGCTAAACCAACTAATGTATTACTTTTCTCGATCTTTCCCTTAACTCCAATTAATTTATTTATTGCAGTACTAATTGGATGAATCAGCGCACCGCCAATAAGCAATGTCGAAATAGCGGATTTTGAGGAATAATTAAAGGCAACAATACTTGCCGTAAGCCACATTATTCCTGACACAATTATTCCTGTTGCGCCATGATTATGGCTTTTGTTCATCTCGAGTTGATCTTTTGTCATTGTTCGCTTAGTTTTTTGTTTAATTCCTCAAAGTCTTTGTTAATGACAATTCGTAAACACAATACCGCTGAAATGAATGTTAGCGGAGTAAAAACATATAATTCAAACCTGGATTCGGCAAAAAGATTTCCGATGGTATTCAGGCTAAAAAGAACTGCTAAAAGCAAGATGATTGCGTTGAGTGGTTTGACTGATATTTTGTTTTTAATATAGCCAGCTTTAAGCAACAGTATCAATATAGAAAAGGTGTTTACTAAAATTGAAATCACCTCCAGTTTCCTCATATCTGCCGCAATGGTGATTTTGCCTCCCCAAACGATGGCATAAGAAATCACTCCTGTCAACACCAGCGTATGAAATACAAGCACCGCAGTCAATAAAGCTATCATGCTGTTTATAGCCTGTTTTTGTGAAACCAGTTTCTTTATAATGCTTGTCATGTTGATTATTACTTTTATAATTCCATCCTAATTGGATTGCTATTTTTTTGATTGCTCAAAAACATTTCCGTCACTTAGATAAATCTTAATTGAGGAAAATTGCCCATTATTATTTTTGAAAAATTCTACCTGTGCATTTTTGTCAATTTTAAACCGATTGTTAGCCGTCTGCTTTAATTCAGAAACAGTTTTATCATCGTTATTTTTACATAAAAGCTTTCCTTTGGTAAGATAAATTGTAACATCAGGATACGTTCCTGAAAACTGTGATAACCATTTTAAAGGTGGAGATTTAGTTTCATCTATTAATAGAAGTGCGTTCAGATAAAATTCACTTTTCCGTTTTTCTATATCATTCTTTGCTGTCAGCACTTGATTTTTTAAAATGTGTTCCTGAGCTGCTAATAAAGCTTTCTTAGCTTTTTCCTTTACATCTGGTATCACCCCTGTACCCTCCCAATCTGTTTTAGTAATAGGATTTAAGGAACGGGCATAGGGAACGGAAATCACAAAACCCTGCCCCAGAGAGAAGGGTCGTTGGGGATGTGCACCGCCACCTGTTGTTTCTCCAACAATTATGGCTCTGTTTGCCTTTTGCATTCCATAACTAAAATCTTCTCCTCCAGAGAAAGTGTTATGACTTGCTAAAATATATACCGGCATTAAGACGTTTAAACTATCTGCTTTCGCAGGATCGGCATAAAAGAAAGTAGTGTCTTTGGCTGAGCGATTGATAAGATCATTCATGTGTGTTTTTACGTCAAAAAAGTAGCTCTCTATTTGGCTTACCATATATGGGCTTCCGCCATAATTTTCTCTTAAATCGATTATGATAGCGGAGGTATTCGATAAAAAGTGAAGTACTGAGGCAATCGTTGGCTTCGCATTTTCTATATCGTCTACAAATACATTGAAAGTAAAGTAACCGATATTTCCTGGTAATATCTCTACCTTCGTGAACCCATAGTTATTCTCTTTCCAATACTTTTTAGTTAGGCTCACTTCCTTGTCAGAAGGGTAAGTGTATTGCTGTACACGAAACCCAGGATCGTATTTAATGTGCATATGGGGATCATGGTGAATTTTGTAAATGTCAGTTTGTATTTGCTCAGCAAGTTTTTGAGGATTTTGTAACCCATGTGTATATGCCTTATCTTTTAATTGCGCCTCTAAATAAATCGCTATGCTGCTTGCCTTTTCGGGAAAGACATAATGATCATTTAGAACTTTATTCAATGAATCCAGCAGCACGCTAATGTTAATAGCATCTTTTTTATTGTTCTGCGCGCCACATAAAAAGGGAGCTCCAAAAGCAAGTAAGACAAGAAGGTGGTAAGTTTTGAATTGTCTTTTATACATTTTCATTCGTTACGATATTTATATGACCGATTTTCTATTTGGTAGCAAAAATCCGAAATCTTATGATGTTAATCCCGGTAAGTATCCAGGTTGCCTTCCTAATCGCGGCCGAATTGAATTATTTCATCGGAGTTTTCATCCACAATTGGTGTTGACTTGAAACCTTTAACGGTGAGGTAAATCCCCAATGAAAACTCAAATAGCGCAACCGGAACTGCGAACAACCCGGTCGAGGGATCGTGCTGACCGATGAGACCGAACAGCACAAAGATATCACCAATTATAAGCACTGGCCCACCGATGATTCCGATCAGAGAAAGGCCTCGAGGCACAAGCCTTGATTGGTACAGCAAGAAGCCCAACAATACATCGTTAATGGCCGGCATAAAACTTTGGCCGATGAGGAACATGCGATCATACATGATAACTAGTGTGTTGCTTGCGACCAACGCTTCCGCACCGGCTGCAGTCTGTCTCAGGGTTACCACCGTTAGCAGAAACGCGACACCAGCGAAGATGGTGCCTGCCTCCAGAATTCTTGATCCGACCAATCCCAACGCAACCCCTTCATTCTGTTTCTTCAGTACCGGGTAAAGTGCAACGGCAGTTCCGATACCCGTTAGAGCCACAATTATCTCGAGTATGCCACCGATGATGACCTTAGTGTCAGGACCGGAACCAAGGATATAGTTCGGCTGGTGTATCGACCCGTATAGAGCGAGTGTCGGTATCGAAACAAATGTGAGTAGGTAAAGTACTCCAGCTGCCAGCGAGTTTTTTCTGTTTGAATCTATTGTTTTCATGTGTCTAAAATTATGATGTGCTTGAGGTAGGGTTATTATGAATTCTTATTTCTACCTAGTGGATTAGTTTTCCAAGGCTTATAAAAACGTATGTTAAGAATAAAGCTCCTGTTATACATTTCATTTGTATTTGAAATGTTGGTTAGACCATAATTGTATCTTAGGTCTAAGGCAACCTGTCTCTTTTTTATCCGAAAGTTGTAGCCACCACCGAATTGCATACCCGCCTCCCAGCGTTTAAAACTATTGCCTGAACTACCAAATAAAAGATCCGAAGTTTTGTCTTCCATTTTATTAGTTCCATAAAGACTATAGGCAATGGATGGACCCGCGTTGACATAAAATTTATTAAAGTGGAACCGAGCCAATAGCGGTAATTCTAATGTATAGAACCGCAGAGTCGTCTTACTATTTGTTAAAGGATTGTTCGATCCCAATCTGGCTCCCTTTATGATAAAATATAATTCAGGAGCAATTGAAAAATTTCGTGTAATACCAACTTGCATTGAAACACCTAGCTGTGGACTCAATACTGATTTTCTGTAATCGGCCAAAGCACTATTTGCCTTTCCATAATTGAGGTTGGTGCCCACTACATTTAGCAGCAGATCCAAATGGCTCTCTACTGGTTTAGCATTCTTAGTTCCATCTGATACTAAGTTTTTAGATTGGCCAAATGCATTGGCGAAAAGGAAAATCAAGCCGATTACCAGTCCTGTTTTTACATTCTTTTTCATATTTTTTTTGTTTTAGTTATTTAACTGATACAAAAGTGAACCTATCTCCACAGTCTGAGAATTCTATTATGCAACACTTGGGAAGATGTCTGCATGCTGAACCTTTTAGTCTGCGAAATAAAAGCAAGCATAGGAGGGATCAGATTTTATTTAGTGAGACCCTGTATGGTCGTTGAAATGAATCGGCTGATCTTTCAGATGAACTCATTTGGTTCTTTGAAGATTGAGCTGGCTTTGATTCTCTATTTACGTTTGATAAATTATTCTGTGCGATTTGAAATAGCCTCAAATAAGAAAGCACATTGTTGTTTGCGGTATTTTCTAATAGATAGTTCATAAAAAAATTAGTTTTGTTACAATTGAAACTATAAAATCGTAGGAATTCTTAACGTTAGCAGCACGCTACGTTCAAAAGAATTGCTAGTATTGACATGACGGCTACAAGTATGATTAATAGTATTCGCACCATTTTTGCGGTTCTAGTTGAATTCATTTATTTACTTATTAAGGTTTGTTGAGTACATTTTAAAATTGCGCTTTGCTAAGATCTGGGCGCATCGTTGATGCGTAAAGGAACTATTTGCGGCTAGGTTCTATCCGGTCGTAATGAAATATAGTTTGGATAAACCGGTAAATTTTGGTGTAACACCAATTTGCAACGACACTAAAATCTGAGTACCAATTGTGGATTTTTTTATAATTCAGTGAAACACTATTTGACTTTCCGCGATTGAGGTTTGCATGCGCAGCATTCAACAAAAGGCTCAAACAACTTTCTGGTACTTTATTGTTCCCGATTTTTTCCGATCGCCCTGTATTCGTTTGGGCAAAAGCGTTTGTGACCAGGAAAATCATACCTAGTATAAGTCCTATTGGTAGTTTGCTCTTCATAATTCGTTTGTTTTGAACAAAAGAACGCGAAGGCGAATAGGCTAACAATTTTGATATGCAATGCTAAGAAAGATGTCTGCATACTGGTGTTTTCAGTCTGCAAGATAAAAGTAGTTTTATCCCTTGCTATTAATGAGGTGGAAGAACGCCTCTCTATAAGTCTCCGAAACTGGTACTAATTGATCTGCAATTTTTATTCTACTTCGCTCAATGGATTCAATTTTATTGAGTGCAACCATGTATGATTTATGTACTCTGCATACCAAATTGGGAGGAATTATTTTTTCAAACTCACTGAAATTCTGCAGCGTCATTATTTTTCTATTTTTGTTCACTGTATGAATTCTTCGGTAGTCCCTCATTCCTTCAATGTATACGATTTCGTTAAGCATTATTTTTTCCAATCTATTTTCTGTTTTAACGAAAATAAAATCTGGTTGTGAATCTGAATTTCGATGTACGATATTTTCCTGTGCTTTATTTACAGCTTGTAAAAAACGATTAAACGCAAATGGTTTTAAAAGATAGTCGGTTATCCGTAATTCATACCCCTTCAATGCATATTCCTGGTAAGCCGTAGTAATGATAACCTGGCTATTTATTTTTGTGCTTTCCAGTAAATGGATACCGGATAATTCATCCATGTTAATGTCCAGGAAAAGTATGTCTACTTTATTGTTATTTAGATAGGCAAGTCCGGTCAGGGCATTGTCGAATGTTGCACTTAAGTTTAAAAAAGGAACTTTTTCTACAAAATCCTTCGTCTTCTCAAGGGCAAGGGGTTCGTCTTCAATAATAATGCAGGTATATCTATCCATTTGTGATTGTTAAATTTACGCTGTACAAGTCACCACTTTTCTCTACAACTAATGTATGCTTTCCAGCATACATAAGATTTAGTCTTTTTTGGATAAGCTCATTTCCCAAACCGCCATTCGATCGCTTAACCGTTAACCTTGAATCAAATTTATTTTTACACAGAAGTTGAATATCATCTTTCCTTATGATGATTTCGATGGTAATGGCATTATCGAATTTCTTATTATTAGTATGTTTAAAAGCATTTTCAATGAATGGAATAAAAAGCATAGGGGCAATTTGCTTGCTGCCAACATCTCCCGCAACTGAAAAATTAACATAATTTGTGTTTGCTGTTCTTATCTTTTGAAGTGCTATGTATTTTTCTATGTAGTCAATTTCCTTGGAAAGGAGAATTACATCAGGTTTTGTTTCATAAAGCATAAACCGCATGATGTCAGATAGCTTATTTAAATAGTTAGATGCCTCAACTCCATCTTTTAAAATTAATGCGTCAATATTATTGATGGTGTTGAATAAAAGATGCGGATCCAGCTGCGATTTTATTAACGCCATTTCCATTTCATGGTTTTTTTCCTTTAAAAGCTCTTTCAGCTTAATCTCATTATACCAGGTGATGAATCCTTTGATAACCAATGCCATGATGCCAGATATTGAACTGATAAGAGCCATAACTACGATTGTTCTTATGGCTGTGGATCTGCCGTGCTTGCCTCCTTCATCCATATCAATAAGGCTACCTGACTCTATAAAATATCTAATCAGCACGTACCCTATTATGGCAGCTCCTATAGAAATTAGTAATCCGTAAATTACTGAGAGAAGAACTTTGTTCTGTTGAAGATACTTAGGAAATAATACAAAATAGAATAAATAGAATGTTACGAACGAAGGGACAAAGGCAAACAGGAAAAGACTGTAGAATGCGTTAGCAATGCGTGACACCGGGTCACTTGCATTGGCCTCGCTTTTAGAATAAACCCCCAAAAGGAATAGATAAACTGCCCAATAGCCGATATGCAGTAAAACAACTACTGACCTTTTCATAACTTTTGAATGTAGTGATTTATATCAACTAAAAGTCGCCCGTTTTGAATGCCGAAAGAAAACTATTCTTCCAAATCGGGGATGTTGTCTGCAAAAGCTGCTATTCGTACTGCAAAAAGAATTTCCATCTCGAAGCTCGGCAGTAGGAATAGGTTCTTTGGATTAGTCAACCGGTTTAAGGAAGTGCCTTTTCCTAAAATTCTCCAAAGACAATTTCTTTGTTTGCCATCATTCCTGCTGTTGTGCCCATCGCTATAGCATTCGCAGCTGTACGTATCTTCGTAGTATTATCACCGCAAGCAAAAACTCCAGGAGTCGTTGTCTTCTGAAAAGCATCTGCGATGATGTATCCTTCGTTCGTTAATTCACACCCTAAGGTTTTTGGAATGGCACAATGCTGTACAAATGGACTGCGCGCATACAAGACTTTGATAGAAGTTATTGTGCCGTCTTTGAAAATGATTTTCTGCAGCAGTCCGTTCGTATGCCCCAATTTTTCAATTTCAGTTTCTACAATTTTTATATTGCGGCTCTCAAGCTTCGTAGTTTGCTCTAATGTCATAGCTGCTGCACCGTTAGTAAATAGCGTTAAATCTTTTGTCCAATTTGAAATAAGTGTAGAGAACTCAAAGCCATATTCGCCATTGCCCAAAATTCCCGTTCGCTCATTTCTTACTTCGTATCCGTGGCAATAAGGACAGTGAAGAACCGAGATGCCCCAACATTCAGCATATCCGGTAATGTTTTGCATAATATCCCTGACTCCCGTTGCGAAAATTATTTTCTTTGCGCTAAATGTTTCTCCCGATGCCGTGTGAATGGTAAAACCTTTTTCAGTTTTCACCCCAGCCTTTGCCAGGCCATTGAAGAACTTTACGGTGTCATACTTTTCCACCTGCTGCTTTGAAAGCGTTGCAATTTCTTTTGGGGTTTTACCATCCTGCGTGATGAAGTTATGTGAATGAGGAGTTTGTTCATTACAAGGCTTGCCGCTGTCAATAATCAGAACTTGTCTTAACGCTCTGCCCAATGCCATGCCTGCGGCAAGTCCTGAATAACTTCCCCCGATGATTATTACATCAAAATGTTTACTGTCTATCATTCTATTTGCGTTTTAAAAGTTTTGTTAAATCAATTGGTAATGAGAGAGCCATCAGGGCGAGACTCGGATTGATAAATTCACATTGATGGCAGGGCAAAGTTTTCCTGACAGCTCTCATCATTGTTACTTTTTGTCTGTTTTAGCGGAGAACTGGCCAACGACTAAATTCACGAATGGCAGACCAACAAACACAATCCAGGGAACGAGCGAGAGTGTGAGCAGCAACGTTCTTTGGTACAATGGCAGCGCGGACAATGCTTCCGCAAACAGATAAAGAAAAAACGTGATAGACGGGTAGATTACAACCCAAATTTTCAAGGATGCAATTAATTTCATTTTTGTGTTCATACAGATTTTGTTTTGAGTGTTATTTTATGCTCACAAAAGTAGAGCGCTCAATAACCTGTAGGATAGGACAAAAATGTAGTTGAATAGGACTTACCTGAAATTGTGCCTAAAAACATCGGGCGTATGTCCTGAATGCTTCTTAAAGAATCTTATAAAGTAAGAAACGTCTTCGTAGCCCAGATGATAGGCTATTTGATTTACCTGATTGGATGTTGCAAGTAGTTGTCTTTTGGACTCTAGAATAATATATTCATTAATAATGTCTGAAGAAGTTTTACCAAGTGTTTCCTTGGTGATTGCATTAAGTTGATAGGAAGAAAGGTTCAACATATTAGCGTACTGAGACGCCTGCTTATGTTTAGCAAAATGAGTCTCTAAAAGTGCTAAAAATTCCTCAAGGCGTTCCTGTGTGTAGTTGCTGGCATTGTTCGAGGGGCTTTTGCTATTCTGTCGGTGTCTGATAAGTTCGATAAAGAAAATGCCCAAGTTTGCTTTTATGACTTCTTGATAACCTTCATTTTTGTCGCAATACTCTTGAAAGATATAAGTCAATAATGAAAGCAATTTCGTGAAACCATCAGCCTTAACTTGACAGAAGTTCCTATTACTTGCCTTTCGGAATAACTGATTTGCTACCTTGTCGTGAGGATTATAGAAATCATTCTTAAATTCCATTAAGTATCCAGCACTTCTAGTTTTTAGTGTAAGTTGATGTACCTGCCCCGGGCGCAAAATGGAAATAGAACGTTCACAAACTTTGTAAGGTACAAAGTCTATCTCATGACTACCCTTTCCCTTTTTCAATGCTAAAATGAAAAAGAAATCATGCCTATGAAGCTTTTGAACCATAGCTTTTCCATCAAGCAAGGCCCGAACATCCCTTATGGCGAAGCTTTCGGAAAAATTAGGCTCGCTTTGGGTTGCCTTAATATGCCTTACTGGAATAGTTTCCATTGTCGCTTTTCAAGTTTGTAATTCCCTACTTTTTATGTTGAGGACCAAGTCATTCTCAAATATATTAAAGGGCGATGGATTTGACTCTTGGTATAGCTTTGCTGTTGTGGTGGGTTTGTGCGGCTATGGCATGTGCCAACTGAGCAGGGCAATTCGAGAGGGGAATCTTTTTAAAATGCGAAGTGAAGGCCATTTATTTTTTTATTTGGCAAGCGTTGGCTTTTACTAACTCCAAGTTGCCTCAAATAAGATGTTCTTTTTTGAAATGTGAACACTTGGCAGTTGCCAGCCAATTATCCCTAATAAGCCCTTACCAATTTCCCTTCCAAATAATTTACAAACGATTTATTCACCACGCGCATACCACCCGGGGTAGGGTAGTTGCCAGTAAAATACCAATCGCCCGAGTGGCCGGGTATGGCTTTGTGTAAATTGTCAACAGTTTGAAAGATTACATTTAAGTCAGCTTTCATATCTGCCGGGCGCACGATGTCTGTTATCTTTTCAGAGATTTCTTCATAGGTAAACTGCTCGTATAGCCGCTTCACATGATTGGTTGGCACCGAATCACTTTCAGCCTGACGACATTGTTCATATACTTCACCTAACAGATAATCTTTGCCCTGCTCTTTAAGTAATTGAATTACCGCACGGAAGGCAACAAATTCACCCATCTTACTCATGTCAATACCATAGCAATCAGGGAATCGGATCTGCGGGGCGGAAGAGACTACAACGATTTTTTTTGGTTGCAATCGATCTAACATTTTGAGAATACTTTTCTCTAGGGTTGTACCACGCACAATTGAATCATCAATAACAACTAACGTGTCCTTTCCTTTATTTACAACTTCATAGGTAGTGTCGTAAACGTGCGCCACCAAATCATCGCGTTGGTTTTCATCGGTAATAAATGTTCTCAGTTTCACGTCTTTCGTTACTATTTTTTCAATGCGTGGTCGAAATGAAAGAATATCATCTAATGAATCTACCGAAGGCTTCGCATCGATGATAATATCTTTTTGTTTGCTGATCAGATAATCTTCAATGCCTGACATCATGCCCATAAAAGCGGTTTCCGCGGTGTTGGGTATGTACGAGAAGATTGTGTTTTTTAAATCGAAGTTAATAGACTTTAAAACCTGCGGCACTAAAAGTTTTCCAAGTTGCTTGCGTTCCTGATAGATTTCAGGATCAGTGCCACGCGAAAAATAAACCCGCTCAAAGCTACATGAAGTTTTTTCGTAAGGCTTTAGAATCTCATTTTGTTCGTATTTACCATCTTTATTAATTACCAGCGCATGCCCGGGTTTTATTTCCTTAATCTGAGAATAATTTACGTTGAAAGCAGTTTTAATAGCAGGCTTTTCAGAAGCTACAACAACCACTTCATCATCGGCATAATAATAGGCGGGACGAATGCCCGATGGATCGCGAACGACAAAAGCAGATCCAGATCCCGTAAGGCCAGCCATGGTATAGCCACCATCAAAGTCTTTACAAGCACGTCTTAATAATCGAGTCAGGTCTAATTCGTTTTCAATAATATCGGAGACTTCTTTGTTGGTGTACTTGTCCTTATATTTTTCAAAAAGATTTTGAACTTCTAGGTCAAGGAAGTGCCCGATTTTTTCCATCACCGTTACCGTATCAACCTTATCTTTTGGATGCTGACCCAATTCAACTAAGATGTTGAAGAGTTCTTCCACATTGGTCATGTTAAAATTTCCGGCCATTACCAAGTTTCGGCTCCGCCAGTTATTTTGGCGTAGGAAAGGATGCACATTTTCAATGCTATTGAGGCCGTGGGTGCCATAACGCAGGTGACCAAGCCATAACTCGCCACTAAAGGCCAGATTTTCTTTTAACCAACTCTCATCCTTGAACTTTTCTTTTCCAGCTTTTTGAGCTTTGCTATATTTTTTTCCGATTTTTTTAAAAAGTGACGCTACAGGTTGAGCTTTTATGGAGCGATAGCGGCTAAAAAAACGATAGCCGGGTTTTTGGTCGATTTTTATGTTTGCAATACCGGCTCCATCCTGGCCGCGGTTGTGTTGTTTTTCCATCAGGATGTACATCTTATTCATGGCATAGGTGGGGCCATATTTATCGATGTAGAAGGAAAGTGGCTTGCGCAAACGAATGAGGGCTATACCGCATTCATGAAGGATGGAATCACTCATAGCTTCGAAGATTCAAGTTAGCCTTACTCAGAAGGCATTTGCCACGGGCACCAAGCCATTGAGTAATAATTTTAAAGTACAAAGGTAATCTGATTAATCCATCCCATCAACACGCCAGGCGCCAGGAATAAGTAGATTAAAATGACAACCAATATTAGGTTTAAAAGATTGCCGGAATAAGAAGTTTTTATTGGAACGGCTTCCGTGGCCGGGACTTTCAAGAATAACAGGTAAGGTATTTTTAAATAATAGAATAATGCGATGACCGTGTTTGCCAGACCAACAATGAAAAGAACTATAAAAATTATGGATTGAGTATCCTGGTAGGAGCCCCATAATGAAGTGAATATTAAAAGCTTTGCGGTAAATCCGGCTGTGGGTGGCAAACCCGTAAGCGCTATCAGACCAATTAGTAATGAAAATGCCGATAAGAATGAGTTTCGCCCAAGACCTGAAAAATTATTTATGGACTCGATACTAATTGAATTTTCAAATTGTTTGAGTGTAGCAAAAACCAAAAAATTCATTAGCAAGAAAATAACTGAGTAAAACATTGAGAAGTGAATGCCTTCCATGCTTATAGTGGCTAACCCAATTAATAAAAAACCCGATTGGGCAATGGATGAATAAGCAAGCATCCGTTTAGGATTTGTTTGTACTAATGCCGAGAGATTACCAACAAGAATTGAAAGTAGCGAGATAACCGCTACAACTGTTCCCCATGTAATCATTGATTGACCAAAAAGATTTAGTGATAGAACTATTTTTATCAGGATGGCAAACCCTGCTAATTTGGGAACAACGGATAAAAAAGCAACTACAGCAGTTGGAGCAGATTCATAAACATCAGGTGCCCAAAGGTGAAAGGGAACTGCGCTGATTTTAAAAAGCAAACCAGCAATAATCAGAAATGAGGCTACTACTAAAAGCTCCGAGTGATTATCCATCAGCGCTTCAATAAACTGATTGGAAGAAAAGTCGAGCGTGCCGGATAAACCATAAATCAACGACATACCATAAATCATACACGCGGTGGCCACGGTGCCAAACAGAAAATACTTTAAACTCCCTTCTGCGCTTTTGCGATCAAAAGCAAACCCGGCCAACACATACGAGCTAAGTGAAATCAGTTCTAATGAAAGCAACACCATTACAAAGTTCATGCTCATGGCTAATAGGCACGAGCCTAATACGATGGCGAGAATCAGAATTGCATATTCAGGAGCAGCTCGTTCTTCTTTTTTAGGAGAGATAATGATTGTTAAAAAGCCGCCAGTAAAAAATAAAAGTTTAAAGAATGAAGAAAAATCATCTAGCCGCATCATGCCACCAAATAATGCCATTGGTTGGTTAGGCCAGTTTTGCAGGGTAACAAAAAAAGCAAGTAGCAAGGCGATGAATGAAATTGCTTGAAAGATGACTTGCTTATTGTTTTTAAGGATCAATCCTACTATCAATACAATAACAAGTGCAGCAAGCAGAATTAATTCAGGCAACAAATGCCCAATGCTTTCAGAAATACTTGTGAGTTGTTCCTTCAATTCCATAAGGGCATCTCTAAAAACTCCGTGTACCTTTCTTTTTTGCATGAACCTATTAACTGATTTAAATAGGTCGAAATGGATTTTAACAAAACAGATGAATTAATAGATAGAGTCACCCCTCTACTCTGGAGAGTGGCTGGGGGTAAGGTCTTACGGAGCAAATTCATTAGTAGAACCTTGCCAGACGACAAGCAGGCGTTGAGGTGGTAAAAAGCAAGGTTTTTAGAGATGCTCATAACCCACTTTAAGGATTTAGAAGATTTTGAAACAAGACGGTTATAAAATCTCCCGCAAAGGGGTTAATAAAATTTAAGAGCAACTGCGGAAGTACTCCGAAAACTAGTGCGGCCATGGCAAGAGGGAACAACATGGCGTATTCTCTGCTATTAAGATCTGTTAATTCTACTGTTGAATTTTTAATTGAGAAGGGTCCATAAAACATGCGTTGAATAGTCCATAAATAATAGGCTGCACCTAATAATAGGCCTGACGTTGCCGTGATGGCCATCCAATGCGGCACAAGTCCGTTTATGGTTTGCGATTGAAACGCTCCCAAAAAGATCATCACTTCGCCCATAAAGCCTGCGAAACCTGGCAGACCCATCGAAGCAAAGAATGCAACCAGCACAAAAGCCGTATAATTTTTCATCTTGACTGAAAGGCCTGAATAATTTTCGATAAGACGATCGTGGGTGCGATCGTACAGCACACCTGCAATTAGGAATAACATGGCTGAAATTATTCCATGACTAAACATTTGGTAAACAGCGCCCGTAATTCCCTCTACTGTGCCAGATGCAATGCCCAACAGAACAAATCCCATGTGTGAAACAGATGAGTAAGCAATC
>Ga0209181_10008382_pt1 | contig 13880 bp, 11 predicted proteins | sample MAT05_FD_187208 | JGI IMG/M metagenome (GOLD analysis project Ga0209181, IMG submission 187208) | Freshwater microbial communities from Lake Fryxell liftoff mats and glacier meltwater in Antarctica - MAT-05 (SPAdes) (version 2) | ecosystem: Environmental > Aquatic > Freshwater > Ice > Liftoff... | reverse complement strand
CCTTACATACACCCGGGTAATCACCCATTTTACCCTGCATATCTTCTATAATCTGAAAATGAAGATGTGGAGGCCAATGGCCATTTTCGGCAGGTGGGCCAAAGTGGGCGATCTCCGCGCCTTTAGACACTGCTTCACCTTCGTACAACCCTTCAATATCGCTAAGGCTTATGTGGCCGTAGAGGGTGTGAAAGACGACCCCTTCTAACGTGTGTTGCAAAATGAGCGTGGCTCCATAATCGCCGTAGTGATCGTTAAAGGCAAAACTATGTACTGTTCCTTCGAGGGGTGCAAAAACCGGGGTGCCGGCAGGGCCCCAAATGTCAACGCCCAAATGCAGGCGGCGAGGTTCCCCGGCATCGTCAAATACCTGGCTGCGGGCATATACGGTGCGTAGCTCGTTGTAGCCGCCAATGCCATAGGTATAGCCTTCCAGTTTATGATGGATGTATTTGCTAAACCGGTCTGTATTGTTGATAATTTCAGTTGTGAGGTCGGTATTGTTACTGGTAAAATCTAATGCCAATAGTTGGTCGAGGGTTGAAAAGGGTACAATGGGGACAAAAATTTCCCCTTGTTGGTGAAGTATTAAAGCCAGCGTGGACATAATATTTTGAGCGTATTTTTTTCCGTGCAAGATTACTATATTCAAACAACGAATAGTATTTATTTCTTAACCGGGTTTGGCAAAACGAAAGTAAGGTTCATGCTTGAAAGCATATATCATATTGACTGCTCCCCTGATTTTTTGGATTATGAATTTTTAAGCGTTGGTCCAAAAGGTGTGGTATTTAAAGTAGTACGTTATAGGGAAATTAATGTTAGGGGAATATATAATTTGGGATTTGGAGATAAGGAAACCGGTTCAGGCTTCATTTGCGACCTGATTGTTATGAACAATAACGACAGCAAAAAAGTTTTGTCAACAGTTGCGCGAACTTTCTATCTCTTAACCGACCATTACCCTGACTCAATTGTAATAGCCTCCGGAAGCACCAATGCAAGAACGAGGCTTTACCAGATGGGGATTGCAAATAACCTGTAGAATATTGATAATGACTTTACCACACCTGGCCTAACTGAAACTGACTGGTAATCATTTCGAAAAAATGTAACATACCAGGCATTTTCGGTTCAGAGGAAGTTGTCAATTTGACTATATGAATGCGCAAAAAAAAATAAGACGGGCAAAAAAAGCGTTTCAAGAGACTACAATATAAAGCCCCCACTATAAGGCAAATACGACAATCAACCGCTTTTTAAAGATAAAGTGGATAGTGCAAATTTTATTTTAAATAAATTTGGAATACCCCAGTTTGATAAGGCAAAATAAAGTTCCCTCCCTTTAAAGTACTGTATTAATGAGAGATGAAACAATTGAAACATACTGATTGCCATTCGGTATAGTTTTAGTAGCAATTTGTTTTATGCTCCATTGATGTTCCCCCGCCCAATGGCTGCGGGATGGAAGTGGAAAACACGCTGAAGCTTTGTGCGCTGGCTTCTGTGGCGGATTTGGGAACGCACAGCCCGAACAACTGCAGATAAATTTTACTGAGCTGACTGCCCCAAAAAAATCCATATAACGGTCGCTTTTTACCTTTTATCAAAATGAAGGTATAGGAGGTGATGGCACCTGTGTAAATGAACCTTTCTGTACCTACCTTAGCCAACCTTACAATTTTCACTAAACCATATATTATGATGCGTACCCTGCTAGTAGCAGCAGCCTGCTTTTTTTCGGCCAGCCTTTGGGCGCAAAACGAGGCATTGTGGCTTCGCTACCCTGCCATTTCGCCCGATGGAAAAACCATAGCCTTTGGTTATAAAGGCGACATTTATAAGGTAGATGCCGGCGGCGGCGTAGCCGTTCCGTTAACCATTCATGAGGCGCAGGATATGATGCCGGTGTGGAGCCACGATGGTAAGTACATGGCTTTTGCCAGCGATCGCTATGGCAATTTTGATGTGTTTGTAATGCCTGCAGCAGGTGGCGCACCTACCCGTATAACTACCAACAGCGCAGGCGATTATCCGTATGATTTTAGTGTAGATAATAAGCAGGTAATATTTGGCAGCGCCCACAACGCACCGGCAAGCAGCGTACGCTTTCCCAGTCCGCGGTTGTTTCAAAACCTGTACACTGCACCCATTACCGGTGGTCGACCAGTATTGGTGAGCGCCGCAGGTGTGGAGAATGCGCACTATAACAGCAAGGGAACGCAACTGGTTTTTCAGGATCGCAAGGGCTATGAAGACCCTTGGCGTAAACACCAGACCTCTGCCGTAAGCCGTGATATTTGGCTGTACGACCTTGGCAATAAATCGTACAAAAAACTATCGGTTTACCAGGGCGAAAACCGCGAACCATTGTTTGCGGGCGACAACGCTATTTATTACCTGAGCGAAAAAGGCGGCGTATCGCAAAACCTGTTCAAGGCATCGCTGGCAAACCCTGCCGACGCACAACAAATAACCAGCTTTGACAAGCACCCGATAAGGCACCTTAGTGCATCGAACAATGGCATGTTGAGCTTTAGTTACAACGGAGAGATTTTTACCATGAAGGAAGGCAGTAAGCCAGCTAAAATTTCGGTTACTATTTTAAATGATGGTCGTGGCAGCACCGACAAAAATGTACCGATTAACGGCAATGTAACAGAGTTTGTGCTTAGCCCTAATGGAAAGGAGATAGCCTTTGTAACCCGCGGCGAAGTGTTTGTGACCAGCGTAGAAGGCACCCAAACCAAACGCATTACCAATACACCACAACAGGAGCGTATGGTGCAATGGAGTCCCGATAGCAAAAGCCTGGTTTATGCAGCCGAACGGGGCAATAGCTGGGACGTGTTGAGGGCTACCATTGACCGAAAAGATGAACCTTATTTTTTCGCGTCGACGATTATAAAAGAGGAACCGATTGTGGCTACCAATGCAGAAGAATTTCAGCCAAAATTTTCGCCCGATGGTAAGGAGATCGCCTATGTGGAAGACCGCAATAAGTTAAACATTTACAACCTTGCTACCAAAAAAAGCCGCACTGTTTTACCGCTTGGCCACAACCACAGCTATAGTGATGGCGATTGGGATTTTGCCTGGAGCCCCGACAGTAAATGGCTGTTGGCCGACGACCAGAAAGGTTATTTTTTTAGCAGCAATGCGGCTTTGATAAAGGCCGACGGATCTACGCCTATCGCCTACCCCATCAACAGCGGCTTTGGCGAAGGCAGCCAAAAGTGGAACCTGAAAGGAAAGATGATGACGTGGTTGAGCAACTTTGACGGACGTAAATCGCTAGCCAACCAGGGCAGTCGCGAGTTGGATGTTTACGCCGCATTTTTTGACAAAGAAGCGTATGACCGCTTTGAATTAAGCAAGGATGAATTTGCTTTATTGAAAGAAAAAGAAGACAAGGAAAAGAAGGATAGCACCGATAAAAAAACCGCTAAGAAAGACAGTGCAACTGTAATGCCGCTGACGCTTGACCTGGACCACCTTACCGATAGAAAAGTAAGGTTGACCATTAATAGCAGCAGCATAAGCGATTACGTTTTGAACGACGATGCCACCAAGTTGTTTTACCTGGCCTCGTTTGAAAAAGGGTACGACCTGTGGATGACTGACCCCCGCACCAACGAAACTAAAATACTGGCTAAACTGGGCGGTAGCCCCAGCGGTATTGAAATAAGCAAGGATGGTAAAAGCCTGTTTGTTAGTAACAAGGGTGGGCTGGTAAAAGTGGACGCTGAAAGTGGAAAGTTGACGCCTATTGGTATAGACGGCGAAATGATTTTGGACGCCGCAGGCGAAAGGGAATACATATTTAACCACGCATGGCGCCAGGTAAAGGAGAAGTTTTACGACCCCAAACTTCACGGCCTTGACTGGGAAATGTACAGAGTAAACTATGCCCGGTTTCTGCCACACATTAGCAATAACTACGACTTTCAGGAGTTGCTGAGCGAACTGTTGGGCGAATTGAATGCAAGCCATACCGGCGGTCGTTATTCGCCGCGTAACCCTACTGCCGATGCTACTGCATCGCTGGGGTTGTTGTACGATGAAACGTTTACCGGCAAAGGGGTAAAAATATCGGAAGTGATAGCAAGCGGCCCTGCCGACAAAGCTAACAACAAGATAAAAGCCGGATTGATATTGGAAAAAATTGATGGAGAAGCTATTGATGACAGTAGCGACTGGTCGACCATGCTGAACCGCAAGGCCGGAAAAAATACGTTGCTTAGCCTGTATGATGCCGCAACCAATACCCGCTTTGACGAACGCATAAAACCAATACCCGCCAACGAAGAAGGTCCCCTGATGTACAAGCGCTGGGTAAATAAGATGTATGACATGGTAGACAAATTAAGCGGTGGCAAAGTGGGTTATGTGCACGTGCAAGGCATGAACGACGCCAGCTATCGCAAGGTATACGATGAGGCTTTGGGCCGCAACCTTACAAAAGAGGCGCTGATAGTAGACACCCGCTTTAATGGCGGCGGCTGGCTGCACGACGACCTGAGTACTTTTTTGAGTGGCCAAACCTACCTTCGATTTGCAGCCCAGGGCAACCCGCTAAAGGGTGGCGAACCGCTTAACCGCTGGCAAAAACCCAGTTGCGTAATAATGAGCGAAAGCAACTACAGCGACGCCTTTATTTTTCCTTACATATACAAGCAAAACGGTATTGGTAAACTAATTGGCATGCCCGTAGCTGGTACTGGTACCGCTGTTTGGTGGGAAACACAAATAGACCCGACCATTGTATTTGGCATACCCATGGTAGCCACTATTGGAAAGGAAAATCGCCCCACCGAAAACCTGCAGGTAGAGCCCGACATAAGGGTACCGTTGCCGTACAACGACTTCTTAAACGGCAAAGACCCACAGATAGAAGCGGCAGTTATAGAGATGCTAAAGGAGATAAAAAAGTAGTGCTTTTGTAGCGAGATATAAGGATTTAGAACAGTTCGAATGACATACAAAGGCCGCCCATTAAACTACGGGCGGCCTTTATATTTTAGAACTAATTCTATAGCTTTTCTATGTCTACTTCTGATAAGCCAGTCAGTGAGGCAATATCTTTTACGGATAAACCTTTGCGCTTCATGTTACCTGCTATTTCTAATTTAAATTTCATAATACCTTCCTGTTTTCCTTCCTTTATTCCTTCCAGTTTTCCTTCATCAAAGGCAAAATCAACGGTGTTTTTATAATCGCGGTAAATTTTTAAATTCATTTTGTAGTTGTATAAATCAGGCTCGCCCATTTTTGCCAGTTCGGCTTTTTCAAATGCCTTCACGAATATTTCGTCACTAAAAATTACAGGTATTGCCTTAAAAGCCTCAAGGTTCTTTATAAAAAATAACCATTTGTGAAGTCTTGTTACAATATCGCTTTCAGCCTTTACAAAATTGGGCATCTCCAGGTATAGGTAAGTTAGTTTATCATAAAACGTTTTACCGGGTTGGTTTTTTAGTTTGATGGTATGCACCACCTCACTCTTCTCCGGTTCGCTTTCATAATCGTCAAAAGTAAAATTCAGGACGCCTACGCAATACACAGCCTTAAGGTTATAATTCCAATTGCCTTTTTCGGCTTGCACCCTAATTGGGAAAGTGGAATAGAAAATGGTTCTTTCTTTAAAAATGTTCTGTTTGGCTTTTTGTAGTTCTACAATAAATTTTTAACCTTTTTCATTTTCGTAGTAAATATTGTAAATAGCCTTCCGGTCGTGGTCGGTTTGGCCAGGTAGCTCAGTATTTTTAATAGACAGCGTAACAATTTTATTTTTGAGAGGCAACAGTGCGTTAAGAAAATCGATGAGTAAAGGACTGCTGGCTTCCTCCCCAAAAATTTTCTTAAACCCAAAGTCGGTAAAAGGGTTAACGTATTTTGCCTTCATAAAAAATAATGTATTAGTTGATAACAAATTTAAAAGAAGGTCAGCAACTGATTTATTGAAAAAGACTAATGTGCACTAGCTATTTTTAAAACAATTTTTTGACCAACCAATGCAGCTCTTATCTAGCTTACGTTGCATCGCACTCTTGTACTTTTTATCCGTTATTGAGTGCTGTGCAGCTATCATTACCAATTATAAGCAACCTCAATTTCAAACAATGGATAGTCATTAAAAAGACTGTATTAAAAAGGAATTAGGCAAATAGGGTTTCGTCGGGGTTAATACAAATCCTCAATGGTATAATTGGTCTCGTTGAACGAAAACTTCTCCCCTTTTTTTAAGCCTTCCATTACGGTATAGATTGGTGCCCCGGTTGAGAGACCAAAAATGGTTTCACCATTCACTTCTATTTTTTCGCTTGAAATAGCTATGAAAAAAGTGCGCTGGCCGGTAACTACTACCGCGCCGGGCTCCACTACCTTATTATCCTGTTCGGGGTTGATGGCTTTAAGGTATCCCATTTCCATTTGGGCAAAGGCCAGTTCTTTTTCCATCGTCACCATCAATTCAATTTTTCCGGCTGTGCGATCTTCGGTTTGGCTGGCCGATTCGCTTTGCCTGGTTGTATCATCTTTCATTTCGGACCTGCGAGCTTCAAAGTTGGCAATCAGTTTTTCCTGCTTTTGAACGCAGGCATCAAAAATTTCCTGTTTATTTATCTTTTTGCTCATAAATTAGTTTAAATCGTTATTTATTAGGTTTAAGAACATAAACGAACCTGCTAAAATAATCGAACCAAGGGTTGTACTAACATTGGTTACCATTTGTATGGTTTTCCTGATGGGTAGTTTTTTTAAACAACGATTTTGGGTACGATGGAGTGGCATCCGTTGCCGCCTTCCGCACTTTTTCATGAAGGGTCAGTTCATTTTCAGCCTTGGTATTGCCCGGGGTATGGTGCATGTCCAACCGGTCGTATATCAATTGTTGATCGCCAGCAACCTTATTTTTCGAACTTCCTTTTTTCATGCTATTTATTTGTATAAAGCTACCAAAAAACAAGGCCGACATGGTGCCGGCCCTGTTTTATAACAAACTGTTCAGCGTTGGTTATATCACTACGTTGATCATTTTACCTTTTACAAAAATGATTTTTTTAGGCACTTTGCCCTCCAGCCATTTTTGTACTACATCGTTTTCAAGCACTTGTGCCTCTACTTCCTGTTGAGGCATATCAAGCGGCAAGGTGAGGCTCGACCGCACTTTACCATTAATGCTTAGTGGGTATTCCTTGCTGCTTTCTACCAGGTATTTTTCTTGTAGTGTTGGATAGGTGGCGTTGAGGATGGAGACCTCACCCCGGCCATCAGGCGTTTTGACGTCACCCCGGCCCTCTCCAGGGGAGAGGGAGGAGGAAGCGCGGAGTAATTGATATAACTCCTCAGCAATGTGCGGTGCATACGGCGTAATCAAAATAAGCAGCGGTTCCAGAATAGCCCGCTTGTGGCACTTAAGGTCGGCCAGGTCGTTTGCAGTAATCATAAACGCACTAACTGCTGTATTAAAGCTAAACCGCCCGGTGTCGTCTTCTATTTTTTTAATGGTTCGGTGTAGCACCTTTAATTCAGCGGGGGTCGGTTCTTCGCTGGTTACTATCAGGCCTTTTGCTTCATCAACATACAACCGCCAAAACTTGCGCAGAAAGCGGTGTACCCCTTCAATGCCTTTGGTATCCCAGGGTTTACTTTGTTCTATGGGGCCAAGAAACATTTCGTACATGCGGAAAGTGTCGGCGCCGTAGCGTTCAACAATGTCGTCGGGGTTGACTACGTTGTAATATCGCTTACTCATTTTTTCAACCTCTGCTCCACTTAAATATTTTCCGTCTTTTTCACGTACAAAAATTGCTTCGGTAAATTCTGACTTGGACTTTCTAAATCCCTCGATATTTAGTTCCACTCCATCAAAATATTTTACATCAACATGAATTGGTACTATATCGATTGAAAAGTTTTCGTTGCGAGGAATCAGGTTGTAAACTTTTCCACCAGAAACCTGATTTAATAGAACCATTAAATCATCGTCTTTCAAACGCCCCTGTTTGAATTCTAGATAATATGATAAAGAATAAAAAATCTGCGAAATGACTCTTTGTTTAATTTGATCTCGGTCTTCATTACTTTTTTTGACGACTAGCTTATACACAAACCGGCTACTCCCCTGTATCATTCCCTGGTTCACCAACTTTTTATACGGCTCATCAAAACCAATATAACCGAGGTCGCATAGCACTTTTGTCCAAAGGCGACTGTATAATAAATGGCCGACGGCATGTTCTGTTCCACCAATGTATAAATCTACCTGGCCCCAGTAGTCGGCGGCTTTGCGGTCAACAAAGGTTTTTTGGTTTTGGGGGTCCATGTAGCGCAAAAAGTACCATGAGGAGCCGGCGTAGCCGGGCATGGTGTTGGTTTCCCTCATCCCCGGCCCTTCTCCCGGCACGGGAGAAGGGAGTAAAACCCAATCTTTCAGGTTGGCCAATGGGCCTTCGCCCTCAGGGCCGGGACCGTAGCTGTCTACGTAAGGCAGCTCTACGGGTAAGTCGCTTTCAATAAGCGGGTATGGTGTTCCGTCTTTGTACACAATGGGAAATGGTTCGCCCCAGTAGCGCTGGCGGCTAAAACCCGCATCCCGCATACGGTAGTTTACCTGGCGTTTGCCTATGCCAAGCGCTTCAATTTTGTCGATTGCTACGGGCATGGCATCCCTCATTACCAACCCATCCATAAAACCGGCGTTTTGTAGTGTGGCATCTTTGGTTGGGTTGGCTTCCTGCCCGTTGTATGCGTTGCCAATAATATTGGTGATAGGTATGTTGAAGTGTTTGGCAAAGTTGAAGTCGCGCTGGTCGCCACAGGGTACGGCCATAATGGCGCCTGTACCATAACCAGCCAGTACGTACTCACTTATCCAAATGGGAATTTCCCTACCATCAAACGGGTTACTTACATAGGCGCCGGTAAAGGCACCGGTAATGCTTTTTACCTCAGCAAGTCTTTCCCTTTCGCTACGTGTTTGCACGTAGTTTAGGTAGTCGTCAATTTCCTTTTGCTGGTGGGCGGTGGTTATTTGTTTTACCAGTTCGTGCTCGGGGGCAAGTACCATAAAGTCTACGCCAAAAATGGTGTCGGGGCGGGTGGTGTACACCCTCACCCCCGCCTCTCCCCGCAGGGGAGAGGGGCCATCAGCAGCCTGGCGCTGGTCATCATTTTCGCCGGTATGATCATTGGTAATTCTGTTCGACCTTTGGTTTTCAGCAGATTCCTCTTGGACAGGTTGATTGGATTTTAGTTGTTGTTCTCCGCGTTTGACCTCACTCAAACCCTCTCCAAAGGAGAGGGCTTTACCCAGCTTTAGAATCACATTTTCAAGGTCGTTTTTTACTTCGTCGTTAGTAACCCTGGTGATTGTATAGCCGTGTTCTGCTAACCATCTTTCTCTCGCTGCATCATACGCACGTTGGTCGTCTTCATTATGATATCCTCCGTCAATTTCAACGATTAATTTTTTGTCAAGGCAAACAAAGTCAGGAATAAATCCGGCAATGGGTTGTTGTCGTCTGAATTTAAAGCCATGCACTTTCCGATTTCGTAATTCCTGCCATAAGATATCTTCTGCTTCAGTGGGAGTTTTCCTATTAAGTTTTGCAAATGCAGTAGTAGCCCTCCATTGATCTACTGTATTGGTAATATACCCCGGAGTACGATTTTTATTTTCTGTTGACGTAGGGCCAACTGAAGAAGGAAGCTCGTTCGCCCCCCTCTCCTCTGGAGAGGGGCTGGGGGTGAGGTCATTGAAGCCCTCGTCAGGGTGCTTCTCTGGCCCCTCTCCCCTGCGGGGAGAGGCGGGGGTGAGGGTAAAATTTATCTCCGCACCCTCACTCCTGCCTATCCAATTGCGCTGCATGTCCTTCATTGCATCGCTAAAATCTACCTGCTCAAGGCCTTGTAGCAAGCGGTCGGCGTATTCGGTAATGCGCAGGTACCATTGGTGGAGTTTCTTTTTTATTACGGGGTGGCTACCGCGTTCGCTTACGCCGTTTACTACTTCGTCGTTGGCTAGTACAGTGCCCAGGGCTTCACACCAATTTACTTCGCCGTAGGCCAGGTAGGCCAGGCGATATTGCATAAGGGTGTTCAGGCGGGTTTTTTCGTTGTAGGATGCCCACTTGCCGGCGGTAAATGCAAAGTCTTTATTGCCGGGTGTGGGGTGGTTGGCGTTTCCTTCCTTTTCAAAAATGGCGGTGAGTACTTCTATGCGTTCGGCTTTTTGAAGGGTGCGGTTATACCAGCTATCGAACAATTGTAGAAATATGTATTGCGTCCATTTGTAGTACGATGGATCGCTGGTGCGAACTTCGCGGCTCCAGTCGTAGCAAAAGCCAATGTTGTCTAACTGCTGGTGGTAGCGTTGAATGTTTTTTTCGGTAGTGTCCGACGGGTGCTGACCAGTTTCGATGGCGTATTGCTCGGCGGGCAGTCCAAAACTATCAAAGCCCATGGGGTGCAATACATTAAAACCTTTGAGGCGTTTGTAGCGGCTAAATATATCGCTGGCTATGTACCCCAATGGATGGCCAACGTGCAGTCCCGCACCGCTAGGGTAGGGAAACATGTCGAGCACATAAAACTTTGGCTTATCGCTGTCGTTGCTTACCGTGTATGCACCGGTTTGTTTCCAGGTGCGTTGCCATTTTTCTTCTATCTGTCTAAAGTCGTATTCCATTGTTATTTGAAGTTCTGTTGGGATAGTTTAGTGCCTTTTGGTTTACTATTTTGTAGAGAATATCACCATTACAAGGTTTATTAGCTGCAGGCAGGAAAAACAGTTAAAACCTTTTGCCTGCCGAAGCACGCACCACAGTAAAAGAGTGCGACGCAACGACCGCTACATCAATGAACTTTTGCAGGGCCCATAACCCTAACATATTTTTAACTGCCATGGTGCAGCGGTACTGATATTTTGCCCGCACATTGCAACCCTTATATGGTGTGCAAATGTAATGGTTACACCCCAAAACCTTACATTTGCCCGCATTGTAAAAATCCTTTAACTCAATACCATGGCTCAATTTGGAAAGGCATCGAGTAAGCGAAGTAAACCCAGTTATGTATACAGTATTGTAGGCGTGGCATTGGTACTTTTTATTATGGGCATACTGGGTTGGATTTTTTTAAACTTTAACCAGGTAGGTAATACTTTTAAAGAAGATATACGCATTAGCGCTTACCTGCGCACCCTAAATGCTGATACCATTAACCAAATAAAGCAATACATAGAAAAGAAATCATATGCCAAAAATGTGACCTATGTAAACAAAGACCAGGCAAAAGTTATATGGAGCCGCGAGGGCAATAACGAAGACTGGGCCAAAATTTTGGACTATAATCCACTGCCGGAGAGTATTGATTTTTATGCAAAATCCGAATATGTAAACCAGGATAGCCTGGCCAAAATGTCGGCGGATATAGTAGGTGTTTGGGGCAACCATTTAGACGAATTGCAGTATCCTAAAATGCTGGTAAATAACCTTAACGAAAGGGCATCGAGGCTGGGACTGGTATTTTTGGTGGTGGCTATTATTTTATGCGCCATAGTAATTGTAAGTATTGATAACACCATACGGCTGGCCATGTTTAGCAACCGGTTTTTAATTAAAACCATGCAAATGGTAGGCGCTACGCGTGGGTTTATTAGCAGGCCTATGAACTGGCGTGCTGTTATTAATGGGCTAACCAGTGCTGTTATAGCCATTGTGTTGCTGTTTGTATTAATACAGTGGGCCGAAACACAGTTTCCGCAATTGGCTATAATACGCAACACACAGCTTACCCTTATTTTGTTTGGGGGTATGATACTGGTAGGCGTTGGCATATCGTTGTTTAGTACGCACCGCAGCGTAATTAAATACCTGAAAATGAGCCTTGACGACTTGTATTAAAATTTGATTTATACTAATTATTGTTATTTTCACCCAAAAAATATACCCGCACAATGGCCGATAAAAAAGTGACCGTCGCAACAGCTACCCCAACTAAAAAAACAATAAATAAAACCACAGCAAGCAGTTTACCATTGTTTGAAAAAGACAATTACCGTTGGATGATGATTGGCGGTGTGGTAATTGCCATAGGTATGTTGGTAATGGCCGGCGGAAAAAACGATAACCCCGACCTGTTTGATTATAACAAGGTGTATAGTTTTACCCGTATAACCCTTGCCCCACTATTAATATTAATTGGCCTGGGCATAGAAATATTTGCCATTTTTAAGCGTCCGAAACACGCACAATAAATGGGTTAAATAAGTTGTTTATAGGCGGTGAGCATTCATCGCCTTTTTTTTGACAAAAATATTTTACTGCATTTTTTATGAACCTTATTGAAAGTATCATTATTGCCATTGTTGAAGGCATCACTGAATTTTTGCCCATCTCATCTACCGGCCATATGATTATTGCCGAACGATTGTTACACCTGCCCACAAGCGATGTGTTTACCCAATTGTTTACTGTGGCCATACAATTAGGCGCTATAATTAGCGTAGTTGTGTTATACTCTAAAAAATTTTTCGACTTTACCCGCTGGCAGTTTTACCTTAAACTGGTAGTGGCCGTGATACCTGCCCTATTTTTTGGGTTTATATTAAGCGATGCTATTGACGAGCTGCTGGATAGCCCGCTTACGGTGGCAATTAGTTTACTGCTGGGTGGTATTGTGTTGTTGTTTGTAGATAAGCTTTTTAAAAGCAATACTATTAAAGAAGAAGAGCAGTTGGGCTATGGTAAAGCTTTTGTAATTGGCCTGTGGCAGTGTATTGCCATGGTACCCGGTGTAAGCCGCAGTGCGGCTACTATTATTGGTGGCATGCAACAAAAGCTTACCCGCAACCTGGCGGCCGAGTTTTCGTTTTTGCTGGCAGTACCCACCATGGCCGCAGCTACCGGCTACAAACTGCTAAAAACTTATAAACAAAATCCCGAAGTACTTACCGATAGCAACAACCTTATGCTGCTGGCAGTGGGCAATGTGGTTGCATTTGTGGTGGCCCTGCTGGCCATTAAATTTTTTATATCGTACCTGCAGAAGTATGGCTTTAAAATGTTTGGCTATTACCGAATAGTGGCTGGTATTGTGTTGTTGGTGTTGCTATACACCGGTTATTTAAAGTAGCCGATCAGGTTTAGGGTCGATTGCTTCTCCTACCCCCTTAACTCAATGTTGTTTATCGAAGCTGTTTGCGTGTGTCATGCCGTACACCCCGGTGCATTGGTATTACCTGCATGTAAATTCAGAACGCCTTACCTGTGGCAACTTAAAGTGTAGCTAATTTATTTTTTTGGGTCGGTCATTTTAGCTTTGTTGTTTCGGCCGTTGCAGCCTGCCTCTATAACCAAAGAGGTAGCACCCTTTTACTGAAGTGCTTTTTGCCACATTTTTTCCGCGGGTTGCTCTTCTTATCACTCAGTCCTGAAAGACCAAAATCTATCAGCCGCGGTTGAAGCCCGCGGATACGGTTAGCATTTATTTTACAAGCCCTGTAAAGGCGAAATCTATCAGCCACGGGTGAAGCCCGCGGATACGGTTAGCATTTATGTTACAAGCCCTGACAGGGCGAAATTTATCAGCCACGGGTAAAGCCCGCGGATACGGTTAGCATTTATTTTACAAGCCTTGTAAAGGCGAAATCTATCAGCCGCGGGTGAAGCCCGCGGATACGGTTAGCATTTATTTTACAAGCCCTGTAAAGGCGAAATCTATCAGCCGCGGTTGAAGCCCGCGGATACGGTTAGCATTTATTTTACAAGCCCAGAAAGGGTGAAATCTATCAGCCACGGGTGAAGCCCGCCGATACGGTTAGCATTTATTTTACAAGCCCTGACAGGGCGAAATCTATCAGCCGCGGGTGAAGCCCG
>Ga0209181_10008381_pt1 | contig 13881 bp, 10 predicted proteins | sample MAT05_FD_187208 | JGI IMG/M metagenome (GOLD analysis project Ga0209181, IMG submission 187208) | Freshwater microbial communities from Lake Fryxell liftoff mats and glacier meltwater in Antarctica - MAT-05 (SPAdes) (version 2) | ecosystem: Environmental > Aquatic > Freshwater > Ice > Liftoff... | reverse complement strand
AGGAAATTGCCGTAAACAATACCTTAGAAGCCGTTGCCAATAATGCCCAACGTATTTTATTAACCCTTGCCACAGGTACAGGCAAAACATTTATAGCATTTCAAATAGCGTGGAAATTATTTCAAACACGTTGGAACTTAAAACGTGACGGAAGCCGCAGACCACGAATTTTATTTTTAGCCGACAGAAACATTTTAGCCGACCAGGCATTCAATGCTTTTTCAGCCTTTGCCGATGATGCTTTGGTAAGAATTAGTCCGAAAGAAATAAGTAAAAAAGGAAGTGTGCCAACAAACGGCAGCATCTTCTTTACCATCTTTCAAACCTTTATGACCAATGCTAAAGTGGTTAAGAAAATAGAGACCTTCGAACCAATTTCTTTGGCAGCAGAACCTCTTGTTGAATATGGAAATGAACAATATAATTTTGGGCAATATCCGAAAGACTATTTTGATTTTATCATTATTGATGAGTGCCACCGAGGTGGAGCAAATGATGAAGGAAACTGGAGAGGAATTTTAGAATATTTTTCGCCTGCCGTTCAGTTGGGTTTAACCGCTACACCAAAACGCAAAGACAATGTAGATACTTACAAATATTTTGGCGAACCTGTTTATGTCTATTCACTCAAAGAAGGTATCAATGATGGTTTCTTAACGCCTTTCAAAGTAAAACGCATCAAGACAACGCTTGACGATTATATCTACACAAGCGATGACCAAATAATTGAAGGAGAAATTGAAGAAGGGAAACAGTATGTAGAAGCCGACTTTAATAAAATAATTGAGATAAAAGCAAGAGAGTCAAAGCGTGTTCAGATTTATATGGACGAAGCTAACCAAAAAGAAAAGGCAATTATTTTTTGTGCCACACAAGACCACGCTGCCGCAGTTCGTGATTTGGTAAACCAATACAAGAAAAACACCGACCCAAATTATTGTGTTCGTGTTACAGCCAATGATGGAGAAATAGGCGAACAGTTTTTAAGAGAGTTTCAGGACAACGAAAAAACAATTCCAACCATTTTAACTACATCACAAAAACTTTCAACAGGTGTAGATGCAAGAAATATTCGCAATATCGTTTTAATGCGACCAGTAAACTCAATGATAGAGTTTAAACAAATAGTAGGAAGAGGAACACGTTTGTTTGATGGCAAAGAATTTTTTACCATCTATGATTTTGTAGATGCTTACCATCATTTTGCAGACCCTGAATGGGACGGAGACGCAGAACCTTGCGATGTTTGTGGTCAATTAGTCTGTGAGTGTCAGAGCCAACCAAAACCACCGCCACAACCTTGTAAAATTTGTGGACAATCGCCTTGTATTTGCGAAAAGAAACCAAAAGAACCTTGCGAAATTTGTGGTGAACTGTCTTGTAATTGCAACAAGCGACAAAAAATAAAAGTGAAATTGAAAGACGGAAAGGAAAGAGAAATTCAATCCATGATTTCAACTTCGTTTTGGAGTGCAGACGGCAGACCCATTTCAGCAGAAGAATTTTTAAATAATTTGTTTGGCGAGTTGCCAAACCTTTTCAAAAGCGAAGATGAATTGCGGACACTTTGGAGCAATCCGATTACCAGACGAACTCTATTAGAAAAACTGGACGAAGCAGGTTTTGGAAAAGAAGAACTGACCACTTTACAAAAACTAATTGACGCTGAAAAAAGCGACTTATTTGATGTGTTGGAATATGTGTTTAACAGCGACATTAAGCCAATGACAAGGGAAGCAAGAGTTGCAGCTGCACAAGCAACAATTTTCGCCATGCTTGACAACAAACAAAAAGAGTTTATAGAATTTGTTTTGAGTAAATACATTGAAACAGGCGTTGAAGAACTTGACCAAGAGAAATTACCAATCTTGCTGACAAACAAATATCAATCGTTGGAAGATGCGAAAGAAATTTTGGGTGACGTTGCAAACATCAGCAGACTGTTTATAGAATTTCAACAACATTTATACAAACAAAAGGTTGCATAATCACTAACAGCCAACGCACCAAGTCAGGCACATTTGCAAGGCACACAAGCCGACACACAAAAGCCAACCTTGCAAAAGAGCCTGCCTTGTGCCAACGCATCGGGGACACACTCTGCTTCTTAGGAAACAGTATTAAATTTGACAGACCAAGAAGAAGGGCGAACTTACAACATGCGGTTTGGTAATATTGGGACGTTGTTATCTTCATCTTTAGCAACATGGCAGCAGTTGTTCGGACTCGACAAGCATCGCTGAACTTTAGTTCTTAACTTGTACATTTGTTTTTCAAGCAGCAGCGGTTGTGGGCGGACGATTTTCAAATCCCCCAACATCGCAAAGCCATGTTCGTTAGAGGCAAGCATAAAATACATTTGCGATTAAATTGAAGTTGCTAATACTTTGAATCTGTCTTTCAGTCTACTTTTTTCGGACACTTCAATTTATTTCAAACCATCCTTCCAAAAGCCAACACACTTTATGGCGTCTTCCAAGATATTTCAAAAATTATGAGAGAGTTACGGTTAAATAAAGAGCAATTACATTTAACGACTATGATCAAATCCAGATTTTCACTGACGATGACAGGTCTGCCAACTATGAATAGTTAAACGCAGAATTTGATAGGTTTTTTGAAAAATTTACTATTGTAATTGTTAATGAAGTCCATTACATTTACAGTTAAGAAAATGGAATCAGTGAATTGATCATGCCTAATGCATACGAAGCATTTTCAATGCCTCTGAAGAAATATTGATAACACTATAAAACTGCTGCATGAAAAATTTTACCCCGGTTATACCCATTGTTACCCACCGATGGCAGCACACCATTCCTTTACTTCTTCTGGTGATCACCATTATTAGTTGTACTACCGTACAGGGGCAAACAAAAATAAAAAAGGGGCCTCTCCCACGTGCGTTGGCTACGGCGCCTGTTGCAACACCTGCTCAACAACTTTCCTACGAAATAATTCCGGCCGCCCAAAACAGTTTTGCCTACAATATTTTATCCGGAACTAAAAAACTGATACATCAACCATCTGTCCCAGGGCTTCCCGGTAACAAAGGATTTATTAAAAAAGCCGACGCAGAAAAATGCGCCCAGTTGGTTATAACAAAAATCAACAACAACATCATGCCGCCAACCGTAACAAGGCAGGAACTGGATTCGTTAAAAATCAAATTATAGTCTGATGACATTTTACTGTTTTTTTCTGTTAAAAAATTCAAAATGACGACAATGAAACAAAATCTTAGTTTGAAACTAACAATATTATCAATGTTGTTAGTTGCTACCATTCCTGTTTTAACTAATGGACAATGTATTATTCCAACCATATCAACGAGCGGTCCGACTAGTTTTTGCGAGGGAGGCCAGGTCGTTCTTACGGCTAACTCTGGAAGTGATACCTGGACGAAAAAATCCGACTTCGTGGGTGCGGCCCGGGCTGCTGCAATTTCTTTCACCATTGGAAATAAGGGATACCTCGGACTGGGCAGATCATTTAGTTTTCCATATCCGAAATACACAGATTTTTGGGCGTATGACCCTGGTGCAGATACCTGGACGCAGAAAGCTGATTTTCCCGGTGGGGCACGTGAAACCCCGGTAGGATTTGCTGTAGGCAGTAAAGGATATGTTGGAATAGGGCTTATAAGTTCTCCAACAGGTCCTTCAACATATTTAAAGGATTTTTGGGAGTTTGATCCGGCAGCTAATACATGGATCAAAAAGGCAGATTTTGGCGGTGCAGGAAGGCAGTCGGCTGCAGCTTTCAATATAGGAGACAAAGGATACATTAGCTGCGGACGAGATCAAAACGATGTGTTGCTCAATGATCTTTGGGAATATGACCCACCTTCTGATCAATGGATACAAAAAGCCAGTGTAGGAAATATTGGAAGGATAGGAGCCGTGGCATTTAGTATTGCTGGTAAAGGCTACCTGGGGATGGGATCCTTCGTCACTGGAAATGTCGCCAATCCTCTTAAAGATTTTTGGGAATATAACCAGGCAACTAATACTTGGTTCCAAAAGGCCGATTTCAGAGGTGGCAACTCCTACTCAACGAATGCCAGCTTCAGCATTAAGGATAAGGGTTATGTCAGCAATTTGGAATCATATTTTAAAAATGACCTTTGGCAATATGACCCCGCATTTGATGCATGGGTGTTAAAAAAATCTTTTCCCGGATCTTCAAGGGAGGCTTTTGCAGGATTTAGCGTTGGGGGTAAGGGGTATTTAGGTACAGGGAGAAGTAGCGCCGGGAATTTAAAAGATTTTTGGGAGTATAAGCCGGAGGACGATTTCACTTACCTATGGTCTACGGGGGAAACAACGCCTTCAATTATCGTAAAAACGAACGGCAGTTTCAATGTTACCGTTAGCAATTCCGGGGGGTGTAGCGCAACATCGGCTTTTACTGATGTGAGGGTCGGTACATCCTTTCCTGCCCCGATGATATTGGCAAATGGCCCAACCACTTTTTGCGAGGGTAAAAACGTAACGCTGAGCGTAAATAATTTTTGGGAAAATGATCCAGGCGGATCTACCAGCCTCGATTATACTTATTTGTGGTCCACAGGGGAAACCACCCTATCAATTGTAGCAAGCACGGCCGGTATTTATACGCTGCGGGTGACGAATGCAACAGGTTGCAGCCAGGTGACTGATCCGGTAGAAGTAAAAGTTGCCTCATCATCACTGCCACCTCACATCGATGCTTACGGGAAAACGCGGGTTTGCGAGGGCAGTACGATCCCCGTTACTGCAATCCCGGGCTATAATGACCCGGCGATCCAGTTTCTATGGTCAACTGGCGAAACAACCCAAACAATTAACTCTGGCGGTGGTATTTTAACAGTTACCACTATTGATCAAAACGGTTGTACGGCAACTTCTCAAGAGTTTGACTTATTTGCCGAACCGCTACCCACAGTAGAGGTGAACGATTACCAACACCCGGATTGTAGTGGAGCCAATAGCGGCTTTATAAACCCCACTGCAATTGGGTATACCTTTTATTTTGCCTATACAATCGATAACTGGGCGACGTTGAATTACACAGGCATGTTTCCTGACCTCGGCCCGGGCACTTATCTTATCGGAGTTGAATCTCAAACCGGGTGTAGATCCGCCATTTACCCATTCACACTTAGCCGTGTTCCAAGCTCCCAGCTTGAGATCATTTGTCCGCCACCGTTAGTAGTTACAAAAAACCGAGCGTGTGGTGCTGTAGATGTTGAACTTGGTGCGCCTTCAGCCACTGGCGGCTGCCAGCCTATAACAATTACCAGCTCATACCCCGGAGCTACTTTCCCCGTTGGCACAACCATCATTACCTGGACGGCTACAGACTTCTTTGGGGGGACAGTGACCTGCCAGCAGTTAGTAACGGTGCTTACTCAAACAGAAACTAATCTCACCTGTCCACCTGATAGGGTGGTGCAACCCACCTCTTTACTGGGCGCTATCGTGATATTTTCGCCTCCTGAACCAACGAATAATTGCCCCGGTACAACCGTTACCCAAACTGCCGGGCCTTCAAGCGGAAGCATGTTCCCTATTGGAGTAACCCAGGTAACCTTTAGTGAAAGGAACGCAGCCGGCAATACCGTCACCTGTAGTTTCCAGGTAAAAGTATTGGATCCCTTCTGCTCCCGTAAAGAGAATAAAAGCAAGGTATATGTTTGTCACAAAGGGCAAACGATCTGCGTAAGCGTAAATGCACTTGCGGCACACCTGGGGCATGGGGACAAAATTGGTCAATGTAATAACGACCATACGAAGCCAGCTAACCAGGTATCATCCGGCATCTCAGTATTTCCTAATCCTACAAAAGGGCAGTTCACGGTGCAGTTAAACAACATGCCGCCTTCAGATGCGTCATTGCTCATCCTGGATGCGAAAGGCAGCATCATTGAAAACAGATCGGTGAAAAAAGCTGCGTTTTCGCCAACCATATCAGTGAATCTCGGAAACAGGGCCCGAGGTGTGTATATGGTGCGATTTATTAGTAATACGGAGGTATACACCATCAAAATAATTTTGGAATAGGGTGCAAGAATTTAATAAAAACTGCCCCGAATTCCGGGGCAGTTTTATTCGGAACAGTGACAGGAAGGGGGTATTTGATTAGGACATTGCAACTTCGTCCCCGTGGTGTTTTCGCTTCATCTTCTTCAAATGATAAACAAACTCATGCAAATTCCGCTGATGGAGCTGTGCACTGTAGTTAGTTTGGCTATTGTATCTTTATTTATAAAATTTAGAAACAAAATCCTGACGCTGATTTACTGAAATATACTAGGTTTTTTTGCCTATAGAGTAGTAGCGGCAAGTATAAAATACATGCACGATTAAATTGAAGTTGCTAATACTTTGAATCTGTCTTTCAGTCTACTTTTTTCGGACACTTCAATTTATTTCAAACCATCCTTCCAAAAATATTCATGCTTTGTTTTTTCATACGGCTGGACACAGAATAGTTAAATGATGCAAGCATTCTTATGGTAGGGAACAGCTACTCTTACTTGTTTTAAAGGTTATCAGCTTTTAGTTACAGTGGGCTTCAACAATAGTTTGAGAACAAACACTTTGTTGATGCAACTCGCTCTTGTCATTTTTCTCAACAGCTTTTACAATTCATCCTACGGTTCGAAAAGTTTTGATCTGACATTACCGTCTTGATTTCGAAGTGTGGTTAATTGCTTTTTCGACGAAGACTTTTCAAATTGTTTCTGGCCTTGAAGTTTATTTGTTTTAGCAGTTTTGGCGCATTGAGGGTTGAAATCGATATCAGTAAACTCATTAGCCCCGTTTATTATTTTTATTTTTAAAACCCCCTCCTTAGATTGCATTGCATTTACAATGTAATCTGATCATGCAAGTCAATTCCGTACTACTCCTAATCCTGGTATTTTTATTTATTGCACCACTAAAGTCGTCAGCACAGGTAAGCATAAGCGATTCCATGGCGTTGGTGGATTTGTACGACAGCACCAATGGTAATAACTGGTATAATATCGATTACAGGGATTCATGGAAAAGTGCATTGCCTGTAAAGTCATGGCAGGGTGTGACAGTCAGTAATAACAGGCTGGTAGCATTAGTGATGTATGGTAATCATTTAACAGGCACAGTACCAGCATCCTTTAAAAACCTTGATGGCATCACTTCTATTGATTTTATTGATATTGAATTCAGGGGGGATTTGCTTGATTATGTATCAAATTTTAAAGAGCTTACTAATCTTCATATTGGTGAACAGTTTCTCACGGGACCATTTCCCTCTTCCCTGGGGTACTTACCTAAGCTGCTAACCTTTTATGTGTATGGTACCAGGTTTGACGGACCAATACCTGCGTCATTTGGAAATCTTACCAGCCTGACTGGAGTTGCGGAAAACTGCCCGATATCAACACAGATGTTATGATTAACATTGGCCCTGTTGTATTGAACTCAAATGTTACTATAAGAAGTTGCATATTGCAAATGGTGTAAGCTTTACAGTGAGTCCGGGATATACGCTTACGATCACCCATTAGTGATTTGTTGGTGTGAAATAAAAGCATCTCAGCGATATCATTTATGACGCAGCTTATTTGAAAATCGCTTCGCATGGTTGTAAAAAATACTAACTACTATTTTCGACGACTCTCCTTGTGTGCGATATTTTTGCAGGAGACTTACACCAGGAAAATTACTGATAACTTGCTGCGTATATCCAGCTATATTTGGTGTATTGCCGCTATGGAAGATATTGTTTAGACGGGAAATGTAAACGTTGTACGAAACTTTTTTAAGACACACTATGTTCAATAAAATAATTCTAAGACTCTCTATTTTTATTATCTTTTTCATTACAGGTCTATTTTCGTTTTGCCAAAATCAAACAAAGTGTATTGATGGCAGGAAAATTGCAAATTATTGTAGTGGTTGCCAGGCAATATTTAATAAAATGCCAAAGGAAGTCTTATTTGGAGTGCAAATAAACGATAACGGAGAAGTGTATTTTTCAATGAGTGATAAAAATTGGTTTAATAAAATATTTAAAAGCAACTCATTTGGTGTTACAATTGATATTATCTCAAAAGAACGATATGATTGTACAAAAAATATTTCCAAAGAATCAGGTATCCCTGGCGGAATTATTTTACCAGGAGTTTATAAAAATGAGCTTGTAAAGCAGGCTAGTGAATTGGTTCAAGGTGGCATATTTACTAAAATGGCAGGTTACCTACTTCCTTGTTAGGTAGAGAACTTGAAGGAAATCTGGTAATATTGAACGGCCCATATATATGCTATTATACAAATTTTGTAAATATTGATAGAAGTGTTTGGCATCTTTTACCAATGGGCCTTTTTACCGATTAGATGTTTTTTTTATTGGCAAGTACATACCCGATCAAACTGATAACAGCAACAACGGCCTACAAAAAAGCAGCTCAAAATATTGTTTATTTTGAGCTGCTTAATAAACGAAATTGTTCTAGATCCGTTTCTTTTATTCAATTAATAGTTTTAGGTTTTTAACTTCATCTCCATTGAGTATCCTTACAATATACCATCCCTTTGCTAAACCTTTTGTTTGAACCCCGTTATTGTAACTGTTCAGTTGGTTGCTATAGACTTTTTGTCCATGTGCCGATAGTATCTCCATGGTAACCGGCAGCGACACACTATTTGGCAACGTAATGGTAAAACGTCCGTTGGTTGCGGGGTTGGGGAATAGCATTAATTGATTCTCAATATTTGCCTGTTTCAATACAGGTATACAAGTTGTTAATGCATTTGCCTTATTGCTCCATGCTGATGTTCCTGCTGTGTTGTAGGAACGCACGATGTAGTAGTATCGTTTGTTTCTTTGTAAATTAATATTCCTGTAAGTTCTGATATTAACGCCAACTTTTGTCACCAGGCTATAAGTACCATTTAAACTGGTAGCTCTTCTTATTTCAAAACCAGTTTCATTATTAGAATTATCAAACCAGTTCAACGTTATTTGTGTACACCCGGTTGATGTTGCTGTAAGATTGGTTGGGGATGAAGGAACTACAGGCGGAGGAGCCACTGTGGAAACATTAGCAACGTTACTCCATGCGGAGGTTGTATTATTAGAGCCGGTTGCCTGTACCCTGTAATAATAAACAGTTGAATAAGCCAGGCCGGTATTGCTGTAAGAACTGCTATTGGCAGCTAATGTAGCAATCGTTACAAAACTATTACCGGGTGCAGGTGACCTTTGCAAAACGTAACCGGTTTCATTGCCGGCATTATCTGTCCAGCCAAGATTAATGGTGGTGCCGGTAGCAGTTGCTGTTAGTGCTGTGGGTGCTGCTGGTGCAACTGGTGGAGGAACTGCACTTTGAATAAATCTTGCTGTGGCACCACCTGTTACAAAAACGCTGTTGTCTGTTCCAAAATCCAAATTATAAGCGTAACTGCCAAATGCGGTAGCCAGCCACGCAGAAGTTCCATCACTGTTTACTTTGCAAACTGCCATTTGACCTGGATAAGGCGTACTTGCAGCAAGATATGCCGCATTAGCTCCATCAAGTCTCATTTGTGAATGCATCATTAAAGCAGTGCCGGGGCCATCTGCATCAAGATTTTGCCACAGTAAATTACCCAGTTCATTAAATTTCATAAATACAGCACCTGGGGTACCTGAATTAGGAAAGCCGCTGATCACAGGGTTATTATCAGAACCCACTTCCACCCTGAATGCAGTGATGGTATTTAGTTTTTCCCAAATCAATACACCTGCCGGTGATAATTTTTTAAGATAGCTGCCTGCATTAGTGGCCACATATTCGCCGTGTACCAGGTAGGTATTGCCAAAAGCATCGCCTGAAGCATCGCCAACGGTAAGGCTGTTTATTCCCGTTAAGGTCCATATGCTATTTCCATTCAGGTCAATTTTAGCGTATCCGTTAATACCGGTACCCCTGCAAATGATCAGCAATTGCTGATCGGGTGTGAATTTAAAGTTGACCGGTGCACCAATACCTGCATTATCAAAATATGACCACAAGGCAGTTCCGGAAGCGTTGAACTTTTTTACCTTGGTAACAATGCCAGTACCACTATAGCCCAGCCCAAGTACATAAATATTATTGGATGCATCTACCAAACATTTTACAGTGGATGACCCTTCAAAGGATGATTCATAAACCTTTCTCCACAGCAAAGTACCACTGGCATTAAACTTCATTAAAACACTGGCAGCATTCACCGGGTTGGAATAACCTGAGCGAATGGTTCCTGATACCAGGATATTTCCATCATGATCTGTTGCTACCCATGTTGCTACTTCATGTCTTGTTAGGTCTGTATTATCATAAGCCACCTCCCAAATGATATTACCGGCTGCATCTCTTTTTGTAAGGGTGATGTCTCCTCCGGCACCATAGCTCCAGTTAGCTGTATATACATTATTCAAATTGTCGGAAGCTACAGCTACTCCTCCGGGATAATTAACCCAATTAACCGATACCTGGGCATAGGTTTGCATACTGATGATTACCAGTAAGGCAATTAAAATTTTTTTCATAATAGTATATTTTATTCATTGTTAATATTGTGAGGAAATAAATATTCGATCAATTGCTCCATTTCGCTTCACTTCTACAGTTAATAGCATACGAAATATGGTTAACCCCATTTTTCATCTTTTACTAATACAAATTTATTACAGCAGCAATTTTAATACGGTGACCAAAGTCACTGCATTAAAATAATTCTATACTATCATGATGCTGTTTAACTTTTTGATGGCTCTCCAGTTTCTTTATCACCCGGCTTATCACTTCCCTTGATGAACCCAAATCATTTGCTATTTCTTTGTGAGAAATCTTCACTGGATTTTTACCGGTGATTGAAATTTTTTCTTTTAAATAATCCAACAGGCGCTTGTCAAGCTTGTCGAAAAGCAGGTGATGGATGGTATCAATCATTTCAGTGTATCGCAGGTCGTATTGCTGGTAGAACAATTGATTGATGACCGGGTGTTCTAAAATCCATTGGCGTAGTTTATCAGCCGGAATAAGCAGGGCGCTGGTCTTTTCTTTTGTTATAGCAAAAATTCTGCTTCTTTCCCTTTTTAGGCAGGCAGAAAATGACATGATACAACTCTCTCCCGGCTGAATATAATACAACAATAACTCCTTATCTTTTTCTGCGGTAAAAACCTTTACCAACCCACTCAGAACTATGGGTATAACTTTTATATACTGGCCTTCTCTTATGATCTCTGTATTGGGAGGAAACTCATTAATAACAGATGCTTCCAAAATTATATTCATTAACTCACTGCCATATAGGTTAGACAGCTTTTCTATTGCCAGACTATTCTTCATTATTTAAAATTAAACTGTACAATATTTTACCAAAATATTTCTTGCTGACTGGGCTTAACTGGCTGCTGAATAAGTAGAATGCAATCATTATTTGTTCAATCCGAAAATCATTCCCTTATTCTTACAGAAAGTTTGAAAACCATGTTTAAACTTTGATGTAAATATTAGTAAATAAGTTAACCCCAAGTATGATTTATATCATGATTGCAACTAATCGCTATCACACCTGCTTCACAAAAAGTGCTTGTTTCCAGCAACGTCTTTGACCGGCATAGTGTGTGGCAAGGATATTGCGCCAGTTAAGGTGAAACATTGATTATTACACAACGTAGAAGTTAGCAAAGAGTGGGTTGCTTTTAATAACAGCGTCCGTCAAAAAATCATTTTTTGGACTTCGTAAAAAGTATGAAATTTACTAAATAAAATTTTATGTCATGGCAAGCATAGCAGGCTTTAAAGCCATCAAAAACACCACGGGGAAAATTACACACGTAACGCTCAGTGTAAGGGGTGCATCCCAAACTGTCGCAAAAAAGGAGTTATAAAATATCCATTGAAAAGCTGGCTTTAAAATATATTGAAAAGCAGGATACCCCAACCATTAAAAGGCTTATGAAAGCCATTGATCAGATAGCTGAAAATCTTACATTGAAGAACGTATAACCAATCATGCTGCCGATTACAAATATCTTGTAGGCGCCTGTCGGATACTTTACAACATTTATGAAACTGAATTAATTGTGCGGTGTAATCAAGGTTGGCCCCTGCGGCGATGTGTATAATTAATTTCGTTTTCCTGGCATTTTATCTTTGTGGAGCTTCAACTAATAATCGGATGGAGTACTTTCGTACATTAGTTTTTCACTCAGTCTTTAATTGCGTTTTGTACATTCAGTAAGTGGTTTGTAATCCTAGTACTTAAATATTCTACCGCCAACTACTATTTTACCTTCTTCAGCAGGATCACATAACCGCAAAGGTTTTTCTTTTTCTTGTTCACCTGTACCGGTTTTATCATGTGGTATTCTGAAATTTTTGGGATGTAGGAATAACTGATCACATTGCCATCCACATCGCCCCATTGTTTCTTTTGATAGGCTACCTGTTTTTCGTCCCAGTCATACATCCGTACTTCGTATAGTTTGGAACTGACGTCACCGATAAAAACAAACTGGTACCAGCTTCCCTCGGTTAACGGAACGATCACCGGCATTTCATATTCACTTTCCATGGTCATGGAGGCTTCTTTTACCACAATAAAACCTTGTTTGAAAAGCTCCTGCTTAATACTGTCGGCCTGGTATAAAATTGAAGAATCGGCGCAACTTGCCTGCCTTATAACATTTTGAGCTGAAGATTGCGTACCGGTTAAAAGAAGCCCTATAATGATGATATAAGTAAAAAGGTTTTTCATCTTTTTCAGATTGGGTAAGGATATTGAAATTAAAGTTGGTAGTAAATCCAGTATTTCCAAACTCCTGCTGTGTCGGAAATTTAATACGCATTGGACAATTTAATGCCAATTCAATCCGGTTCAGCGGAACAGGAGATACTATTTACTTAAAACAACTGAAAACGATCTTTATTGTGTTTTGTTAAAATAATAGGCATCAGCCTGTTGGCTACAGGTAATAACCAAATCGTTGATACAAACATGAGCGGGTAACTGGGCGCAGTAAAAAATAGTATCGGCAATATCGGTAGCCGTAAGTGGAATAATTCCATTGTAGGTAGCCGCTGCCTTTTGTTCATCGCCTTTAAAACGAACCAGGGCAAATTCGGTTTCCACCGCCCCGGGATGAATGCCGGTCACTTTAATATTGTGTTTCAATAAATCAATCCTCATGGCTTTATTAAGGGCATCTACTGCAAACTTGGAGGCGCAGTACACATTGCCCTTTTCATACACATCTTTTCCGGCCACAGAACCTATATTGATGATATGCCCTTTTTTTTGCGCAATCATCATGGGGACAATTGCTTTGGTAACGTACAGCAGCCCGTGGACATTGGTATTGAGCATGGTTTCCCAGTCGTTGATATCCGCATCTTCAAAAGAATCCCTGCCCACCGCAAGCCCGGCATTATTGATCAGGATGTCGACAGGCTGCCATTCAACAGGTAATGATCCTAAATTTTGTTCTACTAAATTTCTATCCTGTACGTCGAATATCAGGGCCAGCACCTTACCGGAAAAATCATTTTCAAGGATTGTTTTGAGATCATTCAACCGATCCGCCCGGCGACCGGTAATGATGAGGTGATAACCGGCAGCAGCAAATTTTTTTGCGCATGCTTCTCCAATTCCGGAAGTGGCCCCTGTAATTAATACAATTTTATTCATACCCGAAATTAATACAGAATATTTTAAAAAAGAAGGTTAAAGGTGGAAGGCAGAAGGTGGAAGGTGGAAGGTGGAAGGTGGAAGGTGGAAGGCAGAAGGTGGAAGGTGGAAGGTGGAAGGTGGAAGGTGGAAGGTGGAAGGTGGAAGGTGGAAGGCAGAAGGTGGAAGGTGGAAGGCAGAAGGTGGAAGG
>Ga0209181_10008378_pt1 | contig 13882 bp, 8 predicted proteins | sample MAT05_FD_187208 | JGI IMG/M metagenome (GOLD analysis project Ga0209181, IMG submission 187208) | Freshwater microbial communities from Lake Fryxell liftoff mats and glacier meltwater in Antarctica - MAT-05 (SPAdes) (version 2) | ecosystem: Environmental > Aquatic > Freshwater > Ice > Liftoff... | reverse complement strand
GGTCGCTTGGTACAGTAATACGCACCCGATAATTTCCAAATACCAGAGCAAATTCACCTTGTCCTAAAAACTGTTTGTTTTGCCAGCCTTCATAATCATCGAACACGCACATGCGTGGAAACCATTGAGCAATTGTATAAAGTGCATTGCCATCTTCTGGAAAGAATTCATATCCACCGCGCTCCCCAAACTTCATCCGGTCTTTCTCCACATAACTCCACTCTACCTTAAAGCTATATTTTTCGCCAGTTTTCAACGCTGTTGGCAAATCAACGCGCATCATGGTGAAATTGATTATGAACTTCAAATCATTACCCGTTGCAGCATCTTTTACTGATTTAATTTTAAATCCGCCATCGTAACCATACGAATCGGACGATAAGGGAAAAAATTTCATCGGTATGGAATCACGAACTCGGTTAGTCTCCGTTTTATCGGTCATGTTTCCATTAGAAAGATTATTCTGATCAAGTTGTAACCACACGTAGCGCATAACCTCTGGCGCATTATTATAATAGGTAATCGTTTCCTTTCCGGTAATTACCTGCGTATCCTCGTTAAGATCAACGTCAATATCATAATCGGCTCGCTGTTGCCAGTAGTTTACACCAGGTGCACCCGAAGCTGACCGATAACTGTTTGGGGTTGGCAATTGCTGATCAAGTTGTTCAAACTTTCCTTGCCATTTCTGTTGAGCTTCCGTTGAAAACTGAATTCCAATCCACAAAATTATAAATACTACTTTTTTCATATTCTCTTTCTCAACAGTTAATGTAATTACTTCTCAGAAAAATCTAACCTAGCATGAAACACATCCAAGATAACGACATCCTCTTCTAAAACCTATTAGACAATTTTATAATTCCATTTGAAGAATCTTCTGATGTTTAGTTCTGGGTCACCCATCATTTCATCTATCTGAAACATTTCGGGATAATCAGAAAGTTTTTTTGCTGTTAACAGTATTTCACTTCTTACCTTTTTCGCTGCTGATGGTGAATCTTGTTTAATAAACTCACAGAAGTTGGTCAAGGATTTAGCTGCTCGTGCCGTCCATACTACTTGCTTACGCTTCAAGGAGTTTCCATTTCTTCCTGACTCACCACACGCCCACTCTTATATTGTGCTAATGATTTTTTTACTTCTTTGCGATACTGTTCTACCGTAAGCGGTTTAAATGAAGAGTTATAGCCAACTATTTTTTTATCATTTTTTGATATTTGCTTAACGTAGGTCTGTATCTTTTGAAGAACTTTTCGATCCTCGGTATTTGCCACTTGTTGAAGAAGTGCTGATTTTAATTCTGCGATTGTTAACATAGCTAAACTTTTTTCAAAAGTACAAATTTCAACTTAATTCAGTTTTTTGCTGATCCTTTTATGGCAAAACTCCTACTTCCCTTTCTTTTTCAATTCATCGAACTTAGTGGGTTGCGTTACCTTCGGAAACACATTGTTTTCTATGCTTATGTCTGCAGTTTCTTTTAAAGGATCGATCACAACATTCACAACTTCTTTATCCTTTGCAAAAACCTTCGTCACTTTCATTTCATCTAAGCGCCAGATTTCAGCAGGCAATCTTTCAATCTCCCTGCTCCCATCTTTATAAGTCCATTCAATAATAACTGGCATTACTAAACCGCCTTTGTTGGTTAATGTAATTTCATAAAAGTTCTTGTTCTCCATTTTTGAAATCACGGCTTTATCGTCTAAGCGATTTTGAAACTCACCATAGAAGCGCTTGTCTGTTGGCAACACGCTAAAATATTCGGGGCCTTGACTGAAATCAGCAGGCTTACCATCACCACCATTTTTACCCGAAGCAAGATCGCCTTTCGTTGCTGTCTTGGTTTTGTTTTCAAGGGTTGCCTGATCTTTACGCACTTTAAACCACTTCACATTATCTAACGACATATCGCAATTATCAGTAGTGTAAAACCAACCTCTCCAAAACCAATCCAGATCTACTGCCGATGCATCTTCCAATGTTCTGAAAAAGTCTGCTGGCTTAGGATGTTTAAATGCCCAACGCTGTGCATACTCTTTAAAAGCCTGATCGAAAAGTTCTGGACCCATTACGGTTTCGCGTAAAATATTAAGAGCCGTAGCGCACTTTGCATATTGTTCGTTTCCAAAATTAGAGCGCACAACAGATTCGGAGTTAACCATTAATGGACGCTGTAAATCTACATTGCCTTTCATGTATGGAACAATGTTGGCAGCGGGGCCTCTGCCAATTGGCTTGTCAGGATAGTTTTCAACTTCAGTGCGGTATTGAACAAATGTATTTACGCCTTCGTCCATCCAGGTTGTTTGGCGTTCGTCACTATTAATGATCATAGGAAAAAAGTTGTGCCCCACTTCATGAATGATTACACCAATCATTCCCCACTTCAAACGATCAGAGTAAGTACCATCTTTATCAGGTCTTCCAAAGTTGAAACAGATCATCGGATACTCCATACCCAAAGATGCAGCATGAACGGAAGTGGCTTGCGGATAAGGATAATCAATCGTGTATTTTGAATAGGTAGAGATTGTGTTTTTAACTGCAATGGTTGATTCCTTTTCCCACAATGGATTTCCTTCCTTTGGGTAATAAGACATGGCTAGTGGCGTGCTGTTGCCAATCTTCACAGCCATAGCATCCCAAATAAATTTGCGTGAAGTAGCAAAGGCAAAGTCGCGCACATTCTCAGCTTTAAACTTCCAGGTCTTCTTTTCTTTGGATTTTGTTTTCTCTCGTTTTTCAGCCTCTGCTTGTGTGCAGATGACTACGGGTTTATCAAATGTAGTTTTAGCCTTTTCAAATCGAGCATATTGTTCTTCAGTTAAAACTTCTTTCAGGTTTTGCACCATGCCGGTTCCACCTGTAACAAAATCTGCTGGCAGAGTAAGATTAACATCGTAATTGCCAAACGTTAAGGTGAACTCGCCTTGACCTAAAAATTGTTTGTTCTGCCAACCTACAACATCATCATACACACACATGCGCGGAAACCATTGCGCAATGATGTATAAGTAATTTCCATCTTCAGGAAAATATTCCATACCACTGCGTCCATCGTTCGGTGTAGCGTTCAACATGCGATCATTAACTTTAAATGACCACTCTACCGAGAAAGATATTTTTTCTCCTGCTGCTAATGCTTTTGGCAGATCAACCCGCATCATCGTTTGATTGATGGTATATGACAACGGTTTGCCCGAAGCATCTTTTACTGATTTAATTTTAAACCCGCCATCGAAATCATTAAGCCCTAGTGTGGCTGAAAAGGTTTTTGCGGTTACAGAATCAATAACCGAATTGTTAGCCGTCTTTAGTGTGCTATTCCCTTTTTCATTTATGTTTTGATCAAGCTGAAGCCAAAAGTATTTAAGTACATCGGGTGAGTTGTTATGATATGTAATGGTTTCTGATCCACTGATGCTTTGGTTTTCATCATTCAACTCGGCATTAATAACATAGTCGGCTTGCTGTTGCCAATAACTCGGGCCTGGAGCACCGGATCCTGAACGATATTCATTAGGGGTTGGCAGTAATTGATCCAGTTGTTCAAACTTCCCCTTCCAATCTTGTGCTGCGAGCGCAAATGAAAACAGGATAAAGGCGAGTGTTACTAATTTATTCATAACTAATTATTTTTCTGATTTTAAAGGATTTCAAAATTAAGAATAAAGAAATGAAAGGAAGCCACAGATTCACAGATTAAAACGCTAAAGATTCTAAGTAAGAATTTTCTGCAATAGTTTCAACTAAAAAGGCAAACATCAACTTGCATTCATCAGTGAATCTGTGGCAATCATTTCCCCTTTTTCTTTAATTCATCAAACTTACTGGGGGCAACTACTTTGGGGAAGATATTATTCTCCACACTTATATCGGCAGTTTCTTTATGAAAGGAAGCCACAGATTCACAGATTAAAACGCTAAAGATTCTAAGTAAGAATTTTCTGCAATAGTTTCAACTAAAAAGGCAAACATCAACTTGCATTCATCAGTGAATCTGTGGCAATCATTTCCCCTTTTTCTTTAATTCATCAAACTTACTTGGGGCAACTACTTTGGGGAAGATATTATTCTCCACACTTATATCGGCAGTTTCTTTTAATGGATCGATTACAATATTCACTACTTCTTTGTCCTTGGCAAACACCTTAGTCACTTTGGTTTCGTTAAGTCGCCAAATTTCTGCTGGTAATCTTTCTATCTCTTTGCTACCGTCTTTATAAGTCCATTCAATAATAACCGGCATTACTAGTCCACCTTTATTAGTGAGTGTTAATTCATAAAAATTTTTGTTCTCCATTTTTGAAATTATGACCTTGTCATCCAAGCGATTTTGAAATTCGCCATAAAAACGGTTATCGGTTGGCAACACACTAAAGTATTGAGGCCCCTGGCTAAAATCTGAAGGCTTGCTACCATCTGATTTACCAGACGCAAGATCCCCTTTGGTTGCAGATTTAGTTTTATTTTCAACTGTTGTCTGATCTTTGCGCACCTTAAACCACTTCACTTCATCTAAAGACATATCACAATTGTCGGTTCCATAAAACCAACCTCTCCAAAACCAATCTAAATCAACAGCCGATGCGTCTTCCATGGTGCGGAAAAAATCTGCCGGCTTCGGATGTTTGAAAGCCCAACGCTCAGCATATTCTTTAAATGCTTTATCAAATAATTCCGGCCCCATTACAGTCTCTCTTAAAATGAATAATGCTGTTGCCGCTTTTGCATATTGCTCCGATCCGATCTGAACTACGTCTTCACCACTTGTCATAAGCGGACGCATGATTGATTTATCGCCTTTCATATAAGGCACTATGCCTGCTGGCCTGCCGCGACTCCAATCAAGATCTGGGTAGCGTTCCAACTCGGTAAGTAGCTGAACAAAACTATCAACCCCTTCATCCATCCAGGTTGTCTCACGTTCATCGTTGTTGATGATCATTGGAAAAAAGTTGTGACCTACTTCGTGGATTACAACACCTAACATTCGTTGTTTAACTTGATCTGTATAGGTGCCATCCTTTGCAGGCCGGCCGAAGTTGAAGCAGATCATTGGATACTCCATACCAATAGAAGCAGCATGCACTGAAGTAGCTTGTGGATATGGAAAATCAACAGTGTACTTTGAATAAACTTCGAGTGTGTTTTTTACAGCGAGTGTTGATTCTCTTTCCCATAATGGATTTCCTTCCTTAGGATAAAACGACATTGCCAGAGGAGTTGTAGTTGCCAATTTTACGGCCATAGCATCCCAAATAAATTTGCGTGATGTAGCAAACGCAAAATCACGGACGTTGGTAGCGGCAAATTGCCAGGTCTTCTTTTCTGTTGATTTCGTTTTTTCCTTCGCAGTAGCTTCGGCTTGAGTTACTATAACAACGGGCTTATCATAAGAAGACTTCGCTTTCTCAAATCGCTCGATTTCGGTTTTAGTAAGAACCTGCTGTGGATTTTGTACCACACCTGTTGCAGCAATAATATGGTCGGCAGGCACAGTAATAGCCACCTTATAATCTCCAAAAGGAAGCGTAAACTCTGAGCGACCTAAAAATTGCTTGTTCTGCCAGCCTACAACATCGTCATACACACACATGCGAGGAAAGAATTGGGCAATCGTATACACGTAATTATCTTCATCAGGAAAGTATTCGTATCCGCTTCTGCCACCTTGAAAGTTACGATCGTTAATGTTGTATGACCAGTCAACTTGAAATGTTACTTTCTCGCCAGACTTTAAAGGCTTCGGCAAATCAACCCGCATCATGGTTTTATTGATTGTATGCGGCAATGCTTTACCAGCAGCATCGCTAACTGATTTAATTTTATAACCACCATCAAATTCATATAGCCCAAGCTGCCCGGCAAATGTTTTAGTAGCTACAGAATCTTTCACAGTGTTGTTGGTTGTTTTTCCGGTGTTACTTTCTTTATCAAAAAGATTTTGATCTAACTGCAACCAGAGGTATTTCAATACATCGGGCGAATTATTATGATACGTAATCTTCTCTGTTCCTGAAATACTTTGATTGAGATCGTTGAGCTCAACAGCAATTTCATAGTCGGCCTTTTGTTGCCAATATTTTGGTCCGGGTGCTCCTGACCCGGAACGATACTCATTGGGCGTTGGTAATGTTTGATCCAGTTGCTCAAACTTCCCTTTCCAATCCTGCGCGGCAAGCGAGAATGAAAAAAGAACAAAAGCGAGTGTAATTAACTTATTCATAGAGTTTAATTTGTAGCCACAGATTCACTGATTATAATTATGTGAATCAGAAGCAATTATTTATAAATACTAGCAACCTAATTAATTTAAATCTGTGAATCAGTGGCGTTCTTCCTTCACCAGAAAATTCTATCCTTCATTAGCACCAGCGCAATTCCGGCAATAGCCGAAGATAAAACGAATCTGAAATCTCTGCGCGGCACTTTCACTAATTCAATTAAAATAAAACTGATTGCAAGGAATATTGCTACCACTATTATTTGACCAAACTCTAAACCCAGATTAAAGGCAAATAATGGGGATACAATGTTTTCTTGTTTCCCTAAAAGTGCTCGCAAATAATTGGAGAACCCAAGCCCATGTATCAAGCCAAAGAAAAGTGCAAAAAGGTAGTTCGCTTGAATTTTTGTTTTGCTGACCGCGCCCTCTTTCTTAAAAAGATTGGCAACGGCTGTTATAAAAATGGTGAGTGGAATCAGAAACTCGATGGCATCCGTTGGCACGTTTATTACTTCAAGTGTTGCCAAAGCAAGTGTAACAGAGTGGCCAATAGTAAACGCTGTTACCAGGATTAAGATTTTGCGCCAGTCACCTATCATATAAACAGCGCACAAAGCCAGCACAAACAAGATATGATCGTACCCGTTTGCGTAATCCAGTATATGATCTTTCCCTAAACCAAAATATAATTCAAACCCACCCATTCCATGGTTTTTTAAAGGACACAAGTATAAACCTAATTTTGTTTTAGGACAATTAGAAAGAAAGCATAAGCTTCTATTACCCTCACCCCAAAAGCATATATGTCAAGTCGTACTTTTTATAACCCCTCCCTGTGGAGAGGGGCATGATGGTGTGCTAACTTGCAGAAGGCAAGTTGGGGTGAGGTTGCTGAGATCAAACTCATTAATCGGATTTGTTATACACCTAATTAGAAGTAATTTTGAAGGCACGATTTTAGTGATGGGCTTAGTATGATTACACTCTTTTATTCATTCCTTATCTTACTGCACCCCATCCATCTTTCGGTATCTGAAATTAATTACAGCGAGAAGGATAAAGCATTACAAATTACTTCCCGGATTTTTTTAGATGACCTGGAATTGTCTATTCAAAATCAATTGAATAAGCCCGGTTTTGATTTACTGCAACCCGGTAAAGATTTTACTACAGAAAAACTAATTAGTGACTATGTTATTCAGCGTCTTTCTGTGAAGCTTGATGGCAAACTTCAGAAGATGAATTTTCTAGGCTTCGAGCGGGAAGACCCGGCAATCATCTGCTACATAGAAATTGAGAACGTTAAAAAATTCAAAACCATAGAAGTAAAAAATGAAGTCATTATGGAAACCCATCATGATCAATCAAACTTGGTGCACGTAACGTACAAGGGACCTATTAAAAGTATGAGGCTTGTACGCGCGAAACCTGCTGATACATTCACATTCGATCCAAAATAAATTAACTCTTAAAATTATGCGTCAAAAAATTGTTGCCGGCAACTGGAAAATGAACAAAACACTTGAAGAGACAGGCATCCTGACTTCAGAATTAATTGGCCTGGTAGGCGATGAAGTGAAAGGAAATGTAAAAGTTGTTTTATGCACCCCGTTTCCTTACTTATATCCCGTGAGGCAACAACTTGGCAGCAACAGCCGTATTTCAGTTGGCGCTCAAAATTGTAGCGAACATGATTCAGGTGCCTACACCGGTGAGACATCCGTTGCCATGTTAAAGTCAATGAACATTCCGTATGTTATTATTGGCCATAGTGAGCGCAGACAGTATTTTGGTGAAGATGGTATTTTGCTGGCTACTAAAGTTGATAAAGCATTAGCGGCAGGATTAACTCCAATCTTTTGTTGTGGCGAGCCGCTTGAGATTCGCGAGAAAGGCACGCACGAACAATTAGTAAAGCAACAAGTAGAAGAAAGTCTGTTTCATTTATCTGCGGAAGCATTGAAAAATGTAGTAATCGCGTATGAACCCGTTTGGGCAATCGGTACAGGTAAAACCGCATCCTCGCAACAAGCGCAGGATATGCACGCAGTTATTCGCAAACATCTTGCCTCGAAGTACGGTGCTGTTGCTGAAGACATTTCTATATTATATGGTGGTAGCGTAAAAGCCGACAATGCAAAAGAACTTTTCGCATGCGCGGATGTAGATGGTGGATTAGTAGGGGGAGCTTCACTGAAGAGCAGAGAATTTGTAGAAATCATTAAAGCAATTTGAAAATTTGATGATTGATAAATTTGAAAATTGCCTGAGTAAAATTTCATTTTCAAATCATCAAATTGAAGCCTCTGCAAATTAATCAACCATGTATTCTACCCGCCTTCAAGTAGTTTGTGATCCTGAGTTTTCAGAAATTCTAATAGCCGAAATTGGTGAGGTTGGGTTTGATACTTTTCTTGAAACAGAAACAGGATTCGAAGCCTATGTTGAAGGTGATGGTTTTGATCGCGAGCATCTAAATCAATTACTGGAAAAATATAAGGAAGTTCAACCGCTGGAATTTTCTCTTAGCCAGATTCCTAAAAAAAACTGGAATGAAGAGTGGGAAAAAAATGTAGAACCAATTGTTGTCGATGATCGATGCCTTGTGCGCGCCACTTTTCACGTAATGGAAAAGAAATATCCTTACGAGATTATCATCACGCCAAAAATGTCGTTTGGCACAGGCCATCATCAAACTACCCATCTGATGATAAGCCGGCAAATGAAAATGGATCATCAAGGTAAACGCGCAATGGATGCGGGCTGTGGCACCGCCATTTTATCAATCATGGCGCACAAACTTGGCGCTACTGAAATAGAAGCGTTTGATATTGATGAATGGAGTGTGATCAATGGTGCGGAGAATGCCGAACTGAATGATTGCTCACACGTTCATATTCAACAAGGTAAAATTGATGAGGTAGTTTTAACCGGAGAGTTTGATATTATCCTGGCCAACATCAACAAAAATATTTTACTAGCCGAAATGCATCAGTACGCTTCATACCTAAAAAAGGGTGGACAATTATTACTTAGCGGATTTTTTACCGATGATATTCCTGACCTCAAAATTGAAGCTGCTAAATTCAATCTTTACGAACTAGCACACGATGAACGCGAAAGGTGGGCGTGTTTACTGCTGCAGAAATCATAAAGTAATCTAGTTATACAATTCTTTACCAGATTCCGTTAACTTGAAGGGATCTACCGATTAGCACATTCGCCTTTTATTTACGAAATTTGAAGGTTTTTGACCCAAGTGAAACAGGTTTTAACATTCATTATTGCATTTCTACTTACATGCACCGGAGCGCTGGCTCAGGCGGGCGATGCATATGCCCATACTTTTCAGGACAGCGTACGATTAGTTTTAGAGAACACCAGATCAACCGATGCAATGGCAGTGGCTACCGCCTTTCAAAATGCCTGGTCATCACTTGGTCCCGATCAACAATTTAAAGTTCGTAGTCAAGCAAAGCAGATGAAGAAAAAGCGGTACAAACTAATTCCGCATTTAGTCAATTACTACGGAGCCATCGCTTCGGCTATTTCGGTAGAAAATACAGATGCAAATCGCCTCAGTAATTACTTAACGGTTGCTGGGAAAGTCATAGAGAAAGACAACATCACCCAAGCAAATAGTTTCTTTCAGCAAAGCCGCGATTTTTTTGAACATCATGCATTAAGCTATGAAAAGTTTTTCCAACTTAATGTAACCAATGATGACTATCAGTTCGATTACCTCGAACCTGTTTACGTTTCCGATACCTTACAGATTTATGAAGAGCAGCCCGTAGATACCTCTCGGTACAATGCTCCGCAGTGGAAACAACCAATTGTGCAGCCTGAGTTGTTTGGTCCGGTAGTTACTTTTACTAAACTTTCGTTGGAATTTATTACACCCTACGATACGGTTGCGCTCACCAACACCAAAGGAGTCTTTTCTTTACGTGATAGACTTTTTGAAGGCGATGGCGGTCGGTTCGATTGGACAGCCGCTGGATTATCTTCCGACTCAGTTTACTACGATCTCAATAAATATAACTTCAAAACCACACAGCCCTATTTAAAAGCTGAGCAAGGAAGGTTAAGATACATTGGCAAATTAGCAACGAATGTCCCTGGCGTTTTCGAATTCAGAAGCATCAATCATAAAACAAAAAAAGCGGCCTCTTATCCAAGATTTAAATCGTATGAATCGAACATCGCTCTATTGGGTTTAGGATCAGATAAATTAAAATACCGAGGTGGATTTGGATTGCAAGGACACTCCATTAATAGCAACTCGATGGATGGCAGTCTTGCCACGATCGAAATTTATGGAGACACGGATAAAAAATTTAAAGCAACATCTTCGTCTTTCGGTTTTCAAGATTCTGTAATTGTTTCTACTCAGGCACATATCACGATTTATCAGGGAAACGATTCCATTGTACACCCGGCTATGGAGCTTCGCTACGATTACAACAATCAAAAGCTTGTGCTTGATAAAGGAAAAAGCCAATTGCGTAAGGCTCCGTTCTCCTCCTCGTATTTTGATATTGAGTTTACCGCAGACCGAATTGACTGGGATTTAAAATCGGATAGTTTAGCCATGTTTGTTCGCGGCAGTGGTAATGTAGCCCCTATGATTATTGAATCCAACGACTTTTACGATCCCGAAGGGTATCGTCAATTAGCTGGACAAGGATTTAACTTTCATCCGTTGGCATTGGTGGTAAATCACGCTAACGAAATTGCAAGCAATGATTTCTATGTGTATGATTTGGTTGTTGAAGGAAAACGAAGTTTACAAACAGCGCGGATGGCTGCTGATTTCCTTTCCCAAAAAGGAATGATTGATTACGATGCACAAAATGGAAAAATCCATGTTAAAGATAAGGCTGTTAATTTTTTACAAGCTGTAAAGGGATTTGCCGATTACGATAATTTAAAAATCCATTCTCTATCCGACACAATAGCCAATGCCATTCTCAGCTTTTCAACAGGACGCATGAATGTGTATGGCGTGGAAGAGTTTAATGTGAGTGACTCACTCAACGTAATTATTAAACCAGACAGCAGTCGAATTACGTTCCTTCAAAACAGAGATATAAAGTTCAATGGCACGATCACCGCGGGAAATTTCGAAATCTCAGGTCGCGACTTTACACTAAAGTATGATAGCTTTTTCATAAACATGAATCACATCGACTCCATTCGTTTTTATGTGACTGAAAAAAATGGAACGCGTAGAAGAGTAAACAATTCGATGGTCGGTGCCGATTCTACTGCTGCTGCTGCTGGAGGCATGCAAGCTTCAGCTAGTAAAACCTCAGGCACGCTCTTTATTAATCGACCAGATAATAAATCGGGCAAAATAAAATATCCAAACTACCCACGTTTAGATGCAACAGCTGGTGGCGTAATCTATTTTGATCGTAGTGAAGTATTGAATGGCGCGTATGATCGATCTGTATTTTTTGTAGTGCCACCCTTTAAGCTAGACAGTTTGAATGATGCCGACCCTGGATCCATAAACTTTGAAGGTACGTTTGTCTCGAGTGGCATGTTCCCAAGCTTTAAAGAAAAATTACACACTCAAACGGATAAGTCTTTAGGATTTAAACATACCGTTCCGGCATCTGGGTATCAGTTATATCAGGGCAATGGAAAATTATTTGGTTCTATGTCGCTTGATAATGCCGGGATTCGATCGGCCGGAAGGATCAATTACCTGGCTGCAAGTGTTGAGTCGCGAGATTTTGTTTTCTATCCAGATTCTGTTGCAGGCCGCGGAAGCGTGGGTGAAATAAAAGAGAAGCAGATTGGGGCTGTCTTTTTCCCGCAGGTAAAACTTGGCGACTATCAATTAAAGTGGCTTCCAAAACAGGATCAAATGCGGATCAAAAACTTAAAAGAGCCATTTAGTCTTTATGAAAATACAGCAACCTTAGATGGAAACTTGCTTGTATCGAAAACAGGTGTCGGTGGCGATGGAAAGTTAAGCACACGGGGCTCTGAGGTTCGATCAAAAGAAATGAGTTTCTCAGCAAAAGAGTTAGGTGCACGGCATGCACGATTTGAAGTAAAAACCGGAAATCCAGATAAACCCGCATTGGCCGGCAGAAATGTAAAACTGCAATTTAACTTGGATAAAAACTTTGCGACTGTTAGCCCCGAAGTTGCAGGAGAGGCCGCAATTGATTTTCCTTACGCGCAGTTCAAAACTTCAATCCCTGAAGCACGCTGGGATTTGACCACACAAAAAATCGTTATGAACAAAGGCGCTGATGTGCCCTTGGAAGATTCCTATTTCTACACCACACGTAAAGATCTTGATTCGCTAAGCTTTAATGCCGAACAGGCTGAGTACGATATCAAGACACAACAACTTAAGGTAAGTGGTATTCCTTACATTATTGTTGCCGATGCAAAAATTACTCCCGAAAACAATCAGGTGTTAATCTTGGAAAACGCTAAGATAGGCCAATTAAAAAACACGGTTATTATTTTAGATACCTTGAACGGCTATCACCGTCTAACAGAAGGGGTAGTGGATATTATTTCCCGAAAGGAGTTTGCTGGTTATGCAACATATCAATATGTGAATGCGGCAAACGACACGTTTGCCATTAAGATGACCGATTTTAGGTTAGAGCCTATAACCGAACAAACAAAAAATAAAAAACAAAAAGAGAACGCCACCATGCAAACCGTAGCAAACGGAGCCGTAGTTGAATCTGACAACATTCTTGTATCGCCTCGGATATTTTATAAAGGCGATATGACTATGTATGCCACAAAGCCCGCTCTTCAGTTGCGTGGTTTTGTAAAAATGGATTTGAAGAAAATAAAAAAATATAATACCTGGATTCAATACACTCAAAGTGGTGATGAAAAGGATATTTACCTCGATTTTGATAAATCGATAACCGAAGAAGGGCGCAAGGCAGATGCCGGACTTCACTTTGCTGAAGATAATGATTTATACATCACGTTCGTTTTCGATAAGAAAGATCCCGGTGATGAAGACTTTTTTACACCGAGCGGGTCGCTTTACTTCGACAAAGAGACAGGTGAATTTAAAATCGAAGACCGTCAAAAAGCAGCCGGAGAAAAGCTAACCGGTACAGTGTTTGCCTACAATGAAGATAAACAAGAAGTTCGCTTCGAAGGACCGGTTAATTTTTTCACTGGTAGCAAAGATTTTAATCTGACTGCCTCGGCATTGGGTTCAGGTAATCTGGAGACCAACGACATTAAAATGAATTCCTTTGTAATGGTAGACATGAATGTGCCTACCATGGTTTATCAATTGATGGCCACCAACATCTTGGAAGTGATAAAAAATGAAGGTGTGAAAGAAGAAGGACTTGGAGACCCTACCGACTTGCTATACAAGATTGCTGATTTGGTTGGTGAGAAAGCGGTGAAAGACTATGAACAACGGTCATTGCAGAGTTATGTTTCACTATCTACAGTGCCTGGTTTAGTAAAGCCAATTGTTCTTTCAAATACAAATTTAAAATGGTCAGAAGAATATAAATCATTTTATAGTCAGGGAACCATTGGCGTCAGCCACATGGGGCGTTACGATATCAATGGAGCCTTTGAAGGTTTTATGGAAATAAAAAAGAGCGAAGACGGAGCTCCGGTTTTTCATCT
>Ga0209181_10008377_pt1 | contig 13882 bp, 9 predicted proteins | sample MAT05_FD_187208 | JGI IMG/M metagenome (GOLD analysis project Ga0209181, IMG submission 187208) | Freshwater microbial communities from Lake Fryxell liftoff mats and glacier meltwater in Antarctica - MAT-05 (SPAdes) (version 2) | ecosystem: Environmental > Aquatic > Freshwater > Ice > Liftoff... | reverse complement strand
CCTGATTGCACCAAACCCAAAGCAATAACTTTAATTATTAATTTACCTAATTAATTCGTGTTTTAAATACTTCATCCTGGCATGCAATCGAAAGCCAGGGATGAAAATCAGGATGATTTTTTTATTAAACTGCATCCGGGAAATCGGATGCTGCTATTTTCAGAAGCGTCTCATTTGAAAATTTTGTGATACTGTTTGTAAATAAATAAAGAAATTACACGCTTCTTAAATAAAATGAATTGAAATCAACGGCATCTTTTAGAATTACCCTATTAATCATTGCATTTTTATGCTGCAAATTAATTTTGCCAGCTCAAAATGTTATTCCACCTCCCCCAACAACTGATACGCTTCGGGTGATTCAAATTATTCACGGTAATATTTTACGGTTGAAAACCATTGATTCTGCCACCACACTTCAAACCATTGCCGGCGATGTAATATTAAAGGAAGGGCTTACGTTGTTCTATTGTGATAGTGCAGCCATCAATCAACAAACCAATGTATTGGAAGCATTTGGTCATGTTCACATCAACCAGAACGATAGCATTCATACCTATTCGCAATACCTCAAATATATTGGAGCAGAACGAATCGCCTTTCTTAAAAAAGATGTGAGGTTGACTGACAACAAAGGAACACTTTACACGCAGGATCTTGAATATGATCTTAAAAGCAGTGTGGGTAAATATCGCAGCGGAGGACGGGTTGTAAATGGCAAGACCGTTTTAACCAGCACAGAAGGTATTTATTATGCAGATACAAAAGATGTTTTTTTTAAAAAAAATGTTCACCTGATTGATCCTAAATATGAAATCACAAACGACACGCTGCTTTACAATACACAAACACAAATTACTTCCTGGAATACCCCATCGGTTATCAAAAGTAAAAATGGCGGCGACATTTATTCATCTAACGGTACCTATGACCTGAAAAACGGCAAGGCTTTTTTCGGTAACCGCACCATTATAAAAGATAGCACCCGCACTTATGTGGCGGACAACAGTGCCTATGATGAAAAATCTGGTATCGCACAGTTAGAAGGAAATGCTATTATAAAAGATAGCGTAAATGGTTACACGGTAATGGGCAACCAGATTTATCTTGATAAAAACAACAACTCTTTTTTAGCCACCCGTAAGCCGATATTGATCTTTAAAGGAGAAGGCAATGACAGTACGTTTATTGCAGCAGATACACTTTTTAGCGGCGTTGAAAAAAGAGATAGTTTGGGGAGAAAGATTACACTATCAAAGGATACATTAAGAAAAGAAACCCTTATAACAGCGGAAGATTCACTGTTATTAAAAACAGACAGCCTGCCTGCTTTTAATAAAAAAAGCATGAATAAAAACAGGCAGTCAAAGGATACTGCTCTTAAAAATTTGTCGGATAGTTTGCTTGTAGCGAAAGACAGCATTGAGAACAAAGTATTGGTATTGATGGAGCCGGTAAAGGATACCATTGCAACAATAAAACGGGATAGCCTGCTGGCAAAACAGGCAACCTATGAATCCAATCCAATTATAACCAGCACAACGGAGCTAAAATTGCAGAATGACAGTTTGAAGAAAACGACTGAAATAAAAATTGCAAAAGATACGGCGATCCGCTTTTTCATTGCTTTTCACAATGTGCGGATTTTTAATGATTCACTACAGTCTGTTTGTGATAGTCTCTATTACTCTTCTGAAGATTCTATTTTCAGACTGTTTCAGGATCCGCTGGTATTTAGCAACAATTCTCAAATAGCCGGTGACACCATTTACATGTTTACCAAAAATAAAAAAGCAGACCGTTTGTATGTTTTTGAAAATGGTATTATCATCAATAAGGTTAACGAAAAAATGTATAACCAGTTTGCAGGACGAACATTGAATGGATATTTTAAAGATGGCGAACTGGATTATATGAGGGCCAAAGGTTCTCCTGCCGAAAGTGTATTTTATCCGCAGGATGACGACAGCGCTTATATTGGAATGAACCGTAGTAAAGGTGATGTGATTGATATTTACTTTTTAGAAAGAGCCGTTAATAAAGTAAAATTCATCAATAGCGTGGATGGCACACTGTTTCCCATCCGCCAAATACCTGAAGATAAAAAATACCTTAAGAATTACAAGTGGCTGGATAAGCGCAGGCCAAAAAACAAACTTGAATTGTTTGAATAAAAAATAGATTGGGGATTGTGTCAAGCCCAAAAAAGTGATGTGATTGATAACTAATAAAAAGTTTCATTGGCATTAATGGTATGATACAGGAAAACATACCCAATAAAAAACGGGAAGTTAATTCTCCCATCAAGTTTCCATTGGCTTATTATTTACAAATTACTTAACAGCAAATAGCGGTTCTTTTACATAACGTGGTCATTCATCAGTTTGGCTTGGCATTACTTTCGATTTCTGTTTTACCTGCAAAAATCAAAAATTAAGCAGCTTGAAAAAGACTTTGTTTTTAGTCAGCATCCTCTCAGCTTTCTCCATCTCTTTAAAAGCAAAGGAATATAAAACAGCCGTAGGAATCAGGCTTGGTCCCAACTCCGCTGCCATTGCACCAGGTTTTACCGTAAAACATTTCATCAGTGAAAAGCATGCAGTGGAAGCATTGGTAGGTTTTGGCGACGGACTGGGTGTATGCGGATTGTATGAGTGGCATCAGCCGGTTGCAGCCGTTGCACATTTGCAATGGTTTGCTGGTGCAGGTGCTTATGCAGCCTTTAGAATCAAAACTGCTTTTATAGGTGCTGCTGGTATTGTTGGAGTGGTTTATAAATTTCCCGATATCCCGCTTAATATTTCTATTGATTGGAAGCCCGGATTGAACATTATTGAAACTGTTGGATTTGAAGCCAGTGGAGTTGGTTTTTCGGCAAGGTTTGCATTTTAAGTTTCGATAATGAACGATTGAAATAGATCTGGCTAAAACATTCGTCACCCCCAAAGGCAGAACTTATTCGTAAATTTAGTGTATGAAAATTTTTTCAGCCAAACAGGTTCGTGAATGGGATGCATTTACAATAGCCAATGAACCAATCACTTCTATCGATCTCATGGAAAGAGCTGCCACAGCTTGTTTTAAATGGATTACAGAACATTTTATTTCACCGGAAACGTACGTTATTTTTTGTGGTACAGGCAATAATGGCGCCGATGGATTGGCCATTGCCAGAATGCTTCTGCAGGCAGACAAAACCGTAGTTGTTTATATTTTGGAAGGCGAAAAAAGAAGCGATGACTTTAGTGTAAATCTGGAGCGTTTAAAACTGTTGATGCCTGAGTTAACATTCATCGACATAATAGCCTTACCTAAAATATCTCCAAAAGCAATTATCATTGATGCATTATTCGGAACCGGTTTAAGCAGACCATTGAAAGGTGGTACTACAGATTTAGTTAACCATCTTAACAATACAGGTAACGCAATTATCAGCGTTGATATGCCTTCGGGATTATATGCTGATTCCAGCTCAAATGGGAACTGTGTTATAAAGGCAAAATACACCTTAAGTTTTCAAGTCAACAAACTTGCATTTCTGTTGGCAGAAAATAGTCGGTTTACAGGAACGAAACATATATTGGACATTGGGCTTCATTCGGATTTTTATCATCAAACGCCTACCCTGTTCAATAGCATTGAGCATGCTGACGTAAAGCTTATTTACAAACCCAGAAACCAGTTTTCACATAAATACAATTTTGGGCATGCATTGCTGTATGCAGGTAGTAAAAATATGATGGGGGCTGCCGTTCTTTGCGCAAAAGCCTGTTTACGAGCTGGTGCAGGATTGGTAACAGTTTTTACAGAAGATGGCACACAGCCCGTAATTCAAGTGGCTACCCCCGAAGCCATCAGCAGTACCGAAACGGATTTTGAAAAACTTTCTTTAAAAAAGTCAGCCATTGGTATTGGTCCTGGTCTTGCATTAACTAAAAACAATAAAACCCTGTTAAGAAAAATAGTGGACGGATTTTCGGGGCCAATCGTAATGGATGCATCTGCCCTGCAAATGCTTTCATTGGATATTGAACTGTTGTCTCACAGCAATCTAACACCAGCCATACTAACCCCACACACAGGTGAGTTTGAAAAGCTATTTGGTAGAACAAGTAACGATCTTGAAAGAATGAATCTTGCATTACAAAAGGCTACGGCAATCAATTGCTACATCGTTTTAAAAGGACATCACACATTAATTGCTTGCCCGGACGGCTCAGCATTTTTTAATACAACAGGCAATGCAGGAATGGCAACAGCAGGAAGCGGTGATGTATTAACAGGAGTGCTTTCGGGATTATTGGCACAAGGCTACTCACAAAAAGATGCCTGTATATTAGGTGTATTTCTTCATGGAAAAGCCGGCGATATAGCCGCAACTAAATGGGGACAGGAAGCCATGATTGCCGGAGATATCATTGATGCGCTGGGTGAGGCATATAAAAGCATATAAAAAAACCGGATAAAAAATCCGGTTTTAAAAGTCGATTGATTACAATCCATCGTTACTTTCCACCAAATACTTTTTGCAAAATACCGGTAACCTGAGCTGCCGGATTTTTACGAATCTTTTGTTCTTCTAAACTAATATTGAGAAACAAACCGGCCAACGCTTTTTCCGTTACATAACCGGTAAGGTCGGTATTCACTTTATCTGAAGAAAATTTATTGTAGTTGGAGAATACATCATTCCAGTATTTGGTAGCATCAGTTTTTACAAGTGAGCCTTCAATAACCGGTTTAAATTTAGCGGTCAGCTCAGCGGTCGTCATTTTCCTTAAATAATCAGTTGCTGCAAAATCGCCACCCCTTAATATCTGCAAACCATCCGTAATACTCATTTGCTTGATGGAATTCCAAAAGATATCCCCCACTCCATTTGCTGCATCCTCAGCAGCACGGTTCATTGATAAAATCGCTTTATCTACCATTTTGCCCATACCAACACCACGAAGTGTTTTTTCAACCTTCTGTGCTTCAGCAGGCATCAATATTTTTATAGCAGCATCTCCAAAAAAACCGTTCATTGAACTGAGCCTTTTGGTACTACTGTCAGTGCCTACACGTAAGGCTTCTTTCAAGCCACTTATAATGTCATCGTTACTTAATTTGCTGCCGGAGCCCGAAGTTGACTTTAGTAATTTGTCAGCAGCAGCGGAATCTTTTCCGGCAACTTTTTTTAATAGCTTTCCAAAGCCCTGGGCATTGGAACTGGTAGCAAAAATTGTGGTAGCGATTAGGAGGAGTAAAAAATTTTTCATTGGTTTATTTTTGTCTTTAAAACAAAAATAGGACCATCGGCCCTATTATGGTTATTTTAATTTCAACCACCTGATATTTTAACAATTAAGTTTTGGGTAAACATTTTCAAGTATTTAGCAACAAGTTTGCTTTATCAACCATCCTGTATCTGTTAAAATCTTATTGCTTGATGATTCTGGTAGTGAATTTATCTTGTCCATCACCAATATGAATAAAGTAAATTCCCGCAACAAGATTAGACAGATTTATGATTGTCTTTTCCTGAATCAAACGGGTTGAATAAACTTTTACTCCTAAGGTATTAAATATATCCATTGTCTTAACAGATAGTGCAGTAGCGACTTTACACTCAATTGTAGTAACCGTTTGCACCGGACTTGGATAAACTTTCGTTGATGACAACAACTCTACGATTTTAAATGGCTTCACATCATCTGCTTGTTCGGGCAAAGGGCCGTTTTGTGCTAATGTACTGTCACACGCAAACGCAGAAAGAAAGGCATTACGGATACCGTTTTTAGCAAAAATAGCACGCATCCTGTTTACCTGACCGATCGTAAACATAGTCATACAGGCATCATTCGTAAAATCCATAAAATTCATAAACATGTCACCATTTTTATTTGGAGAACAAGTGCTTATTTTGGGAAATGACTGACATCCGAAATTATATGATTGTTGTGTAGGTGTATCGTCTACCTGATCGTTGCCGCAATGCGTATCACCCCAAATATGAATTAATCCTAACCAATGTCCTACTTCGTGCGTCGCAGTACGACCCTTGTTAAATGGAACTCTTAGGTTACCAACTGTTCCAAAAACATCGTAAGCGATTACTACACCGTCTTTGTCTGCCGATGCACCCGGAGGTGTAGCATAGCCTAAACTTCTGCTTGTTAATTTACAAACCCAAATATTTAAATAATGCTTACTATCCCATGAAGCTACACCACCTTTATCTACATTTTTCATTCCGTCATCAGTTGTAAACACGTCTGTATTCGTGTATTTCCTATCAATACCGGTTGTTCTTCTTCCCTGTGGATCAACCTGTGCGAGACAAAATTTTATTCTTGCATTACCAGAAAATGCTTTAAATGCATCCGGCGTATTTGCCCTGTCACTATTTAAGAAATTAAAATCGTTGTTTAAGGCATCAATCTGTGATTTGATTTGAGCATCGGAAATATTTTCTGCAGCATTTTTATATAACAAATGAATTACAACTGGGATTGTGATAGTTTCATTGGCAGTGGTATCACGGCTTGCAACACTTCCATTTCTACTATTCACTGAAGCAATTTGTTTTTCGACATTTTGAAAAACTTCATTTAAAGAAGGATCAGCCTGTAGTAATGCTGCCTTATATTCCGAAGAACCACAAATGCGTTGAGCGCTGGTATTTAAAACACTGGTTAAAAATACAAAGAAGAAAAGTAAAAATGATTTCATAAAAAACGGTTGATAAGCTTGGGGTAATTTTTCTTGTTTCTTTTTTGGAACCTTTCATACACCGCCTGATCTAATTTCTGTCCCTTATACATTTATAATTGCCTAAATGGTGCCAAACGAATAATTGAATGATTATCAATTATTTAGACAATTTTAAATAGCATTAAAATTCCGTATTTTGGAATCTCTTGCATTTTATAGAATTCATCTAGCTGTTCAGCTATCATAAAATTCATCAGAAATAGTGCAGGTTTGCTTAGAAATCGGATTGAAAGATTTTGTGGCTTTTACCGTTGGAAGTTGGATTGAAGGGAATTGCATTCACAAAGTAAACAACCCGATTATGAAGTGATATTGAAATTGCAGGAGACTGCAAGCTTCATTATATTCTCATCAATAAATTGAATTGACTTTTTAAATGCTTCATCTTGAAACATTCGTCTTTTTGTAGGAGTATTGGAAAATAAGGCATAGCAATTTAAACACAATTGACTACACGCACACAGGTGATTAGTACAGAGGTATTGGAATTTTTTGGGGGATAAGAGATGTTAAAGAAGAATAGATCTGAAATGGGAATATGTGCCCGATACGGACAAATAAAAGTGATAGTTATTTCAGAAGTGGAACAAATGTAAATTAAAAGCCCAAGAGTCCAAAATATTTTTTTCTTTAACTAAAAAAAGAAACAATAACGTGGATGCTTTAGTACTTTTGGCAACTAAAATGAATTGAAAGAAATGAAATTTTATTTATCGGCGATTGCTATCCTGTTTTTATTTGCATGTAATAATTCAACCACTGATACACCTGCTGATTCCAACCAACCGTTAACTGGTATTGCTGCTCCGGAAAATATTAGTTTCAATATAACAGGCATTTATCCGCATGACAGCAGCGCCTATACTCAAGGACTTGAAGTTTACACCAACAAACTATTTGAAAGTACGGGAGATTTTGTAAACTCATCTATCCGGGTAACCGATATCAAAACAGGCCGGGTTGAAAAGAAGCACATGATGGGCACTACTGAACTCTTTGGCGAGGGCATTACAATTTTCAAGGATAAAATTTACCAGCTTACGTGGAAAAATCATCTGGTAAATGTATATGACATAAAAAATATTGAGAAGCCGGTTCAAACTTTTACATGGCCTTATGAAGGTTGGGGCATTACCCACAATGATACAGAACTCATTATTAGTGATGGTTCAGCCAACCTTTACTTTATAAATCCAACTGACTTTAAAGTAAAAAGTACAAGGCAGGTTTCCGATAATATTGGTCCGGTAAAGAAAATAAATGAACTGGAATTCGTTGATGGTTTTATTTTCGCCAATGTTTACGGCAGTGATTTTATTCTGAAGATTGATCCTGCAAACGGACATGTAAAAGGGAGGATGAATTTACCGGGACTTATCAAACAGTATTCAAAAGGATTTAGCCCTGATGAGAACGAAGTTTTAAATGGCATTGCCTGGGACAGCACCAATAATAAATTGTACATCACTGGAAAACACTGGCCAAAAATGTTTGAATTAATGTTGAATTAAATTTGGTAAGATCAACTGTAATTGCCCAAAACCGGATACTATTAATAGTTTTCATTACCAAGGGATATCGTGCCTCCCAGATAAAAATATACTATCAAAGCGCCAATTCCCAATGCTGCTAATACAATCGCCCAGATCCACCATCTGTCACTATTAGCAGGTTGCTCACTAAAAAAACCAACCATTTCTACATTGGTCGTTTGTTGATCTCCTACTAATATCGCATGTGATGCATCCTGCCTGATTACTCTTTCTACTTCAATTGGCTGATTAAAAACCGGATCAATTGATATTTGAGTAAAATGTATCCCTGCATTATTTCCTTTGGTAAAAGTGCCTATCCCTGATAATACAACGCTGCCATTTTCATTGAGTTCCTTTATTAATAATTCGCTCATAGCCGAAAACTCATTGAACAGATTTTCATCCAGTTCCGCTGGTATAAAATCAATTGTTTCAAAAGGAGCTTTTATACGGCCATTTACAAAATCTGTTTCGGCAGCATGTGGAATCATAACCAATGTGCCAATGCCTGGTAATCTGCAAATTTTATTTTGAAAAAGTGTCGGAGCTATTATTTGATACATAAGATTTGTTCTGCGGCCAAAGATAGGGCTAACCGGTAAAAAATCAGAACAGCTAAAAAAAATAGTTCAGGGTCATAAGCCGCAGGTGCAAATTCCATTTAAAGAAGCTTTTTAAAACTTGTAAATAATACCGCCCAATACGTTCAATCCAAATACCTGGTAATTGTGCCAACGTTCGTATTTATTATTGAAGATATTATTTACATCCAGCCAGGCACTGAATTTTTTATTGATGGCAAATTCCAAACCAGCACTCAGATCAGCAGCCCCATTCAAGGTAGCATTCACATTGTTTTTTAATAAATATGGACCGCCGGTAAAAGCTCTGAAATCACTCTTTACCATCAATTGCTTAAATGCCCACCAACGAAGTGAAGCGGACACTTCCAATGGAATGGTTCCCCATGCTTTATCATTGTCCTTCATTCCGGTATATCCATTAAAAGTAAGTCCGCCGGTTACGGTAAATTTATCCTGGCTCACAAAACTGATATCTGCATGTATGCGCAGGTCTGTCAATTTACTTTCATTGCTAACAATAAAGGCCTTGTTATCGTTGGCCGTGTCGTTGATATAAAAGGGCAAATTATTATAGCTGATTAAACCAGCCTTTGCACTAAAATTAAAATGCTTTCCAACCGAAGTCTTGATACCTCCGTATAATTCTGTCTCTTTCGTATTTTTTTGCGAGGTAAGGGTAGCCAGGTAAGGATTGATAAAAGATAAATTACGGTAACTATTTTTAGTAATCCGGCCAATCAATCCTGCCTCTACTAAAAATGGTTTATCCTTTAATTGCGCTACCCCATAAATATTGGGAAGTAAACTTAATTTACCATTGTCCCAGGTAGGACTAACACCACCATGAATGGTGATATTTTCTTTTGAGTAAATCAGTTCAGGAGCAAGTTGAAAAATATTGTTATTGAACTTTACATTTGTTGCTAAATTTTTAGAGGTGTAGGTCGTAATATCTGCTTTTGCTGAAACCTTGATGGAAAAAACCTCACCAAATGTTTTCTCCACTGGAGCCTCTAGCAGCAAAGAACTTTCAGTTAATTTATTTTGGTTGCTAAAAACGTTGATCTGAACCGATGGGTTATAATTGATACCCGTTTCGTTCTCCGCTTTATTACGAATACCGCCCTTGACTGTTATATCCTGAAAGCGTTGCAACACATCCGATTTGCTGTAGTTATGCATCAAATGATCATACCCATATAAACTATAATCCTGCTGACTTAATCCAACGGTACCATACACTTCGCTTTTATCTGTAAAATAACTGCCACTTCCTTTAATATTCAATTGCGAGAAGGTTTGATTGACTATTTCCCCCTTGGAGGAAATATAATCTGCATATAAATTTACGAGGCTTTTTTTGCCATCACCAAAGCTAAAACCTGCACTGGCATAGGGTGTAGACAAGTTACCAAATCCTACCTTGATAAAATTACGCACGCCCAATTCTAAAGCAGTGTCCATTGTTAAGGCCAATGGCTTTAGCGAAATAGGCTGGTAAGTATAGAATAAATTTTGTGCTGGTATATTGTATTGACCAACTGCTTTAGACGTATCTGCCGGAAGATTAGATGCCGAAAAATTGATCTTCACTGCATTTCTTAAAACGGGTTTATAACTTGAAGTGATATCAATGGATTGCTTTTTTGTAGTATCCCGTTGTGAAAAAACAGAACCACTGATGCTCAATAAAAAAATAAGGACAATAACTATTTTGGTATTCATATGTTGCATTAAATTTTGAATTTGCTTTGATTCCATTGTCAATAATTGAAACAAGACAAAAAGGGTTAGTTAATTTTTGAACTTATTTTTTCCGCTGCAATTGCCTGATCCAATTTTTGTTGGGCTTCATTTTTCAACGCTACTATGGATGAATTTTGTGCAACACTCTGGAAGGTAGCTTTCGCATTGAAGTAATCCTTTTGCTGCATAAAAATATCACCAATCAGGATATAGGAACTGGTAACCCAAAAATCGTAGCTACCTGTTTCTTTTATGGTTGACAATGCGGCCTTTTCGGCGGCGGTATAATTACCTGAAATAAACTGACAATGTGCTATTTCATATCTTGCCTCTGCACCCCATGCAGATTTGTTGATAACTGCGCAGGATTTAAAAGAAGCAATTGCTGCGGTGCAATCATTGTTTACTTTTTGAGATTTACCCAGCACTAGAAAAGCAACTGATTTATCATCCGTGCTGATTCCTTTACGGGTTAGTAGTTCCTTTGCTGCTTCATTTGCCCCGGCATAATCTTTTAACTGATAATTACAACGCACCAATCCACGCAATGCTTCCAACTGGTTATCCTGATTTACCGAACTGGCTTGCAGGGACGCAAAATATTTTTTTGCATTGGCATAATTCTTTAATTCAAAATATTGAATGCGGGCTGCCGATAAGGTGGCACTTTCAAAATACTTGCTGTATCCTTTGGTGTTTACATAATCATAACCTGTCATCGCATTCGTCCAGTCTTTCGCTTTAAAATAGCACTCGCTTTTTAAATAATTGGCCTCCAGGGCATAGGATCCGTTGGGGAATTTATTCAGATAGTTATTGAATCCACTTATGGCAGCATTGCAATCATTGGCAGTATACTTAATCTCAGCAGATGAATAGGTTAGTGAATCAGCTTCAGATATAGAAATATTTTTCCCGTTGTTTCGCATGAAATCTACGTATTCATTTGGTTTACCATCCTCAACATAAATACTTTTAATTGTTTCCAATGCATTGTCTGCTTCGGCTGATTGGGGAAATTGTTGAATGAGTTGCTGATAATTGGCCAATGCCTGGCTATTATTGTTTAGGTTATAATAACTCAATCCAAGATTTAAATAAGCTGCAGGTTTCAGTCCGCCGCCATTGGATGCATTCAATACGTTAGTGAGATAAGGTATGGCATCACGGAATTTTTCATCGGCCATATAAGTTGATGCGATTTCCATATTAGCATCCGGTACCAAACTACTTTTTGGATAAATCCTGCTAATACTATTGAGGATGTTTATTTTGGTGGCAGGACTTTTAATACCTGCAATCAATGCTTTTTGAAACAATGCATAGTCACTCTGCGGCAATGCGTTGGCTATAACAGTTTCATACATGGTGTTGGCTTTGGTAAAATCACGAGCCATGAAATAACAATCTGCTGCTCGAACAAAAGCATCCTGTTCCAGTGTGCCGGCTGTCGTGGTGGATTTTGCAATCGATTCAAAGTAACCAAGTGCCTGCTTATAGTTTTCCTTCTTCATCCAACTGTAGCCAACATCGTATTTAGCAGTTGTAGAATTTGCCTCTCCCTGCGCAACTGCACCGCTTTGAAGATATAAACTCATGTAGCGTATTGTCTCATCATATTGCTGGTAGCGATACGCAATTTCACCTTTCCAAAAATTTGCATAAGGTGTTACGGCTGAAGCTGGTAATTTTAAAATTTTAGTAAACAATTCATCTGCTTTCGCAATTTGCTGATCATTTACAAATTCTACTCCCCTGCCATATAAAATTCTGGGATATACTTTCTGCATGTTTGCTGTTGGCCGCTGGAAAGATTCGTAGAGGGTAAGCGCATCATTGAAATTATTGGTTTTGGCAAGCAGGTTAACAATGATTTCTTTTGCCTCCGTAGTGTAGGCAGACGAAGGATAATCATTTATAAAATTACGCATTTCATTGAGTGCAACATCCTGAAAGCCCAACTCGTAAGAAAGCTTGGCATAGTTGAAAAGCGATATTTCCTGCTGCTTTTTATTACTGCTATTGTATGCACAAAACTGAAATGCATTTCGGGCATTTGCTTTTTGATTTGTTTTTAAATAGCAATCGCCCAGCAGGTACATACTGTTCTGACCCAACGAATCGCTTTCATTGCTCAATTGTTTAAGCCCTGCAATAGCTTTGTCCCACTGTTTGGCTTCATAATAGCAATAACTAAGTTCATATAAATTTTCCTTGCTTACTTTAGAACTATTTTTTACATAATATTCCAACAGAGGCAAAGCCTTTGTGAAATTCTTTTTTTCAAAATAAATTTGCCCCATCAACTGTTTCATCTCTTTCTCGTAATATAAACCACCTCTGCTTAAAATGCTTTCGCCATACCGGAGTGACTCATCTTTCTTATTTTGGAAATAAAAAATTTCTGCAATATAATATGGAACGATTCCTTTGTACTCTTCTTTACTTTCAACCAGTTTAAACGATTTAAGGGCATCACTGTATTTACGATCGTAATAACTGATAAAGCCATAATAGTAGTTGGCGGGTATATAATATTTACTTTCGGGTAACTGGTGAATTTCATTAAACAACGGCCGGGCATCATCAAACCGTTTCAGATTGAAATAACAATACCCCATTTCAAATTTGGCATCAGCAATTTCTTCGTTGCTCAAATTGTCAAGTCCTGCCCTTTCATAGTTTTTGATGGCTTTTGTAAAATCGTCCTTTAAAAAATAAAACTTTCCCAGGTGATAACTCATCAATTGTATGCGAGGTTCATTGTTTACCCAGGTAATATATTGGGTAGCCTCTTCTTCGGCTATGGGTAACAGCAACTTTAATCTGCTAACTATAAAATAGTAATTTACATCATCATACAAATAGTTGTTGTTGGTTTTTTGATTGTCTGGAATTTGTTGCTTTACTTCCTGCAATAACGGATAAGAAAGCGCATACTGTTGCTTTACAAATAACTCTTTTGCCTCTTTAAATTTTTTTTCCTGATCAGTAAATACATGGGTTGGCTGCGAGAGAGCTTTTACTGAAAATATAATTGCAAGTAGTAAAAATGAAAATTCTTGTCTCATTGTATGGGTTATAACGTTCCTATTATTGATGCTGCAAAATTAGCTATATTGTCACTTGTGCAAACACCATTCCAAACCGTTTGTTAATAAGTGGATAACTGATGCAAACAAAACGAATGTACATTTGCATAGCTGTTAATGAAATGATAAAAAAAGTCAGGATTCAGCATCAAATATTTTTAAATAAAAG